>Ga0160452_100014_pt1 | contig 339401 bp, 324 predicted proteins | sample HID1971I_E6MG_FD_108230 | JGI IMG/M metagenome (GOLD analysis project Ga0160452, IMG submission 108230) | Enriched millipede-associated microbial communities from UW Madison campus, WI, USA - HID1971I_E6 MG | ecosystem: Host-associated > Arthropoda: Insects > Digestive system > Unclassified ...
GAGCTGTTCAGGCACAATACCACGAATGTCATAAGCCTTGAATACGGATTGGGGAAGCGCTGGGGTCATAGGTTGTCCTGGTGAATGCGGTTGCAGCCGTTGCTTCATGCACGCGACGGGCAATAGTTACGAATTTCGGTAGAATGTGAACTGTATTATACGTCTGTTGCCAAAGCGGGCTGGTGGGAATTTGTCCGCCTGCCCATTGCGACAGCGGTCAAATTGAAACGGGCAGAAAAAAATGAATCTATTGGCAACATTGCAGGACATCGTCGGCGCAGATCATGTATTGATCGGGGCTGCGGCACAGCCGTATCTGACCGACTGGCGCGGCCGCTACACTGGTCAGGCGTTGGCCGTGGTGCGACCCGCCTCTGTCGAGCAGGTAGCACAGGTGGTGCGCACCTGCGTGGAGCATCAGGTGCCCATGGTGCCGCAGGGTGGCAATACCGGTCTTTGCGGTGGCGCCACGCCCGACGGACAGGGCAATAGTGTCGTGATTGCTCTTGCGCGCCTTAACCGCGTCCTGCAGGTGGATACGGCCGACGATACGATTACCGTGCAGGCCGGCTGCACCCTGCGCGAGGTGCAGCAGGCTGCCATTGAGGCAGACCGTTTGTTTCCGCTGAGTCTGGCTGCCGAAGGCAGTTGCACGATTGGCGGCAATCTGGCCACCAACGCGGGAGGCACGCAGGTGCTTCGCTATGGCAATACCCGTGACCTCACGCTGGGCCTGGAAGTGGTCACGGCAGACGGCGAGATCTGGCACGGCTTGCGCGGCCTGCGCAAGGACAACACCGGTTACGATTTGCGCGACCTGTATATCGGCAGCGAAGGCACGCTGGGTATTATTACCGCGGCAACGCTCAAGCTGTACCCACAACCGGTGGCGCGGTGCACGGCCATGCTCGCTTTCAATGACCTGCCTGCGGCTGTGCGGATGCTGGCGCGCGCCCGCAAGGGGTTCGGCGCGGCCCTGACCGGTTTCGAGCTTATTTCCCACTATTGTCTGGATTCGGTCACGCTGCAGTTTGACCAGCAGAAATGGCCGTTTGATGTATCCGGCAGGCAGTGTCCTTGGTATGCGCTGCTGGAAATCTCCGATAGCGAAAGCGCCGACCATGCGCGCGAACGCTTTGAAGCGGTGGTAGGTCAGGCTATTGAAGAGGGGGATGTGGTGGACGCCGTGATCGCGGCCTCTATTGCGCAGAGCAACGAATTGTGGCATTTGCGTGAAAGCATCCCGCTGGCGGAAAAGCAGATGGGCAAAAACATCAAGCATGACGTGTCGATTCCGGTCTCGCGCATGGCCGATTTTGTCGAGCAGACCAACGCCCAGTTGCAGGCCGCCTTTGCGGGCGTGCGCCATATTGTTTTTGGTCACCTGGGCGACGGCAATCTGCATTACAACGTGGCAGCGCCGGCAGGCTCAGATGAGACCGCTTTCCTGCAACTGCAGCCGCAAGTGTATCGGCTGGTGCATGACAGTGTGCATGCCTTTGGCGGCTCGATCAGCGCCGAGCATGGGGTAGGGCAGTTGAAAAAAGACCTGCTGCCGCTATACAAATCCGAAGTGGAACTGGCGCTGATGCGCAAGATCAAGCGTGCGCTGGATCCTCATATTCTGATGAACCCGGGCAAGGTCATCAATAGCGCTGACATTTAGGACAGAAAAAAGTGGCGCGCTGGCCCTGCACGATTTTGCGTATCGGCGTGCCACAGCTGCGGCAGGGCTGGTTCTCGCGGTCATAAACGGCCGCGTGAATCTCAAAATAGGCACCTGGCTCGCCCTGCGTACCGGTGTAGTTGCGCAAGGTGCTGCCGCCTGAATCCAGCGCTTTTTCCAGCGTGCTTAAAATGGCCGCGTGCAGGCGCTGCGCTCTTGCCGGCGAAATGCGGTTTGCCGGCGTGCGCGGATGAATGCGGGCGGCGAACAGGCTTTCCGAGGCGTAAATATTGCCTACCCCCACCACGATCTGGCCGGCCAGCAGCGCCTGCTTGATGGCCACGCTGCGCCCCTGTAGCCCGGCATGGAGCATTTGCGGGGTGAAGGCCGCATCAAAGGGTTCGATACCCAGCCCGGCCAGCAAAGGGTGGGCCGCGACAGGGCCAGCGTCATTGGCGTGCCACAGGACTGCGCCAAAACGCCGCGGATCGTTCAGCCGGACTGTGACGCCATCGAAACACCACTCCACATGATCGTGCTTGCGCAAAAACTCACCCGCCTGGACATGGCGCAGCGATCCGGACATGCCCAGATGCACAAGCAGGGTACCGTGTTCGAAACGCAACAGCAGGTATTTGCCCCGCCGCTCGCAGGCCAGCAATTGTTTCCCCTGCAAAATGAGATTGAGCTCGGGTGTAACCGGCCAGCGCATCCGCGCTTCGTGCACGAGGACCGCAAGCAGCCGCTTGCCGGTAATGATCATGTCCAGGCCACGGCGGGTGGTTTCAACTTCAGGTAGTTCAGGCATAGGAAAATGGGGTGCCCACGACGCGCGCATAGGCACGCCGACGCAGATAAAATGCTTATGTTTTAAGGATTTATTAATAATAACTAAGCAGGGATGATAACATTTGTTTTTTGTTATTAGCCACTGCCTCGCTTGCCTGTGATTCCGATGAAAAGCGTTATTCGCGCCGCAGCCCTTGTTGCTCCGCTCATGTGGACTGCGCTCGCACATGCTCAGTTCGACCAGCCGGTAGACCGGCGCGCCATGCTGGATTTTCTGTCGAACGAGCAGGCCAGGCCCGTGACGCTGGTCAACCATACCGAAGCTGACGATATTTACCGTCTGCTCATCATGGAAATTGCTGCCCAGGAAGGCAAAACCGATCTGGCGGCAGAAACGGCAATGGCGCTGGCGCGCGAGCGGAAAATGCCGCGCCTGGCCAAACGCGCCATGCATTTGTATATGGCCACGTCCCAACCCCGGCAGGCAGCACAAGCGGCGCGACTCTGGAGCCAGCTGGCGCCCGGAGATGAAGAAGCCGTGGCAGCCACGCTGGCGCTTTCGGCCAGCAACGGTGATACGGCTGGCATTATCAAGGCGTTGCGTGAGCGCATCGCCAAGGCCGGCAACAAGGACCGTGCACTGTATCAGGCTGCCGCCGTGGTGGCGCGCATGAAAGACAAGCAGGAAGCCCTCAAGGTATTTACAGAGGTTATTTACAAGAATGGCGACAATTTTTCGGTCGCGCATCTGCTGCTGGCAGACCTGGCGGCCCAGGCGGCCAATCCGGTGCTGGCCTGGGAAGCGGCGCGCAAATCGCTCTCGCTTGATCCGGACTCCGATGCCGCCGCCGAGCGCGTATTGCAATACGGCGTCAAAATCAATCACGACATGGCCATGTCGCTGGGGCGCAAGTTCATTACCGCCCATCCCAATATCCGCCGAGTCCGCCTTCTGTATATCAGCCAGTTGGTCGAAGACAAGAAATTTGCGCCTGCCCTGGCCGATCTGGCGCGTATGCGCAAGACCTTTCCCGAGGACTTTGACCTGCTGTACCTGGAGGCCCAGGTCAATTATCAGGCCAAGCATTACAAAACGGCGCGTGCGCGCCTGACTGAGTTCCTGGAGGTGCAGGGGCAGCGGCGCGAGGCATTGTCAGATGCTGAAACCAACGCCCAGGGGCAGTCTACCGACGCACGCGTGTTGTTTGCCCAGATTGACGAAGATGAAGGCAAGTATCGCGATGCGATCGCCCAGCTGGGAAAAATCGATGAATCGGCTGCCTTGCCGCAAATTCGCATGAAACAGGCCGCGCTCTACGGCAAGCTGGGAGAGTTGAGCAAAGCCATGGCGTTGATCGCCGACATTCGCACCGAGACCCCCGACGACAAAATCATTGTTGAACTGGCGGGTGCGCAGGTGCTTGCCGCCGCCGGACGCACCGACAGGGCGGTCGCCCGCCTGGTTCAGGCCGACAAGGCCCTGCCTGACAGCCCGGCCATCAAATACGACCTGGCCATGCTGTACGAGCGTCAGGGCAAAATCGTTGAAATGGAAACCCTGCTGCGGCAGGTGATCGCGCTCAAGCCGGACTCGCCGGATGCCTACAACGCACTGGGTTATGTCTTTGCCGACCAAAATATCAATCTGGACCAGGCGCAAACGCTGCTGGACAAGGCGGTGCATCTGGCGCCAGGCAATCCCTTTATTCTTGACAGCATGGGCTGGCTGCAGTTCCGGCTGGGCAATGACGCGCTGGCCAGCCAGTATCTGGAAAATGCCTTCGAGTTGTCGCCGCAAGCCGATATTGCCGCGCATCTTGCTGAAATCTACTGGTCCAATGGCGACAAAAAACGGGCTCGGGCGCTGCTCAAACAGGGCTGGCAACTGGACAAGGAAAACCCGACGCTTAAAGAAACCCTCAAACGACTGGGAGTCCGCCTCAAATGAATGTACGCGCTTTACATCGCTATACCCGATTAACTGCAATCTGTCTGGTGGCTGCAATACTGGCTGCATGTTCGACCGTGCCCACTCAGCCGCCGGCGTCACAGGCCGCCCGTGCCGACGGCACGTTCGAGCGTTCCGGGCGCTTTGCCCTGAACGTTTATGATCGCAGCGCAGAGCGCAATCGCGACTCGGTGCAGGGCGGTTTTACCTGGCTGGACACGGGGGCGGTGCTAACGCTGGACCTGACCAACCCGCTGGGCTCAACCCTGGCCCGGGTGGTTGTGGCCGATAATCAGGCGGTGCTGACGCGCTCTAACGGCCAGCGCACGGTCGCCAGCGATCCCGATGCGTTGGTAGCCGAGGTGCTGGGCAGCCCGATCCCGGTCAGCGGCATGCGTAACTGGCTCAAGGGCCGGCGCAATAGCCTGGGACAGGGCCAGCGTACGGCAGGGCAGACTGGCGCGGCTCAGGGCGCCCAGACGTTTGACGAAGCAGGCTGGCGGGTGAGTATGTCCGATTTCGATAGCAAAGGCCCCACACGCCTGAACTTCGAGCGCACCATGGCGGGCGATCGCATTACCGTTCGCGTGGTAACCGAGAGCGAATGAAGTCTTTGCATGACGTTCCGGCGCCGGCCAAGCTGAACCTGTTTCTGCATGTCACCGGCAGGCGTGCCGATGGCTACCATCTGCTGCAAACGGTTTTTACCTTTGTTGACCTGGCCGACCGGCTGCATTTCACCTTGCGTGACGATGGGCGTATTGTGCGCGCCACCGATATCCCCGGTGTGCCGCATGATGAGGATCTGATCGTACGGGCGGCACGCCTGCTTCAGCAGCATGCCGCAGCGCAGAGCGGCGCGGCCGCTGGCGTGACCATTGCCATTGAAAAACAGATTCCCGCCGGTGGCGGCCTGGGTGGCGGCTCCAGCGATGCGGCCAGCACCCTGATCGCGCTCAACCGCCTATGGGGTTGCGGTTTTTCCCGCGAAGCCCTGCAGGCCCTGGGCCTGACGCTGGGCGCCGATGTGCCGGTTTTTGTCTTCGGTGAATCGGCTTTCGCCCAAGGCGTGGGCGAGGCGCTGAGCGCCTGTCCGGTACCGCAAGCTTCGTATGTCGTGTTTGTGCCGGCAATCAGTGTCGCAACTGCAACAGTTTTTGCTTATCCTGATTTGACACGAGACTCAAAATCCTTCATAATGCACGACTTTGCTGGACATGATATTCATCAGTTTGGCAGAAATGATCTACAGGCAGCAGCATGTGCCCTTTTCAAACCGCTTTCGCTTATTGTCGGCTGGCTTGAATCCCTGGGTATACAGGCCAGAATGACAGGATCGGGTGCGTGTTTTTTTGCGCCGTTCGATACTGCCGATCAGGCTCAGGCATGCAGGCAGCGTGTAGAATCTGCGCTTGCTTCTCATCCAGAGGCAAGCCAGTGGATAAAACAGGTCGTTGTCTGTCAAGGCATCAACCGGCATCCGCTGTATAATTGGATATAGAATTTGGGGCGTCGCCAAGCTGGTTAAGGCACTGGATTTTGATTCCAGCATGCGAAGGTTCGAATCCTTCCGCCCCAGCCAAATTCGTACTGCATGTGCGGAAACCGTGAATAAGCCGCTATAAACCGGTATGTGCTTATCACGGTTTTTTTATTCACTTCACCGATTCCAGTCATCATGACCAACACTAATTTCATGATTTTTACCGGCACAGCCAATCCCAGGCTTGCCGTAGACGTCGTTAATCATTTGGACATGTCGCTGGGCAAAATGACCGTTGGTCGTTTTTCTGACGGTGAAGTCATGGTGGAAATCCTGGAAAACGTACGGGGCCGCGATGTATTCGTGCTGCAGCCCACCTGCGCGCCAACCAACGACAATCTCATGGAAATCATGACGATGGTCGATGCACTGCGCCGCGCTTCGGCCGGCCGTATTACCGCCGCCATCCCGTACTTTGGCTATGCCCGGCAGGATCGCCGGCCGCGTTCGGCTCGCGTAGCCATCACGGCAAAAGTGGTGGCCAACATGCTGCAAAGCGTAGGCGTTGATCGCCTGCTGACCATGGATCTGCACGCAGATCAGATCCAGGGCTTTTTCGATATTCCGGTAGACAACATCTACGCCGGTCCCGTGCTGCTGGCCGATATCGGTCAGCGCAATTTCAAGGACCTGGTGGTTGTTTCTCCCGACATTGGTGGTGTGGTGCGTGCCCGTGCACTGGCCAAACAGCTGGAAGCAGACCTGGCGATTATCGACAAGCGTCGCCCGCGCGCCAATGTATCCGAGGTCATGAATATTATCGGTGAGGTCGATGGCCGTACCTGTATCATTATGGACGACATGGTCGACACCGCCGGCACGTTATGCAAGGCGGCTTCTGCGCTTAAAGAGCGCGGCGCCGGCGCAGTCTACGCCTACTGTACGCATGCCGTGCTCTCTGGTGGCGCGGTTGGCCGCATTGCAGAGTCCGAACTGGACGAGCTGGTCGTGACAGATACCATTCCGCTGTCCCAGGAAGCCGCCGATTGCGCGCGCATCCGTCAGCTTTCCAGTGCATCATTGCTGGGCGAGACCATTCTGCGTATTTCCCATGCAGAGTCGGTCAGCTCACTGTTTGTAGAATAAGAATTTGATCCGTTGCTGGTCGCGGCAGCGGGTCGGGTGGCTGAGCCAACCGGTTCAGCCTTTTTGAAAATACCGTAAACGGTATTGTTTATTTGGAGTTCTCCATGAAATTTGAAGCCACCACGCGTAGCGTTCAGGGATCGAGTGCGAGCCGCCGCCTGCGTCGCGCCGGCCGTGTACCGGCCATTGTTTATGGTGGAAAAGGCGAAGCGCAAAGCATCGAACTTGACCACAATGAAATTTTCCACGCACTGCGTAAAGAGCCATTCCACACGTCCGTACTGGACATGATGCTCGACGGCAAAAAGCAAAGCGTTCTGCTGCGCGCCGTGCAATGGCACTCATACAAGCAACTCGTGCTGCATGTGGATTTTCAACGTGTCAACGCCAACGAAGCGCTTACAACACGTGTTCCTTTCCACTTTATCAACGGTGACGAATCTCCTGCCGTCAAACAGCAAGGTGCAACTATTTCGCACATTGTGAACGATATCGAGATCACCTGCCTGCCTAAAGATCTGCCTCAGTTCATCGAAGTGGACCTGGGCAACTTGCAAGCGAATGAAGTTGTGCACCTGTCAGACGTTAAAGTCCCGGCCGGTGTCGAGTTCATTGGCGTGGGCGAAGAAAGCCCCGTACTGGCCACAGCAACGGTGATTGCAGAAAGTCCTGACGAGGATCCGCCAACAGCAGCTGATGTTAGCGCCGCCGAAGCAGAAAAATCTGACAAGCCTGCCGAAGACGACGCCAAGTAAGTCTCGAATGTGTTACTTTGCCTGAGGGCAGGGTAACGCGGGCCGGCCTTGCCGGTCAGGCCATTATGTTGGTACACCCCCGCAGTGCGTTCGCATTTCGGGGGTTTGTTTCGTAAACTGCAGGGAATTTTGTACATGGCTTCGTTGCCTATCCGTCTGATTGTCGGGCTGGGAAATCCCGGTCAGCAGTATGAATCCACGCGCCACAATGCCGGGTTCTGGCTTGCCGACCACTACGCTGACGATCTGAAGACCCAGTTCACCCTGGAAACCGGCTTTTTCGGCCAACTGGCGCGTGCGCGTCACGACGGCGAGGCTATTTATCTGCTCAAGCCGGTCACATACATGAACCGCTCAGGCCAGTCTGTGGGCGCGGTGGCGCGGTTCTTCAAGATTGAGCCGGAACAGGTGCTGGTGCTGCATGACGAACTGGACTTGCAGCCGGGCGAGGTCAAGTTGAAAAAAGGTGGCGGTCACGCCGGCCATAACGGACTGCGCGATATTCAGGCCGCACTGGGCACCAGCGACTACTGGCGCATGCGTTTGGGCATTGGCCATCCGCGCAGCCGTGGTTTGGCCCAAGGCGTGGCCGATTACGTGCTGTCCATGCCAGCCAAGGAAGATATGCCGCTAATCGACAATGAAATCGACTGCGCCCGACTGGTGCTCGGGTCCTTGCTCGATGGTGACTTTGCTGCGGCTTCGCGCCGTCTTGCCGCCGCGCGCGAGGCGCGGTCATGACCACCGCTACTTTCGGCGCCGATCTCAAAGTGTTTCTGCGCTTTGTGCGCAGGCCGCGCTTTACCCCACGCATTGCCCAGCGGGGCGGCGGCTCGGGTTGGTGGCGCGACTGGTATCCGAATTTGCGTTTTGCCCGCATGCTCTCCTGGGTGGCCCTGTTGTGGTTTGTAAATCTGTTCGTTCTGGCGCCATTGGCCCTGAGCGCAGCAGAAAGTGGTGGCGCCCAGCACCGGCTGGACCCGGATAATATTCCCTGGCTGATGGCCGTGCTGTGGGCGCCGCTGGTCGAGGAATTGCTGTTTCGCTACAGCTTGCGTTATCCCCGCGCGATTCTGTGGGTATTGCCGGTGATGATGATGGTGGTCTTTTCGGGCCCGTCATGGCTGAGCGCCGGCGCATTTATTCTGGTGCTGGCGCTGCTTGCCGCCCTCAAGTTCAGAGGCTTCGTCGGTCATGACCAGGCGCTGCCATGGCGCATACGCAAACTGTATGTGCAATGGTTTCCCTGGATTTTTCACCTGTCGGTGCTGGTTTTTGCCTTTGTGCATCTGAATAATTTCAAACTGAACGATACGCCGTGGTGGATGTATCCGGTCATGGTCATGCCACAATGGATGACCGGGCTGGTTCTGGCCTGGATGCGGGTGCGTTCCGGGATTGGCACATCAATCCTGATGCATATGATGTTCAATGGCGGGCCGCTGCTGCTGATCTGGCTGATGCTGCAAGGTCGGTAGGACGACGTGAGACGTCGGGCTGCGGTGCTTTTGGCATTTGTTTTATCTGGCCATTTGCAAGTGGCCGCTGGCGGTAGCTGTATGTTCAATCAATCGCAATCCATGAACAGGAGCAGCGCATGCGAATTTATATAACGAGCGTGTTTGTTGATGATCAGGCCAGAGCATTGGATTTTTACACCAATATTCTGGGTTTCCAAATAAAGCATGATGTACCCGCAGGCGACTATCGCTGGCTGACAGTCGTCTCCAGGGAGCAGCCCAAGGGCGTGGAGCTGTTGCTGGAGCCAGATGCGCACCCGGCAGTGGCGCCATATAAAGCGGCCCTGGTCCGGGACGGCATACCTGCCACATCCTTTGAAGTGGACGATCTGGACGCCGAGGTTGAGCGGTTGACGCAGCGCGGCGTGCGCTTTACCGTGCAGCCCATGGATGCAGGCCCGGTGCGGATGGCGGTGTTTGACGATACCTGCGGTAATTTGATCCAGATTATTCAGATGGTTGATGCGCCGCAGTGACGCCCGCTGCAGGCTTGCGCTCTTGTGCAACGTCGCCCGGTCTGGCTGGCGCAATGCACGATGTGATCATTGTGCTGGTGGCATCAGGCATTGCACTATTAGTCCTGTGATGTAACGCCAGCAGTATTCTTCTTGCAGATCACGCAAGCACATGAAGTAGAGCGCCAGAGAAGGTTACAATCAACGTTTTACGCAAAACCCGTAGCGCTTCGCGTCGCGTGAGCCGATTGACCGGTTTTGTCTGCAACAGCAATTACTGATTACACATCGCGTTCGTGGACCCTGACAGACCGGGTTCCCCATGAGGACGCATGTGCCCGAAATTCAAGGAAATTCAATGGCTCTTCAATGTGGGATTGTCGGACTGCCCAACGTGGGCAAATCCACGCTCTTTAACGCCCTGACCAAAGCGGGCATCGCGGCGGAAAACTATCCGTTCTGCACCATCGAACCCAATGTCGGGATCGTGGAAGTGCCCGATCAGCGCCTGAATAAACTGGCCGAAGTGGTCAAGCCAGAGCGCATTCTGCCGGCCACGGTCGAGTTTGTGGACATTGCCGGTCTGGTGGCTGGCGCCTCCAAGGGCGAGGGCCTGGGCAATCAGTTTCTGGCCAACATCCGCGAGACGGATGCGGTTGTCCACGTCGTGCGCTGCTTTGAGGACGAAAACGTGATTCACGTGGCCGGTCAGGTCAACCCGATTTCCGATATCGAAGTGATCAACACCGAGCTGGCGCTGGCCGACATGAGTACCGCCGAAAAGGCGATGCTGCGTGCCCAGAAGACCGGTCGCGCGGGCGACAAAGAAGCGCAGCGCCTGGCTGGCCTGCTGGAAAAGATCATTGCGGTTCTCAACGAAGCTCGCTCCATTCGTTCCATGAATCTGGATAAAGATGACCTGGATCTGATCAAGCCGTACTGTTTCATTACAGCCAAGCCTGCCATGTACGTGGCCAATGTGAAGGAAGACGGTTTTACCGACAATCCGCATCTGGCTGCAGTACAGGAATTTGCCGCCAGGGAAAATGCGCCGGTGGTGGCCGTATGCGCGGCAATCGAAGCCGAAATCGCCGATCTGGACGATGAGGACAAGAACGTATTCCTGGCGGACATGGGCATGGATGAGCCTGGTTTGAACCGCGTGATCCGCGCTGCCTTTCGCCTGCTGGGCTTGCAAACCTACTTTACCGCGGGTGTCAAGGAAGTGCGCGCCTGGACGATTCACGTGGGCGATACCGCCCCGCGTGCCGCCGCTGCGATCCATACAGACTTCGAACGCGGCTTTATTCGCGCCCAGACCATTGCCTATGACGACTTTATTACGCATAAAGGCGAGCAGGGCGCCAAGGAAGCCGGCAAAATGCGGGCCGAAGGCAAGGAGTATGTGGTCAAGGACGGTGATGTGTTGAACTTTCTGTTCAACGTGTGATGAGCTTCTAACGTATTCGCATCATCCTAATTCAGACGGTCTGTGATGTTTCAGCCAGTCTTTGAGCGCTTCGTTGATACGGGTCTGCCAGCCAGACCCTGTTTCCCTGAATAACGAAATGATGTCGTTGTCCAAACGCACAGTCAGCTGGGTTTTCTGTCCGCTTCCAACCGGGCGGCCGCGCAGCTTCAGCTTGACTGGTTTCAGATGCTCAAATCCGACCTTGGGATCAAACGTGTCGGGATCCTGAGCGATCCCACGTTCGATAGCTGCGTCTTCTTCTGGAGTGGGTACGATCGTCTTCAATTTATGTTTTGTCATAGCGTTTAACCTCTCTTGAGTTCGCTTTTCGTAAGCTGATGATACGGATGTTGTCTTGACGTATTGTGAATATCACGCAATACATGCGGTTGCCGATATATGCGTAGCCAATATAGCGAGTTTCCCCATAATTTTTTCGGGTGTCGACAAAAACATGTATGGTGTCCCAGTCCAGTAGCGATGCGTCAGCGAGTGATATACCATGGATTTTAATGTTCAAAGCGTTTTTTGCTGGGTCAAATTCGATATTCATTCAGGGTATAGCTATCATACTGACGTCTAAATTATTGTAGTTACTTTTAATTTGTAAATCAATGATATTTGTAGCTATGTTTATCCACCCACGCGTTGTACAGAATTCTACTCGCGCTCGTGCGTTTCCATCTGTATCAAATGTTTACCCCGTCAATCCCTTCACATTCACTTCACCATACAGTGTTATAGTCAAAACTCCTCTTCTTACTCAATCAAGGAAAGATCATGGGAATTCTGGATGCAATCAATGCTGTACTGGGCGGCGGCAAAAAGCCTGACGAGCAGCCACAAAGTGAACAAACACAACAGGAAGGCCAGGTAGCATCCGGGCAGGCCCCGGTAGATCAGACGCCCGCTGCGCAGCAGGAAGACACAGGAGGCCTGGGCGGGCTGGGTGGTTTGGGTGGCCTGGGCAATGGCATCAACCTGGGCTCGTTAAGTGCGCTGTTGCCTGTGATTTTGTCCGTGATCAATAACCAGCAGGGTGGCTTGGGTGGTCTGGCCGAAAAATTCCAGCGCGGTGGCCTGGGCGATATTTTCAATTCCTGGGTCAGCCAGGGCGACAACCGTGAGATTTCCCCGCAGCAGGTTGATACTGCGCTGGGAGCTGATACAGTGGATAACATCGCCCAGCAATCGGGCCAGCCCCGGGAAGATATTCTGGGAACCTTGTCCGGTATTTTGCCGCAAGTGGTAGACAAATCCACACCAGAGGGCCAGATTCCGGCCGATGGGCAGGCGCGTGGCGAGAACGAAGTACTCAATTCGCTTTCTTCGCTGTTCAAATAGTCCTGTTCTGCCTGCATTCGAGTGCCATATCTGTTAGCATAATCAAAATAACAGCCCGATAAATCCAGACAGGCAGATCCGGCAGGCACGGCACGATCGTGAGCTCAACGGCAGGCGGTGCATGCTTTTCTTTATGGGAAAAGAAGCGCCGCCTGCGACATGCATGGCATGAAGTGCTGAGCAACATGTCGCTGCTGGCATGTCACCGGCGCTGTGCGTCTCGATGGCCAACCCACAGTGTGGCCATGATGGTGGGATCCCGCGCATTTATGTGTGGTAACTACTTAAATGGCTAATGTGGTTTGGCAATGTCCTGCGCGCATGTTCACCGCTCATGTCCACGTGACACTCGTGGCTGAGTTGCCCCTGTCGGCTGCGTTTATCGGGATGACAGACGGTCCTTGAGCGGGCTGTTCCCACTTATTATGAATGAGAGATCAAGCCGCCCATGAAAGCCTGGCTTAAAAGAATTTTGATCGGCCTTGTGGTGCTGATGCTGTTTGCCTTTGTAGGCGCAGCCGTCTTTTTATTGACGTTCGATCCGAACGCCTATAAACACAAGATCGAAAGCATTGTGCAGGAACGATACAACCGCACCATGGTCATCGAGGGCGACCTGGAACTGTCCCTGTTCCCGCGTATCGGCCTGTCGGTTCGAAAAATTTCGCTGTCCGAGCCCAATTCCACTACCACTTTTGCCTCTATCGACAGCGCCCGTTTTGCCGTGGCCATCTGGCCGCTCATCTCGAACCGGCTGGTGGTCGATCATGTTGCCGTGTCTGGCTTAAAGGGCTGGATCGTGCGCGATGAAAAAGGCAATTTCAACTTCGAGGACCTGGTGACCCAGAGTCCGCCGTCCATAGAGACCGTCGATCCGCGCTTCAAAAGCGATGAAATCCGTCCGCCTGCTGCAGCTCCCGAGAGCAACAGCGTTTTGCCGCAACCCAAAAAGACCGATTTCAAAATCGATATTGCCGGGCTTGAAGTGCTAAACGGTGCAATCTTCTACAAGGACAGGCTGAACAATCTGGATATGCGCCTGAACCGGATGACGGTCAATACCGGCCGGGTCACGTTTGATCAGCCGTTCGATGTATCGGTGACGGGCAATCTGGAAGGCGCAAGACCCGTTGCCAATGCCAGCGTGAATATCCAGGGCCTGGTCAAGCTGGATCCGGTCACCAAGCTGTATACGGCGCGCAATCTGGAAGCCAATATCAAGGGTGTTGTGGGTGATGTGGATGTGCAAACCGGCACGTTGACCGGCGATTTTGAAGTCGATAGTTTTGCGCACGCGCTCACCGGATCGGGTATTGATTTGACCATTTCGGGCAAGGGCGCCAAGGGCACCGGGTTGCGTAATTTGGATATGAGCCTGGCCGCGCCCAAGTTGAATTTTGACTCCACTGCGCCGCTATTGCAGATGACCAATTTCGCCGTCAAGGGCACCGCCTCTGATGAAGACGACGAGAGCTATGAATGGGTGCTCAATTCACCGGCGCTGGATATCTCGCCTACCGGCGCTGGCGGCAAGCCACTGACCGGGTCTGTCCGGATAAAGGGCAAGGAACAATTCGGCGTCAATTTCCGCATGGAGGGCATCAGCGGCACGTCCGAGGCGCTGAATGTGGCCCAGATCAAGCTGGATGGCGCGTACGCCCGCGGCAATAAACGTGCGGTCAATTTCAACGTTTCTTCACCGGCCAAAATGGATCTGGCGCGTCGTCTGGTTGCGCTGTCGGCCATGAGCGGCAATGTGGTGCTCAAGGATGTGGAAACGCGCGAGCAGAACATTCCCGTTATCGGCACTTTCAGCGCCGACTTCCTCAAAAGTGTCGCCAGCTTCAAGGCCGATGCCGTCATCAACTCCGGCAAATTCAGTTTTGACGGCAATATTTCCAGATTTGATGAGCCTTATGTGCGTTTTGCCGTGGGCGCCGATTCGGTGAATCTGGATGAGCTGATCGACAACGTGTCGGACGCAGCGGCACCCGCGCCCGCCGCTGCACCTGGCAACACCAAGGCGCCCGCTGCGCCTCAACCGGCCCAAGCCAAGCCTGCCACCACGGCGGTGCGCAACCTGGTCAGCGACCTGATGGGCTCGCTCATCGGATCCGGCACCGCCAGTCTCAAGCAGATTACCTATCATGGCGTGGTGTATAACGATGTGACAGCGGCCCTGAACTTCACCAAAGACCAGTTGGGTGTCACTGATATCAAGTCCAGTATTTTTGACGGGCAGGTACAGGGCGATGCGTTGATCAATATGAAGGACGACGAGGTCACAACCAAACTCAATTTCCAGGACGTATCCATTGAACCGCTGCTCAAGGGACTGGGCATGAATCCGGTCATGACAGGCACGGGCACCTTTGCGCTGGTCTTTGCCTCAAGAAACGCGCCCGAAGGCACCAACTGGCTGACCAATGCCACCGGCTCACTCGAAGGTCAGGCCAGTGACGGCGCGATCAGTGGCTTTGATCTGGCGCCGATGCTTGCCGATCCTGCCGCATATGCCAACAACATTGAGCAGGCAGGCACCTGGAAATTCGATCCGGCGGCCAAAACGCCGTATAAAACGCTAAAAACCAAGCTGGTGCTCGATAAAGGTGAATTGCATTTTACGCACTTTAGCCTGCTGACCGATCCCTTGCTAATTCAGGCCGACGACAATCTGGCGGTGTACAACCTGATCGATAACCAGTTTTCGTTCCCTGGCAAATTTGTCACGCGCCAACCGGTCACGCTGAACCAGGATGGGCTGCGGGTGAGCATCAAACAGGTGACCTTGCCGTTCGAGTTGACCGGATCGCCTGAGGGCGCGCAGTTGAAGGTCAAATGGCAGCGGTTGAATAATTCGCCGCTGGGCCAGTTCGTCAAGCAGCGCAAGGACAAAGAAGCAGAGGCGCAAAAGCAGGCGGCCGAGCAGGCAGCTGCACAGAAAGCCGCAGTGCCCCAGGCACAGCCTGACGCTGCGACAGAGGGCCAGCCTGCGCCGACCAAGCCTGAAGCGGAAGCAGATGGTAGTAATCCGCCGCCCGCGCAGTCTGCGCCCGCAGGCCAGAGCGCACCCGACACACCAGCGGCAGGTGATAAACCGGCAGCAACTGCGCCGGCAACACCAGCCGAGCCCGCGCCTGCTCCTGCTAAATAGGCAGTTTTTTCCTATATTCCTCTATTTAAGCGGGCCTTTTCCCTTTTCGATTCTGCATTATGACAACATCCGAATTTCAGCCTATTTATCAATGCCCGCCCATTGCGGGGCCGGTCAAGCCCGCAGCGCAACTACGCTGGCTGCTTGTTGACGAGCAGTCGCAGGCGCTTGGCCGGGACGATCCGGCATTGAAACAAATCGAACTTTCCATCCGCTTCGACTACCTGGTCATCCGTGCGCCAGGCATGCTGCGACTGGACATTCCGGTAGATGTGCTGGAAGATGATGAGGATGCTTTTGAAGAGGCACAGCTTGACGGGCGTGCCTTGCGTGTGGTCAGCGAGGGGCAATTGGCCGATGCGTGGTTCAGTAAGCTACTGGAGCGGCCAATTCGACTGGTCAAGCTGCACCCCGATGAAGAGCTGAACGCTTGACGCCCTGTTGCCGGTCGTGACAATGCTGCTGTCGTCGCTATTTGCAGCAGGTGACGGCAGGCGGAAAATCAGGGGTGATATGTTAGACAGCCCGCCCGCATAAGGTGCGGACCGTTGGAAGGGGGCTTGTCAGGCTACCGCTGTTAGCCTGTAGAATTTGGCCATGAGCATATCCTGGGTTTCTTTCCATTCCGGATTGATCTCAATACACTCGACAGGGCAGACTACCTGACATTGCGGCTCGCCATGGTGCCCGACGCATTCGGTGCACTTGGCAGGGTCGATTTCATAGAAATCCACACCCATATAGATGGCTTCATTGGGACACTGCGGTTCGCAGACGTCGCAGTTGATGCATTCATCGGTAATCAGCAGGGCCATAATCTTTCCGGCGCTTTAGTTTATACACAATGACAGTGTACGCCAATGGTTGGACAAATACCTGAAAACAGGCAACCCTGTCAGGGTTAATGGGCCGCAGCGTGCCGGCGACCCATTCGGGTGCGCTTGCCCACGTTCGCCCTGGTGTGGTTTGCCTATTCGCTCTCGGGCGACTGCTCGTTTCTGGCAGCCAGGCGGGCCTGGGATTTTTCCTGCAGCCAGCGCTCGACCGACGGGAATACAAATTTACCCACCTCGCCACCGAGCAGGGCAATTTCACGCACAAATGTGCCGGAAATAAACTGGTACTGGTCGGACGGGGTCATGAACAGCGTTTCCACGTCGGGCAGCAGGTGGCGATTCATGCCGGCCATCTGGAACTCATATTCGAAGTCGGATACGGCGCGCAGGCCACGCACGATGATGCGGGCGTCTTCCTGGCGTACAAAATCCTTGAGCAGTCCGCCAAAGCTTTTGACAGAGACATTAGGATAGTGGCCCAGAACCTCTTCGGCAATCTGCAAGCGCTCTTCGATAGTAAACAGCGGATTCTTGCCCGCGCTGACGGCGACGCCAACCACAACATGATCAAACAGCCCGGCTGCGCGTCGGACCAGATCCTCGTGTCCGCGGGTGAGAGGATCAAATGTCCCTGGGTATACAGCAGTGATCATCATGAGCTCCGTTTGCTCCCGATCGATGCCGGGAAAGAGGCCGAAAACCGGCCCGAGCGTTTAAAGGAACGTCGATTATAAGGTATTTACTCGCTTTTGTGCGGTGCAATAAGGCGTTCGTGTAACTGATAATACACCTGCCCGGCCTTGCCTTGCCGGATGGCCGGAAAGTCGGGGCCCGGGTCTTCAGGCTGGTCCGATTCGATGTAGACCAGGCCGCCCGGTTTGACAATGGCCGGCAGAAAGGGAAAGATGCGATCAAACAGCTTGCTGGCAAAGGGCGGATCCAGCATCACCAGGTCGAATTGGGAGGCATCCATGCGTTTTAACATCAGAAATGCATCAGCGCTGTTGATGCGCACCTGGCTGGCCTGCAATTTGTCGCGCGTGGCGCGCAACGTGGCCAGTGCCGCCGGACTGGTTTCGGCCATCTGAACATGCGCAGCGCCCCGTGAGGCGGCCTCGAAGCCCAGCGCTCCGGTGCCGGCGAACAGGTCCAGCACCGATTTATCGTCGAACCTGCCGTCCCACAAATAATGCAGCCAGTTAAACAGCGTTTCCCGGATGCGGTCCGAGGTTGGCCGCAAGCCGTCGGCATCAACCACCGGGATCTGCGAGCGACGGTATTGACCGCCGATAATTCGGATAGTTTGGCGTTTGCCGGATGTGCCTGCGGGGCGGTTTGCTGGTTTCATCATTGTTGCGACGTACACTGTTAAAATAGGAAATCCTATTGTCATTGTAGTATTCACTTTCCTGCGACAACCTATGTTCAGTTTTTTCAAACGTAAAAAGAAAACCAGCGAGCCTGTTGAAAAGCCCGCTGAACCGGTGCTTGATACCCGTCAGCCCGAGACGCTTGAAGAAGGTGCGGCCCTCATGCCGGTGCCCGAGCATACCATTGCCCCGGAGCAAGTAGAGACTGAGCAAGCGGGCCAGGACACACCACCCGCGCAGGAGCCGCCAGCGCACGAGACGGCCGCGCCTGCATCGGTCGAACCACCGCCAGCGCCGGCTGCTTCAGGGGCCCCAGTTGCTGCATCCACGCCTTTGACATCATCTTTGCCGCCGCAAGCGCAGCGCAAAGTTCAGTCCGCGCCTTCGACCCCGCCGGTTCATGTCGATCTGACCGAAAAAGCAGCAACCTTGAAAAAGCCTATGGAGGCCGTTTTGTCGCCGTCTGCGGGCCAGGCTTCCGGCGCTGTGGCCAACACCGCTGTAGATGGCGAGCAAAAGAATGCTTCGGCCGCAGATCATGTGCGGCAGCCCACTATTGCACCGGCTGCGGCACAAGCGCCCGCGCCCGAAGTCTCCGCAGTTCCGGCAAAGTCCGAGACCCGCCCGGCACCAGCCACACCAGCCACGCCGGTAATCTCTGCCACACCCGAGGCGATTGCGACGGCCGCGCAGGCGCCGGTAGCGTCCAGCACGGCACAGCGTCCCAAATCCGACCGCAAGTCCTGGCTGGCCCGTCTGAAGGATGGACTGTCCAGGACCGGTTCGAATATCAGTTCGCTGTTTGTCGGCGTCAAAGTTGACGAGAATCTGTTTGAAGAGCTGGAAACCGCGCTGATTATGGCCGATGCGGGGATGGAAGCGACCGAATCGCTGTTGGGCAAACTGCGCACCAAGGTGAAAAAGGACCGCATTGAAGACGCACAAACCGTCAAGCACGCATTGCGAGATATACTGGCCGAGCATTTGGCCCCGCTGCAAAAGCCGTTTGAGGCAGGCACCGGGCAGACGCGTGTTGTGATGATTGCGGGCGTAAACGGCGCAGGCAAAACGACCTCTATCGGCAAACTTGCCCACCATTTTCAGGCGCAGGGGCACAGTGTGTTGCTGGCCGCTGGTGATACTTTCCGTGCCGCGGCACGCGAGCAGCTGATTGAATGGGGTTCGCGCAACAATGTGGCCGTGATCGCGCAGGATGGCGGTGACCCGGCTGCGGTGGCATTCGATGCGGTCAATGCCGGACGAGCCCGCAAGGCGTCGATTGTCATGGTCGATACCGCCGGCCGGTTGCCCACGCAATTGCATTTGATGGAAGAGCTCAAGAAAATCAAGCGCGTGATCGGCAAGGCCGATGGCGACGCCCCTCACGAGATTTTACTGGTGGTGGATGGCAATACCGGCCAAAACGCCATTTCGCAAATAAAGGCTTTTGATGCGGCCTTGACGCTGACCGGGCTGGTTGTGACCAAGCTGGACGGTACGGCCAAAGGTGGTACGCTGGCGGCCGTGGCTGCAGGCAGTCAGGGCGTGCGGCCCGTGCCTGTTTACTGGATTGGCGTGGGCGAGTCATTGCAGGATCTGCAACCCTTTGTGGCATCCGAATTTGCCGGTGCGTTGCTGGGCGATTAATCGACCAAAGGGCTGCGCCTTCTTCCAGAGGGTTTGTTCGGCTTAAGTGATCCTTTAGTACAAAAAGACACCCTGCAAACCCGGATAGATCATCCGCGCTTGCAGGGTGCTTTTTTCGTATGCGTGCTGACCATGAGCACGATCGGGTGGTGCGTCAGTCGAAGCGAATTTTTGCGGGGATATGTGTCAGCGCGTCATCGGCCTGGTGTTTCAGCGTTTCAAGCGTGGCGGTAAGCCAGCCCACGGCGAACCAGGCGCCAGGATGGGTTTGCGTGTGAGCGCTGAAGAACGTAAGAGCAGTAGACATATCGTTCAGATGGCCGAATACTTCCTGCGCTGCTGCCAGCTTTTTTACATACCCGCTCAGGTTGCAATTGGGGCGTAAGCCTTCATACACATTCAGGGCGTAACGCATGCGTTTGATGCGCTTGCGCAGGTCGTGATAGGCCTCGATATCCGATTTGTCTTCGGTTTTCCAGTGACGAACGATTTGCCTGTTCCATTTGTTCAGGCGCTGCTCCAGCAATCTGCGCAGAATAGGGCGACCGTGGGGCAGTGGTGTCAGGGGGATAATGATCGGTTCAATCTGAGTTGCTGCACTGGCAGCGGCGGGCGCTGCTGCGGCCTGTGTGCTCTGTTCGGCCGTTGTCGGTTCATCCTGCGCCTGATCGGCCGATTGCGCGTCTTCAGCCGCGTCCATTTGAAGCTGTTCGGTGTCATCCTCGATGGCAGCTACAGGATCGGTTGTTGGCGTCAGTACCGTCCACTCCAGCAGCCGCAGCAGCCATTGCTGAAATAACGGGTCTTTGGCGATGTCGTGCGGTGTGGCGCCGTCCTCGTGCGAACTGAACTGCATGGCAGGCATGCCTGCGTCATTCAGGACCGGCACCACGGTCGCGAGCATAACGTCCAGATCACGCGTGGCGCCGAATCGACTCAGGTGCACGCGAAGTTCATCACGCACTTGCTGTTCCGGCAGCCAGGCCAGGCCGGTAAATAATTTCCAGTTGCTGGTCAGGCGCCGCATGCCGATACGCAATTGATGCACATGCTCGGGGCGGCCTACTTCAACAACGCCCAGTGTATCAATTTCGGCCAGGGCGCCGGCATTGGCGCAGATTTGTTCCAGGCACTCAGTTGTGACCGAGACCAGTGCCTGCGTGGCGCTGTCCTGTTTGTCGATTTCGTAGGCGCGCGCCTTGCGGGGCGCCCAGAAACGCAGCACTTCGCTGTCGCGCGCCGTGTTCTTCGCGGTAGCGGTGTCTGAGCGTCTGATATTTGCCGCAGATTGAGCCAGGGCATCGCCGCGTTGTGACTTGCTGCGCAAGTCCAGAATCAGCTTATATTGCGACAGCCATTTTTTTCCGATCTCAAAAATGGCTTCAGACGAGCCCGAAACCAGTTCGAACTCCACTTCGGATACCGGCAATTCCAGCTCCGCGGCACGGATGACACCGGTATCGAAGGCGATTTCTATGGTGCCCTTGCGCGTACGCTGGCGACGATACAACCGGGTGATATCGGTTTCGTAGCGCAGCTCCAGCGGCTTGGCCAGTTTGAGCAGGGTGGCTTCGGCAGGCGTGCCTGCGTACAAGCTCAAATCCAGCACCGGGCTGGGGCGGCTGTGATTCAGCTCCAGCTTGGTCAGCGCATTGCTGCCGGGCATTTTTAGCGTTTGTACCCAATTGTCGCCTTCCAGGCGTAGCCTGATGGCAATTTTTGATTTGGCCAGTTCGCGATCTGCCGTATCAAAATACATGGCGCGCAGCGAGATGGTTTCGCACTTCGCTTTTTTCAGCGCCTTTTCTACTTGCGCAGCCGCAACTGCAGGCACATGTAGCTTGAGTTCCTGTTCAGACATAGTCATTATTGATGTAGTTATACTGCAAAGAGGGTGGGATTTATAGCAGGGATCATAACACTCCGGCCATGCATATTTGATGACATGTCATAAATAAGAAATACAATGCCTGTCCCACCACCAGGGTTTTTGCGTACGGTCCAGGCATGGCGTGCATGGAAGGTTACGTACTCAGCGTGGTGCTGGCTGTATTCGGCGGCCGGACGAGTGACTGGATTGCGGGATCAGGTTGAGTCATTGGATTCGCGTGATCGGCGCAGATTGATTAGCCTAGCGTGACGGGGCGGCTTCAAAAAACGCGTTGCGCGCCGTTGCCGCCGCCAGGGTTCTGCCGGTGAGCCAGTGTTCCAGCGTCTGTTGTTGCCCGACGCTAAACTTGAGGCCCAGCCGGGTGCGGCGCCACAGGATATCCTGGGTGCTTTGGGCCCACTCGCGATTGATCAGCCAGCGCGCTTCGGCCTCGTACAGGCCGTGTCCAAAATGCATGCCCAGACCGGCAACGGAATCGGCATCGCCGATAATTTCAGTTGTCATAGAGCCGTAGGCCGCCACCAGACGGGCAAGCAGCGCAGCGTCCAGCCACGGGTAGCGCGTCTGCAATTGCTGGACATAGCGCTGCGGGTCCAGGTCGGGCAATTGGCCGCCCGGCAGCGGCGCCGTGGCGGTCCAGGCCGGTCCCTGTTGCAGAAAAGGCTGGAGTTTTTCCAGCGCATGTTCGGCCAGTTTGCGATAGGTGGTGATTTTGCCGCCAAAGATCGATAGCATGGCTGGTTCGCCGTCTTTACCACCGCTCACATCAAAGACATAATCGCGGGTGACGGCTGCGGCCTGGCCTTGGGCGTCATCATACAATGGCCGCACGCCGGCCCAGCTTGAGACGATATCTTCGCGCTGCACCGGCTGTCGCAGATACCGATTGACCACCGACAGCAGGTAATCGGTTTCTTCGTCTGAAATGTGCGCAGTGCGCGCATCGCCATTGAAATCCACATCGGTGGTGCCGATCATGGAATAGGCATCGCGATGCGGCGTGATAAAAACGATCCGCTTGTCGTCATTCTGCAGGATATAGGCATGATCGCCTTCGTATAACTTGCAAGTCACCAGGTGGCTGCCTTTGATCAGGCGCAGATGATTGCGTGGCTGCGCATCGGGATCGCGTACCGTTTTGAGTACGTTTTCAACCCAGGGGCCGGCGGCGTTGACCAGCACTTTGGCGCTCACTTGCGAGTGGCGTCCCGTGGCGTCCTGCAGCGACACCACCCAGCGACCGTCTTTAATGCGTGCGCCGGTGCAGGTAGTTCCTGTAAGAATTTGCGCACCACGCGCCTGCGCATCCATGGCGTTGAGCACGACCAGCCTGGAATCATCCACCTGGCAGTCGGAGTATATGAAACCCTGTTTGATACGTTCACTCATCGGCCGGGCAAATGGCGAGTCATCGTCCAGGCGAATATGGCGGGACCCCGGCAGGCGCGCCGAGCGTTTTGCCAGATGATCATAGAGAAAGAGCCCGGCGCGGATCATCCATACGGGCCGCAGGGTGTGATCGTGTGGCAGCACGAAGCGCAGGGGGCGCACGATATGAGGGGCGATATTCAACAACACTTCGCGCTCGGCCAGCGCTTCGCGCACCAGGCGAAATTCGTATTGTTCCAGATAGCGCAGGCCACCATGGATCAGTTTGCTGCTGGCCGAAGAAGTGGCGCTGGCCAGATCGTCCTGTTCGCAGAGCAATACGGACAGGCCGCGTCCTGCCGCATCGCGCGCTATGCCGGTCCCGTTAATCCCGCCACCGATCACCAACAGATCTGTCTGGTGGACTGAGTGATCGTTCTGCTGAATCGTTGCGGCATTCATCCGGACTGCTCCAAAAAAAGATATCGCCAGTTGACGCCAGGGCGGTATCATCAAAAAAGACTATTTTACCCGATTGCTGCTGTCGGCAGCGGCGGCGAAAATGCCGACAGCGGCAAAGTTGCACCGTCGGCAAGTCGCTGACCGTTGGCACGACTGCGGCCGTCTTGAGGCCGGGCCTGGTCCTGACAGCGGCATGGCAAGTATGCCATCCAATGGGGTGCACACAGGGCAAGGCATAATTATGTCACCGGGGCAAGCCAGGCCATGTCCGAAGCCACGCCGGGAACGGCGTCCCGGCAACAGTTATGTCACTGCTGCGATGTAAGCGCTGCCTGTTTCAGATCAGCCAGCAGCGTATACAGATCCTTCTGATTGCTCTTGGGCATATCGCTGAACATGTCCTGGAGCCAGGCTTCGTGAGCCGAGGCCATTTGGTCAAATTGCCGACGCCCCTTTGCGCTGAGTCGCAAAAAGGTACTGCGGCGGTCTTCGCTGCTGACCTTGCGCAGAATCAGCCCTTCTTTTTCCAGCTGATTGGCAATGGTAGTTACGTTGCCGTTGCTGACCATCAGTCTTGCGGACAGATCTCCCATCCGCATGCCTTGCGGCTCCTTGGCCAGTTGCGCCATCAGGTCAAAGCGCGGCAGGGTGCAATCAAATTGCACGCGTAGATAATTGCGGATGCGATTTTCGATCAGGCTGGTGCAGGTAAGCAGGCGTAGCCACAGACGCAATTCGGAGTGATCAATGGTTGCGGCGCGGGTTTCCAGATCGTGTTGCATAACTGCTCCTGCTGAAATAAACGTAAATAAAACGACATAGCCGTTCCTGTGGGGCCGGGCAAATTGTAAACCCAGTCCGGTTCGTTCGGGTGCCCAAGCTTGGCATAAGGCAGCCATTGTCGCCTGTTGAAAAAAAGTTTGTAGTGCATTATAAATTAGTTTAAACTTAAAATAAATCACAATTGTGAAAGGGCCACAAGCTCAGTGCTACGCTCTTGTGTTTGTCCGGCGGCGCCAGCAAGACAGCGGCTGGGCAGGCAGCGGCTACAGACCGCATTCAAAGGATCTGTCATGAATATTGTATGTATCGGTGGCGGCCCGGCTGGTTTATATGCCGGGCTGCTGTTGAAAAAACGCAATCCCCAGGACCGGGTGGTAGTCATTGAGCGCAACCGTCCTTTTGATACTTTCGGCTGGGGGGTGGTGTTTTCTGACGCCACGCTGGAAAACCTGAAAAAGGCCGATCTGCCTACGGCGGAACAAATCATCCGCCAATTCAACCACTGGGACGATATCGATATTCATATCGGCCAGACCACGATCCGTAGCGGCGGACACGGGTTTATCGGCATCGGCCGCAAGAAGATGCTCAACATCCTGCAGCAGCGCTGCCTGGATCTTGGCGTGGAACTGGTGTTCGAGACTGTGGCCGAAGACGATCAGGCCTTGGCAATGGATTACGATGCGGACCTGGTCATTGCGTCCGACGGCATCAATAGCCGCATCCGCACGCGCTATGCTGATACGTTCAAACCGGATATCGACACCCGGCGCTGCCGTTTTGTCTGGCTGGGCACGCAAAAGACGTTTGATGCGTTTACCTTTGCCTTTGTCAATACAGAACATGGCTGGTTTCAGGCGCACGCCTATCAATATGAAGAGGGTATGTCCACCTTCATCGTAGAAACCCGGGACGAAACGTGGCGCGCAGCCGGGATCGACACTATGTCGCAGGAGGAGGGCATTGCCTATTGTGAGGCTCTTTTTGCGCCGTGGCTGGACGGTCACAAGCTGTTATCCAATGCCAAGCATTTGCGCGGATCGGCCATCTGGATTCAGTTTCCCCGCGTCATTTGCGAGCAATGGGTGCATCAGCAGCGCCTGCCTAACGGTAAATCTGTGCCCGTGGTACTTATGGGCGATGCCGCGCATACCGCACATTTTTCCATCGGTTCGGGAACCAAGCTGGCGCTGGAAGACGCCATTGAGCTGGCCGGCAGTTTCAGCACCCACAATGATATCGACGCTGCGCTGATGCACTACGAAGCGCAGCGCAGCATCGAAGTGCTGAAAATCCAGAATGCGGCGCGCAATTCCACCGAATGGTTCGAGAATGTCCAGCGCTATAGCCGGCTGGCGCCGGAGCAGTTTGCCTATTCGCTGTTGACACGCTCGCAGCGTATTTCACATGAAAATCTGCGGCTGCGCGATCCGCAGTGGATGCATCATTTTGAAAGCTGGTTCAGCCATCAGGCCAGGGCTTCTGAGAGGGCGGCAGGCGCGGACAACGGTGCCGCTACGGTCCCACCCATGTGGACGCCATTCAGCCTGCGCTCTGTGGTATTGAAAAACCGGATCGTGGTCTCGCCCATGGCCATGTACTCGTGCGTTGACGGGGTGCCCGGTGACTTTCATTTCCAGCATTTGCTGGCGCGCGCCCTGGGTGGCGCTGGTCTGGTCATGGTTGAAATGACCTGCGTGTCGCCCCAGGCGCGAATCACGCCGCATTGCCCGGGCCTGTGGAACGAGCCCCAGTTGCAGGCCTGGCAACACATCGTGCAGGCGGTTCACACGCAATCGGATGCGAAAATCGGTATTCAACTGGGTCATGCCGGTCGTAAGGGGTCAACCAAAGCGGCCTGGGATGGTATAGACATGCCGCTGGAATCGGGCAACTGGTCGCTGGTCTCGGCCTCCTCTTTGCCATATTTGCCAGACGTCTCGCAAGTGCCCAAGGCGCTGGATACAGCAGACATGCAGCAAATTACCCAACAGTTTGTACAGTCTACCCGGCTTGCCGCCCAGGCGGGGTTTGACGTGCTTGAACTGCATTGCGCACATGGCTATCTGTTGTCGTGCTTTATTTCGCCACTGACCAATCAGCGTTCGGATGCCTACGGGGGCGCGTTGGAAAATCGTCTGCGTTTTCCTCTGGAAGTATTTAAGGCGATGCGCGCCGAGTGGCCTGAAGATCGGCCGCTAAATGTGCGTATCTCGGCCAGCGACTGGGTCGAGGGTGGTATTACGGCAGACGACGCGGTGCTTATTGCTCGCGCCTTTAAGGCGGCGGGCGCCGATCTGATTGACTGCTCGTCAGGCCAGGTCAGCCCCGAACAGAAGCCGGTGTATGGGCGCATGTACCAGACGCCCTTTGCAGATGAAATCCGCAATCAGGAAGGGATTGCGACCATGGCGGTCGGCGCCATCACAGAGGCTGACCAGGTCAACAGCATTATTGCGTCGGGTCGTGCAGATTTGTGCGCCATTGGCCGCCCCCATCTGGCCAACCCGGCCTGGACGCTGAGCGAAACGGCCAAGATCGGTTATACGCAAGTTCACTGGCCCCGGCAGTACAGCGCCGGCAAACGTCAAATCGAAACCCTGTTTGAACGGGCCCAATCAATGCAGAATGGATAAACCATCATGACGCAGACCGCTACACCCGCTTTGGAGAATCGCCACGTGCTGATTACCGGCGCCAGTCAGGGGATCGGGCTTGAAGTGGCGCGCCTGGCGCTGGATGCCGGCGCCCGCGTGACGCTGCTTGCCCGTAACGGCGAGCGCCTGGCCGCGGCTGCGGCGAGCCTTTCTGCAGACGCTCAGCGGGTGCAGACGGTACAGGCCGATATCACAGATGAAAAGGCAATCGACAGCGCCTTTGACGCGGCGCGGGCGCGCTTTGGCCCGATCAGTATTCTGGTCAACAACGCCGGGCAAGCGCAAAGCGAGCGCTTTGACCGCATGAGCACCGAATTCTGGAACCGGATGCTGCAGGTCAATCTGACCGGGACCTATCAATGTATTACCGCCGCGCTGCCCGATATGCTGACGCAGGGCTGGGGGCGGATTGTGAATGTGGCCAGCGTTGCCGGGCTAAAGGGCTATGGCTATGTGGCCGCTTATTGTGCAGCCAAGCATGGGGTGGTGGGCCTGACCCGTGCCCTTGCCGTGGAGCTGGCTGCAAAGAATATTACCGTCAATGCCGTGTGCCCCGGTTATACCGAAACGCCGCTGCTCGATGACGCCGTGGCCAATATGGTTGCCAAAACCGGCATGACCGCAGACAAGGCAAAGGCGGCATTGGCCAGCAACAATCCGCAGGGCCGGCTGGTGCAACCCGAGGAAGTAGCACATGCCGTGCTGTGGCTGTGCCTGCCGCAGTCGGCCAGTATCAACGGGCAGGCGGTTCCGGTCGATGGCGGCGAGAAAATGGCCGGGTAAAGACGTGATCCGGCCAGGTGCCCGGTGCCTGCGGCCAGACGGCACACCAGGTGTTGACGGGGCAGGCAAAGCAGCGATGACAGGTGTGAGTGCTGGAGAATCCAAGCATTCACCAGAAGGAAAACAGGAGATATACGATGACTATTTCGGATGACATCAACCCCATGCAGGATCAGCACAAGCCGCTGGCAGGCTATCGGGCCACGCATTTTGACTGGCAGGTCAGCGCTGACCACAAGGTGGCAACCATTACGCTGAACCGGCCGGAAAGAAAAAACCCGCTGACCTTCGAGTCCTATGCCGAACTGCGTGACCTGTTTCGCGCCTTGTCTTGCGCCAGTGATATCAAGGTAGTGGTCATCGCCGGCGCCGGCGGCAATTTCTGTTCCGGTGGTGATGTGCATGAAATCATCGGACCGCTGACGCGGATGTCGATGCCCCAGTTGCTTGCCTTTACCCAGATGACCGGCGATCTGGTCAAGGCCATGCGCGGGTGCCCGCAGCCGGTGATCGCGGCGGTGGCAGGAGTGTGTGCGGGCGCTGGCGCCATTCTGGCCATGGCATCCGATATCCGCCTGGGCACGGCTGACAGCAAAACCGCCTTTCTGTTCACCCGCGTTGGCCTGGCGGGCGCAGACATGGGCGCGTGCGCGATTTTGCCGCGCATTATCGGCCAGGGCCGCGCCAGCGAACTGCTCTACACCGGCCGTTCCATATCTGGCCAGGAAGGGCACCACTGGGGTTTCTACAATCAGTTGCATGAGCCGGACCAGGTGCTGGCGGCCGCACAGACGATGGCGGCGCAGATTGCAGCGGGTCCGACCTTTGCCAATGGCATGACCAAGCATTGCCTTCATCACGAATGGAATATGGGTGTGGACGACGCCATTGATGCCGAAGCCCATGCCCAGGCCATCTGTATGCAGACCCGGGATTTTCACCGGGCCTATCATGCCTTCGTCGCAAAAAGCAGACCCGTGTTCGAGGGAGACTGAGCATGCCTGATCACGAGTTTCTGGACTGGCCTTTTTTCCAGGAGCAGCATCGCCATGTTGCTGTCGAACTGGATCGCTGGGCAAAAGATAATCTGCGCAATGTGCCGCATGGCAATACCGATGATACCTGTCGTGAACTGGTGCGTCGGATGGGAGACGGCGGCTGGTTGCGCTATGCAGTTCCAGCAGGGCCAAATGGCAGTTGGGGCGGTGCGCTGGAGCAAATTGATTCGCGCATGATCTGCCTGATCCGCGAGACCTTCGCACGCTATCACGGGCTGGCCGATTTTGCTTTTGCCATGCAGGGCCTGGGTAGCGGCGCCATTGTGCTGGGCGGCTCCGAGGCGCAGAAAAAATCCTATCTGCCGCGCGTGGCGCGGGGTGAGCTGATTGCCGCCTTTGCCCTGTCCGAGCCCGATGCCGGGTCCGATGTGGCTGCCATGTCCTGCAAGGCCACGCAGCAGGGATCCGAATATGTTCTTGATGGCGTCAAAACCTGGATCTCCAATGGTGGCATTGCCGATTTTTACTGTGTCTTCGCACGCACCGATTTTCTGCCGGGCGCGCGGGGCATCAGCGCCTTTATCGTGGACAGCAATGTGAAGGGGCTGGATACGTCCGAGCGCATTCACGTCATGGCGCCGCATCCGATGGCGGTGCTCAAACTGAAGCAATGCCGTCTGCCTGCCGAGGCCTTGCTGGGAACCAAGGGCGAGGGCTTCAAGCTGGCGATGCAGGTGCTGGATATTTTTCGCGCGTCGGTCGCGGCGGCGGCCAACGGGTTCGCCGCCAGGGCGCTGGACGAGGCCCTGGCGCGCAGCAAGACGCGCCAGATGTTCGGCGGTGTATTGGCCGATCTGCAACTGACCCAGGCTGCACTGGGCGATATGGCAACGGCGCTGGATGCCAGTCGCCTGCTGACCTATCGCGCTGCCTGGCGGCGTGACGTGTACCAGGCCAGAACCACCAAGGAAGCAGCCATGGCCAAGATGTTTGCGACCGAATCGGCGCAGCAGGTCATTGACAAGGCCGTTCAGCTGTTTGGGGGACAGGGCGTGGTGGCCGGCGAGTGTGTAGAAGGGTTGTACCGGGATATTCGCGCCCTGCGTATTTACGAAGGCGCCACCGAAGTGCAGAAACTGATTATTGCGCGTGAATTACTGCGGGACTGAACCGAAACGGGAGCAAAGACTTCCTGACTCATCCGCGCCGCCGGTTGAGCCGACACACAGGAGACAAGCCATGACAGCACAGACAGGATTGCAAGACCGCTTTGTGGTTGAACATCTGCCCGAGAGCGGGCAGCAGCCGCAGTACTTGTTCGACTTGCCACAATTGCACTATCCAGAGAAACTCAATAGTGCAGTGGAGCTGATTGATCGCCACGTGCAGCAGGGGCGTGGCCAGAATATTGCGTTGCGCTGGCTGCAAGACGGCATGCAGAAGCAGATGACCTATCAGGCGCTGGCGCAATGGACCAACCAGCTGGCACGGGTGCTGACCGAAGATCTGGGGCTGGTGTCGGGCAACCGGCTGTTGCTGCGCGGGCCCAACAACGTGGGCATGGCTGGTGCGCTGCTGGCGTGCCTGAAGGCGGGCATTGTCGCTGTGCCCACCATGCCGCTGTTGCGCGCCCGGGAACTGAGCGCCATTGTGCAAATCTCACAGGCGCAGGCAGCGCTTTGCGATGAACGGTTGCTGCAGGAGCTGGAACACTGCCGTAACCCCGATAATCCGAACTATTGCCCGGCGCTTCAGCAGATCATGGCGTTCGGCACGCAAACACCAGACAGCATGCAGGCGCGGGCCGACACCAAAAGCGATGCGCCTTACGACGCGCAAACGCTGCGCGACGATCCCTGCATGATCGCCTTTACCAGCGGCACGACCGGTAAACCCAAGGGCTGCATCCATTTTCATCGCGATGTGCTTGCCATGTGTGATACCTTTTCCAGCCAGATTCTGCAAACCCGGGCGACCGATATTGCCTGCGGCACGCCGCCGCTGGCCTTTACTTTCGGGCTGGGCGGGCTGCTGTGCTTTCCACTGCGCGCCGGCGGCTCGACCCTGCTGGTGGAAAAGCTGACCCCCGACGCTTTTTTGCAGATTATTCAGGACCACAAGGTGACCATGACCTTCACGGCACCCACCTTCTATCGCAAGATGGCCGGCCTGGCCGAGGGCTATAGGCTCGATTCCCTGCGGGTTTGCGTCTCGGCCGGCGAGGCCCTGCCCGATGATACGCGTCAGATTTGGAAAAAGGCCAGCGGCATCAATATGACAGATGGCATTGGCGGGACGGAAATGATGCATGTGTATATTTCCAGTACCGGTAACGATATCCGTGATGGCGCAATCGGGCGGGTGGTACCCGGCTACCAGGCCCGGGTGGTCGATGCCGATATGAACGAGGTGTCGCCCGGTACACTTGGTCGGCTGGCTGTGCGCGGCCCTACCGGCTGTCGTTATCTGGACGATGAACGCCAGTCCCGTTACGTGCAGCAGCAGTGGAACCTGCCCGGCGACGCTTTTGTGATGGACGCCGACGGCTACTTTTATTATCGCGCACGCGACGATGACATGATTGTCTCTGCAGGCTACAACATTGCCGGCCCGGAAGTCGAAAGCGTACTCATGACCCACACCGCGGTAAACGATTGCGGGGTGGTGGGTCGCAGCGACGCCGAGCGCGGTGCGATCGTCAAGGCCTATATTGTTCTGAACGACGGCTATACGCCCGGCGCCGAACTGGTCGCCGAACTGCAAGACTATGTGAAGCAGGAAGCGGCGCCCTACAAGTATCCACGCGAAATTGAATTTGTTGAGCAGTTGCCACGCACCGAAACCGGTAAGCTGCAGCGCTTTGTCCTGAGAAAAATGACCGAAACCCGGTAATGGAATGGGGAACTGAAACATGGAAATATTGCAACCGTCAGACTGGACCAAGCCCCGCGGCTACGCCAACGGCACGATGATCACCGTCGATGCGGGCAGCCGCCTGCTATTTGTCGGCGGGCAGATCGGCTGGAACGGGCAGCAGCAGTTTGAGTCCGATGATCTGGGCGAACAGGTGCGCCAGACCCTGGAAAATATCGTGGCCATCCTCAGGGAGGGCGGGGCCGTGCCATCCGATATTGTCCGCATGAACTGGTACGTGACCGACAAGCGCGAATATGTGGCCGCCTATCCGGCGATCGGCGAGCATTACCGCAATCTCATCGGCCGGCATTTTCCCGCCATGACGGCGGTGCAGGTGGCCGGTCTGGTGGAAGACCGGGCCAAAGTGGAAATCGAGGTGACCGCAGTGGTGCGCGGCCCCCAACAATCCTCGGACTGAATGGGGGCATTGCCGCCTTTTACAGGGGCGAAAGGGGTAAAATAACGCTTTTGCCCACTGTTGGTGCGTCGCGCCAGCCCAGTCTTTCCGGATTCAAGCACGATCATGACTTCTGCCGCCCCTGTTTCTCTGGTGCCCGACTGCACCATCTCTCCCGTCTCTGAAATTGTCGAAGAGCTCAAGGCGGGGCGTATTGTCATCCTGGTCGACGAAGAAGATCGCGAAAATGAAGGCGATCTGGTCATGGCGGCAGACTTTGTCACGCCTGAAGCTATTAACTTCATGGTGACCCACGCCCGTGGCCTGGTATGCCTGACATTGACTGAAGAGCGTTGCCGCCAGTTGGAGCTGCCGCTTATGGCCTCGCGCAATGGCACCTCCTTTGGTACCAACTTTACCGTGTCCATCGAGGCGGCCGAAGGCGTCACTACTGGCATTTCCGCCGCCGACCGGGCTCGTACCATCCAGGCGGCCGTTGCCAAAAACGCCAAGCCCCAGGATCTGGTCAATCCGGGACATATTTTCCCGGTTCAGGCCGTTTCCGGTGGCGTACTGATCCGTGCCGGACACACTGAAGCGGGCTGCGACCTGACCGCCATGGCGGGCCTTACACCCGCCGCAGTCATCTGTGAAATTCTCAAGCCCGATGGCAGCATGGCGCGCCTGCCCGATCTGGTTACCTTCGCCCGTGAACACAATCTGAAAATCGGCACGATCGCCGATCTGATCCAGTATCGCAGCGAAAACGAATCCATGATTCGTCGCCTGGGGAGCAAGACTCTGAAAACGCCTTTCGGTCAGTTCGAGGCGGTATCCTATCAGGACAGCATGTCGGGCGCCGGGCATATTGCGCTAGTGCATGGCACCATTGATCCCGAGCAGGAAGCGCTGGTGCGCGTCCATGAGCCGGTATCGGTACTGGATTTGCTGGACCTGGAGCGCAATGCGCACAGCTGGGGCATCGCACAGGCGCTGCAAGCCATTTCCGCGAGCCCGGCCGGTGTTCTGGTGCTGCTCAACTGCCAGGGATCGCAAAAGGGCCTGATCGAGGCGCTGGAAAAATGGGGAGAAACCGAGAGCAGCGCGCGCAAGGATGATCGCTACGATCTGCGCACATATGGTATCGGTGCGCAAATATTACGTGAACTGAAGGTCGGAAAGATGCGCCTGCTCGCACTTCCACGTAAAATGCCAAGCATGACTGGTTATGCACTTACCGTGACAGGTTACGAAACTTCTTCTGACCCCCGCTGATTTTAAAGGAATGGCTATGAAACCCTATACACTCGCCCCTGATCTGAATGGCGAAGGCCTGCATATCGGTATCGTGTGCGCACGATTTAACGAGGAAATTGGTTTTGCCGAACTCGAAGCCTGCCTGGCCGAACTTGGCGAGCTGGGTGTCGACGAGCGCGACATTATGGTCGTGACGGTGCCCGGCGCGCTCGAAGTGGGCCTGACGCTGGCGCAAATGGCCGAAACCTACGAATTTGATGCACTGATTGCCCTGGGGGCCGTCATTCGTGGTGAAACCTACCATTTCGAAATCGTCAGCAATGAAAGTGCTGCGGCCATTACCCGGGTGTCCATGGATACCAATGTGCCGGTGGCCAATGGTATTCTGACCACAGAAGACGAAGAGCAGGCCAAGGCCCGCGCCGAACAGAAAGGCAAGGATTGCGCCCAGGTTGCTGTGGAAATGGCCAATCTGTCGGCCGCGCTGGTGCCCGAGTCGGAAGACGAAGATGATGACTTTGAAGATCTGGACGATGACGACGACCAGGACGACGAAGATGATGAAACCGAAGAAGTAGCAGATACCCCAAGGCGATAGGACAACGAGTGGCTCAGGATAATAAAACAATGCATCGCAGTGCGCGCCGCCGGGCGCGCGAATTTGCCCTTCAGGGGATTTATGCCTGGCTGGTCAGTGGCGACACTGACCTGCGCGAGGCAGGCGCCATCGACGCTCACATCCAGGACAGCCCGGAATTCGAAAACGCCGATCCGGTCTGGTTCAAAACGCTGTTGCATGGCGTTTTTGCCGAGGCGCCGGCGCTGCGTGAAGCATTCGTGCCCTACATTGACCGCCCGCTGGACGAACTGTCGCCCATCGAGCACGGCATTCTGCTTATCGGCAGTTACGAACTCATTCACCATGTGGATGTGCCATACAAAGTTGCCATTAACGAAGCGGTGGAGCTGGCCAAGGAATTTGGCGGCACCGACGGCTTCAAATTTGTCAACGGCGTACTGGACAAACTTGCGGCCCGTGTGCGTTCGCTTGAAGTCAATGCCGGACGCTGACCCGGGGTTAGCGGGCAGCGCCTGGCGCTAGCCGGGTGTTTTTTGCGATGCTCGCGCACTTGAAGAGCGGTTCCCATGTCCGGCGAATTTGATCTGATCCGTCAGTTTTTTACCCGCCCCGCAGCCTCTGTTGACCTCGCGGTGGGGGACGATTGCGCCATCCTGACGCCGACCGCCGGCACATCCCTGGCCGTCAGCAAGGATCTGCTGCTCGAAGAGCGCCATTTCTTTTCCGACGTGGATCCTGAATCGCTGGGCCATAAATCGCTGGCAGTCAATCTGTCCGATTTGGCCGCCATGGGGGCGACCCCGCGCGGCTGCCTGTTGGGCATTGCGCTGCCACGTTTCGATGCCGATTGGCTGGCGGCGTTTTCCCGGGGCTTTAACCGTCTGGCCGACAAATACCAATGCCCGCTTATCGGTGGCGATACCACCCGCAGCGAGCACGATATTGTCATCAGCGTTACTGTGCTGGGCGAAGTGACCCAGCCGTTTCTGCTGCGCAGCCGGGCCCAGCCCGGTGATGATATCTGGGTTTCTGGCACCCTGGGCGCGGCCGATTGGGCTCTGAGTCTGCTGCTGCGCCAGAAGGCGGGCGAAATCCTGAACGAACGCGAAACACAAACGTTGCAGGCCACCCGGCATGCCCTGGAGTGGCCCGAGCCACGCGTGTCCCTGGGGCTTGCCCTGCGGCCACTGGCGCATGCTGTTATAGACCTGTCCGACGGCCTGGTGCAGGACTTGAAACATATTTTGCATGCCAGCGGTGTCGCTGCCGTATTGTATGAATCTTTAATGCCTGTTAATCTTAGCCTGCCAGACGATGACCCGCAGCAATTGCGCCAGTCCGTGTTGGGCGGGGGTGACGTCTACGAGTTGTGTTTTACGGCGCCGCAGACCGCCAGAACGGCAGTGCAAGCCATTGCTGCCAGCCTGCCTGTGACGCTTACGCGCATTGGACAGGTTCACGTCGGGCAGGGTTTGCGGGTACTTGATGCTGCGCAACAGGATATCTCCGCACTTCCAGCGGGGTTCGACCATTTCCGGCCAGCTCGTCGGCGCAAGCCGTAAACACAGAAGTAAAATTGCATGATAGAAGACATTCAAACGCAAACGATACATAATGCCGCTGGCACCAAAACGACCGTGAACACGCAATGGCCTACTTTCGGCTGGATCCGGGCTAATGTCCACCGCTTCTTTGCCTTCGGGCTTGGCGCCGGACTGCTCAGACCTGGACCCGGAACCTGGGGCACCCTGCTGGCCTGGGTGCTTTGGTGGCCGCTCAGTTTTGTGCTGGGCACCGATTTTTACATGGCGCTGTTTATTCTGGTCGGCTTCGCTTACGGCGTCTATTGCTGCCATCGCGTCGCCCAGGAAATGCACGTGGATGACCACGGCGGCATTGTCTGGGACGAAATGGTCGCCTTCTGGGCGGTCCTGTTGCTGGTTGCGCCCATGAACCTGGGCTGGCAACTGGTGGCCTTTATCCTTTTTCGCTTTTTCGATATCGTCAAACCGCCACCCATCGGCTACTTTGATCGTACGCTCAAAAACGGGTTCGGCGTTATGTGGGACGACGTGGTGGCAGCGGCCTATACGCTGTTCGTCATGGCGATTGCCACCAGAATGTTGGGGTGAGTATGTCAGAGTTGTTGAGTGAACAGTGGCAGGTTGCTGCCCAGTTGGGAGAAGCGCTCAAGAAAAAGAGCTGGCTGCTGGGCACCGCAGAATCCTGCACCGGAGGTCTGCTGGCCGGCGCCATTACCGCCATTGCGGGATCCAGCCAATGGTTTGATCGGGGTTTCGTTACTTATACCAACGAAGCCAAGATGGATATGCTGGATGTCAACCAGGCGGCGCTGGATAAATTTGGGGCCGTCAGTGAAGAAGTGGCCATTGAAATGGCCGAAGGTGTGCTGAGCAATGCGCCCCTATCCACCTGTGCGGTCAGCACGACCGGCATCGCGGGGCCCGACGGCGGCACCGCACACAAACCAGTAGGTCTGGTGTGCTTTGCGGTTTCCTATCGCAAAGCTGACGGCATCGTCACGTTGCCATTCTCGCAGAATTTCGTTGGCGATCGTCATCAGGTGCGTGTTCAGGCGGTGATCTACGCCATGGAAATTACCCGACGCATCGTCCAGGAAAACTGAACTGATTCTGGCAAGGCAGCGACGAGGCGGACGGGCTCGCAGTTGCTGTCGCCAAGTCGTGGCCGTTATTTCAGCACTGTACGTATTTGACTCCTGACACGGCTAACTGGCGAATCAGCGTCATTTGATTCCCATTGATATCATACGGGAATGGATCGATGCTCAGACGATTGAAACGCTATATCTGTCGGTAGTAACCGTGGCTGAAATACGATATGGGGTGGCTACCATGCCGGCGGGTAAATACCGTAAGCTCTATCAGGATCGGTTAGAGCACGAGGTGGCAAATAAAAGACTGCCTTCTACGTTTTCAGGCAGCCATATTCCGATGTGATATCAGATCCCGCGCGCCTGATTGATCTGGTCGCGCGTTTCCTGTGCTACCCGAGCCGCTTCTTCTTTCCAGTTCTCATCCGAGCTTGCGTACAAAATGGCGCGTGACGAATTGATCATCATGCCGGTGCCGGCGATGTTGCGGCCAGCCGTCACGGTTTCCTCGATATCTCCGCCCTGTGCACCGATGCCAGGTACCAGCAACGGCATGGCGTCGCCCACCCGGGCGCGAACCTTGCTCAACTCTTCAGGGAAGGTGGCGCCTACCACCAGACCGCACTGGCCGTGCGTATTCCATTTGTCCGCGACCATGCTGGCTACATGCAGGTATAGCGGTTCGCCGCTGGCAGACTCAACAAATTGCAGATCGGAGCCGCCTGGATTTGAAGTGCGGCATAGAATAATTATGCCCCTGTCTTTCCATGCCAGATACGGCTCGATGGAGTCGAATCCCATATATGGGCTGACGGTAACAGCATCAGCCTTGTAGCGTTCGTACGCTTCGCGAGCGTAATGTTCAGCCGTGGTGCCGATGTCGCCGCGCTTGGCGTCCAGCACAATGGGCAAATGCGGATAGGTCTCGTGGATATAGGCGCACAGTTGTGACAACTGTTCTTCTGCGCCCTGTGAAGCAAAATAGGCAATTTGCGGTTTGAACCCGCAGGCGTAGGGTGCTGATGCATCCACTATGCCCTTGCAGAACTCGAATGTGGATTCGCGGTTCTGTTTCATGCTAACCGGTAGTCTTTCGGGATCAGGGTCAAGGCCGACCATGAGAAGGGAGTTCTGGCTTTGCCAGGCGGATTCCAGTTTTTCGATAAATGTCATGAATAATTAATGTGAAAACAGACGAACAAAGAGCAAACCAAACCAGACCAGGCCGGCGAAAGTAATCACCATCATGACTGCAGCGCTGGCAATATCCTTGGTCTGGCCAATCAAGGGGTGCGTTTCTGCACTGACCGTATCGGCCAGCACTTCGATGGCCGAGTTGATCAGCTCCACCGTCAGGACGCTGACCAGGACTCCCAGCAACACAATGATCTCTGCAAAGTTGCGTCCCAGCAGGAAGGCAAAGGGCGTGAGCGTGATGCAGACAATCAGTTCCTGGCGAAAGGCTTCCTCGCTGGAAAAGGCTGCACGAAAGCCCTGTGCCGAGTACACAGTCGACTGGATAAAACGCAGTGCGCCGCGATTTTTGCGGACGTGCGGGTGGCTGGGTCGATTCATGAACGATATTGTAGTTCACAAAACGCTACGGCTTGATTAAACGGCGCTGTGCCGTCGCATTCAGACGTGTTGGCCCGGAATTTTCTCTGCCGTGGGATGCGTGTCGGTTTTGTATCTGCCGCTGCGCCGCACTTTGCAAGCAGGGCGAAAGACCGTACGCGAGTCGGTTGTTCCTCATTGTTGAAATGAGGCGCGAAATCGCGATGCCAGCCACCTGAATCGTGAGCAAGAAGCCAGCCGGCCAAAAGATAGCCACGCAAAGAAAAGTATCCAGAAAAGAGCGCCCAAAGAAAAACCCCGAAACGGTGAACCGTTCGGGGTTTGTTTGCAGCGGACCTGCACAAGGCAGGCCCCGGGTGTATCTCTGGCCGGATTAGAATCCGCCCATGCCACCCATACCGCCCATGCCACCCATGTCAGGCATGGCAGGAGCTGGTTTGTCGTCAACGATTTCGCAAACAGCAGCTTCAGTTGTCAGCAGCAGGCTGGCAACAGAGGCAGCGTTTTGCAATGCTGTACGGGTTACTTTGGTTGGGTCCAGAACACCTTGCTCAACCAGATCGCCGTACTCGCCTGTTGCTGCGTTGTAACCGTAGTTGCCTTCACCGGCAGCGACTTTGGCTACAACAACGCTTGGCTCGTCGCCAGCGTTAGCAACGATCGTGCGCAGAGGCGCTTCAACAGCGCGCAGAATCAGTTTGATACCTGCGTCCTGATCAGCATTGTCGCCTTTGATTTTTTCAATGGCTTTCTTGGCACGAATCAGCGCTACGCCACCGCCAGGAACAATACCTTCTTCAACAGCAGCACGTGTTGCATGCAGAGCATCTTCAACGCGGGCTTTTTTCTCTTTCATTTCAACTTCGGTTGCAGCACCAACACGAATCACGGCAACACCGCCTGCCAGTTTGGCAACGCGCTCTTGCAGTTTTTCACGATCGTAGTCAGAAGTGGCTTCTTCGATCTGTGTACGGATTTGTTTAACACGAGATTCGATGTTTGCGCTAACGCCTGCACCGTCAATGATGATTGTGTTTTCTTTGCCTACTTCGATACGTTTGGCCTGGCCCAGATCTTCGATCGTGGCTTTTTCCAGAGACATACCGGTTTCTTCAGAGATCACGGTACCGCCAGTCAGGATGGCGATGTCTTCCAGCATGGCTTTGCGACGGTCGCCAAAGCCAGGTGCTTTAACAGCAGTGGTTTTCAGGATGCCACGGATGTTGTTCACAACCAGCGTTGCCAGGGCTTCGCCTTCAACGTCTTCAGCGATGATCAGCAGAGGACGGCTTGATTTGGCAACTTGTTCCAGGATAGGCAACAGATCACGGATGTTGCTGATTTTTTTGTCGAAAATCAGAACGTATGGATCTTCCAGAGCAGAAACTTGTTTGTCCTGGTTGTTGATGAAGTAAGGAGACAGGTAACCGCGGTCAAACTGCATACCTTCAACGACGTCCAGCTCGTTGTCCAGTGATTTGCCGTCTTCAACAGTGATCACGCCTTCTTTGCCTACTTTGTCCATGGCATTGGCAATGATGTCGCCAATAGAACTGTCGCTGTTGGCAGAGATGGAACCAACCTGGGCAATTTCCTTGCTGGTTGTGCATGGGCGTGACAGGACTTGCAGTTCTGCAACAGCAGCAGCTACAGCCTTGTCGATACCGCGTTTCAGATCCATTGGGTTGATACCGGCAGCCACGTATTTGAGGCCTTCTTCAACTACAGACTGAGCCAGCACAGTTGCTGTTGTGGTACCGTCGCCGGCGTTGTCAGAGGTTTTTGAAGCAACTTCTTTAACCAGCTGGGCGCCGATGTTTTCGAATTTGTCTTTCAGTTCGATTTCTTTGGCAACAGATACACCGTCTTTTGTTACGGTAGGGGCGCCGAATGAGCGCTCCAGAACAACGTTACGGCCTTTAGGACCCAGTGTTGTTTTAACAGCATTTGCCAGAATGTTTACACCACGGACGATGCGCACACGAGCGTCGTCACCGAATAGTACTTGCTTAGCAGCCATGTTTAATTCCTTGATTGATTGTCTCGGTAGCCCTTTTATGCCATGCAAAGCAGGGCGGGCAGGTTAGTTTTTGCGGGCGGATCAGCCGACTACAGCGAGGATCTCTTCTTCGCGGATAACCAGCAGCTCTTCGCCGTCAACTTTGACGGATTGACCGGCATACTTACCAAAAAGGACTTTGTCGCCTACTTTCAGGTCAACGGCGATAACTTTGCCGTCGTCTGTCTTTTTGCCTGGACCAACAGCAACAACTTCACCCTGATCTGGCTTTTCTGCTGCACTGTCAGGGATAACGATACCGGACGAAGTTTTAGTTTCGTTATCGAGGCGCTTGATGATCACGCGGTCTTGCAAAGGACGCAATGCCATGGAGAAACTCCTGAATATATATAAATAGGTTGGTAAATTGAGTTAGTTAGATCGGCTGTTAGCACTCGACCCTACTGAGTGCTAATTATAGGGATGAATGGCTCACTTTCAAGAGGGAAAGTTGGCTTGTTACATTTTTGACACGGATTGGTGCTGTCAAATTCAACATTTCGGATGGCAAACCTAACCAGAGTCGTTGATTTTAAGATGAGGGGGAATTCAGAGCGGAATCACAATCGACATTTATTTAAATCAATAAGTTAAATTTAAATGGCAAAATTCATCTAAAAAATGGATTTTTCTTCATCACATAGTAAGTAAAGCATGGGAGTTTAATGAGGCTCGTTCCGAAAAGCCTCACGTTATTAGGGTCATGCCCAGGGCAAGGCGGTGGTGTGTTTCTATCCTGCACATAGCTGAGGCCTGAGTATAGGCGACATACTTGTGCATGATCTCCGGGTGCTTTAAGTCTTTTTCAACGAAAGCCTGGAGGGGCTCGATTTTCCTGGGTATTGGGTGCTGTTTTGATTCCTACAGACGTTTCAGTTATAACCAAAGATTTGACAAAATAGATTATGGGTATCATCATAAATTACCTTGATATTCTCCTGATGTCTGGACGATGAACACCACCCATCGGCTGGCCCGGCGGTACACACCGCAACGACATTGGATGCCTGGCAGACAACATCACCATGGCCTCCAGACATTTGAGAAATCCATCAACCCAATTGGAAAATCGAAAACATGACTCTGAAATCGCTGTTCGAGCCCTATGCTTTGGGCTCGCTGACACTTTCAAACCGGATTGTCCTGGCGCCGTTGACACGCAACCGCGCGCGAGCGGGATTCGTGCCCAGCGAACTGGCCCCCACCTATTATGGCCAGCGTGCTTCGGCCGGCTTGCTGATCGCCGAAGCCACGCAAATCTCGCAGCAGGGCCAGGGATATCAGGACACCCCTGGCATTTACACACAGGCGCAGATTGACGGCTGGCGGCAGGTCACTGATGCGGTCCATGCCAAGCGCGGGCGCATCTTCCTGCAACTGTGGCATGTTGGACGGGTATCGCACGTGGCACTTCAGGAGAATGGCGCCGCGCCGGTCGCGCCCTCTGCCATTCGCGCCGAGGCCAAGACCTTCGTGAACAACGAATTCTTGCCTGTCTCTGAACCGCGTGCGCTGAGTCTGGACGAACTGCCGGGTATTGTTGAGGACTTCCGCAAGGCTGCGGCCAACGCGATTGCCGCCGGCTTTGACGGCGTAGAGATTCACGCCGCCAACGGTTATCTGCTGGATCAGTTCCTCAAGGATGGTTCCAATGTGCGTGACGATGCCTACGGCGGCTCCATCGACAATCGCGCGCGATTGACCCTGGAGGTTGCGGCGGCCGTGGTGAAGGAAGTCGGCGCGCAGCGCACCGGCATTCGCATCTCCCCGATCTCGCCAGCCAACGGCATTTCCAGCAGCGATCCGCAGGCGCAGTTCGACTACCTCGTGGCACAGCTGGACGCGCTGGGATTGGTGTATCTGCACGTGGTCGAAGGGGCGACGGGAGGCGCGCGCGACGTGGCGCCGTTCGACTTCGACGCTTTGCGCCGACAGTTCAGGAACACCTACATCGCTAACAACGGCTACGATCAGGAATTGGCGAACGCCCGACTCGAAGAGGGCAAAGCCGATCTGTTTGCCTTCGGCCGTCCATTCATCGCCAACCCTGATCTGGTCGAACGCCTGAAAGCGGGCGCGCCACTGGCGACCCTGGACCAGGCCACGCTATATGGTGGCGGTGCGAAGGGTTACATCGACTATCCTGCGCTCGCCCCGGCTGACGCGTAACGTCCACGCGTTGTCTGCTCTCCGCAGCCGGCTGGAGCGAATGCTTGAGCCGGCGTTTTGCATTGTCCCTTCGGTATCAGCGCGCCCCTTGTGAATATATCGTCCGCGACGAAGCAGCGTTCGCTTCTCCGGCAGCACGCTTGACATGAAATCAACCAACTAGTAGAATGGTTTTGTCGTCATTGCTAAGAAGCGATTTTAGTGTCTTGCAGTCAGTATATGTTTGGACGCCAACTGAATAGAATTCATTATGAGTGTAGAACTTTCTCCCAGGGCAACTGAAATTGCCGAGCATACGAAGCAGTTGATCGCCGCAGGCGGCTACAACGGCTTTAGTTATGCCGATATCTCCGAGCGGGTGCATATCGGTAAAGCCAGCATCCATCATCATTTCCCGAGCAAGGCAGATCTGGTGCATGCCGTTGTCGTGCGGCATCGCGAACAGTCGCGGGAAGGACTGGCCGCACTTGATCAGCACATCAGTGATGCGCCGGCGCGCCTGAAGGCCTACACCGATTACTGGGCCGGTTGTATTCGTGACGGTCAATTGCCTATTTGCATCTGCGCCATGCTGGGCGCAGAATTGCCCATGCTCCCGCAAGAGGTTGCCATCGAGGTTCAGCGGTATTTCGAAGACCTGACCGCCTGGCTGCAAGCCGTGCTGGAGACAGGGGTGGCGCAGGGAAAGTTTCATTTGCGTGATAGCGCTTTTGTTGAGGCGCAAACCTTTATGTCCTGCATACACGGCGCGATGCTCACGGCACGAGCCTTGAAAAGTCCCGAGGCATTCGAGGTAGTTGCGCGAACGGCGATCATGCAGCTGTCCCCATCGAGCTGATCTGTTTGTATTGTGAGGAGATGAGCGCATAATTTTTTACCTATATAACCTATCAACTAGTCGGTTGTTTTAGTGCGTTGTTTTATTAGTCAGTTGTTATTAGTTGATTGATCCAAAACGGAGGTCGGTGCTCAGCCTGACAGGCGCATCTGTTTGTTTATCGATGCTGGCATCGCTGGTCTTAAGCCGATCAGGCCCAAGCAATATTTTCAAGGAGTTTTCATTTCATGCCTCATCCTATTTCCGCCCTGGGCGCAGGCCATACGATTATCAGCCTCATTCCGCTCATCGCTGGCGTCTACAGCTTTGCCCGCTACCGCAAAATTGACAACACAGTGCCTGCCGGCAAGATATATCTCATCGGCCTGGTGCTGGCCGTGTTGACGTCATTTGGGCTATCGAGCTCCGGTGGCTTTAACGTCGGTCATGCGCTGGGCATCCTGGCCCTGTTGGCCACAGGCGGCGCGCTATACGTGCCGCGGGTGTCTTTTCTGGGACGCTTGCGGCCCTATTTATCCCAGTTTGGTCTCACATTCAGTTTCTTTCTGCTGATGGTGCCAGGAATCAATGAAACCCTGACCCGTCTGCCTGTCGCGCATCCGCTGGCAACGGGACCCGATTCTCCGATGGTGCGCGGGGCATTGGCTGCCTGGACCATTCTCTTTGTCGTGGGATTCGCGTTGCAGAGCTGGTGGACGCGCACGCAGCACCGGCGTACCGGTCCCGCTTAGTCAGACACCGTTTTCGCTATTTATTATTGAAAGCTTTTAAGGCGCAGCTTTCGGTACTTTCCTAGCTCATGCGCCCTTTATTTACAGTGCGATATTTCTATCGCCAAGGAGATTTACCATGTCTGTTTTACGACTTCGTCATTTTTTCGCAACCGGCCTGACAACGGCAGTACTTGCGACCGGCGGGTTGACCGCCGCCTCTGCCGCCAGTGCGGCTGAACAGGGAGTTCGCGTGCGCGGCACCGTCGTTGCGCTGGCGGGTGATCAGCTGCAAGTGAAATCGCGTGATGGCCAGGCTATCGATATCAAGCTCAAGGACGGTTGGATGGCCTCAGCAGTAAAGAAAGCCAGTTTCAGTGATATCAAATCCGGTGATTTTGTCGGGATCGCATCGCTGCCCAAGTCTGCCGGCGGTGATGGCGCCCTGGAGGTCTTGATTTTCCCGCCTGCGCTCAAAGGGACGGGAGAGGGCAGTTACGGTTGGGACTTGAAACCTAACAGCACGATGACCAATGCCACGGTAGGCGATTCGGTCAAATCGGTAGACGGTAGCGTTGTTACTCTTAACTATCATGGCAAGGAAAAGAAAATTTCTGTTCCTGAGGGTACCCCTGTTGTTACGCTTGCACCCGCAACGCACGATGATGTCAAACCTGGTACCGTCGTTTTCATCCCTGCTCAGAAGGGTGCGGACGGTACCTTGTCAGCCGGCCAACTGATCGTAGGTAAAGATGGAGTCGTCCCTCCTATGTAATGGGGGACGAGTGTTCATATGGATAATCCTAAACTGAAACGCCTGCCAGCATCACGTGCACCTGCAGGTTCCCGCCAGTCTGTGCGGCGGCATTCGGGGGTCGTCCGTATGACCCATTGGGTGAATGTGCTGTGCTTTTCTGTCCTGCTAATGAGTGGGCTACAGATTTTCAATGCACACCCCAGGCTGTATTGGGGGAAATACGGTGCTGATTCGGACTTGGCATTCATGGCCATTGGATCCGAACAGCATGGCGACAGACTGAAAGGATTTTTTCAGATTGGCCCGCTGAACATCGAGACGACGGGTGTTCTTGGCGTCTCCCGTGAGGGCGATGCGCTCACAGAAAAGGCGTTTCCTTCCTGGCTCACGATTCCTTCCTACCACGATCTGGGAGCGGGCAGAAATTGGCACTTCCTGTTCGCCTGGTTGCTGGTCATCAATGGTTTTGTCTACCTGGCGCACGGATTATGGCGAGGTCATATTCGCCGGGATCTATTGCCGAACCGGGACCAACTGGGATGGCGGCACGTATGGCGAGAAGTGGTAGACCATGCGCGCCTTCGTTTCGCCAAAGGCGAGCACGCGCGGCGCTACAACAGTCTGCAGAAGATGACCTATCTACTGGTGGCACTGGTATTGCTGCCGTTGATGGTCCTGACAGGACTGACGATGTCGCCCGGTTTAAACGCGGCTTTTCCATTTCTGCCTGATCTGTTTGGCGGGCGCCCCTCTGCGCGAACACTGCATTTTCTGACTGCGTCCTCGCTTGTCCTGTTTGTCGTGGTCCACATATTGATGGTGGTCCTATCGGGTTTCTGGAACAACCTTCGCTCGATGATTAGCGGGCGATATGTTATCGATCATTCAGGAGATGCAAAATGACGCAGCGGTTCTCACGTCGCCGGATTCTGACCGGTCTGTTGTCTGGCGTTGGCCTCTCCATGATGGCAGGATGTGATCGCCTGACGCAAAGCGCCGGTTTTGGACAAGTGTTACGCCAGACCGAGAAGCTGACCATGGGCAGCCAGCGACTGTTGCTGGACCGAAAGACATTGGCGCAAGAATATAGTGCGTCCGATCTTTCGCCGGTGTTTCGCGCCAATGGCACACAATTGCCCGATTCCGAGGAGTACACGCGTCTGCTTGAACAGGGCTTTGCCGATTGGCGCCTGCAGGTGGATGGCCTGGTAAATAGGCCGCTTAGCCTGTCGCTTGATGAATTGAAGCGCCTGCCGGCGCGTACGCAAATAACCCGACACGATTGTGTCGAGGGATGGAGTGCGATCGGACAATGGCAGGGCGTTCCCCTTGGACGGGTCCTTGACCTGGCGCGGCTGAAACCGGGCGCGCGCTATGTGGTGTTCCATTGCGCAGACGAGCTGGAGGTCACGTTCGATGGCAGCGGCCGCTACTACGAGAGCATCGATCTTATGGATGCGTATCACCCTCAAACCATTCTTGCCTATGGCATGAATGGCAAGCCTCTGCCGGTAGCACATGGCGCCCCCTTGCGACTTCGGGTTGAACGGCAACTTGGTTACAAGCATGCTAAATACTTGATGCGCATTGAGGTGGTCTCCGCGTACGACACACTGTGGGGAGGGCGGGGCGGCTACTGGGAGGATCGCGGCTACGAATGGTATGCGGGCATCTGACTTCATATATTGATGCGCAATTGTGATTGTTGGCAATAGCGATATTACAGGCGCCGAAACAGCGCTGGCTTTTTTGGCGCAGGCAAATCGGCATGGCGGAATGATCCCACCGATTCCGGCTGCGGTATTTAACGTGAATGAAGCAGACGCGGTCTGGGTCGACACAATGTCTGTACCGCAGCCGCTGGCAACCTTCGTGCAAGGAGTGAAAGCAGGCGTGGATTCAGCGCCGGTTGCCAATCGTACTTACGCGTTCGCGACTAGGAACGGCGGGGATTGGCTTGTGCAAACGCATGCGCGCTTGAAAGATGACCCCCGGTGGACGGTCCATGACATTGCATGTGGGCACGCCATCATGCTGGATCGGCCGGACGAGATGGTCGCGTTGCTATTGGCCGAAGCGGGCAAATGACGTTGCGCCAGCTGTCGCTTCCAATAGCGTGTATCTGCGCTTGCCCCATGGAGATTTGCTTCGGGCGTACGTCGGCCTGCCTGGTCAATTCAGTCAATGTCGTCTCGCGGTGGATGGCTGGCCAGCAAGGTGGCGCACCGTTGCCTCAGGAAACGATGTAATGCGTTGATCGCGGGGGTCAGCCGCGAGCGGTGGGCACAGATCAGGTTCAATGGCGCGGGTTCGCAATGCGCTGGTGCAAACAACTCCACCAGCCGCCCCGCCTTCAGATCGTCGATGAGATCCAGCCGCGATTTGTAGACCAGGCCTTCTCCTGCGACGGCCCAGCGGCGAACCGCATCGGCATCATCGCTCACGCGGTTGCCCGTGACCGCCACGGTACGCTCGCCGCCGGGCAAGATAAAGCGCCAGCGTTCATGGACTTGTTCGCTCCATACGTAACGAAGGCAGTTGTGCCGCCGCAGGTCATCAGGCTTGGCCGGGGCGCCGTGCCGTTCGATGTATGCCGGTGCGGCGCACAACGCACGCCGGTTGTTACCGGCCAGCACCAGGGCCAGAAGCGATGAATCGGGCAGCGTACCATAGCGCACGACGGCATCCAGCGGCTGGCGGATAAGATCGGCGGCGCGGTCGCTCATTTTCAGGTGCAGCGACAGGCCTGGATGCTGGTGCTGGAAGTCGTCCAGCCAAGGCAACAGTACGTTGCGTCCGAAGTCGGAGGGCGCCGACAGCCGCAGCGGTCCGGTCAGTGCCGATCGACCGTCAGCCAAGGCCAGGTCGCCTTGCTCCTGAGCGTCCACCATGTGCCGCGCATGCGGCAAATAGCGCTCTCCAGCCTCTGACAGTTGCATGCTGCGAGTGGAGCGCGTGAACAAGCGGATATCCAGGGCCTTCTCAAGCCTTTGCACACAAGCGCTCGCTTGCCCGGGCGCGATGTTCAACTGGCGTGCGGCTTCAGAGAAACTGCCAGCGTCTGCAGTGCGCACAAAGATCTGAACGTCATCAAGTCGAATGATTTTCATCGAATCACAGAAAGTGTTTTGGTTTTCAGTGGGTTTATCTGCAAATTGAAGAAGAATAACATGAAGCTCATCCATCCCCGACGGCTAATGACCTTAAGGTATTTCGTTCTCTTCCAATTATCAAAGGAGTTTTCTCATGAAGGCAATAGGCTTTACTCAAAACCACCCCATCAGTAACCCGCAGGCCCTGCAAGACATCGAGGTGCCCACCCCTGAACTGCGCGACTATGATCTGCTGGTCGAAGTCAAAGCGGTATCAGTTAATCCGGTCGACACCAAGGTCCGGCTCGGCGGCGATATTCCTGCCAGTGGATCTCGTATCCTTGGCTGGGACGCCGCAGGCATCGTTCGTGCCACAGGACCGCGGGCGACCCGCTTCAAGCAAGGTGATCGCGTGTGGTACTCCGGCGACATCACCCGGCCGGGCAGCAATAGCGAACTGCAGGCCGTGGACGAGCGCATCGTCGGGCCGATGCCAGCTTCGCTGGATTTCGCCGAAGCCGCATCGCTGCCGCTGACGGCCATCACTGCCTGGGAGTTGTTGTTTGACCGTCTGCGTGTTCAGGCGGCCGACCCGACCGACAACAACGTCCTGCTGATCATCGGCGCGGCAGGTGGCGTTGGCTCCATCCTGACCCAACTGGCACGCACGTTAACCGGCATGACCGTTATTGGCACCGCTTCGCGGGCAGAGACCCGTCAGTGGGTTCTGGAGCATGGCGCGCATCACGTGATTGATCACCGCCAGCCCTGGGCGCCGCAATTGGCCGAGCTGGGCATTCAGCAGGTCACTCATGTCGTTGGCCTAAATCAAAGCGCCGTCTATGTTCCGCAGATCGCCGCCGTGTTGCGTCCCGAGGGCCAGTTCGCGCTCATCGACGACCCGGTGGATCTGGATATCGGACCATTCAAAGGCAAATCCATTTCAATCCACTGGGAACTGATGTTCACCCGAGCCATGTTCTCCACCGACACCATCAGTCGCCAACATGCCTTGCTGCGCCGAGTGGCCGAACTGGTTGATCGGGGAGACATCAAGCACACCCTGACCCAGCGTATCGACGGCATCAGTGCCGCGAGCCTGAGACACGCACATGCTCTGGTCGAGGCCGGAAACATGATCGGCAAAGTTGTGATTGCCAACGCCTGAACCTGACTGAAAAAAAGGAAGCACGCATATGACACAGAAAATTATCGACACGGCAACGATCAGCCTGGAAGCTGCACAAGCATTGCTGGCCGAAGCGCGCCGCGCCTGCGCAGCACGGGGATTCGCTGCGACCATCGCCATCACCGATGCAGGAGGTCACCTGCGTGCTTTTGAGCGCGCAGATACGGCTCCTTTTCTCACCGTCGGTGTTGCCACTGACAAGGCCTGGACGGCTGCCTCGTTTGGCATGACCACGCATCAATGGAACCAGTACATGGCAGACCCAGCCGTGGCTGGGCTGGCTCATCATCCGCGCATGACACCGGTGGGTGGTGGCGTGCCCATCATGCATGATGGGCGCCTTGTGGGCGGTATCGGTATTTCCGGCGGAACCTCTGTCCAGGACCACGAAGCTGCCGAGCAAGCGCTGCGCAATACCGGTTTTCTGTAACCAGGCAAATCTTACAAAAATGAGGTCTATTATTAGATTGAAAGGCTTCATCTATCTATATGGATAAACAAATGAAAAAAACGCGCTTATGTGCACTGTCACTCGTCTTCGTTGCGCCCATGGTCCTGTCGTCCACCGCTGGCGCCCAGTCGCCGGAAAATGTCTCGACCGCCCTTGATGCGGCCAGCTACGGCCTGCTCGTGAAGCTTCCAATTCGGCCGAAAAGCCGTGCCGAGTTCTTGCGGATCATTAAGGATCGTGTTGCGGCGAGTCGTCAACGTTCCGAGGTTGTAGACTTTCGAGTGCTTGCCACCCCAGACCCCAATGTCTTTGTCGCATTCGAAAATTTTCGAAATAAAGATGCGTTTAGTACCTTCGAAAAACTGCCGGAATCGCAACATTTCCTGAATGCGCTCAAACCGCTTTTGAGCGGCTCTCCCGAGGCGTCGATTTTGCGACCTTTGCCCTAAAGAAGCACACAATTTTCAACGAACGACTATTAATAAGGTAAAACAAATGAGCGCTTACATCGTTTTTCAAAGAGTAATGACGACAAACAACGCCAGTCTGGCACAATATTCACAAGAGGTTGGCGACACGTTCAAAGAGACGCTGGTTGATTTTCTTGTGGCTTATGGAAAACAGGAAACACTTGAGGGTGTGGAAACAGAAGGTACCGTGATCCTTAAATTTACCAGTATGGCTGCAGCAAAGGCGTGGTACTACAGCGATGCCTACCAAAAAGCGGCACAGCACCGGTTTTTGGGCGCGCAATACAACGCAACGCTTGTTGAAGGGACTGATACAGAGTCGAAATAGGACTTGGGGTAAGACAATTGAATATCGATTTTCCGAAACGTTTACCTCGATTGTTGTTGAGTTCTGAACTTTCGTCACTCAGTTCGGAACTATTTTTCGTAAAGAGATGGGGCGCTATGCAGATTACTGCCACAACGTCTTCAAGTGGTCGACGAACCATTTACCGGCAGGTCCAGGTGGTTGCGATGGTCGGTGAAATGCGGACATTGTCAACATCCAGCCAGTAGGCGGCATCTCGTCTACATCCAGAACGACCAACGTGCCTGCAGCGATATCTTTTTCGACCATATGCGAGGGCATGCCTCCCCATCCGACGCCATCTTTGAGAAAGGCATGCTTGGTAGATAAATCTGCCAGACGCCAAGTTGAAGTTGATGCGACCCCGAAGTCATGACCGCTTGTCAGGTCGGATCTGTCGGTAAGCACAAGTTGAACGTGTTTTGCCAGCTCATGCCGCGGTATTCGTTGATTGAAGCTTGCGAGCGGATGCGTTGCCGAAGCGACTGCGATCAGCGGTAATTCTCCCAGCCGCTCGCTGACCAATGAGGGAAATGCCCGTGGCAGTGGTGGAAGTATGCCTAAACTACATCGACCGTCCAAAACGGGCTGATAAGCCGCTCCCAGGCCTTCCACAAAGAGACGTAATGGGGTGAGCGGAAATTGAGTCACGAATGCCTTGGCGACGGAACTTATCACCGACGTCGGAAAGAATACATCGATCACCACCGAGAGTTCGGCCTCTACGCCTGACGTCATAAGTTTGGCTCGCGCCTTCAACGTGTCCACGCGGGAAATGACGGCACGGGCATCTGCAAGCAGCAGCACACCTTCTGGCGTAAGTTTGGGAAAGCGGCCCGAGCGGTCAAAGAGCTTGACCCCTATTTGTTCTTCCAGTCCACCGACCCAGCCGCTTACCGCTGATTGAACTCTGTTGAGTTTACGGGCCGCAGCCGAAAAGCTGCCTTCATCTACCGCAGCAATGAAGGTTCTGAGTTGATCCAACGATACGCCATCTAGCATGCTTTTTATAATCCATCTTTAATATAGATGGATTATATCTCGATATATTGTCTATTCAGATATATGTTCGAATCTTAAAATGCCTGAACACATAGCCGATCCCGTACGTAGAGCACCAGCGACTTTGGCAAGTGCACATTCAAGACAGTTAAATCAAGGAATTATTATGACTTATGCAATTATTGGTAGTGGCAACGTCGGTAGGGCCCTGGCCAGTCAATTTGCCCGTAACGGTATCACTATTGGCATGGCAAATACGCGCGGACCGGATTCGATGGCCTCGGTTGCGAAGGAGTACGATAACAAGGTGCGCCCGTTGACGATCCAGGAAGCAGTCAAGGCTGATGTAGTCATTCTGGCAGTGCCATTCTGGGCGCACCGAGATATCGCCCGGGCAGTTGAGACTTGGCAGGGCAAAATTGTCATCGATGTCACCAATGCTTTTGGTGTACCACTATCAGACTTGGATAATCTGCCCTCGTCGGCTGTAGTGGCAAATGCGTTGCCAGGAGCACGCCTCGTTAAAGCGTTTAATCATTTGCCCGCAGGCGTGCTGGCGCAGGAGCCGGCTTCGGGCGGGGGGCGCCGGGTAATCTTTGTGTCAAGCGATCACGAAGACGCAAGCACGACAGTAGCCGCCCTGGTCGACAAGCTCGGATTTGCGCCTGTCAGTCTTGGCAAGATCGCGCAGGGTGGTCAGCTCATTCAGGCCCGAGATAAGAGCTGGGCGTCTTTGATTTTCCAGGATTTATTCAAAAGAGATTGAGTCATGTATAACCATGTAATCTGGCCTGAGCGTTTTGATCCAAAAACGTCGGCTATTTACGCACTCAATGACATTGACGTAACAGCGCCGCCTGAAGTCGTGTGGGCGTTGCTCATAGATGCGGAAAACTGGTCGAGTTACTTTCCTGCTGAAGACCAGGTGAAAATACTGACCAACGAGCGGAGATTGGCGCTCGGAACCCAATACAGTCGGGTAACTGTTGGTTTTTCCATGAGTCTTATCGTAACGGAGTTCGAGCCGTTCCGAACGCTTGCGTGGGCGACTACGGTTGACGGCGATGAGAGTGGTTCGAGTGCTTACCACGGCTGGGTGATAACACCTACAGATCAGGGGTGTCACGTGTTGACGGAAGAAACGCAACAAGGTCCCTGGTTCCTCGATCTTCTCGGACAGAAATATCCTGGTGGACTTTATCGCTATCACCAGGAATGGGTCGAACGCCTTGCTGGTGCAGCCGAGGCGCAAACAGCAAAGTTAGCGCGCTAACTGGTTCTCACCCTAAGCGCAGTGTGTGAAATACAACTTCGCGCGAGTGTTTTTTGGCAGAACGTGCTGCGGCTCGCGGCAGCGACTCTATGGCTCTGCCTGCAACTGGAGAAAAATTGCATGAACATCGAACTTAAAGGCCGCAAGGCAATAATTACCGGATCAACTGCAGGTATTGGTCGCGCGATAGCCGAGGGGCTCGCGCGAGCGGGCGCTTCGGTCATCATTAACGGACGCAAAGAACAGCGTGTCGCTACCGCTTTAAAAGAGCTGCGCGATCTGTTCCCTAATGCCGATCTGACTGGCATAGTTGCTGATCTCTCGACGGCCGAGGGATCAGCAGCGCTTGCAGAGCAAGTGCCGGATGTTGATATCCTCGTCAATAATCTGGGTACCGCGCATCCCAACGGTTTCTTTGATCAGGACGACAGTGAGTGGCTTGATCTCTTCCAGCTCAATGTTATGAGCGGCGTGCGTGCCGCAAGGCACTATGTGCCAGCGATGGTTAAACGCGGTTGGGGAAGAGTCGTTTTTATTAGTAGCGAGTCGGCGATCAATATACCCAAGGAAATGATCGACTACGGCATGACAAAAACGGCACAGCTCGCCGTATCTAGGGGGCTGGCAGAGCTGGTTGGAGGAACGGGTGTCACCGTTAACGCTGTTCTACCTGGCCCGACCCGCTCCGAAATTTTGTCTAATTGGATGAAAGGTACCGCTGAGGAGCAGGGCATCACCCAGGAGGAGGCAGAGCAGAACTTCCTGAAAATAATGCGTCCAACGACACTCATTAACCGTTTGACGACGACTGAAGAAATCGCAAACATGGTGGTTTACGTCTGCTCTGAGCAAGCCTGCGGTACGACCGGTGCAGCACTTCGCGTTGACGGCGGCGTCGTGCGCTCGATCCCTTGAGTTGGACTGGCTGCAAGACCGCAGGGGCGAACAACTTCTCCTGGCTGCTGAAAATCAGGCAGCTTAATAAAAATTTTAGGACAAAAGTATGTTTGAAGCAATTAACTGGCCGGCAGATATGAAACCTAGCCGATCTCCCATTCATTTTACTAATGAGCTCGAAGTTGCTGTCTCTCCTGAGACGATCTGGTCGCTTCTTATTGATACGATAACTTGGCCCCGATTTTATCCGGGAGTCAATCAGGTCGAACTGTTGGACGGACATGAGATGTTGCAACACGGCACTCGCTTTGAGACCAATTTGGCAGGGCAGGATATCTTGGCCTCGGTACAAGAGTTTGAACCCTTAACCCGCATAGCCTGGGGCGGAGGTCCAAAATTTTCTAGTGAGTCAAGAGCCTATCATGCGTGGATCATCACGCCAATCGCGGGTGGCTGTCACGTCTGGACGGAAGAGACAATGCAAGGACCACTTTGGCTTGAATTGGCCAAGCAATCTCCTGACGGCTTTTGGCGTACACATGAAAAACTTCTGGAAGATCTCGCTAAAGTGGCGCTCGAACGCGAAGCGTTGAGTATTTAAAAGAGCGCTTGCATACAGGAACGAGACATCCTGCGAACTGGCAGCAAGATGAGAAACGGGTAAGATGGCGTACGGAATAGCCCCCTGCTGCATCCCCGAATGGGCACCGCTCGCAATCTGGTATGAGGTGTAAAGCCCGCATCCGCGCCCCAAATAATCTATATCAGGCGCGCCCGCTCGACCACGATTGAGTGGGTTGCCTCTGCTGCCCGGCTTGGCCAGTCGGCATACGCTTCACGCAGCTGACGGCGTGCGATCTTGCCCACGGCAGTACGTGGAATATTAGCGACCGCAACGAACGCCTGGGGGAGCTGCCATTTGGCGAATCGTCCCAGCAAATGTAAACGCAGTGCTTCATCTTCGATAGTGGCGCCTTGCGCCAACACCATCAACGCGAGAGGCCGTTCACCCCATTTTTCATTTGGAATGCCGATGACTGTGCACTCAATAACTTCAGGCAATTCAAGCAGCGCATCTTCCAAGTCTTGAGGAGGGATCCATTCGCCGCCCGATTTGATCAGGTCTTCCTTTCTTTCCAATACCTTCAGGTTGCCGCCAGGGTCGATGTGACCTATATCGCCGGTGCACAGCCATCCATCCTCGGTCCAGCGGCCAGGCAAGTCGAGTTCAAAGTACTTGTCTGTCACGCATGCACCTCGCACCTGGACTTCGCCAATCGAGTGTCCGTCATGCGCGAGCACGTTACCCTCCGAGACGATCCGAATATCAACAATGGCCATCGGTTTGCCTTGGCTCAGGCGCCAATCGCTACTGACTAGATCTATCGCCTTGTTGTGTTGGGGTTCTGGCCTGCTCACCGTAATAACGCTTGCCGTTTCAGTCATACCCCACCCTTGAAGCAGCGTAATACCAAAACGCTCAAGGCGGTCAAATAGGTGCTGCGGGGGTGCTGCGCCGCCCGTTATGATCGTCATCGGGCAGAGGTTGGCCGGTGTCGCAGCATCGTTCTCCAGGCTGCGCGCAAGTTCTTGCCAGACCGTTGGAACTCCTGCTGAAAACGTGACCTGCTCCGCCTGCATGAGCTCCAGCAAACTCTGAGGGTCGACCTTAGGGCCGGGTAGAACAAGCTTGGCCCCGGTCAGTGCGGCAGAAAATGGAAGGCCCCAGCCGTTGCCGTGAAACATGGGGACAACCGCGAGGATCGTGTCGTTGCGACTGACGCCGTAACCGTCGACCATGGCCTGTGAGAAGGCATGCATGACCAGACCGCGGTGAGAATACACCACCCCCTTGGGGCGGCCGGTGGAGCCACCGGTGTAGCAGATACTCGCCGGAGAATCCTCTCCTACCTGGGGCAGAGTCACGCCAGACGGCACTGGTTCCTCCAGCCACGCCTCGTACGTTGCAAAACCAGCTGCGTCTCCAAGCCCGTATTGGTTGACGATAACCTTTTTCACTGTGTCCAGTCGGGGCATTATTTCAAGGATCTGGGGTAGCAACACATCATCGACGATCAGGATCTTGTCCTTGGCATGGTTGATAATGAAGACTTGGTCATCAGGTGACAGGCGGTGGTTAATGGTATGCAGCACGCCACCGGCGGCCGGCACGCCGAAGTATGCTTCCAGGTGGACATGATGATTCCACATCAGGGAGCCGACGGTTTCCCCTGGTTTGAGATTTTCAGCGGCCAGCCTCATGGCCAGGCGCCGGCTGCGCGCTGCGATTTGCGCATAGCTATGTCTGCGGAATCCTCCATCGGGCATTTTTGTCACGACTTCGGTCGTGCCATACATACGTTCAGCTAAACGGCAGAGCCAGTTGAGCGTCATGGGGAAGTGCATCATAAAGTGTCTCCGTTACGCAGGTTCTCGGGCCTGCTTATCGAGGTGGGGGTGATTAAAAGTTCATTTCTTGCCGTATGGCTCGATAGTCGCGCGGCAAAACTGCTCCAGATAGTCAACGAGCCGATCTGCATTCTCGATGGCAGCCGCTTCATTCCCTAGCGAGATGCTACGCATCAAGTTGGCATGCGCAGCGCCGGCGGCGCCCAGGTCGCCCCAACGCTCGTAGTGGATATACCAAAATCGCCGCGAGCGAGCATGGACCAGGGACATGACACTTTGAATTAGCTCGTTTCCCGAGGCTTCTTCAAGAGCAGCGTGGTTGCGACGCGTTGCCTGGAGGAACTCGTCTCCGTCGCCCGCCTCGGCGCTCTTCTCAGTTGCCGATGCCAGTTCAAGCATGGCAGCGCGTTGGCTGGCGTTGGCCCGCAGGGCGGCGCAACTTGCCAGCAATCGCTCGAGCGGACGCCGGATCTCAAGCACTTGCAACTGCATTGCGATGGTGACATCCACCACCATGATCCCCCGCCGAGGTAAGACGGTAACCAGACCGACTTGTGCCAACTGCTGCAAAGCCTCCCTTACCGGCGTGCGGCCAATGTTGATCTGCTGCGCCAATTCTGCCTCGGAAAACAGGCTGCCTCCTCGAATCCGGCCTCGGATGATCATGTTTTCGAGCGCTTCGTAGGCGACGTCTTTTAAAGGTTTTTCATGTGAAGGGTTTGTACTCATACGCGTTATCCATTGTTTCAATCTTGCCGGCATATCGGTGCCGAGTGAAGAAGTCACTTCCTCATAATATATCACCACAATGGAGTAATTATCGCTATTTCAGGGCTTTAGCTCTGATTTATTGGGGATAACCCGAGAAATACATATTTCTGATATATCAGAGATTAATTGTCTGATATATTAGAGTCCAAGCATTGATATGTCAAATAAATTAGATGCTTTTCTAAGTCGTCACGTCGTTCCCTTCACCAATGAGACAAGCAATAACGATTTTCCCGAGGAGAGGTTTAAATGAAATTATTTTCACGTAGTACTTATGCGTCGCTAGCGATTGCGCTCGCTGCAACGATACCCATGCAGGCAGCAGCAGATAAACCCCAGACGTGGCGTGTCCAGAGCTTGTGGCAGTCCGGTACCGTCACGCAACTGGCGTTTGAGCGCTGGGCCAAAGACGTCACACAAAAGACCAATGGCAAGATCAAGGTCACGCCCTTGCCAACCGGCGCGATAGTGGGACCAAACGAAACGTTCGATGCGGTTGCCAGAGGCATCCTCAATGGCCAGCACCCGGCAACCGTCTACTGGAGTGGCAAGAATCCGGCATTTGCCGTGCTGGGCGACTTGAACGCCGCGTACGATGACCCCAAGCTTGCCTACGAGTATTTCTATGAGCACGGTGGACTGGAGCTGTTGCGCGAGGCGTACAAGCCCTATGGTCTTTATCCCATCGGTGCGGTGTGGTGGGGCGCAGAATCCCTACCCACGACGCGTAAAGTAGCTTCGCCGGAAGACCTGGCCGGCCTGAAAATTCGTCTTCCCCAAGGCATGTCCTCAGACCTGTTTGCCAGCTTCAAAGCTGTGCCAATCAATCTGCCAGGCTCCGAAGTCTTTAGCGCGCTCGATAGTGGCACCATCGAATCCACTGACTGGGGCACGCTCAGCATGAATGAGGAACTGGGTTTTCACGACATCGCCAAGTTCGTCATCTATCCGGGCATTCACTCTACCCCTACGGGCGATGTCTCCATTCCGTTAAAGGTGTGGGACAAGTTAGACCCCGAGACGCAGAAGATACTTGAGCAGTCGGTCAAGGATTTTGGCCAGGACCTGGTGGCTAAACTCCAGGAGGCTGATGCCGCAGTCGCGCAAAAGCTTGAGGCGCGGGGCGTGCAGATCATCGACTGGAGTGCAGAGGACCGTAAACGGTTCCGTACCGCCGCCATTGCTGTCTGGCAAAAATATGGCGACAAAAATGATCTGTCGCGCCGCGCAGTTGACGGGCAGGTCAAATTCCTTCGCAGCAAGGGTCTTATTGAGTGACCTAGCCTGCTGACCAAAGCGGCGTTTTTTCGTTAGCCGCCGCTGCTCACGCATCCATTCGTTACACCACGCTCACTTTTGGCTGAGCCTAAGCGCGGGACCTCGCGCACTCTGGAGCAAGCAATCATGCGATTCATCAGTAACCTGAACCAAAAGATCGGCGATTACGCAAGTGCCATCTACTTCGTGGTCTTTGTTGTCATGATCTACGACGTCATCGTCCGTTATATCTATCATACGCCCACCGAGTGGGCACTCGAATTTGTCATCATGGTGGTCGGGATTCACTACGTGATCTCCGGCGCCCATGCCATCAAGAACAATACGCATGTGCGTATCGACGTCATCTACAACCTGCTGCCGGTGCGCACGCGGCGCTGGATGGATGTCTTGGGACATCTGATGGCCATCGTTTATCTATCGATCATCGTTTATTACGGGGTTGAACAGGCATTGCCCGCGATTGAAATGGGAGAACGCTCCGGTGGCGGATGGAATTCCCTCGCCCCGACATACATGAAGATCGCAATTCCTATTGGCGCCGCATTAATGGTCCTGCAAAGCGTCGTCTCCTTCATTGATTCTGTAAAGGGTGTTCGTAATGAGCAGTGAAATCGTTAGCCTCGCAACAGTTGGCATTTTATTGTTACTTCTTTTCACCGGTATGCCTCTCGCGTTCGCGACTGGGATGACGGCCGTCGTATTGACGCTTTGGCTTTTCGAACCAGAGACACTGTATTTCATTCCCAGCCGGATCTTCACCTTGATGAATAACTACGCACTGATTTCGGTGCCACTGTTTGTCTTGATGGGGTGCATCCTGGAGAAGGCGGGCGTGGTCGAACGACTCTTTTATGCTCTGCATATTTGGTCAGGACGCCTGCGCGGTGGATTGGCCGTCGGGTGCCTCCTGGCGGCAACGATACTGGCCGCCATGGTTGGTGTCATCGGCGCTGAGATCGTCGTTCTCGGCATGGTGTGTCTGCCGACCATGTTGGCGCGTGGCTATAACAAGCATCTATCGGTTGGGGTAATTTGTGCCGGTGGATCGCTGGGCACCATGTTACCGCCCAGTATCGTGCTGATCGTCTACGGCCTGGTCTCGCAAAGTTCCATTGGCACCTTGTTTGTCGCTGCCGTTCTGCCTGGGTTCCTGCTTGTTGCACTGTATCTGGCCTATGTGCTCATACGCTGCTACTTGAATCCTTCCCTCGGGCCACTGGCACCACCCGAAGAGCTCGACCTTCCGATCATGGAAAAGATTGCGCTCGGGCGCGCGTTGATCTTACCGGTAGGCTTGATACTGATGGTCCTCGGTGCGCTATACAGCGGCATTGCGACACCCACCGAAACCGCAGCAATAGGCGTGCTGGGCTCGCTGATTGTGGCTGGTGTGAACGGTAAATTGAGCTTCGATGCCGTCTGGGACTCGCTTCGGCGAACGGGAAGTACCGTCGCCATGTTGACGTGGATTTTCTTTGGCGCCTCCGCATTGGTGTCGGTCTACACGCTGGCTGGCGGCACCGCTTTCCTGCAGGATTTGATCACCGGCTTGCCCATACCTCCCTTGGCTACCGTTGCGCTCATGATGTTGATCCTTATGATCCTGGGCTGCTTTATCGACTGGATTGGAATCGTGCTGCTCACGATGCCAATTTTTGTGCCGGTCATCAAGGCACTAGGCTTTGACCCCATTTGGTTCGGGATTTTATTTTGCATGAACATGCAAATCTCCTACCTGGCCCCGCCGTTCGCACCGGCCGCTTTCTACTTAAAAGCCGTAGCGCCGCCCAATGTTTCGCTTGGTGACATCTTTAGAGGCATAGCGCCCTTTATCGGGCTTCAGATTATTGCGCTGCTGCTCGTCATGTTCTTCCCGAAGATCGCGACGTGGTTACCGAGCTTCATGGGTTAATGCGGCGTGGCTATCTTGAAATTGGAGAGAAATATGATAGATGAACGTCAACAATTCGCGCTAGAGGCGGACGTGCTAGTGATTGGTGGGGGCGCTGCAGGGGTGGCCGCCGCAGTGACGGCGGCGCGTCAGAACCTGAAGGTCATTCTGCTCGAGCGCTATGGCTTTGCCGGCGGTGGCGCCGTCGCGGGATTGTCTGGCACGATCTGTGGTCTATTCGAAGCCCGGCAGGACCCCAAGGCAGCACCGGTGCGTCTGGTGTACGGCTTTGCCGAGGAGTTCGTCCAGCGCATGCAGGCCAGAGGAGGCATTTCCGGTCCAACGCGCTACGGCAAGACTTATACCCTGGTCCATGACCCCTTGAAGTGGCGTGAGGTGGGTGACGACTTTCTTGCCGACAGCGGCGTTCAGGTGCTCTATCACACCGTTGTCAGTGACGTGTTGATGGATGGGGGTGAACGCGTGGCTGGCGTGGTGGCCTACACCAAACAAGGCAGGCTACGCGTCACCGCAGAGATTACGATCGACGCCAGCGGCGATGCAGACGTGACCGCGATGGCAGGATTGCCGACCTACCGCAGCTTGAACGGTGTGATTCAGAACCCGACCATGATCTTTCGCATCAACGGCGTAGACGTTAAACGGTTCCTGGATACATACGGAGACAATAGCGTGCTTCTTGGTCCTGTCGTCGAGATGATCCAGAAGGCCAATGCCTCCGGGAGATACGCCTTGCCCCGCCAGAAGATCTTCCTGTTCCCCACGCCACGCCCAGACCAGTTACTTTGCAACTGCACACGCATCCTGGGCGAAGACGGCCGTGACCTGGATCCTCTTGTTGCGGCTGACCTGACAGAGGCGGAGATTCAGGGCCGCAAGCAGGTGCGTGAATACGAGCGCTTTTTCCGCGAATATCTTGCCGGGTGCGAAAACGCCTATGTCAACGATACCGGTGTGCAAGTTGGCATTCGGCAAAGTCGTCAAGCCACGGGTGTGGCCACGCTGGCCAACAGCGATGTCGTTAAGGGAACCAAGTTCCGCTCCGGGATTGCACGCTCGGCATGGCCCATCGAGCAGCACGCGGGAGCCATACCCAAACTGGAGTGGCTGTTTAACGACTACTACGAGATTCCATACGAATGTTTCGTGCCGTCGGCAGGGGAGTCGCTTCTGGTGGCCGGGCGATGTCTGTCGGCTGAAGCCGAAGCCATGGCCTCGGCGCGGGTGACCGCGCAGTGCTTTTCGTACGGGCACGCTATCGGCCACGCCGCAGCCCTTGCTGTACACGAGAACGTACAGCCCCGAAGTATTGACCCTATTGCCGTGCGCGAAGCCGTAAACCGCGACGGCGCACAACTTGACTGAACTAACGAGGAGACATAACCAATGATTAAAGTAGAACACAAGGACAACGTGGCGATTATCACCCTGGACCGCGCTAACCGGCGCAACGCCCTGGGCAGCGCAATGGTCGAGGATCTGGAGCGTCGGTTCGCCGAACTGGACCGAGAGACCTCCGTTGGCGCCATCGTGCTAACAGGCGCCCAGCCTAGCTTTTGCGCGGGCAGCGACCTCAAGGAACTGGGCACAATGAACCTGGCTGAGATGGCAGAACACGAAGCCATCACCGCCGCCATTGCCCGCAAAATCACCTTCCTTAACACCCCTGTCATCGCTGCCGTGGAAGGGCATGCTTTTGGTGGAGGCTTCATTTTGGCCTGCTCGTGCGATCTTATCGTCACAAGCGCCGCAGCGCGATGGAACCTGGCCGAGGTGCCCAACGGCTGGCTGCCTCCCTGGGGCTTGCAGGCGCTCGTGTCTCGCGTAGGCCCGGTGGTCGCCAAGCGGCTTACCTTCGGTCATGAACTCCTAAGCGGCGCCGATGTGTTTCGGCTTGGCTTGGCAGACTACGTGATCGACGAAGGTAAGTCACTGGAGGAGGCGATGCGCATTGCCGGTCTCATTGCCGGCATGCCCCAACCTGCGGTGGCTTCCACCAAGCAGTTCTTTGCTCCCTTGGTTGCCGGCACGAGCGAAGCGCTTGATGCGAGTGCCAACCGGGTCTTCATCGATAACTGCAAGCATGATCGCGCTATGGCGACGCTTGCGCGATTCGGAGCAAAGGCGTGAGCAAAATATGCACTGCGGCCGAAGCGGTCGCCCACATCAAGGATGGTGATGTCGTAGCCAGCGTTGGGGTCATCGGTTGGATTACCCCAGATACTGTCCTACGAGCCCTGCGCCAACGTTTTGACGACACACAAAGCCCGCGAAATTTAACGTTTTACTTCCCATGTGGCACGGGTGACGCGGTGGGCATACCGGGTATGGATCATGTCGCTGCCGAAGGCCTTATGAAGCGAATCATCTCGGGTTCATACGTCAATCCGACCAATCCTGAGACCGGTGCCCGACCCGCCCTGATGAAGCTAATCCAGGAAAACCGGATCGAAGCCTATAGCTGGCCCATAGGCGCGAGCATGCAGTGGCTGCGCGAAGTGGCTCGCAAGAGCCCTGGCTACTTCACACGAGTCGGGATCGGTACTTATATTGATCCTGAGGAAACGGGCGGGCGTCTGACCACGCTTGCCACCGGGGACCTGGTTCGCAAGGTGCAGTTCGAGGGCGAGCAATTGCTCTTTTACCCCACCTGGATGCTGGACACCGCCATCATTCGTGCGACTGCCTCAGACGACCTTGGCAATTTGTCTTTTGAAGAGGATCCGCTGCTGTCCTCGAACATTGCTTTGGCCTTGGCCGTGAAGGCCTGCGGCGGTAAGGTCATCGTGCAGGTCAAGCGTATCGTTCCACGCGGCTCGCGACTAGCCGTCTCCGCTCGCATCCCTGCGGCGCTCGTCGATCACATCGTGGTCGATCCTGAACAGATGATGGTGACGGACATTGCGACCGATGCTGCCTACCTGGGTAATCAAAGCGCGCGGTTGAGTTCGTTAAAGAGACTACCTCAGACTCCGGCAAAAATCATTGCCAGGCGAGCGGCTCGCGAAGTGAAGCAGCACGAACTGACGATATTTGGCTTCGGTGCGTCCTCGGACGTACCGCTGGTCATGGTCGAAGATGGTCTGATCACTGAGTCAAACATCGACGACTATTGGTTCACGACGGAACATGGCTCTTTTGGCGGCATCGTAATGAACGGATGGCAATTCTCCGGCAATATCAACCCACGGGCGAGCGTGGACGGAGTCACGCAGTTCGACCTCATTGATGGCGGCCTTTGCAAATTCGCCGCGTTGGCGTTTGCACAGTTTGATGCGCACGGCACCGTTAATGTCAGCCGCTTTGGCAAGGCGAACCCGGGGGCGGGGGGGTTTATTGACATCGCACAAAACGCACAGCGACTTGTTTTTACTGGCACCTTCACGACCGGTGGTTTAAAAATATCCTATACCGACGATGCCGGTTTAAAGATCGAGCGCGAAGGCCAGTCGCGAAAGTTCGTCAAACAGGCTGATCACATCACCTACCGTCTTCGCGACGGCGTAAGCAAGGGCCAGAATGCGTTGCTCATTACCGAACGCGCGGTGTTCTCGGTGACGTCAGAAGGTCTCATCTTGGAAGAAATCGCACCCGGTATTGACCTGCAACGAGAGGTGCTCGACTTGATGGATTTCCCTCCTGTCAACATATGCGAACCTCTTGCGATCATGGACCGTGCGTTATTCGTAGAGGAGAGTGCGCATGCTTGATGCTCAGGATGTAGTCGGGGTAAAGGCTTACGGCGCCGTCACGGTGTTGACGATCCAGCGGGGATTTCGCCGTAATGCAATGGACCAGGCTCTGATCGACGAACTTAAGGCTCAGTTGCTAAAACTTGATCTGGATCCGTCCGTCGGAGCTATCGTCCTGCAGGGGGAGAACAATGGCTTTTGCTCGGGCAGTGATTTGAAGTTCATCAGTCAATTGAGCGTGGAGGATATGGCTCGCTTCGAACAGGAAACGGGCGACATGGCGCGCATGTTTGCCTTTGTGAAGAAACCGGTTATCGCCGCTGTCGAAGGTTTTGCGATCGGTGGTGGCTTTATCCTTGCCATATCTTGTGACGTGGTCGTGGCCGCAGAAAAATCACGGTGGAGCTTACCTGAAGTGCCGCACGGGTGGCTGACACCCTGGGGGTTGAACGCTTTAATCGAGCGTGTTGGACGGGTACGTGCCCGTAACCTTTGCTTCTGCCTGGACGAACTGAGCGGCAAAGACATGCTCGGTATGGGCGCAGCTGACTACACGGCGTCTGATGGCCAGGTTCTGGACAAGGCGCTGGAGCTGGCTACCCGACTCGCCGCGCTGCCACGGGCAGCCGTGGCGAGCACTAAACGTTTCTTTGCTAACCAGATGATGCCGCATGCCGAGGTAATGGACTACGAAGCCAATCACTTTTTCGTAGAGAACTGCACCCATCCAGATGCCGCCAGCACCTTAAATAAACACAGGACGCCAAAATGCTGATTGATTTTAATGATGACGAGAGAATGCTTACTGAAGCTGTGCGCCGTTTTGCGCAACAGCAACTAGCACCCGCGATGCCCCAGCACCTATCTGACCATGAGTTCCCAACCGCGCTGGTAAAGGCCTTCGGCCAAATGGGGTTTATGGGTACGTCTTACGACCCTGAGTACGGCGGTGGCGGCCTTGGCACCTGCGGCGCAGCGCTTGTTGCTGAACTTCTCGCCCGCGTGGAACCCTCCTTTGCGGCAATATTTTTATGCAACAGCGCCCCCACTTCGTTGATTGCCCGCTACGGCAACGACGCCCAAAAGCGTCAATGGCTGCAGGCCATCAACGAAGGCAAGATGATCGCCTCCTTTGGTGTGACGGAGCCGCAAGGCGGGTCCGATGTTGCAGGCGTGAAAACCACTGCCGTGCAAGAAGGGGATGAATACGTTATTAACGGCCAGAAGATGTTTTCGACCAACGCCGGTACGCCGCTGCACGGATTTTCGACCGTCATCGCGGTCACTGACCCGGACGCGGGCTCAAAGCGTCTGTCGTCTTTCATCGTGCCTGTTGGCACACCTGGCTTTTCGGTCGGTAAGCCGGCAAAAAAGATTGGCTGGCGTTTCGCCGACTCAGTTGAGCTCTTCTTTGATAATGTACGCATCCCGAAGGAGTATCTCATCGGCCAACGAGGAGATGGATTAAAACAGGTGCTGACGGTACTGAGTGTGGGTCGAATCTTGGTCGGTGCGACAGGGCTGGGCCTTGCTCGCCGCGCCATCGATCTTGCCAAATCCTTTGGTCGCGATCGGAAGGTCTTTGGCAAGTCCATCCTTGAGCATCAAGGTTTATCGTTTCCGCTTGCCGATATACTGACCAAAATCCATGCTGCGGAGCTGATGGTTCGTAACTCGGCCACTTTGGTCGATGAAGGGCGCCCTTTTCGCAATGAGACCGGCATGACAAAGCTATTTGCCAGCGAACTAGCAGTGGAAGCCGCGTTGAAGGCCATCCAGGTCCATGGTGCCTACGGTGTGTTTGAAGAATATCCGGTGTCCGGTCTTTTGGGCGAAGCCAAGGTGTTGGAGATCGCCGAAGGCACGAGCGAAATCCAGCGGCTGGTAATCGCCCGGGAATTGCTCGATTAAGCATGTCACAATGACCGGTGTGTAAACGGTCGAGTGGGTGGTGCAGAACTCAAAACAGGTCAGGCTACCCACGTCAACATACCGGCAGTGATTGCTCTGAAAATGCAGTTATGTTGACCGGTTATGAGGGGAGGAAAACAAATTATCAATACAAGAAACCTATTATCCTATCCGGCCTTCTGCAGGAACAACGACAAATCTAGCTCAATGGCTGTGTCCGGTCAGTGCCTGCTGGCGCACCTTCTATAAAATGTGCCCACGGTTCTTTGGTTAAACTTTGTAGTATGTAGTCTATGAGGGCTTGAACACGAATTGGCCGCTTGCGACCAGGTGGCGCCACAATATGAAGCGACAAAGGCTCGACCTGCCAGTCATCCATTGCTGTCTCCAGGGTTCCCGACTGCAATCCATCCCATACGAGAAACTCCGGTTGAAGCGCCATCCCCAGCCCCGCTAATAATGCGTAATTTAATGCGTCTGCATTGTTGGCTTGCATTTGCACTGGATTGACCTGGGAAAATTCGCCATGCTCCTTATGCAAGAATCGCCAGCCCTGCCTGCCACGGGTATATGAGTATTTTAAAGTCTTATGGTTGGCGATATCGCGGGGGTGCCGGGGCTTGCCGTAGCGCTTGAAGTAGGTCGGCGAGCCGACTAACAGGATTCGTACCTGGCACAGCTGTCGAGCCAGTAGTGTGGAATCGATCAAGGTCGCAATACGCAAGGCGAAATCAAATTTCTCTTCTATAAGGTCCACCTGCCGATCACTAAACTCTACATCAAGTTCTATGTCGGGATGCATAGTGAGAAAATTCGACAGGATCGGCGATAGTCGGCTGATGCCGAAAGAGACGGGGAGCGATATCCTGACCAGGCCACGCAGGCTGGTCGATTGTTCTGTAATTTCCGCCTCTACCGCCTGACCATGCTCAAGAATATTGATGGCGCGGTCAAGCGCGGCGTGGCCGGTGTCAGTTAAAGACACGCTGCGCGAAGTCCGTTGAACAAGCACGACATTCATGCGGGCTTCCAGCCTTGATATCGTTTTTGAAACGGTCGCCTGCGATAGTTCAAGCTCGGCTGCTGCACGGGCAAAAGAGCCGGTTTCCGCAACTTTTGCAAAAACTGCCCATGCTTCCAAGTCGGGTAGCTTCTTTTTCATTTGAGCAGTAACCATGTCCTTTAGCAGATCCCGGGCCGGTCTACGGCAGGCGCTGGGAATGTGTGAATATGCACGTGATTTGAGCACGGTAAGCGTAGTGGCAAGACATCAAAAACGGAAACGTTGATATTCGATTCTGAGTGTTCCTGGTCATGATGATGCTGATTACACTAGGCAAAATTACTTGCAGGTGCTCAGGAAGGACTTATGATCGAATACCGACCTTTTGACAGCTTAGGTGGCGCAAATCATGGCTGGCTTAATGCCAAACATCATTTTTCATTTGCCCATTACCACGACCCCGAACGGGTTAATTGGGGTGCGCTACGCGTATGGAACGACGACATTATACAACCCGGTACTGGCTTTGCACCGCACCCTCATGCTGATATGGAAATCATAACGTATGTGCGCGAGGGGGCCATTACGCATCGCGACGATCTGGGCAATCAAGGCCGTACGATTGCCGGAGATGTGCAGGTGATGAGTGCCGGAACGGGTATACGGCACTCTGAGTACAACGTTGAATCGACGATAACCCGCATTTTCCAGATCTGGATTCTGCCGAATCAGCATGGGCAGCCGCCATCCTGGGGCACGAAACCCTTTCCGAAGCACGGCCGTGTGAACCGATTCGTACCGCTTGCAAGCGGCTTCGAAGCGGATGAAGATGCGCTGCCAATTCGAAGCGATGCCCGTGTGTTAGGTGCAACAGTCAGAGCAGGCGAAACAGTTGAGTATCAATTTTCTGATTCGCACCGATATGGCTATTTGGTGCCGGCGGTTGGAACCATAGAGATAAATGGCATCAGGCTGAGCACAGGCGATGGTGTGGCAATTCACAATGAGAATATCGTCCGGATAACTGCGCATGCGGATGCCGAGTTGATTCTGGTTGATGCGGCCGCCCATCATTGACTGACTATATGAATAGACGGAGTAATCGAAAGGGTAGTTCAGCGTTCCTCTTTTTGCAATACAGCTCGCCCCAGAATAGGACTACCGTATCGATCATGCAAACAGCACAATACTGTTTCAGGCAATACCGCTATTAACACCCATTTCCCGTAACCCGCTCCTACATCGACAGAGAATATTATGACAAGTGAAGCAATCCGTAATTCCCAGACCGATCAATTGCTGACGCCCGACAATTCTGCATTCATCATTATTGATTACCAGCCGATCCAGGTCTCGTCGATTCGCTCCATGCCGCGCGACGAGCTGGTGTTCAACATCGTGAGCACTGCCAAGGCTGCCGTCAATTACAACCTTCCTATCGTTCACTCGACCGTCAATGTCGCAACGGGTCGCAACAAGCCGCCGATTCCGGAACTGCAGGCTGTGCTCGGTCACCTGCCGACCTACGACCGCACCTCGATCAACAGTTGGGAGGACACCGGGTTCAAGGACGCGGTAAAGGCGATAGGCCGTCGCAAGCTCATTATGACCGCACTTTGGACCGAAGCGTGCCTGACCTTTCCTGCGCTTGATGCGATCCAGGAAGGTTATGAGGTCTATGTGCCGATCGACGCGGTCGGCGGCACCTCCCTGGCCGCGCACGAGGCAGCGCTGCACCGTATGGAGCAGGCAGGCGCAAAACTCATCAGCCGGGTACAGATGTACTGCGAGCTTCAGCGCGACTGGTCGCGCGAGGCGACGGTTCCTGGCTTCATGGGCGTGTTCGACAACGCTGACGGCTTCAACGTAGAAAAGGCCGCAGAGGATGCTGCCAAGAAGTAAGTGAGCGCCTGACATTTGCTGGTGGTGGTCGACATGTCGAGCACCATCAAATATCCTGCAAGGAAAAAAAACGAATGAGCGAATTATTTATTGTCGTTGGGCTCAAGGCCAAGGCAGGCAAGGAAGACCAATTGCGTCGCGATCTGTCCGTGCTTGTCGAACCATCGCGCAACGAGGACGGCAATATCCGTTATGAACTTTACGAAGACCAGGCCGAGCCTGGGCGCTTCGTGTTTTTCGAGGGGTGGTCATCCGTTCAGGCCCAGGCCAGGCATCATGAACATGCCCCGCATATCCAGAATTTTCACGAAAATGGGATCAGCAACGTTGAGAAGCGGGAGTTCGCGCATTTCTTGAAGCGGGTCGTCTGACACCATCGGGCCCTGCGCGGGCGCCACCTGTGTTACCCCGCCGTATGTCCACCCCATGATATCCCCCGAGCCATATCCTGTAACCCATATTTGAAGAGAGATTTTCTATGTCCAGTAAACTAGAACTGCTTACTCCGCAGAACAGCCAACTTATTTTCATCGATCAGCAGCCACAGATGGCTTTCGGCGTTCAGTCGATCGACCGCCAGGTGCTGAAAAATAATGTCGTCGCGCTGGCCAAATCCGCCAAAGCCTTCGACATACCCACGACCATTACCACGGTCGAGACGCTCAGCTTCTCTGGCCATACATATCCGGAACTGCTGGCGGTCTTCCCAGACAACAAATTGCTGGAACGCAGCTCGATGAATTCGTGGGACGACCAGAACGTGCGCGATGCGCTGGCCGTCAATGCCGCGCAGGGTCGCAAGAAGGTAGTTGTCTCGGGGCTGTGGACCGAGGTCTGCAACCTGAGCTTCGCGCTGTCGTGCATGAAGGATACCGATTATGAGATCTACATGGTGGCCGACGCCTCGGGTGGCACCTCGGTCGAGGCGCATGAATATGCGATGGACCGGATGATACAGGTCGGCGTGGTGCCAGTGACCTGGCAGCAGGTGCTGTTGGAATGGCAGCGCGACTGGGCCCGCAAGGAGACCTATGACGCCACGCTCGACATCGTCAAAGCGCATTCGGGCGCGTACGGTATCGGCGCCGATTACGCCTACACCATGGTTCACAAGGCCCCGGAGCGTGTCGAGCACGGCGAGACCATCGGACCCAATCCGGCAGCCTGAGTCAGTCCTGGGGTGGCGCTTGCCGATCGGTGTGTGGTCACCCTATCTATTCAAATTCACAGAGGTTGCAATGACCGAGAAACCTACGGTTCGGATTTCATACGAGGATAAAGGCCAGAAGGGTCGCTTTGTCGCCTGTATCAATGGTATTGAAGGAGAGGGTGAGCTGGCCATCTCGAAGGTGTCCGGTGTGCTGGTCATCGCTGACCATACCTTTGTTCCCGATGCGATGCGCGGCACAGGAGCCGCTTCGGCGCTGGTCGAGGCTTTGATCGCAGATGCCCGCGCCAAGGCATACCGCATTGTGCCGCTGTGCCCCTTCGTGCGGGCGCAGTCACTGAAGCACCCGGAGTGGGCCGATGTCATTCAGCATTGAAGCGGGTGGCGCATTGTCGATCGCGATTCTGTTTCTCGCACATCTGGGATTGTGCGCGGCCTATATCCAGGGCGGTCTGGTCAAGCTGACCGATTTCCCCGGCGCCCTCGCTGAGATGGCCCACTTTCGCCTGACTCCGCCCGCGTTGTTTGCCGTTCTGGTAATCGTGCTGGAACTAGGCGCCTCTGTGTTGATATTAACGGGTCTGCTGCGCTGGCTGGGTGCGCTGACCCTGGCTGCGTTCACACTTGTGTCCACCCTGATCGCGCTGCGGTTCTGGGAGCAACCGGCAGGCAAGGCCAGGCACGCGGATGCCAATGCCTTTTTCGAACATCTCGGTCTCATCGGGGGATTCCTGCTTGTCGCCTGGGTGGATCTCGCCCGAGACTCGTCACCCGACTTGTGACGAAGTAGTCTGACCTGCCCAATCACCTTAACCGTTATGGAGAACCGGATGTCCCGGAAAGACATGATCATCATCAACGCCAAGGTCACCACACTTGACCGGGGCAACCCCTGCGCAGAGGCGGTCGCCATCCGCGACGGCAAATTCCTCGCCGTAGGATCGCAGGCTGAGATCCGCGCTGCCATGCCCGGGGCTGAAATCGTCGACGCAAAGGGCCGCCGTCTGATTCCCGGGCTGATCGATAGCCACACCCATATCATTCGCGGCGGACTCAATTACAACATGGAGCTGCGTTGGGACGGCGTGCCTTCGCTTGCTGAGGCGATGGCGATGCTCAAGCGTCAGGTTGACTGCACGCCCGCACCACAATGGGTGCGCGTGGTGGGTGGCTTTACTGAGCACCAGTTCGCGGAAAAGCGTCTGCCTACGCTTGACGAACTGAACGCTGTGGCCCCCGATACGCCAGTCTTCATCATGCACCTTTATGACCGGGCACTACTGAACGCTGCCGCTTTGCGGGTCGTCGGCTATGGGAAGGATACACCGAACCCACCCGGCGGCCAGATCATGCGCGATGCGAAGGGCAATCCGACAGGCCTGCTGCTGGCACAGCCCAACGCGACGATCCTCTATTCGACGCTGGCCAAAGGGCCGAAGCTCGATCCGGATTATCAGGCCAACTCCTCGCGGCATTTCATGCGCGAGTTAAACAGCCTCGGTGTCACCTCGGTCATCGACGCGGGCGGCGGGTTTCAGAACTATCCCGATGACTACGCGATCATTGAAAAGTTGCATCAGGATGGCCAGATGACGGTACGGATCAGCTATAACCTCTTTACCCAGAAGCCGAAAGAGGAGCTGTCCGATTTTGCTTCCTGGGCCAAGCAGATCAGCCCGGGGCAGGGCGATAACACTTATCGCCATAATGGCGCGGGCGAGATGCTGGTCTATTCGGCTGCTGATTTTGAGGATTTCCGTGTTGACCGCCCCGAGATGCCGCCGAACATGGAGGCTGATCTGGAGCCAGTGATCCGCCTGTTGGCCGAGAACCGCTGGCCGTGGCGAATGCATGCCACCTATGACGAGACGATCTCCCGTGCGCTCGACGTCTTCGAGAAGGTGAACCGGGACATACCCTTGCAGGGCATCAACTGGTTCTTTGATCATGCCGAGACGATCAGCGATCGTTCGATCGACCGGATCGCCGCGCTAGGCGGCGGCATCGCGGTGCAGCACCGGATGATGTATCAGGGCGAGTATTTCATCGAGCGCTACGGCGCGAAGGCTGCCGAGTCCACTCCGCCGATCAGGAAGATGCTGGAGGCAGGCCTGCCTGTTGGGGCGGGCACCGATGCGACCCGGGTGGCCAGCTATAATCCTTGGGTGTCGCTGTCCTGGCTGGTGACCTCGCAGACGTTGGGCGGTACACGGCTTTACCCTGCCGCCAATCGGCTTGATCGTGAGACCGCCCTCAGGCTCTGGACCGAGGCAAATACGTGGTTTTCCAATGAACAGGGCAAGAAGGGCCAGATCAAGGCCGGGCAATTAGCCGATTTTGCCCTGCTGTCGGACGATTATTTCTCTGTGCCCGAGGCCGAGATTGTGCATCTGCGCTCGGTCCTGACGGTGTTGGGCGGCAGGGTCGTGCATGGCGAGGGCGATTATGGCCCGCTTGCCCCCGTGCTACCCATGCCGATGCCGGATTGGTCGCCCGTCGCCACCGTCGGTGGCTATTACAAAACGCCTGAAGCGCAAGCCAAACTGGCGCTGCATTGTGGCTGCAGCAGTGCTTGCGCCGTGCATGGGCACGATCATGTCGCTGCGCTTGGGGCGCATGTTCCCGCCACCAACGCCGGGACATTCTGGGGTGCTTTCGGCTGCGGATGCTGGGCGGTATAGCGCATCTATCCATGTTTTCAAAATACGGACCAAGTCCGTTTTTCGCCCGAAAGGAGCACATATGACCACCATTGACACGCCCGCTCCGGCCAAGGGCCCGCTGAGCTTTCCTGTTTTTCGGGCGCTGTGGATCGCCACGATTATTTCCAACATCGGCACCTGGATGCATGACGTCGGTGCGGGATGGCTGATGACCTCGTTGTCACCCAGCCCACTGCTGGTGGCGCTGGTACAGGCCGCCACGACCCTGCCGATGTTCTTGCTGGCCCTGCCGGCCGGAGCCCTGGCCGACATCGTTGATCGCCGCAAGATGCTATTGACCGCTCAGATCCTGGGGCTTTCGTCTGCAGCCGTTCTGGCCTTCCTGACGCTTCAAGGGTTGACCACCCCGTGGGTGCTGCTGGCCGCCACCTGTGTTCTCGGCGTGGCAGCGGCGTTCAGCGCGCCGGTGTTTCAGGCCATCGTCCCAGAATTGGTCGACAAGGCAGCCTTGCCAGATGCGGTGGCGCTCAACAGTCTTGGCGTTAACATTTCACGTGCGATAGGCCCGGCGCTTGGCGGGGTGATCGTGGCGATGGCCGGCGTTCCAGCGGTCTTCGCGCTCAATGCCGTGTCGGTTATGGCGGTGCTGATCGTGCTTGTCACCTGGAAACGCGCCACGACCGTAAACAGCTTGCCGTCCGAACATTTCTTCGGCGCGCTTCGGGCTGGCTATCGTTATGCGCGGCATTCTCCCGCGATGCGGCTGGTATTGATCCGCACCCTGGGCTTTTTCGTGTTCAGCAGCGCACTTTGGGCGATGCTGCCGCTGGTGGGCCGTCGTGAGCTGGGGCTGGATGCGGCGGGCTATGGCGGGCTGCTGGCCTGCATGGGCGCCGGAGCTGTTGTCGGTGCATTGTTGCTCAAGCAACTGCGCAAGAAGGTAGCGTCAAACGTGATCTCGATTTGGGCGACACTGCTGTTCGCGGCTGCGACGCTCGCACTGGCGCTGGCGCCCAATGCCTGGGTGGCCGGGGCTGTGATGGTGGTTGCGGGCCTTGCCTGGATCGGCATGCTGACCTCGCTCAACGTCGCGGCGCAATTGGCCTCGCCCGGCTGGGTCAAGGCACGGGCGCTCGCAGTGTATCTGCTGGTGTTTCAGGGGGCCATGACCGGCGGCAGTATTCTGTGGGGAACGCTTGCCAGCAATGTGGGTGTCACCGGCGGCCTGACCATCGCGGCCGTCGGCCAGGCGCTGGCGGTCCTGCTGGCCCTGCGCTGGCGGCTGCCGAAAGATTCCACTACCGATCTGGCGCCCTCGAATCATTGGGCTGAACCTGTCGTGGCCACCCCGCTTGCCAATGACCGTGGCCCCGTGCTGATCGAGATCGAATACCGGGTCGCTCTGGGACAACAGGCCGCGTTCATCGCCGCCTTGCGCGATTTTCGCGTGACGCGCTATCGCGACGGTGCGATCCGCTGGGATGTCTGGGAGGACGTCGCCGAGTCAGGTAGGGTGGTAGAGGCATTCATCGTCGAAAGCTGGGTTGAGCATCAACGCCAACATGCGAGGGTGACCCATAGCGATGCACTGGATCAGGAACTGCTGAATGCGTTTCACATCGGCGGTAAACCGCCTGTCGTGCGCCATCTGTTGCAACCACTCTGATACTGTCTGAGAGAAAGAGAGAAAAATGAACTGGAACACCACACAAAACCCCGATTGCCTGAAAGCGGGCGAGCTTGAAGACATCGGCATTGATTCTGAACACGGAGATCGCGCGGATGGTCCGGGCGAGCAGCAAGCAGGAGACACAACATGATTGAAATGGTGATTGAGCAGCGGCGACGTAACCTTGGCGGCGGGTTTGAAGTTGGCCGCGTACTGCCCTTCGCAAAGCAGCGCATGGTGGGGCCCTTTATCTTCTTCGATCACATGGGGCCGCTCGATCTGGCGCCAGGCATTGATCGCAGCCTTGACGTGCGTCCCCACCCGCATATAGGGCTTGCGACGGTCACCTACCTGTTCGCCGGAGAGGTGATGCATCGCGACAGTCTGGGCTACGAGCAGGCGATCCGGCCACAGGAAGTGAACTGGATGACTGCAGGCAGCGGTATTACGCATAGCGAGCGGTTCGAGCGCGCACGGGCGCAGGGCGACCACCTGCATGGCATCCAGGCCTGGGTTGCACTGCCGACCGAGTTGGAGGAAATCGCTCCGTCCTTCTCCCATCATTCCGGCAGCGACTTGCCGCAATGGAACGATGCGGGCGTAGTCGGACAGCTCATTGCCGGCAGCGCCTATGGACTGACTGCCGGCGCCGAAACACACTCACCGCAGTTCTATGCCCATCTGGACATGGCGCCGGGCGCGACCGCCGAGATACCAGGCGGGCACAAAGAGCGCGCGATCTATATTGCGACCGGGGCGGTGGAGATGGATGGTACTCGCTACGAGGCCGGCAGAATGCTGGTGCTTGGGCCGACCGCCTCGCGTGTGCGGGCGGTGGAGCACGCTGCAGTGATGGTGCTGGGCGGGGAACCGCTTGGCGAGCGTTTCCTTTACTGGAATTTCGTATCCTCTTCAAAGGACCGGCTGGCGCAGGCGGCATCCGACTGGAAGGCAGGGAGAATGAAGCTGCCGGACGCTGACGATAAAGAATTCACGCCGCTGCCGGAGGATCTGCCGCTGCCGGGGACAGGAGCGTCTTCTTACTGATCAAAGAGCGTGCGCAGTGCCTCCGTTGATGTTTTGCCGTCCTGAATCGCAAGCATCAACAGAATCCGCGCTTTTTGAGGGCTGCGGCCCCCGGCCATGACAGCGCCCGCATCATAGGTCGTTTTACCGCCGCCATCAAAGCCGTAGACTGGTAACGTTCGACCGTTGGGAACGCGGGTGGAAATGACAACGGGCACCTGCTTTGCCAGCGCATACTTGACGCCTTCGAACATGGAAACATTCATGTTTCCCATGCCTACCGCCTGGATCACGATTCCTTTAGCCCCGGTGTCCACGGCATATTTAATGTATTTTCCATCGGCTTCGGCGTACATCTGGAAAATATCGACCTTGGGGAAATCTTCTGCCTTGGCGCTGATATCAATATGTTGGCGGCGTAATGGTGCATTCGAAAAAATAACCCGATCATCCCAGACTTCGCCAAGAAAACCAAAATCACCCGATTTAAAGGTTTCCACATTGGCAGTGTGTGTTTTGGTGACGTGCCGGGCCGCGTTGATCTGATTGTTCATCGCAACCATGACACCTTTGTCTTTGGCTTGCTCATCAACTGCAATGCGAACCGCGTTCAGCAAATTGCGGGGTCCATCAAAGTCAGACGAAGAGGCGTTGCGCTGAGCGCCGATCATCACTACCGGCTTATTCGATTTGACTGTCAAATCAAGCCAGTAGGCGGTTTCGTCCATGGTGTCGGTACCCTGTGCCACCACGACACCGGCTACGTCAGGGCGTGCCAGTGCATTGTCAACGGCCTGGGTTAATCGAATCCACCAATCCACCGTAATATAGTTGGCCGACATCTTGGAAAAATTATTGACTTCAATTCGAGCGTACTTGGAGACATCCGGAACGGTCTGCAACAAGTCATCGCCTGTAATGGCGGGCACAACCCCTTTAGTAACCGGATCCACTTTCATGGCGATGGTGCCGCCAGTGGCAATAAATTGAACGATAGGTTTGTCCTGGGCGTTGGCCGCACTCATTGGTGCAACGCAACACATACCCAATAACAATGATGGAAGTAATTTCATGTCTGCTCCTTGCTGATTTTAGTTGTGTATGCTTTGGATTATTCTGGTTCCGAACAATAAAAGCAATAGCCAGAGGTCATGTGGTATCGGCTTCCGAGTGAAAGTGGTAAGTTGAGTGGTGTGAAGTGACGTGACTTTATGTAAAGAGCGTTGCCAACGCCATTGTGCAGCCGATTCTCAATGTTCAATTCGCTTTCAACCGATGATATAGGTCTGCGGTAATAACTGGTGTGCATGCCAGATGTGCTGGACGTTTGAAAGCCGGGCGGACTCTCAGGTGCCTATGGTGCTTCGACGGATGCCTGTAAGAGTACGAAAACGACCAACAGTGACGGCTCCAATGATGTCTAGGCAGTTTAGATGTAAAAGGACAATCTCATATCTGCACTATAAGGTAGAATAGCTCAACCAATGGTTCGGAAAATTAGCATGTCCAATTTACAAAAAACGATGGCACTCCAATTTAACGCTATTACGCCTTCAAGGGCCGTTGATGAGATTGAGTTACAGATCCGCACAATGATTGCCGATGGCATTTTGACTCCGGGAGACAGACTGCCTTCGGAGCGGGAGCTGGCCGCTCAATTCAAGGTGAGCCGAAATACGCTGCGAGAGGCCATACGTTCTCTTGAGTACGCGGGAATTGTGCAAATGCGCAAGGGTGCGACAGGTGGCGCCTATATTATGAAGGGTAATTCTGGCGCCATCGTGGGCGGACTTCGCGTACTGTACCATTTGGGGGCTATCACGCCACAACATCTTACCGAGGCACGCATATGGTTCAGTGAAATCATTGTTCGAGTCGCATGCGAGCGAGCGACGGAGCATGATCTCCAAATGCTGGAAGAGAATATCGAAGCGATGAGTGACGCTCACAACCGCGCCGCGTTCGATGAGCGCCAAAAGCTGAATCGGGAATTCCATTTGATACTGGCACGAATCACCCGCAATCCGATCATCATCAGCATGATGGATGCCGTTATGGATGTTATGGGCCTGTTCATTGATCAGATAGGACCTGGTGAAAACCCGTTCACGCTTCCATCCAGGCGGCGTCTGATGAAGCATCTGCATAGCCGGAACGCAGATAGGGCAGTGGACGAAATGAATAATTATCTCATTCGTCTTCAATCAGGATATCTGAATCGATGGGCATTGAAGCAGTCGCGCCCGGACATTAATACGCCAGATGCAGAGTGACGCATACCGGCCTGCCGCCAGGATTGCCCGCAGCGATCTCAATAGTCTTTTGATATAAATTTGATGGGTTGCAGCCTACGTTGGTCCGGGCTTTCGATGGAGCACTACTGGCTTGCCTCCGGTACGGCGCTTGCACATCCAGTGCGCCAAGGCGGAGTCCAAATAATCCGCGTGTTGTGGAAACCAGCTTTGCAGCTCGGCAACAAAGGCACGTCCTATTGAAAAATCGCCCTTGGACACAAGAAGATATACCTCTTCAGCCGATTGTAGTACGGCAGCGTGCTCGTTGATATGACAGTCCTTGGCGGGAAATTCTGTTTCCCGCATCCAGCAGTTTTCTATCTCAAAATGCGAATACAAATGTGCTTTCACGAGCCCGATCTGGTGCAAAAGTTCTTTGTCAGAACACGTTGACGTTAGTGCAATCAAGCTATCGAACTCTTCATGGATTTGGTCCATTGGGGTAAAGCCAAGTGCCGTGACCGGTCTTTGACTCAAAGATATGGCTATTGTCATACGTTCATCTTTTTTGCAGGTCGCCAGTCGAATTACAGATCAAGAGTGAGCGTTTTTGAATGCGATCCAGAGCAGCAAATAATAATGCTTTTATTTGTTGCACGTTGTTGGTCGGACAGGCACTCGTCACGATGATCAGGAGTTCCATCCAGCACGGTGGTTTCGCAGGAACCACAGATACCCTGGGTGCATGCATAAGGAACGTCAAGTCCGGCGTCAAGCAGCGTATCAAGAATGGATTTTCCCTCCGATACTCTTAACGTGCGGCCATCACGGGCCAGTTTCACTTCAAATCCTCCATCCGTTGCCGCAGCTTGTGCCGAGACAAACCGCTCGTAGTGCACGGTTTCTGGCTCGCGATTTTGCGTGGCTGCAACAAACGCCTCGATCATGCCGGACGGCCCGCAGCAGTATAGATGAGCATTGGATGCCGCGGTTTTTGAGATGGTGTCGATATCCAGGCGCTCGCTTTCAGTAATGTTGTCTACGTATAGGTTTATTGCACTATTTCCACTGGTTGCCAATACCTGCAGTTCATCACGAAACGCCATGTGCGCAATTGACCGGGCCGAGTAATGCAATTCCCAGCTCAGGCCGAGTTCTACCAGCCTGGCAATCATGGACATGATTGGCGTAATGCCAATACCGCCGGCAATCAGGATTGTGTGAGACGCAGTCTCTGCCAATTCGAAGTCATTGGAGGGGTGGGAGATATCAAGTGTCATTCCTACCCTTGCACTATCGTGCATCCACTTGGATCCCCCACGACTTTCCGCTTCTTTTTTAACAGCGATTTTGTAATGTCGCCGTTCGGCGCAGTCGTTGACAAGAGAGTAGCTGCGCCTCATTCCGTTGGGAAAGTGTATGTCTATATGAGCGCCTGGCGTAAAGGACGGCATATCTTGGCCATTGATCGGCAACAGTTCAAATGAGGCCGTCTCCTCACTTTCGAGCCTGATTTGGCGAATCTTTATACGAATGATGTCAGGAATCATGGTGTTTTTCCTTGTCTTCGGCAAGTGAAGATCTGATTTTTTTCAACAGTTAGTTCAAATGGGCAATCCCATATATACCTATGGACAGCATATCACAATTATGATAAATTGACTCAATGGTTGAACCAATATTTTTGGAAAAGGAGCTCGGCTGATGCTTACCAATGAAGATAACGAGCGATTAGTTCGCGTGAGTCAAGGGACTGAAATGGGACGCCTTATGCGTCTTTACTGGATACCGTTTTTGCGATCGTCAGATGTGACCGTTGACGGACAGCCTTATCGCGTCCGCCTGCTGGGTGAAGATCTGGTTGCATTTCGGGACACCCAGGGCCAGGTCGGATTGGTTGATCATGCCTGCCCGCATCGTGGCGCGCCGCTGGTTTTTGGGCGTAACGAACAAGAAGGTATTCGTTGTATATATCATGGCTGGAAATTCGATGTGACGGGTAAATGCAAAGAGATTCCGACAGAACCGGCCGGTTCGCCCATGGTGGATAAGATACGTGTCAAGTCTTACCCCGTGCGCGAGCGCAATGGCGTGCTGTGGACATACATGGGTCCTGATATTGATATACCGCCACCGTTACCAAACGTGGAGTGGAATCTGGTTCCCGAAGAACAGGTAGTCGTGACGTTACGTGTGCAGGAATGCAACTGGCTACAGGCGCTGGAAGGTGAAATCGACTCGGCTCATGCGGCTATTTTGCATGGCCGTGTCGATAATTCCGGAACAATTAATCAATGGAAGCAAGGGCAGGATAAGGCACCGACATTCGAGTGCGCCCAACATGATTCCGGCCTGAGTATTGCTTCACGCAGGAAAATTGGTGAAGACCGGAACTACATACGTGTGAACCAATACATGATGCCATTCTGGACGCTTGTGCCGCCGCAGTCCCAATACCCCGAACTGAGTGGCCACGCCTGGGTTCCCATAGATGATGAGCATACGCTTTGTCTGATGTTTTCGTATCATCCATCGGAGCCGTTCTATGAGAAAACCAGGAAACTTTTCCGGGACGGCCATGCAGGCAGGGAAACCGGACACGCCTCAGACGATTCGTTCGAAGTTCGGGCTATAACAGAGCCATACCATACCTACTGGAATAAATTCAACCGTGGCAATGCCTACCGGTTCGATTATCAAACGCAAGTCGAAAAATACAACGCCGGTCTGCCTGGTCTTTGGGTACAGGACGCTGCGTGCCAATCCGGGGTATCACCCATCTATGATCGTACGAAAGAGCATTTGGGCACCAGCGATAGCGGCATCGTACGAGTGCGCAGGCTGCTTCTGAATACGCTTAAAACCATCACGACTGACCAGAATAGCCGACCCCTCTCTGTCGTGGATCCGGATCAACTGATGCATCGTGCCATCTCCATTACTGTTGCGTCTGATACTGACTGGATGGTAGCCGGAAAAGAGTTTATGCAAGCGCAACTGGGAGAGGGTTTTGGCTACGAACCCTGAGTACTCAAGCGATAGATGAAATTTAATAATTTTTTTAACGTTTACTGATACAAAAACAACGAGGAGACTGATAATGTCCTGTTTTCGCAATAGATGGCGCTATATGGCGTGTGCCATCGGCTTATCAATAGCAGTAACCGCCACAGCCGACGATTTCCCTTCCAGGCAAATTCAAATCATTGTGCCCTATGCTGCCGGCGGGTCCACTGATCAATTAGCGCGTTCAATCCAGGAGCCGATGAGCAAAGAACTGGGGCAACCAGTCATTGTCATCAATAAACCTGGCGCGGCGGGCACAATCGGTGTTGATTATGTGGTCAGGGCGAAGCCAGACGGGTACACCTTGGTATTTGGCAATACCGGGCCAAATGCGATTGTTCAGCTCACCCGAGAGGTGGCCTATGATCCGTTGACCGATTTGCGTCCAATTTCCACAGTCGCATTGACCCCCATGATTCTTGCCGTGCCGGCCAGCAGTCCGGCAAAAACTGTAAAAGAATTTATTGCGTATGCAAAAAAAGAAGGAAATTCCCTGAGCTTCGGTTCCACAGGCAATGGAGGCATTTCTCATTTTTCCGGCGTCGCTTTTAATAACATGGCTCATACCAAGATGGTTCATATTCCATACAACGGAGGCGCACCCATGCTCCCTGCCTTCGGCGGGGGGCAACTGGATGCTGCGTTCTTAACCGGCCTTGATGGGACCACCATGCTGTCCTCCGGATTAGTGCGATACCTTGCGGTGGGCACACAAAAGCCAACTGACGTTGCGCCCGGGTTAGAAACCATTGACAAGGATGTTCCGGGATTCAAAAGTGTGGCGTGGTTCGGCATACTCGCACCCAAAGGTACGCCCGATAATGTGATAGACCAACTTAACCGGGCAATTTCAAAAGCGGTGGCCACGCCGGCAGTCAAAAAACTGTTCACCGGCAGATGGGTAGAGCCTCATAGCAGTACACCAGGCGAGTTGGCAGACATTATCAAGCAAGAAGTTGCGCAATGGAAGCCGGTGGCTGAGGAAATTCGCGCTCAATGATGAATCAAATACGCAGTACATGTAGAACATTCAAGGAATACGCTTATGCTTGAAAACCTGGAAACTGATTTCCCGGAGCACCAACCTAGACCGGGCGCTGCGCCTCATGCACTTGAGGGTATTCGGGTGGTGGATTTTACGCATTTCATCGCGGGTCCATTTGCCACGATGATTCTGGCAGATATGGGCGCAGACGTTATAAAGATCGAAGCCCCAGATCGGGGGGACGATTTTCGACAATACCCTCCGTTTAACGAGAGTCTCGGTCTTGCAGCTCCATTTTTGTGGAGCAATCGAAATAAGCGCAGCCTGGCGATCGATCTGAAATCCGCTGAGGGTTTGGCGATTGTGCAAGAATTGATCGCATCGGCCGATGTTGTTGTCGAAAATTTCTCTACCGGGGTGATGAAACGCCTCGGCCTGGATTATCAAGCCTGCAGCAAGAACAATCCAAAGTTGATTTACTGTTCAATTTCTGCTTATGGGCGGGACGGCTCTTTCTCGGACCGTCTGGGTTTCGACCCCATTGCTCAAGCCGAAAGCGGCTTTATTTCTATGAACGGTTATGCCGATCGCGAAGGTGTCAGGGCATTGTCTCCGGTCATGGACATCAGTACCGCCATGATGGCCAGCAATGCGATTCTTGGTGCGCTGGTGGCTCGCGCGCGCCTTGGAAAAGGGCAGGAGCTCGAAGTCTCTTTATTTGATAATGCGATCCTGATGACCGGATATGCAACGCTGCAGCATTTATTTACTAGTACTGAGCATAGTCGTCATGGAAATACCAGTCCAGACACTTGCCCATCCGGCGCGTTTCGGGCGAAAGACCGCACGTTCTATATTAACTGCGGGAGCAACAAGATATTCCAGCGACTGATGACGCAAGTGATCGAGTTGCCAGACGTCGCCAGGGATCCGGAGTATGCGACAGGCGTGCAGCGGTCCAGACGACGGGAGGCGTTGTTTGCGTTGTTGAACGAGGCCTTTTCCAAACAGCCATGGGCATACTGGCAGGAGCGCATGCGGCGGGCCGGGGTGCCCTGTGGGCTGATTCGCACCGTAGGTGAGGCAATCCGTTCTGATGAGGCTCAGGAACGCAGGATCGTCACGCGAATTGCAGATTCAAATGGTAAATGGTTGCCCAATGTGGCTATGCCTATACGTTATGCTGGCACGCCTCTGGCGGATCCGGTCAGGGCGCCTACCGTTGGTGAGCATACAAAAGAAGTTCTGCGTGAGGTATTGGGCTACGATGACGATCGTATAACGGCGCTTGCCAAGTCCGGCATCTTCGGTAGCTCAGGAAGCCTCGTCCCTGCTGCGGAGCCGACATGAAAGTAAACACGCTAAGAGGACAAGTGGCGGTTGTCGGCATTGGTGAATCAAACTATTATCGTCATGGTCAATCACCGGATCCTGAGTTCAAACTTGCGTTGCGAGCAATTCTGGCGGCATGTGAGGATGCCGGGATCAATCCCGCGGAAATAGATGGATTTGCATCGTTTAGCGATGATCGCAATGATGCATCGCGGCTGGCTGCCGCCTTGGGCATTCGTCAATTACGGTCAGCAACCATGCAGTGGGGCGGTGGCGGTGGCGGCAGTTGCGCTGCTGTTGCCAATGGCGCTGCGGCCATTCATGCCGGGATGGCAGACTGTGTGGTCGTTTTTCGGTCGCTGGCGCAGGGACAGTTCGGGCGCTTTGGCCAAACCACAGGGATCGACACAATATCAGGCGAGAAAGCGTATTTGATGCCTTACGGCGTCCTGGCGCCACCACAACGATTCGCCATGCGAGTGCGCCGCTTCATGCATGAACATGGCGTCAAACAGGAGGCAATGCGTGCCATCGCTATGGCCTCTTATCACCATGCGCAGGCAAATCCACGGGCAGTGATGCATGGCAAACCTCTGGATCAGGAGCGCTACGACAACGCCCGCTGGGTAGTGGAGCCGTTTCGCCTGTACGATTGCTGCATGGAGAATGACGGTGCTGCGGCGATCATTCTGGTGAGCCAGGAGCGCGCCAGGGATTTCAAAAACAAAGCCGCTTACATTCTTGGTGCCGCATCGGGTTCCGGCTTTCGCGCGGGTGCGGACCCTCACAATTCCCCCGACTATCCCAGTGCAAACTTTGGCACGCTGGCTCCCGATCTGTATCGCATGGCCGGTGTTCGGCCGGACGATATCGGGGTCGTGCAAAGCTATGAGAATTTTACGGGAGGCGTGCTGATGGCTTTGGTTGAGCACGGGCTGGTCAATGTGCAGGATATAAATCAATTCTTTACGCTGGGCAACCTGACAGCGCCCGCAGGAAGGCTTCCTCTTAACACCAGTGGCGGAAATTTGGCGGAGTGTTATGTGCACGGCCTGGAGCTGGTTATCGAGGCCGTGCGGCAGGTGCGTGGTACGTCCACCAGTCAGGCCGATCGAAGCGATATTGCATTGGTGATTGGCGGGCCCATGGTCACGCCTGCAAGTAACTTGTTATTGGGTTCGGAGACTGTGCTGTGAATAATAAACCTGAAAATACATACTATTTACCTGCCGGCCTTCCCATTCCGGTCTCAGAGCCTGATGGATTATCAGAGCCTTTCTGGTCCGGTCTCAAAATGGAGCGACTGCGGATTCAACATTGCTCACATTGTCACACCTGGCAATTTGGGCCCGAATGGCTGTGTCACCACTGTCGTCGCTTCGATCCGGAATGGCAAGATATCGAACCGAAAGGGAAAATTTACAGTTGGGAACGGGTATGGCATCCGTCTCATGATGCTCTGAAAAATCACGGTCCCTATATTGCCATCTTGGTAGAGTTGCCTCAAGCGGGTAATGTGCGGGTGATCGGAAATCTGCTGGGCGACCCGATGCAAGAGGTCGTCATTGGTGCGCAAGTGGTTGGCGTATTTGAACACCATCATGATGCTAAGCCAGCCTACTCTCTGTTGCAATGGCGATGTAAGGAAAGCTGACAGCATGGTTCTCGAGACGGATGTACAGCGCGAAGAACAAGATGAGTCCGATCTCATTGTCATCGGTGCAGGGGCAGGGGGCATGACAGCGGCGTTGGTTGCCGCACTGCATGGATTAAAGGTGACGCTTTGCGAAGCGACTGATCAGGTTGGTGGCACCACGGCAGCTTCGGCCGGTACGATCTGGGTTCCCGGGAACCATCAGAGCAGGCATATTGGCTTAAATGATACCCCGGAAAAAGGGCGTGCTTATCTGGACGCAATACTTGGGAGCGAGGACCCGCATGGGCGGCGTCGCGCCTATTTGGATACCGCTGACCAAGCCATTGCATTTCTTGAGTCCTACTCAGAAGTAAAGTTTGTGCCTGCGGGGATTCATCCTGACTATCTTCCGTTTTCAGGTGCAGCAATATCCGGTCCTGCCCTGGGGCCTGCCCAGTTCGATGGACGACGTCTGGGAGGGGACTTTAACCGCATCCGCCCGCCCATGCAGGAAATGATGATTCTCGGGGGGATGATGGCAGGCAAAGCAGATATCAAGGCACTAATTGGCCGTTATCGTTCCTGGCGCAATTTTCTGTATTCGGTAAAATTGGTAACTCGCTATGGTATGGACCGCCTGATGTACCAACGAGGAACTCGGCTGGTTCTGGGAAATGCCCTGGTCGCTCGTCTGTACTACAGCCTGCGCCAGACTGGCGTACAAATTCGGTTCAGAACCACGTTACATGAGCTTGTTCGAAAAGATGGAGTGGTAACGGGCGCAATCGTCGACACCGATGGTGTTTCGCTGTCATTGCGAGCCAAAATTGGTGTGGTGCTTGCCACCGGCGGCATCGGACATCACCAAGCGCTGCGTTCCTCCCTGTCTCCCGGTAATCTTCAGTTCTCGTCGTTGGCGTTCGAGCGAAACCGGGGCGACGGTATTATGACCGCAAGGCACATAGGCGCAAAACTGGATCGGCACAAGAACAGTTTTTTTTGGCAGCCTGTTTCATGTGTACCTACAAAAGAGGGGCGCACCAGATTGTTCCCACATCTCTATCTGGATCGCACCAAACCAGGCATTATTGCAGTCGATAGCGCCGGCAAGCGGTTTGTCAATGAGGCTGCATCGTATCACCATTTTGTGGAAGCAATGCTGGTTCGTAATGAATCAATCAATAGCATTCCCTGCTATTTCATCTGTGATTCCTTGTTTGTACAGTCATACGGATTAGGTATCATTCCGCCAGGAACACGTTCTCTTGGGCGGTATGTAGACGCTGAGTACATCAAGACAGATTTGAGTCTTTCCGGGTTAGCCAGAAAAATTGGAGTAGATCCGCAGGGCCTCATGGAGAGCGTAGAGAAAAACAATCACTATGCTATTACTGGGCAAGATCCCGAATTCGGTAAAGGCAGCGTTGCACTCAATACGTTCAATGGTGATCCGAAGAACAAGCCCAACCCGTGTCTGGGTCGGATTCTTTCCTCTCCGTTTTGCGCGCTTGCAATATGGCCGGCAGATGCCGCAAGCAGCACTGGCCTGGCAACGAATGCCGATGGCGTTGTGCTGGATGAGCAGGGCATGCCAGTATCCGGGCTATACGCATGTGGCAATGATATGGCTTCCATTATGGATGGAACTTATCCCGGCCCGGGTATAACGATCGGCCCCGCTATGGTGTTTGGTTACCGGATAGCGCTGCATGTAAATAAGGCCATCGCGCAGTGCTCTCTGAAAAATCAAGTTTGTAATAAGGAACGGCCATGACCGCATATACGCTCAATAGTGGTGGCAGTAATCAACGCTCGGGGCCCTTAAGCGGTCTTCGAGTGGTTGAGTTTGCTGGTCTGGGTCCGGGACCCTTTGCTTGCATGTTGCTTTCCGACATGGGCGCCGACGTGGTGACAGTGGATCGGCCCGGGGGCGCCTTCGGTGACAAAAATAGCATCGTTAACCGTGGGCGTACACTGGTGCATGCAAATCTGAAGGATCCCGCTTCCCTTGATCAGATCCATGCCTTGGTAAAGCACGCCGATGTTCTTGTGGAAGGTTTTCGACCCGGTGTAATGGAGCGCCTGGGATTTGGTCCCGAGCTGGTGATGGAACAGCACAAGCGGTTGATCTATGCCCGTATGACGGGATGGGGGCAATGCGGGCCATTGGCCAAGACAGCGGGCCATGATATCAACTATATTTCGCTTACCGGTGCGCTGGACGCGATTGGGGCGGCCGATGGCCCTCCTGTTCCACCGCTTAATCTTGTCGGCGATTATGGCGGAGGAGCACTTTACCTGGTCGTTGGCATTCTCGCTGCTTTGTATGAGACCAGCACTTCCGGGCGAGGACAGGTCATTGATGCGGCTATTACCGACGGTTCGCTTTCGATGATGACACATTTCATGGCAAGCGGGCTGAAGGGTACATTTGTTGAGCAACGAGGTAAAAACATGCTCGATGGCGGAGCGCCGTATTATGGTGTATACGAAACAGCGGATAAACGCCATATCAGCGTTGGTGCCATTGAGCCGCAGTTTTTTTCCGAGTTATGCAAACGACTGGAATTGACAGGCGATTGGGTCGAGGCCCAGAACGATCAGTCGCGGTGGACGGCTTTGCGAGCTGAGATGGCGCGTATTTTCAGTTCCCGGACGAGAGACGAATGGGTGAGGATTTTTGACGGATCCGATGCATGCCTCACGCCCGTACTGTCTCTGAGCGAAGCGTCTTCGCATCCGCATAACATTGCAAGACAGTCGGTTGTCGACATTCACGGCGTCGTGCAACCTGCACCGGCACCACGTTTTTCGAGGACATTGTCAGCGATACAAGGACTGCCGCCTTCGCATGTTGACGCTATTGGAACAATCATTGCCCGGTGGAGGGAGGCCCGGGAGTTTCAGAAACCACGCCAATAGTCGTGGCGTTTTCGTTGCGCAATGCAATTGTTCGTTGCGCTTGCCGTCTTCAGGCCCCGGAGATCTGTACAGACGCCTGACGCAAGATACCGTCTACGCAGTCGCGTCTTACAATTCATGTCTCCGTCGTCACAAATTCTTGGATTCATAGCGCAGGCGCTTATAGTAATGTCCCTAGCCTTTGTCGGGCACTTCCCAATTCAGGCAATAAATTTACAATCATGCTGTCCAAAGAGTGACGTGATGTGGACGCAACTAAACTCATGGCGGCGACCGTTTTGCCGGTGTTATCGCGGACCGGTACTGCAATTGAACGCACGCCAAGTTCAATCTCTTCATTACTTATGGCATATCCTAAAGCACTTACTTCATCAAGTAGCGCCATAAGTGCTGGAATCTCGGTGCGAGTGTGTGGCGTCAGTTTCTGGCGGTGCATCCGATTCAGTAGTAATTCTGCCTCTTGCCGTGGCAGGGCCGCCAGTAATACGCGGCCGGTCGCTGCGCAATGGGCTGGCAAGCGTGAACCCAGTCCCAGTCCGTTCGACAAGCTGCGGCGTGTGGCCGCACGCGCAACGAACACCACATCTGTGTTGTCCTGAACAGCGAACGAACTGGATTCTTGAGTTCGTTCGCTAACGGATTCAAGAATCGGCTGTACCTGTTTTGATAGTGAACTGGAGGTCACGTACGCGTATCCCAGTCTTAGCGTACGTGGGGCAAGCCGGAAGTACCGGCCATCAGACTCTACGTACCCTAGCTTTTGCAATGTCAACATCGACCTGCGGGCCGACGCTCGCGAGTGGCCGGTGATTTCGGCTGCCTCGCTGAGTGTCAGGGGCCCATGGCGAAGTCCGAAGGCTTCAATGATGGCGAGCCCTTTTTCCAAGCCGGCAACGTAGTCTTTATCTAAAGGGGCGGTCATAGTTTGCTCAGATCTTTGGTGTTTTATTTGTGCGGTATGCGCACATAATATCCAATTTTATTGACCCAGGTCAAGGATAAATCTACGATTCTTATTCAAGCCTTTCTATTCTAGGTGTAGTGAAAGGAAAAACTCCTTCCCACCAAATAAGAGACACTTAAATGAACGCTCGTATTTTTTGTCGCACACTGCTGGCAAGTTTGTCCATCAGCACCTGTACTGTCGGGATAGCTGGTCCGTCTGACAGCTATCCCGATAAGCCCATCACAATTGTCGTGCCCTTTCCGGCCGGGGGCACCGCTGATGTGTTGCCTCGGATTGTCGCGCAGAAGCTGGCCGAAAAATGGGGGCAGCCGGTCGTCATTCAAAACAGAACTGGCGCCGGCGGCAACATTGGAACTGACTATGTCGCCAAAGCGAACCCTGATGGCTATACATTACTGGTGACGCCACCCGCCCCGTTGGCCATCAATCGGAATCTGTATAAAGATCTGCCATTTGACCCAGAAAGCTTTGCGTTGATTACCGTTCTGGCATCGGTACCGAACGTTCTGGCTGTGAGAAACGATTTGCCGGTTAACTCAACCCGGGACTTCATCGACTATGTCAAGAGACAAGGAGGCAGCGTCAACGTGGCGACGCAAGGTAATGGCACAACGTCACATCTGACCGCCGCAATGTTTGCCGACCAGGCGGATGCAAAGTTCACTTTTGTCCCATATCGAGGCACTGCACCTGCATTGACCGATCTGGTGGGCGGACAAGTGGATGTTTTCTTTGACAACATTAGTTCAATGCACACATATCATAGTGCTCACAAGACAAAAATACTGGCTGTAGCTGGGGCCAATCGTAGCCCCTTACTTCCTGATGTTCCGACCATTTCGGAAAGCGGCTTGCCTGGCTTTAATGCCACTACCTGGTTTGCAGCAGCCGCTCCTCATGGGACACCCGATGAAATTGTTCAAAAGCTGAATGCCACGATTGTTCATATTCTGAATATGCCAGATGTAAAGAAGCAATTTCTTGGCCAAGGCGCTGAAGTGGAAGGTCAGTCTTCAAAAGAAACGAGAGATTTTGTTGCCGCTGAGCGAGTTCGCTGGAAGCAAGTAATCGACCAGGCTGGCGTCCAGCCGAATTAAAGATAAATCCTATCTGCAACAGGAGTAAATCGTGGAAATGAAACTTAACGATATGCGTAGTAACGCACGCGCGTGGGAGCCGGGGTTGACTCAGGTTCCATATTGGCTATATAGCAATGAAGCTATCTATCGCACGGAACAGCAGCGTTTATTTCAGGGGCCAACCTGGAATTACCTGTGTCTTGAAGCCGAGATACCAGAACCCGGCAATTATCGCACGACATTTGTGGGGAATACGCCGGTCATTGTTGTGCGCGACGATGAGGGTGAGCTGCAGGCATTCGAGAACCGCTGTGCTCACCGCGGCGCACTGATTGCGTTGAAGGATAGCGGCAAGGCACGGGACTTTACCTGTGTGTACCATGCCTGGCGTTATGATCTGCAAGGTAATCTGAAAGGGGTCGCTTTCGAGCAGGGAGTCAATGGCAAAGGCGGTATGCCGTCCGATTTCTGCAAGAAAGAGCATGGCCCACGTAAGCTGCGTACGGCGACGGCGGCCGGTCTGGTGTTTGGCAGCTTTGATGACGAAGTCCCATCAATTGAAGAATATCTTGGGGACACGGTGCTGGAAAAAATTGAGCGAGTCTTGCCCAGACCGGTCGAGGTTCTGGGACGCTTCAAGCAAACCATTCCAAATAACTGGAAGCTATATATGGAAAATGTGAAGGACAGTTATCACGCCAGCCTGCTGCATGTGTTTTTCACTACTTTCAAAATCAATCGCTTGTCGCAGAAGGGCGGCGTGATTATCAGCGAGACAGGTGCGCATCACATCAGTTGGTCCAAGGTCGACCATACAGTGCAGGAAAGTAGCGAATACAATGCAGAAAAACTGCGCTCTGACAAAGAGGGATATGCGTTGGCCGATCCAACGCTGCTCGATGGCTGCGACGAATTTGGCGATGGCATTACATTGCAGATCCTTTCGGTATTTCCCGGTTTTGTCATTGCGCAAATCCAGAACACACTGGCAATTCGACAAGTTCTGCCGGTAGGCATCGATAAGACTGTACTGAACTGGACTTATATCGGCTTTACCGATGACTCCCCCGAACTGCGTCGCATGAGACTCAAGCAATTGAATCTGACCGGCCCAGCGGGCTTCATCTCAATGGAAGACGGCGCAGTCGGCGGTTTTGTTCAGCGCGGGATCGCCGGTGCGGAGAATGAAAAAGCCATTCTTGAAATGGGCGGCGATAGCATCGAAACGCAAGATAATCGCACAACGGAAGCGTCGGTACGAGGTTTCTGGAACGCCTATCGCGGTTACATGGAGATTTGAGAAAGATGAGCGTGTTTACTCAAGAGCGCCTGACTGCGCTGAATGCAGCCTATGCCAGATGTATCGATAACGATCAGTTGGAGCAATTGGGCGATTTTTTCCCGGACCATTGTTTTTATTTGGTGACTACCGCAGACAATCATGCAGCCGGTCTGCAGGCCGGCATTGTTTACGCTGATACTCGAGCCATGCTACAGGATCGCGTGGTAGCCATGCGTGATGCCAACGTCTATGAAGATCAGCGGTATCGCCATATTATCGGCGCACCGGTGTTGCTGGAGCGGCAGGGCGATACTGTCAAAGTCGAGAGCCCTTTCATCGTGGTACGTATTATGCGCGACGGCGGCACAGAGATCTTTGCAACCGGCCGTTATATCGATCGCATCGCCGCACGATCCGATAGCACCCTTCAGTTCGCAGAAAGGGTTGTGGTGTGCGATAGCAGCAATATTGATACCTTGCTGGTGATTCCGTTATGACCGCAAGTGTAGCTAAATACATTGCAGTGGCTATCGGCGAGCCCAATGGAATCGGTCCCGAAATTGCCGTCAAGGCCGCCATTGCACTGCAGAGCAGCAATATGAGTCTGGTGCTGGCAGGCGACCAGTTCGTGCTGGAGCATTACCTCCGGCGAAATTCGCCACAATCACGATTGGCTGCGTTCAACCCGCGCGTAGCTAGACCGCCGCAGGATATCTGGTTTGTCGATGTTCCGGCGTTGCCAGCATGCGAATTTCTGCCTGGTCAAACGCGGGCATCTGCTGGCGCCGCTACGGTTGCCTATGTGCAGGCTGCCGTTGAACTGGCAAAGCAGGGTATTGTCGATGCCGTTATTGGTTGCCCGCATTCGGAGAGCTCAATTCATCTTGCTGGTATCGAATTTTCGGGATACCCAGGCCTGATCGCGCAGCTCATGCGTGCGCCTGCGGATCATGTGTTCCTATTACTGGTCTCACCGCAGTTACGTATTGGTCACGTTACGCTACATGAACGCCTGCATAATGCGCTGGCCCGTCTCACTCCGGAGCTAGTGGTTGGCGCCGCAGTGGCCGTCATCGAGGCTACACGTCGATTGGGCGTTGCGCAGCCACAACTTGGCGTGTTCGGTATCAATCCCCATGCTGGAGAAGATGGATTGTTTGGCGACGACGACCAGCACATCACAGTACCGGCGGTTGCCCGCCTCCGAGCTATGGGCTATAACGTCGATGGCCCGGCCGGCGCTGATGTCATGCTATCGCAGCGCAGGCACGACGTCTATCTTGCCATGTACCACGATCAGGGACATATTCCCATCAAATTACTCAGCCCCCTGACGGCCAGCGCGCTGTCGGTCGGCACCGGCGTCATATTCAGCAGCGTTGGCCATGGCTGCGCCTTCGATATTGCTGGCCGGGGCGTGGCCGATCCTGCGGCAACGTTGCGTACCATAAAAATGTTAGCCGGGCTTGCGGCCCAATAGCGCAATACAAGGAAAACAGAGATGATGTCTCATACTATTCAGGTCCAGAATCATGATATCGAATTTGAAGGGAAACCAGATAGGACGGTGTTGGACAGCGCGCTCGCTGCCGGCTACGAGCTACCCTATTCGTGTCGTACGGGTGTCTGTGGCAGTTGCCGATGCCGGCTCATTTCAGGAGAAATACAAGGCGATGCAGGCGCAAGCTTGTCCGAACAAGAGCGGCAAGAAGGATACATACTATTGTGCCAGGCTAAACCATGTTCGGAACTGACCGTAGCTGTACGCGAAATCAAGCCGATAGATCACAGCAGTCTGAAGACTGTCATTGCCAAGGTCTATCGCAAGACACAGGCCACGGCTGATGTGAGCATTTTGCAACTGCGGTTCCCTGCGGGTATCAAAGTGAAGTTCAAGGCTGGGCAGTATCTTGGTATAAAAATGGAGGACGGCAGTTGTCGTCATTTTTCCATGGCTAATCCACCCCATCAGAACGATGGCGTTGAGCTGCATATAAGACAAGTGCCCGGCGGAATTTTTTCACAAGGAATTGTCGGAGGACTCGCGGTAGGCGATGTTCTTGAAATTTCCATGCCTTACGGGGAATTTTATTTGCGTGAAGAACAAGAAAAGCCTATTGTACTGCTGGCCAGCGGAACTGGATTTGCACCGATAAAATCAATTGTAGAAGATGCCATCAAGCGCAAACTCACCCGGCCGATGGTTTTGTATTGGGGGGTGCGGCGAGTTGGGGACTTGTATCAAATTGAGCTGCCGTACAAGTGGGAAGACCGGCTACCCTGGTTCCGTTTTGTGCCGGTGTTATCAGAGCCGCAAGCCGGGGATCAGTGGCATGGGCGTACCGGCTTTGTGCACCAGGCAGTAATGGATGACATGTCCACGCTTGCTGAGCATCAGGTCTATGCCTGCGGCGCGCCTGGTATGATCAATGCCGCGCGCCAGGGGCTGGTGCACGAACGCGGCCTGGATCTCGACGCTTTTTTTTGCGACGCTTTCGTGCCTACCATGGGTAACCGGGCCGATGTGGCGGCGGGCTGCAGTGTATAGCCGCCGGCAAGGGCAGAACACGGCCTGCAGGCCGACGTCGCCACGACGACCTGCAAGTGGACTACGAAGCGAACCGGACGTGGCGTCAACACCAAGCTTTAATCGGACCCGTAATATTCACTTATTGTTTTCGTTCATTTTGCCCACAATGTCCTTTTCCTCGGCGAACGTTTTTACAGCAAACTCGGCGTACTGCTTGTGATTCATATAATAGGTCTGAATCCCGTAGGCGCCGATGGCTTTCAAAAATACCGGATCCTTGACTGCTGCCTGGACCGCTGCATCCAGTTTTTCCACGATCTCGGAAGGCAAGCCTTTTGGTCCTGCCAGCCCCAGAGGGGAGGGGATGACGACAGGATAACCGGCTTCAGTGAAGGTGGGTACGCCGTCGAATGCTTTGAGCCGCTCCTTGGAAGCGACCCCAAGAACACGGACGGTTCCCGCTTCCATATAGGGCAGGATGCTATTGGTGGTGATGGCCGCTTTGATATGGCCGCCCAGCAGTGCCGTGATCGCCTCGGCATCGCCCTTGTATGGAACGTGCGTTAATTTGGCGCCGGTGGCATTGCCCAGCTCTACCATGACCATCTGGTTGCCGGTAAAGCGCCCGGGTGTGCCGACACTGATCTCGTCGGGATGCTGCTTGGCATAGTCGACAAATTCCTTGACGGTTTTCAAGGGTGATTTGGCGTCCACCACTAGAGCAAAGTCATAGGTTGAAAACGATGCAATATAGGTCAGGTCTTTGATTGGATCATAGCGGGTCTTTTGCAGATAGGGTTGCCTGAAAATACCATGGGGCGCCAGTGTCAATTTGTAGCCATCGGGTCGGGTCCGGACCATTTCCTGTGCGCCCATGGAGCCTGCGGCGCCCGGCTTGTTTTCGATGACGATTGTTTGTTTCAGGTATCGCCCCATGCTTTCGCCCAGTGCGCGTCCGATCAGATCCGTTGAGCCGCCTGCCGCATAAGGGACCACAATGCTAATGGGTTTGTCTGGGTAATTGGTGGCCGCATGAGCAAGACATGGCGCGATAGCCAGGAGCGTGACGCTCATAAATTTTATGGAGTTGAATAATTTCTTCATTCGTTGCCTTTGGTTATTAACGCAGGCAATGGCTGCCTGCTGAAGCAGTAAAACGGCAATTATAAAGGTAATAATTTCAAACACATAACGGGCTTTAACGCGTTCTGCGTACCGGAATTTTTTAGTTGTTCATGGGGTAGGGAGACATACTGCTGACGTTTTCGTTGACGTCCAGTTCCCGACCAATATAGGGAAATGCACGTTGCGCGCATTGCGGCCGCTCGCACACCCGGCACCCCATGCCGATGGGTGTTGGAATATCCGGGTTGCTGAAATCCAGTCCTTTTGCATAAACAAGTCGGTGTGCATGCTTCACATCGCACCCCAGCGCGACGGCGAAATCTTTTGTCGGTTGTCCGAATCCGCCGACCTGACGACATACCGTACGCGCAATCCATAGGTAAACGCGCCCATCCGGCATGCGGGCCAGTTGCCTGAGAATCCGGCCGGGACTCGAGAAGGCTTCGTATACGTTCCACAAAGGACAAGCCCCGCCGACACGGGAGAAATGAAAGTGGGCCGCAGACTGGCGTTTTGAAATGTTGCCCGCGCGGTCTACCCGGATGAAGAAAAACGGCACGCCTGTTGCTTCGGGCCGTTGCATGGTGCTCAAGCGGTGGCAGATTGTCTCGAAGCTGACGCCAAAGCGTTGCCCCAATAGATCAATGTCGTATTGCAGTTGCTCGGCGGACTCCAGGAACTGCCGGTAGGGCAGGATGAGCGCTGCCGCAAAATAGTTGGCCAAACCCAGGCGTACTAATTTGCGCACAGCCTGGCTGGAAAATCGTGGCGCGTCCACCATGCGCTCCAGCATGTTGTTCAGTTCCAGAAATGCCAATTGTGTTCCCATTTGAAAGGCCCGCTGTCCGTGGGTTATGTGTGGGGGCAGGCTAAGGCGTCGAAGCGCTGGATTGTAAGCACGCTGCAAACCCTTTTCTGCGGGCAGCGTGTCTACAATGACGCCATGCTGCTCGTGCAAACGCTGCGCCAGCCGCTGCGCCAGGCCTGACGGGGAGTCGTTGGCAAGCCCCCAGGAGGTATGGCATTGCTCCGCGTGAGCATCCAGTTCCGAGAAATGGTTGTGATGGGTAAAGAAAAAATCCCGCGCTTCCTCGTAGGGTTGTGTCTGTATCATCAGCGCGTCTGCAGGATCTTCGGGATCCTGATACGTCATCTTTTCCGCCATGGCTTCCAGCCGGTCCACCGCTTCGCGGTGACGGCGATGCAGATCGATCAAAACCCGGCCCACGGCGGGCATGTTTGTTGCGATCTCCTGCATTTCAGCATGCGATATTCGCGCCACTTCGTGTCCGCCAAGCGCAGATGCCGGCAGGGTAGCGGCAACCTCATGCAGCGCAGCCACCATGCGCGTCTGCTCGTCGTCTGAAAAAGTGTTTACGTCCATATTGAACACTTCGCTCAAACGTAACAGGACCGACATCGTCAGCGGTCGCTGGTTCTGTTCGATCTGATTCAGGTAGCTGGCTGACAGCCCCAGCATGCGAGCCAACCCTATCTGGGTTAGTTTTCGCTCTTCGCGCAAGCGGCGCAGCCGTACACCCATGAATATCTTTCGCATTTTGACCCATTCCAGAGAAGCTGGATTCTTATGATATTCGCAAAATTCGCAAATACACAACCAGGAGTTTACCAAGATTCGCCTTCTTATTGATGCAATTGCCGGTGGTTTTGCGTAAACTGCAAATCTTGATTGTTACGCGATATTTGTATTGCATAGAACAGGTGGACTACATGACACAAGCATCCGAAGTAAAGAGCTTTAAACCAAAGAAATCAGTCGCGCTGTCCGGCGTGGTGGCCGGCAATACCGCGCTATGTACCGTGGGCCGCAGCGGTAACGATCTGCACTACCGCGGTTACGATATTCTGGATATTGCGCAAACCTGTGAATTCGAGGAAGTGGCCCACCTGCTCATACACGGGAAACTGCCCAACAAGGCAGAACTGGCATCCTATAAACTGAAGCTGCGCCGCTTGCGCGGCTTGCCGGCACAATTGCAACATGCGCTTGAAGCCTTGCCGGCTTCCAGTCATCCAATGGATGTCATGCGCACGGCGGTATCGGTATTGGGGTGCGTACTGCCTGAAAAAGACGACCACAACCTGCCGGATGCACGCGACATTGCAGACCGCCTGATGGCCAGTCTGGGATCTGCCCTGCTGTATTGGTATCACTACAGTCATAATGGCAAGTGCATAGACGTTGAGACCAGCGATGACAGTATTGGCGGGCATTTCCTGCACTTGCTGCATGGCGAAAAACCCTCCGATGAGTGGGTGCATGCCATGCACACCTCGCTGAACTTATACGCTGAACATGAATTTAATGCGTCCACTTTCACTTGTCGGGTGATTGCCGGTACGGGTTCGGATATATATTCGGCGATTACCGGCGGGATTGGCGCGCTGCGCGGTCCCAAGCACGGGGGTGCGAATGAAGTCGCTTTTGAAGTACAAAAACGCTATGAAACACCGGATGAAGCCGAGGCTGATATCCGTCGCCGAGTAGAAAACAAAGAGGTGGTCATCGGCTTTGGACACCCCGTGTATACTGTTTCCGATCCTCGCAACAAGGTGATCAAGGAAGTCGCACGCAAGCTGTCGGCAACCCAGCAGAACATGAAGATGTTCGATATCGCCGAGCGCCTGGAAAGTGTCATGTGGGACAGCAAGAAAATGTTCCCCAACCTGGACTGGTTCTCGGCCGTGTCGTATCACATGATGGGTGTACCTACCGCCATGTTCACGCCGCTGTTTGTTATTGCGCGAACTGCAGGCTGGGCGGCTCACATTATTGAACAACGTATCGACAACAAGATTATTCGTCCCACGGCCAATTATAATGGTCCGGAAGATCAGACATTTATCCCGCTGGACAAACGCTAATTCCTATGAATACTGAAAACCGCAAGCCACTGCCCGGCACCGGCCTGGATTACTTCGACACGCGTTCTGCGGTCGATGCGATCAAGCCCAACGCCTACGATACCTTACCGTATACATCCCGTGTATTTGCTGAAAACCTGGTGCGCCGTTGCGATCCTGCGACGCTGACAGACTCGCTCAGGCAACTGATTGAACGAAAGCGCGACCTGGATTTTCCGTGGTTTCCCGCGCGCGTGGTGTGTCACGATATCCTTGGCCAGACCGCGCTGGTGGACCTGGCCGGGTTGCGCGAGGCTATTGCCAAACAAGGGGGAGACCCGGCCCAGATCAACCCGGTGGTCCCCACGCAGTTGATCGTAGACCATTCATTGGCCGTCGAATACGCCGGTTTTGAGAAGGACGCATTTGCCAAGAATCGGACCGTCGAAGATCGCCGTAATGACGACCGCTTTCATTTTATCAATTGGACCAAGAAGGCATTCAAAAATGTCGACGTTATTCCGCCGGGCAACGGCATCATGCATCAGATCAATCTGGAGCGAATGTCGCCGGTCATTCACAGTCGTGATGGAATTGCTTTCCCTGACACCCTGGTCGGTACTGACAGCCATACGCCGCACGTAGATGCGCTGGGCGTTATCGCCATTGGCGTGGGCGGCCTGGAGGCCGAAAGCGTGATGCTGGGGCGCGCGTCCTGGATGCGTTTGCCAGATATTATTGGTGTCGAACTGACCGGGCAACTGCAGCCTGGTATTACCGCCACTGACTTGGTCCTGGCGTTGACCGAGTTTCTGCGCAGCCAGAAAGTGGTATCGTCGTACCTGGAGTTTTATGGCGAAGGTGCGGCCCGCCTGACGCTGGGTGATCGCGCCACGATTTCGAATATGACGCCAGAGTATGGCGCCACCGCAGCGTTGTTTTACATTGACCAGCAAACGATTGATTACCTGAAGCTGACAGGTCGGGACGATGCGCAGGTCAAGCTGGTGGAAACTTACGCCAAACAGGCCGGTCTATGGGCCGACAGTTTGAAAACAGCCCAGTACGAGCGCGTACTGACATTCGATTTGTCATCTGTTGTGCGCAATATCGCCGGCCCATCCAATCCACACCGTCGCGTGTCTACTTCTGAGCTGGCCAGCGCTGGTATTTCAGGTGTGGTTGAAAATGAGCCCGGCCTCATGCCCGATGGGGCGGTCATTATTGCGGCGATCACCAGTTGCACCAACACCAGCAACCCACGGAACGTGATCGCGGCCGGGCTGTTGGCGCGTAACGCCAACGCGCGAGGCCTGATACGCAAATCCTGGGTCAAATCATCGTTGGCACCGGGTTCCAAGGCGGTCCAGCTCTATCTGGAAGAAGCCAATCTGCTGACCGAACTGGAGAAGCTGGGCTTTGGCATTGTGGGCTTTGCCTGTACTACCTGTAATGGCATGAGTGGCGCCCTGGATCCGGTAATACAGCAGGAGATTATCGATCGCGATCTGTACGCTACTGCCGTTCTATCGGGCAACCGCAATTTCGACGGCCGTATCCATCCATACGCCAAGCAGGCTTTCCTGGCATCGCCCCCTCTGGTGGTAGCTTATGCCATCGCCGGTACCATCCGCTTTGACATAGAGAAAGACGTGTTAGGCATCGACCAGAACGGTCAGCCCGTTACGCTTAAAGATATCTGGCCAAGTGACGAGGAAATTGACGCCATTGTCGCCAGCAGTGTTAAACCCGAGCAATTTCGCAGCGTGTACGAACCGATGTTTGCGCTTAGCGTGCGTGATGGTGAAGCGGTTAATCCTTTGTATGACTGGCGCGCGCAAAGTACCTACATTCGCTGCCCGCCATACTGGGAAGGCGCGCTGGCAGGCGAGCGTACACTCAAGGGCATGCGTGCGCTGGCGGTGCTGGGGGACAACATCACCACCGACCACCTGTCGCCGTCCAACGCCATTATGCTCAACAGCGCGGCAGGGGAGTACCTGGATAAGATGGGTCTGCCGCAAGAGGATTTTAACTCTTACGCGACGCATCGGGGTGATCATCTGACGGCGCAACGGGCTACCTTCGCCAATCCCAAGCTGCTTAACGAAATGGTGCAGGAAAACGGCGTTATCAAACAGGGCTCGCTGGCTCGCATTGAACCGGAAGGCAAGGTTGTGCGCATGTGGGAAGCCATCGAAACGTATATGGAACGCAAGCAGCCACTGATTATCGTGGCGGGGGCAGATTATGGCCAAGGTTCCTCACGAGACTGGGCTGCCAAGGGTGTACGTCTTGCCGGTGTAGAGGCCATTGTTGCAGAAGGCTTTGAGCGCATCCATCGTACCAATCTTGTCGGTATGGGCGTATTGCCGCTGGAATTTAAACCCGGCGTTAATCGCCAGACGCTTAACATTGATGGCACGGAAACCTACGAAGTCGTTGGAACGCCCGAACCGCGATCCACGCTCACGCTGGTGATCCTTCGTAAAAACGGTGAACGTCTGCAAGTGCCGGTTACCTGCCGCCTGGACACGGCCGAAGAAGTGTCCATCTATGAGGCCGGGGGCGTTTTGCAACGCTTTGCGCAGGACTTTATTGAATCGCCAGCCGCCAGCCAGGCAATATGACAGACATGGAACAGCCAATGACTCAAGCACCACAGATGAAAATTGCCGCGACCTACATGCGCGGCGGCACCAGCAAAGGGGTTTTCTTTCGGTTGAATGATCTACCCGAAGCAGCACAGACACCCGGCGCCGCTCGCGACGCGCTACTGCTGCGCGTGATCGGCAGCCCGGACCCTTACGGCAAGCACACCGACGGCATGGGCGGCGCCACATCCAGCACCAGCAAGGTAGTCATTCTGTCCAAAAGCGAGCGCGACGGGCACGATGTGGACTACCTGTTCGGCCAGGTTTCCATTGACAAGCCCTTCATCGACTGGAGCGGCAACTGCGGTAACCTTTCTGCCGCCGTGGGGCCGTATGCCATCAGCAACGGATTGATCGACGCCGACCGGATCCCGCAAAATAGTGTTGCCACTGTGCGCATATGGCAGGCCAATATTGGCAAGACCATCGTGTCACACGTACGCATCACCAACGGTACCGTACAGGAGACGGGCGACTTTGAGCTGGATGGGGTTACTTTCCCCGCAGCCGAGGTGCAGCTCGAATTTGTGGACCCGGCCGCAGAAGAAGACGGTGCAGCGGGGGCTATGTTTCCAACCGGCAATCTGGTCGATGACCTGGATGTGCCCGGTATCGGCAAGTTGAAAGCCACCATGATCAACGCAGGTATTCCTACCGTCTTTGTGAACGCCCAGGATATCGGCTTTACCGGCACTGAGCTGCAGGATGCAATCAACAGCGATGCCAAGGTGCTGGCCATGTTTGAAGCGATACGTGCTCATGGCGCACTGCGCATGGGACTGATCGCAAATATCGAGGAAGCCGAACGTCGCCAGCATACGCCCAAGGTGGCTTTTGTGGGCGGGCCAGCCGACTACACCGCATCCAGCGGCAAGCAGGTTTCAGCCGGCAACATTGATCTGGTCGTACGAGCGCTGTCCATGGGCAAATTGCACCATGCGATGATGGGCACCGCCGCAGTGGCCATCGGTACGGCAGCGGCCATTCCAGGCACGCTTGTCAATCTGGCTGCCGGTGGGCGCGAGCGCCAGTCCGTGACTTTCGGCCATCCATCGGGCACGCTGCGGGTCGGCGCGCAAGCGATTGAACAAGCAGGGCAGTGGACTGTGAAAAAAGTGCTCATGAGCCGCAGCGCCCGAGTATTGATGGAAGGCTATGTACGGATTCCTGCGGATACACTCTGAAAAGAGTACGAGAAAATTTAACTTTTAATACCCTCAAATAAAAAAGGATTTACTGCATGTCGACAAGAAAGCAACTCAGGTCACTCGTCGAAGCTCGCCGTGGCATTATCGTTCCAGGCGCATTCAATGCCTTGTCGGCTAAAGTGATCGCCGACCTTGGCTTTAAGGCCATCTACGTGACTGGTGCAGGCGTTACCAATATGTGGTTTGGCATGCCGGATCAGGGGTTCATGGGTTTGCACGAGATCGCCGATCACACCGCAAGGATCCGCGATGCGGTGGACGTGCCATTGATCGTTGATGCCGATACAGGCTTTGGCAACGCATTGAATGTTCGCCATACCGTGCGGGTTTTGGAGCGTGCGGGTGCCGATTGCATTCAGCTGGAAGATCAAGTTGCGCCCAAGCGCTGTGGCCATTTTTCAGGCAAAGAAGTGATATCCACCGAAGAAGCGGTCAGCAAGATCAAGGCTGCGGTCGATGCACGCCAGGATCCGGACTTTTTGATCATGGCACGCACCGATGCGGCAGCCACGCTCGGGTTTGAGGCGGCCATAGAGCGCGCGCAGAAATTCGCCGAGGCCGGCGCCGACATTCTGTTTGTGGAAGCAGTCACAGAAGCCGAGCAAGTACGTGCGCTGCCCCAGCGACTTGCCAAACCCCAACTTATGAACATGGTAATAGGTGGCCGCACGCCCATTTTCAATGCCGATCAACTTGCCGAACTTGGCTATGGCATCGTACTGTATGCGAATGCTGCCCTGCAGGGCGCGGTAGCGGGCATGCAGAAAACACTGACTGTGCTGCGCGATGAAAAAGAAGTGCAAGAATCCAGCGGGCTGGTAGCGTCTTTTGCAGAACGCCAACGATTGGTTGGCAAGCCTGAATGGGACGAGCTGGAAAGTCGCTACTCCTGAGAACAAGCCAGTTGGTATTGAATTGCGCTGTGTTGTTTCAAGGCTAACGTGCGCTAGCGGATTGACGCCCCTGGTCGGACCGGGGGGCGCAATGCAAAAAAAAGTCCTTGATCAAGTGGCCCGGGTAGCACCACGCATATCCGGGCGTTTGCTATGATCTGGTATCGCGCAGCATGCTCTTGTCACCAAGCGTGCAGCGCTATTATTCAGCATCGGCGTGATAGATTAGCTTTCCTTCATTGTTGCGTTTGTTCGGCAAAATACACCACCATTTTGAGATGCCGGTGTTCATCCACCACAAGGGTTTCATGACGGAAATCCAGCCGTGTATTATTGGTCGCCATGATCGATCGCATGGCGCTGGCCGGCTTATCGTCAGGCGTTTGCCACCAGCGCCGAAAATCCGGTGACAATGCCGTTAATGTCTCGACCAAAGCGAGCATGGAGGGATCGTCTGGCGCCATGGCAAAATCGTAGCGAAATTGCGCCAGCAGCTTTGGCGCATCTTCACGCCAGGCGCAAAAGCGCCATCGCATGTCGGGGTCGGCGAACACGATACGCAATATATTGCGCTTCTCATGCTCCTGCGAGCTGAAACCAAACAACTCATCGGCCGCGGCGTTCCAGGCAATGACATCCCATCGTAAATTAACCACATAGGCGGGCCTTGTGACCAGATCGTCCATTAATTGCTGGGTGAGGGGCGAGACCGTTAACCAATGATGCGCCTCTGGTGGCGGCGGTCGCTTGTGAGCCAAAAGGAACAGATGGCTGCATTCGGTGTCGTCAAGCTTGAGGGTATACGCAACATTCAGCAGGAATTTCTCCGATACCTGGATGTCCCGTCCCTGTTCAAACCACGTGTACCAAGTGAGTCCTACACCTGCCAGTGCGGCGACTTCCTCTCGCCGCAGACCCGGCGTGCGGCGTCGCCCGCTTGCAGGCAGGCCCACGTCGGCCGGCGTCAGTTTATTGCGGTGTCGGATCAAGAACTCGGATAACTCGGTTTTGGTGCGATGCAGGCTTCGCTCGATCATGGCTATTGTCATCAGTAATAGGATAACTACTTAAATTGTAATAGGATGATTTTGCGCCGAAAATGAGGTTTCCGCAATAACCGCGGTAAACCTGGAGCAACTGGTAATGGCATTGAATGATTCATCTTCCTTTTCTGAAAGACGGGCCGGCGTTCGTGAGTGGGTCGGACTCGCGCTGTTGGCCCTGCCGACCGTCCTGCTCGGCCTTGACTTGACGCTATTGCATTTGGTGTTGCCGGCACTGGCGGTAGACCTGCGCCCGACAAGTACGCAGGCGCTTTGGATCATCGATGCCTATGGTTTCATGATCGCAGGCCTCCTCGTTTCAATGGGAACGTTGGGCGATCGCATCGGACGACGCAAGCTGCTTATGGTCGGCGCAGCCGCCTTCGCTGCGGCTTCCGTGATGGCAGCCTGTTCAACCAGCGCCGCTATGCTGATTGCTGCGCGCGTATTACTGGGCGTTGCGGGTGCGACTCTAATGCCGTCCACATTGGCGCTGATCAGCAATATGTTTTTTCATCCACAGCAACGCGCGTTGGCCATAGGCGTGTGGGCGACCATGTTTGCACTGGGCATGGCCGCCGGCCCTGTGGTCGGTGGCGTGTTGCTGGAACACTATGGGTGGGGCGCCGCCTTTCTGGTTGCGCTGCCGTTTGTCGGGCTGTTGCTTTTTGCTGCGCCATTTCTCCTGCCTGAGTACAGTTCCCCGCAACAGGGGCGCCTGGACATACTCAGCGTCATTTTGTCTTTGCTTGCCTTGTTGCCAATCGTCTACGGCATCAAGCATCTGTCCAAGGACGGCATCGATATGATTGCCATATCAGCGATTGCAAGTGGTCTGGTCTTCGTGGCAGTCTTTGTTCGTCGCCAGCGCCGACTGGTCAGCCCTTTACTTGATCTTGACTTGTTCTCCAACCAGGCATTCAGTGTTGCCCTGGTCGTGCTCCTCGTTGGTCTGATCGGTGTTGGCGGGACGATGTTGCTGGTTACCCAGTACTTGCAATTAGTGGTGGGGTTATCACCGTTGTCGGCAGGGTTATGGATGGGGCCGCCAGCGCTCGCCATGCTGGCGGCAGGTATTGCCGCACCCTTGTTTGCAAGGCGGATTCGTCCGGGGTATGTGATTGCCGGGGCGCTCGGGTTGTCGGTCATTGGCTACATCATGCTGACGCAACTGGATCGTTCCCCGCAAGGGGTTGCTATGGTCACTGCGGCATTTTCGCTGGTCTATCTGGGCTTAGGCACTATCGCCGCGCTGGGAACAGAAATGGTTGTTGGTACGGCGCCGGTTGCAAAGGCAGGCTCGGCATCGGCCATGTCCGAAACGGTACAGGAACTTGGCCTGGCTGTGGGCATCGCCATACTAGGCAGCATGACCACTGCTGTTTATCGAACCCGGATGGCCGATCAAGTGCCTGAAATGTTGTCCAGCGGTATTCGGCACGCGCTGTCAGATAGCCTTGCCGGAAGTGTCGCTGTCTCGCGCCAATTGCCGGCAGGCCTGTTGGAACAGGCGCAGACCGCATTCATGGCGGGGTTCAATGTATCTGCTACAGTGAGCGCTGTCGGCATTGCCTGCCTGGCTGTGCTGGCGGCGATCAAGCTGCGGCATATAACTGCAAGTTGTTGATTCAGACTCCTGAATCAAGGCTGAATGCTCAGACTGAGCCTCAATCCCAGGGCCTATGTCAGTGGATGCAGCTATGGCGGCACTGGTTGGGTTCGGTAACCAAATATATTCAACGCCTCTTTTATTGATTAACTTGGGCAAATGTGTTCGAATGACAACTGTGATCACGAAGTATGGTCGCACCGGTTCCTGTTTCTGTTTGCCGCTGAATCATTGGCGGCTATTACCTGCAAAGAGGAGGTGTTTATGACTGCCCCTACACAGCGGCTACAGTCATCATTGGCTAATTCCATCTATCAGTTGTTCAATCCCATTCCTTTCGGATTTTTTGTTGCCGCATTGATCTTTGACGTGGTGTATTTCCAGACGGCGGAGATGATGTGGAGCAAGAGCGCAGCGTGGCTCATTACTCTCGGTCTGTTCTTTGCCATCATTCCGCGCCTGATCAACCTGGTTCATGTGTGGATCCCGCGCGGCAGGTCCGTCCTTGCAGCAGAAAAGATCGATTTCGGCCTCAATTTCATTGGCATCGTGGCGGCCATTGCCAACGCGTTTATCCATAGCCGGGACGCCTATGCAGTCATGCCTTCCGGCATGATTCTGTCTGCTGTTACCGTGGCATGCATTGCGCTAGCGCTTATCATTGCATCCACGTTTTATGCACCACGGAGGGCGAATCATGTCTAAGGTAAAATGGGGTATACCCCTTGCCGTGGCGCTCAGTGTATTGCTGACCGCGTGCGATGACAAGGCGCAGTTGGGCCCGGACGATCAACTTGGAGCCAATCCTTCACTGCCCGAACCGCAAAACTTTTTTTCTCCGCCCATGCAAGTGCCGCAAGGCGTCGGCTGGCCGGCAGACAAGAAACCGGTCGCTGCCAGCGGATTGCAGATCGAAAAGATCGCCAGTGGCCTGCTTCATCCAAGACAGCTTTATACGTTGCCCAACGGTGATGTCCTGGTCGTAGAGACAAATTCACCAGGTACCGCGCCTGTCACGGCCCCCAAAAAGCTTTTCGCTGGCCAGGTGATGGGACGCTCGGGCAAGAGTGGTAAAGGTGGAAACCGGATCACGCTCTTGCGACAAAACGGGAAGTCGGGCGAGTGGGAAAAGCATACGTTTTTGGAGAACCTTGACTCGCCTTTCGGTGTGCAGCTTATCGGTGACACCTTGTACGTTGCCAATACCGGTAATATCATGAAGTACAGATATGTGTCCGGGGAGACGCGTCTGTCGGACCCCGGCACGCAGTTTACCGATTTGCCCGACACTATCAATCATCACTGGACAAAGGCGCTGCTGGCAAGTCCTGATGGCACAAAACTGTATGTTGGGGTGGGCTCCAACAGTAATATCACCGAGAACGGGTTGGCGGTCGAGTACCGTCGCGCGACTGTCCTTGAAGTCGATGCCAATACCGGCGCTAGCAGGATTTTCGCGTCCGGCCTGCGCAATCCTACCGGCCTGGACTGGGAACCACAATCCAAAAAACTTTGGGCGATCGTCAATGAACGCGATGAGATCGGGCCAGACCTCGTGCCGGATTACATCACGTCGGTCAAGGATGGGGGCTTTTACGGATGGCCTTATAGCTACTATGGCCAGCATATTGATACCCGTGTCAAGCCACAGCGCCCGGATCTTGTCAGCAAGGCAATTGTGCCCGACTACTCCCTGGGCTCGCACGTTGCGCCGCTTGGCGTGCACTTTTATACCGGCCAGAGTCTTCCGGAAAAATACCGCGGCGGTGCGTTTGTCAGTGAGCATGGCAGTTGGAATCGCTCGCCGCTCAATGGCTATCGGATCAGTTATATTCCCTTTAGCGATGGCAAGCCGTCGGGAAAAGCAGAGTCTGTTATCTCGGGCTTCGTGTCCGAAGATGAGGGAAGTCTTTATGGTGCACCGGTGGGTCTGACTCAGGCGAAAGACGGCGCACTTCTCTTTGCAGATGACGTGGGCAACACCGTGTGGCGTGTCACGGCGGCCAGCCAGTAGGTTTGGTATTGATTGTCTGGTATTTGCGATGGTGAACGGGCCCGGGTTATGTCTTGCATAACCGGGCCTTTGCTATATATCTAACTGTTACATTGGCCGGGCGCTAAGGTGATTTCAGTAATAGGTGTGGCATCGGCGCTGACGTACCGGTAAGTGATCTTATTGCCAAGCCCCAGCAGGAATAAATAGGCCGTTTGGCTGCACAAGGTCTTGTCGATTTGCTGGGCCAGATAACTTTCGTAATAAACTTTTTCACCTGGCTGCCCTTGATAGCCGGCGAGCGTGATTTCATAGAGGATGTTGTGATCCGCGTAACTGATGTCGTCTATCCGAGTGGCCGGGTCCAGCATGATGGGTAGTTGTTGCTTTTGTGCGGCAATGACACTTTTGAGAACTTGCTCACTGTCTTGGGCGTAAAGCGGATTCGTAAAAAAAGCTGCTAAATAGCAGCTAATCGAAAGAATGCGCAGTTGGGATATTTTCAATATAGCTCTCCTTTCTTTGCTGTGGCGGCATCGCTGGTTTTCATTTGCGATGACGCCTACTGAAGCCTAAGCGTGCTCTCTTTGGACCTGGGAACTATTTCCAGCTGCGTCCATCAGGTGCGCCACATCCGTAGGGCGGCAACTGGCCGGCAAACCTCGATTGCATTTTGTGACAGCCCCAGTTGCGCAAGGGTGCAGGCATATAGCCATTTAACGCGATGCCGACCTCGTCATATGGACTGTCGCTATGGGCGACGTACATGTACCAGCGTCCGCCAAACATAACGACAGCGCCGACGAGGACAACAATAATAAGTTGAAGTATTTTTGTAATTTTGAGCATCCTAAGTAACAATGAGGGGGCGCCTGGCGCCTGATCCGCTATTAAATTTTTGGTGTCAGCCGGTTAAGCAACGATGCGAAGGCAATCAACATTGAAGACCGACGAAACAGTTGTAAAACCGAACTTAGCTAGGAGCAGCATTCTACCTTTTCTGCCCGTATTTATTAGGCAGTTACCCAATTTAATCGAATTTGTTCAATTGCACTGGCGGTTGCATTTTATTCAATTGTGAGCTTTCGCCAGCCGGTAGCCTAGGGATGGGTTCTCTGGTATTCATGATGACGAATGGACCCGGGTTACACATTGCGTGCCCGGGCCTCTGGCATGGTCGTGTGCGGCGCAGTTTGCCACCGCCATGAGACGTCTGCGCTTTTGCGCAGCATCGACGTGCATCCAGGTCACAACTCATGGGCGACCCGCGCCAAAAAATTGCTTCCCATGGTAGTCCGGCAAAACTGGAGCCGCCCTTAAGCGAGAATTTGAGACCAGCATCTGAGTCATAGAAAAAATTATTTGTCCTGTGGTGTAACCGGATCGTCAAGGCGGCCGAACTAACTTATGTGTCCGCTCAGGATGCGCCTTATTTCAATCACAGGAGAAATTCATGTCCGCCAAATTTTCGGTTACTTCGACCTTGCTCGCCAGCGCCGTTGCCGGCATCCTTGCGTCCACCGCCCATGCTGCGCCGCTGAGCAAGGCTGAAGCCGATGCAGCTGTCGCTGCGAAAAAGGAGAAATGCTACGGTGTTGCCCTTAAGGGCCAGAACGACTGCGCCGCCGGTCCCGGCACCACCTGCCAGGGCACCTCTACCAAGGATTTCCAGGGCAACGCCTGGAAGTTTGTTCAGGCAGGCACCTGCAGTAGTATTCAGATCCCAGGCGGTGGCCAGGGTTCGACGATGCCTAGCAAGGCCTGATTTTAGCGGCCAGAGAGGGTGACCGTGTACCACTGCCCGATAGTCACACCGGACGGCGTGCACCGTCGCTCCCTTTTTACTGGCGCGGCGCGCCTGCTAGCCGGTGTCAGTTTCAAGCATGAACATCTTGGCGCGATACAGGACGATGGCCTGAACGATGCGTTCTTCGAAGTTCATGCGGAAAACTATATGGGGGCGGGCGGACCACCACAGCAGGCACTGGCGGCCATTGGCCGGGATTATCCGCTGTCCATTCATGGCGTTTGCATGTCAATTGGTGGGCCGCAAGCACTTGACCCTCAGCATCTGCGCCGGTTCGCCGATCTCGTTCGGCGCTGTGAACCGGCACTGGTGTCAGAGCATCTGGCCTGGTCTTCTTATGGCAATACCTTCTACAACGATTTGTTGCCTTTACCTTACACAATGCAAACGTTGCACACCGTATGTGCGCATGTCGACCAGGTCCAGAGCGCGATTAAACGTCCGCTGTTGATCGAGAACCCGGCGACGTATATTCAGTTTGCCTGCTCAGACATGAGCGAGACCGGGTTCTTGCAAGAGGTTGCGCGCCGCACTGGTTGCGGTCTTTTGCTGGATATCAACAACGTCTATGTTTCTGCGACCAACCACGGCTTTAGCGCAGAGCAGTATCTTGCTGATTTTCCGCTAGATCAGGTAGGGCAAATCCATCTGGCCGGCCATAGCGTGCAGGAGGATGATGAAGGGCAGCCACTGCTTATTGATAGCCATGACAGTGAAGTCAGCCCTGCGGTATGGGATCTGTATGCGAATGTGATTACCAGGACAGGACCCATTCCCACTCTGATCGAGTGGGACAGCAAGTTGCCGGCCTGGCCGGTCCTGAAAGCGCAAGGGCTGCGGGTTCGGGAGTTCCTGATCGAATGCGCTGCGCGAGCTGCACATGATTGGCATGAGTCGTACGAAGGGGCCAGCCATGGTGTATGAATATGCAAAAGCGTTCAGCCCAGGCTTGATCAAGCCCGACTATCCCGTCCCTGAAAATATCACGGCAGGGGCAGGCAAGGGCGTTCAAAAGCGCTACAACGTTTACCGAAACAATGTGACGGTGAGCTTGATTGAGGCACTGGTGGCCATCTACCCTGCGGTGCAGCGCATCACCGGTAGCGAGTTTTTCCGGGCGATGGCGCGCTTTTATGTGCGGGCTACGCCGCCTGAATCCCCCTTGTTATTCGAGTACGGGCGCGACTTTCCTGCCTTTATCGAATCCTATGAGTATGCCCAGAGCATGCCCTGGCTGGCCGATACGGCGCGCATCGAACGCGCCTGGCTCGATGCCTATCACGCCTCCGACAAGCCTGTGCTGACCGCACAGGAACTGGCCGCTGTGCCTGCTGCGGCACTGGCGCAGTTGCGCTTTTGCGCGCATCCGGCTACCCGGATCGTGCGTTCGATGTATCCGGCGGTGGCGATTTTTGTTATGAACAAACGCGATGGACCGGTATCTCCATTGAAATCGGGCGCCGCCGAAGATGCGTTGATCACGCGCCCCGAACAGGATGTCATGGTATCGCACCTGCCCGCCGGCGGGGCTGCATTTGTTCTGGCATTGGTCGAAGGCATGCCGCTGGGCATGGCCGCAGACACCGCATTCGAGCACGCCCCTGACTTTGATCTGCAGGCCAGTCTGGCCCAAATGATTACCACAGGTGTGTTTACCACCTTTGAAATGGAGATCTAATCGCAATGTCAGAACATCAACATGAGCCTGTTACTTTGCCGATGCTGCGTACAAGTTTGCTCGCCAGGGCCGTCAGGCCGGTGCAATGGCTCGCGCAACCGTGGGTGGTTCAACTGCTGCTGCGCCTGGCCATAGCCGTGCCGTTTCTGAAGTCCGGGCTGCTCAAGTGGCAAGGTTTTTTGCAACTGAACGAGACGGCCGTATATCTGTTCACCGATGAGTTTCGACTGCACCTGCCAGGCGGGCCGTATCCGTTTCCGGCGCCGGCTTCAGTCGCATTCCTGGCTGCGTGTGGCGAAGTTCTGTTGCCAGCATTGCTGATGCTGGGCCTTGGCACCCGATTGGCCGCGCTGGGTATTGTATTGATGACAATCGTAATTCAGTTCACCGTGCCGGAGGGCTGGCCTGTTCATCTGACATGGGTGGCAATCGCCCTGGCCATTGCGGCCTGGGGGCCGGGGCGGGTTTCCATCGATTACTGGCTGGGAGACCGCGATCCCCGGTCTCTATGATCACGTCGCGCGCATGAGAACTCACGATCTGATCGATGTGCTGGTGCAGAACCTCGCACCGGTACAGGCTAATGCGGTAGGCAAGCGCTTGAGCCGGGCGCAACTGCAGGGGCTGACCGCAGGCACAGTCGTGCTGGTCGGGGTGTTCGGCGTCAGCAGTGATATGCCGGAACAGATACTGACGTCTGGGTTCTGGCTGCGGCTGGCGTTTCCCCTGGCCGTCATCGCGGCCGCCGTCAAGCTGGTCGAGCGCCTGGTGCGGCCTGGCGTGGCAGTGGCCTGGGCGTGGCTGATGACGATGTTGCCCATCGTCACAATGATGCTGGGTACGATTCTGTTCATTCTGACGGCGCCGCCGGAATTCCGATTGAAACTGGTTTCCAGCACAAGCTTGTGGAGCACCACAATAGGCAATACTATGTTACTTTCCTTACCCTCCTTTATTGCCATGATCCATGCCATGAAAGGGCTTGCGCCGACCCGCCTTGCACTGTCCGGCGCTGCCGCGGGTTTGCTGGCCGGTGCGCAGGGCGTACTGATCTATGCATTGTATTGCCCGGACATGCCTGTGCCAGACTGGAGCACTTTGCAGATCGCGGCCATGTTTATGACAACAGCTATCGGCGCTGCACTCGGCCCGATCTGCATAAGATGGTGAGGCCCGGCGTGCAAAGCGCAGCTCGCGCCGCCCAAAGCACGAAAGCGCAAGAAACCGAGCGCCAACTCAAGGCGTTGTTTCTGGCCGGGCTCGACGGGGACACGCAGTGCTATCACGCTTTCCTGCAAGCCCTGGGAGGCAATCTGCGCGCTTTCTTGCGCAGGCGACTGAGCGATATCCCTGACGAAATTGAAGATATCGTCCAGGAAATTCTGATCGCGGTGCACAATGCGCGCCATACTTATTTGCCCGATCAGCCGCTGACTGCCTGGACTTATGCCATCGCCCGCTACAAAATGGCCGACTATCTGCGCGGCCGCTATCGCTACGAGGCATGGAACGAGCCGCTGGACAGTCAGCAGCAGGAACTTTTTGCAGAATCCGATCAGGAGGCGGCGCACGCGCGACGAGACGTGGACAAGTTGTTGTCTCAATTGCCGGATCGCTATCGCCTGCCTATCCTGCATGTCAAGCTAAAGGGCCTGACCGTGGCAGAGACTGCACAATTGACTGGCCTGTCCGAATCGGCCGTGAAAGTCGGAATCCACAGGGGCCTTAAAGCATTGGCCGCCATAATACGAGGTACAACATGAAAACTGACGATCTGGTCGCACTGTTAACCAACAACGCGGAACCCGCGGACCAAACCATGACGGCTCGCCGCTACACCTGGGCAATAGTGATCAGCGCTGTCGGCGCAGTTGCGCTGCTGTTGACCGGCTACGGGATTCGGCCGGACCTGTCGGTCATGCTGGGTACACCACTTTTCTGGACCAAGCTGGCATTTCCGGCCTTGATGGCGGTGGGCGCATTTCTGGTGGTGGCGCGTCTTGCGCGACCGGGCGCACAGGTTGGTCGGCGCTGGACGGCCATGGCCATACCCGTTGCGGCCGTGGTGGTCGCCGCTATGCTTACACTGGGGTTTGCACCGGCCTCGGAACGCCTGGCGATGGTGCTGGGCGTGTCCTGGCGCAGTTGCCCATTTAACATCGCTTATCTGGCCGTCCCTGGCTTTATTGCGACCTTCTGGGCCATGAAAGGCATGGCGCCCACCCGACTGCGTACTGCGGGCGCTGCCACCGGGCTACTATCGGGTGCAGTGGCCACGCTGATCTATTGTCTTCATTGCCCGGAAATGGAAGTGGCTTTCTGGGCTGTCTGGTACATTGCCGGCATGCTGATTCCGACTGTCATTGGCGCGCTGCTTGCTCCCAGGCTGCTGCGCTGGTAGAGGGCGAGGTATATTGTCGGGCTCACGGCGATAGTTCTTTGTGCGATGCTGCGGCGCTTACGCCTTCGCCGAGCGAAGGCTTATGAGGATAATGATGGCACTGAGCACCGCTGCGATGCTCAGAAAGCCAAATGCAGCTGCAAACCCTGTCGTTGCTGCAATAATGCCGGTTAACATTGCGCCGACCCCAGTTCCCAAATCGAAGGTTACATTCCACAAAACAGAGACCTGGGCCAACCGGTTGTTTCCGGCAAGCCGGTAGGCGCAGACCAGGGTTGCGCTTTGCATGCCTCCGTAGGAAATACCCAGCAAGGCGCTGCCAAGATAAAGCAATGCCAGGTCCCATAACGCGTTTGATGACAGCACTGAAACACTGAGCGCTGCCATGCCCAGGCAACATGCCAAAGCCAGCCCGAAGATCAGGTACCGGGCAGGGTAGCGATCACTTAACGAACCAAAGGCCCAGCGGGTAGGGGTTGCAAAACCGGTCAGGCAGAGCAGCGCAATCGTGGCCGAGGCTGCATCAGCGGTAATCTGACTGGCGAACGTCAGGATGGCGCCGCCGCTACTGGTCACAATCACGAGCGATAACAAGACAGGCGAGACCAACCGGAATGTGGATTTGCCATGCGTGCCCGCCTGCGCGGTGGTTGAGTTCTGCGGCCTGGTGTGTTCATTGAGCAGACGGCCAAGGGAATACGTCCAGTACAGGCCCAGTACGGGCAGGGTAGCGAACAGCGTAACCACGAGTTTGCCCAAATGCTGCTCAAGTACAGGCGCCGATGAGACAAGTATAAGTTGCGGTCCCGCTACCGCCAGGCCATAGATGCCAACGGCAGCGCCACGGCGTGCCGCAGGCACAAGCAGTGCGATGGCGGTTGCGCCTCCCACAGTCAATATGCCAAAGCCGATGCCACGCACCGCGCTTGAAAGCAGAATGACAGGCAGCTCAGCGGATGTCGCTTGCAATATGGCGGGGGCGCCCAGTGATAGCAGGCCAGTGGCCAATACCGGTCCCCAGCCGAATCGCTTGAGCGCGCGGTTAACGGACAGTTGGGTCAGGATGGTAAAGGCCATCAGAATGGCCGTCACGCTGCCTGCAGCGGCTTCGCTGGCGCCGCCCCTGATCGCCCAGTCTGGCGACAGTGGCAACAGGAGGCTGAAACTGCCGATCCCAAGCCCGACGACCAACAGCAGCGAGGCAACACCTGGGATCTGGAGTAGTTTTACGTTTTTATCGGTCTCTATCAAGTCGTTGCTCCATGCATGACTCAGTATTATAGGTTAACTGGCCTATATCACGCACTTGCTCCAACCGTCATCTTGGCTGCTTGTGGTTGTTCGTTCTCTCATTCTTTTCATTGTTTATCTGGGTTGCTTAACGCTTCAGGTGTCTGGCAATCAGTTCTTTGAGAATCGTCTGAAATGCGTCCTTTTATAACATATTGTCCTTTGAAAAGTTTGTCCATGAAAATCGCCTATCAGGCTGGTTGACTTTGATAACGCAAAAATCATAAACCGTGATTATGCCTTTGTTTATTTACGTTAACGACAGCAAATGCGTACGCGCGATATATCTCAGAATGTGGACTTAATTTGATTGATCATTGAAATATTTGCTGTGATAATTAGAAAAAATTTTTCAACACTACGGTCATAGACCATTATGTGGAATTATAAAGTGAGCTGTTGACTCATCCGCTGATGGTGAGTTCGGAGAGTGGGTATGCATCAGCGTCAATAGGAGGCCATAATGAATCGGAAAATATTTAGAACAATATGCTTGGTGTCGTTGTCCCTTGTCAGTCATCCCAGTCTGGCGACATCAGCTTATCCAGCCGAGCCGATCAAGCTCATTGTCCCTTACGTCGCGGGTGCCAGCACAGACACCTTGGGGCGTTTGGTGGGGCAGTCAATATCGGAAAAAATAAAGCAGACAGTCATTGTTGAAAATAAAGCAGGAGCAGGCGGTACGATTGCTGCTGATTTTGTAAAACGGCAAAAGCCCGATGGCTATACGATTATGTTATCGACGGATGGCATCTTGTCAGTGAATCCGGTGCTATACAAAAAGCTTGGCTACGACTCGATAAAGGATTTCACGCCACTTAGCATTTCCGTTACGGCCCCATTGGTTCTGGCGGTAAGAGGTGATTCACAATTCAAATCGCTCAAGGATGTCATCGACAAGGCGAAAGCCAATCCAGGCAAATTGACTTTTGGATCTGCTGGCGTGGGTACATCCCAGCATATGGCGGGTGCACTGTTCGCCGATATGGCAGATGTGAAAATCAACCATGTTCCTTATAAAGGAGGCGCTCCAGCAATGAATGATTTGCTGGGAGGTCATATTGACATGATGTTTGTTCAGACGGCGTCTGCCGAGGAGTATGCGAAGGCAGGTAAGGTACGTATTCTGGGAATCGGTAGCCCGAAACGCAGTGTGTCACTGCCAGACGTTCCGACGTTTGAGGAATTGGGTTTGACAGGTTATGACGCCGATACCTGGTATGGTTTCAATATGCCGGCAGGTGCCGATGCCAAGGTTGCTTCCGTATTGCACGATGCGATCGTAGAGGCAGTAAAGGCCAACCAACCTAAGCTGGAGTCTCTGGGTTACGTTATTGTCAATAGTAGCGGCGCGGAAATGACCCAGAGTGTCGCCAGCAATACTAAGAAATGGGGCGAGCTGGCCAAAAAGGCGGGTGTATACCAGAAGCAATAGTGGATATATTCATGAGTGCGCCATCTGCATAACAAATGTAATACGGCGTGCTCATGTCCGGCGACGTACCGTATGGATGATTTAGCTGTTGCTGTGCTCTTCCATCATTTTGCTGAGGTTGATTCTTGAAAACGGGAAACCTATGAGCATGTCTACACCAGTCGATTTCGTGCTAATGCGTGGAGGGACCAGTAAAGGTATTTTTTTACGCGAGAATGACGTTCCTCAGGACCGCGACACGCTGGTCCGCTTCTTGCTGGATATGTTCGGCAGCCCCGATGCCAGGCAGATCGATGGGTTGGGCGGAGCGGACAAGCTCACCAGCAAGGCGGCGATTATTGGCTCCCCAGTCCGGCCCAATACCGATGTGACTTATCTATTTGCACAGGTCGGCATTCACGCCGCCGAAGTTGATTTCAATCTCAATTGTGGAAATCTGACCGCCGCTGTCGGTTTGTATGCGATCCAGCAAGGTATCGTAAAGGCACAGGAAGGTAAAACGCGCGTCAGTATTCATAACCTGAATACTGACAAAGTATTGTATGCCGACGTCCCGGTGGTAAACGGTGTTGCTCAGGAGCAGGGCGATTTCGTCATTGATGGCGTACCAGGTAGCGGGGCTCCCATTGCATTGGATTTCAGGCACGCGGCAGGCGCCATTACGGGTAAGCTGCTGCCGCTGGGTGATCCGACCATTTGTCTGACGATTGAAAGCCGGGACATAGAGGTTTCCGTGGTCGATTGCGCCAATCTGGTCGTATTCGTTGCTGCTGATGCGTTGGGAATGACCGGAACCGAGACACCGATGCAGATTGATGAAAACCAGTCGCTTGTTTTACGTATCAATGCCATTCGCAGGGAAATTGCTCATCGGGTGGGATTGGGCGAGTATTGGGATTCACGCAGTGCACCTTCTACACCCATGTGCGTCATAGTGCAACGGCCCGATTCCTACCGGACTTACAATACCGGCCAGACGATACTGAATTCGGACATGGATCTGCTTTGTCGACAGTACTCGACGGCAGCAACGAGCAAAGCGCTGGCGGCAACGGTCACATCCTGCATTGGGGCAGCATGCCGTATACCCGGCACTGTCGCATTTCGCCATCTTGGCCCGGCTGTCGGGCGCAGCGGTACGGTTCGTATTGGGCATCCCAGCGGCGTTATTTGCGTGGATGCGCAGGTTTGCATCGAAGATAATGCAACTGAAATACAAACAGCCACGATTTGGCGTACGGCGCGTCGCCTGGCACAAGGGCGTGTTTTCTTGAAAAGTGGGGCATATTAAGCGTATTGCTGGCTAATAGACAAAATCACGCCAGGCGCTCCGGTGCAGCGTGCCTATTTGGGCATAGTGCTATTTTTCTAATGCGAAATCGTGTCACGTTTCCGGTAGTGCAAAAAATTGCGGCGCACGGCAAGTACATCATCTAACGCATGATTAAGTTTGTAACGGATCATGTATGGGCTGTCCTCTGTAGCGGACTTTGTCTGATAGTGAGAGCTGCGGCGCCGTCCACCCGTAGAAGGGTGGAGGAACCGCAAGTGCAGGTTTATTTCAGCTTCCTTCATCCACTACGAAACTCGGAATAATGTGCCCATCAGGATGATCTGCATAGATCATGCGCACCGGCAGATCAAGGCGTAACCGCTCAAGATCACTGTAGGCCATGTTCGACACTAGAATCGGTCCTTCTTTAAGCTGGACCGCAATGACCAAATGAGGAGCCGGATAGGCTGGCAAATAGGTTTTGTGAAATACTGTCCAGGAAATAATGCGGCCCAAACCGCTAATCGCCCGCCATTCGTATTCCATGCTCAGAGATATCGGACAAGCCGGGCCAGGCGGATAGCGAAACTGTTCAGATTCCGGACACCATTGCAATTTCATGCATTTTTGATTGATGCTTTCCCACATGGGGGCATCATAAGGAGAAAACAAACGTGGTAGAACAGTGGTAGTTAGCGCCATGCGATTCTCCTTAAACACCGTAGATAATAGACATTGCTTTACCAGCTACGTCAGATGTGTATTGCACGTTTCGGCAATTGGCAACCTGTCGTTCACCCAGTCCTCCTCGAAGCTGGCGAATAGCTTCGATTTGATGATTCCATCCCTGCATATAGGACTCGGAAAGATGTCCGCCGCCGGTATTGATGGGCAGCTTGCCGCCCACGCCGATTCCATACTGGGCAATGAATTTATCTGCCTCGCCTACGCCGCAATAGCCAAACCCTTCTAACGCAAACAAAATGTGGGGGCTGAAACTGTCATAGACCATCAGTGCGTCCATGTCCTTGGGCCCCATGCCTGCGGCCTGAAACACTTGTTCTGCTGCTGCCCGTTGCGCGGGCAAATAAAAATCGAGCAGACGAGGCCCGAGGCTGGTTGCTTTGCTGTTCAAGTCCGAGCGCCCGATGCCACGGATGTGCACCGGATTTTTTACAGTTTTTTTGGCCCGCTCTGCCTCCATGATAATCAGTGCCACTCCGCCATCATTGATCAAGCAATAATCATATAAATGCAATGGTTCGGCGATATAGGTACTGTTCAGATAATCGTCCATCGTAATGGTCTTGCGCATAATGGCGTTGGGATTCAGACTGGCCCATTGTCGCTGCGCGACTGCAACCTGGCCCAGTGTGGTGTCATCCAGTGCGTTGAGCTCCTTGTAGCGCTGATACATAAGCGCGTACAAGGCGCCCTGTGAAGTCAGGCCCCAGGGACTGTGATAGACGTAGGATAAAAAGGCACCTCCTCCCATGGCTTCTGGGCCACCGTATTGCACGGCTGCTGAGCGCTGGTCGTTGCCGTACACAAGCGCAATTACTTCGGCCATGCCTGACTTTATCGCCAGGACTGCCTGAAGGACTGCTTGAACGGCATCCGCTTGTCCGCCCCAGCGTGGGTTGATATTGAGAATTTCACCCATGCGCTCGTATGCTGTTGTCGGACCGACGATTAATCCATCGACGTCGTCACGCGATATTCCCGCATCCTCCAGGGCGCGTTTGAAAGCGAGTGTCGCGTATCCATTGGAGTCTTGCGGTTTTTCACCTTTGCGTACCCGTTTGTAATCTTCCACCCAATCAGTGTGACCGACACCAACGACTGATGAAATGCTTGCTGTGCTTCTATCCATTCTGAGCTTTGCCCCTTCGTCGTAAACATCCTGTCGTCATGCCAAATAAGTCTATTATATGGACTTAAATGAAAAAGCAGGATCATCATAAAATCGGCTTTTTTGAGAAAAAAAGTGCTGCCGTGTATTTATACTAGACGAGGATTATAGGAGCAGATATATTATTTCTGATATGGTTGAAATGAATAGTTTACGTGTTTCTCATATTATGGACTTTTAACGCAACTGTTTATGACATTTCATCGTGTCCATACTCTTTCTGAAGACAATCGGTGACGATCATTCCAGCAGCTGTTTGATCTCTGCTTCAATTTTTAGCTTCGTTTCTAACAGCATTTTTGATACTTCTTTGATCCGACTCTCGGACAATCTTTCATCGACTGCGGCAACGCTTATCGCTGCATTGGCTGAACTATTAAAAGTAGTATGTACAGGCACCGCAATGGCTTTAGCCCGCTCAACTTCGAGCACCGTATTGATGACAAAGCCATTTTGTCTGGCGTTATCGATTTTTTTCCAAAGTGCCTTCTCGGTATACTTGGGATAGTTGGCTTCAACCTTTTCCTTGTTCACCCAGCAAACCCGTCTGATCTCTTCGTCGGATAGGGTGCTCAGGATCGCGATGTTTGCGGCTCCAATATTTAACGGGCGGCGTCTGCCGATATCCATGACGAACACTCGTATTGGAAAAGAGCCTTCCATTCTATCGACGCACACACCGTCGAAACCTGCACGTATACCAAGAAAAACCGTATCTCCGGTCTCTTCGGCCAGTTGCATGATGTAAGGGTGGCACAGGTCTCGCAAGTTGAACGGAGGCGCCGCTGCCAAACCCATTTCGTAGACTCTTGCGCCGAGAAAATATTTTTTGGTGCTCGGATGTTGAGACACCAACTGTTCATCGATGAGGCCCTGCAAAATTCGGTGAGTAGTGGATCGCTCGAGGCCCGACATTTGATAAAGATCGACCAGGCGCAGTCCCGTGCGATTGTTGGCAGTCAGCAAGCGCAGTAAATTGGCTGCGCGCTGTATGGTTTGTGTTCCGGAAACGCTCATAAGAGAAGTGCTAGCAAAATGTTTGTTTTCAATGATTTGAATAATACTATAGCAAACAATATAGTTCAATATATGGGATTAAAAATACGAGTTATTGTTGACGGTCATGGTTTTATTCGAGAATAATGCCTATCTATCGAATGAATATTTTTAGATAGATCATATATTGGAATTATTGGCCATGAATCATCAATTAGCCCAAACTCACGGAAATGACGCATCGTCGATGGCGCTGGAAGGCTTGATCGTGCTGGATATTGCTGGGTCCAAGGGCGGATACTGCGGTAAGTTGTTTGCAGATTTAGGTGCGCAAGTCATCCTGGTAGAACCGACCTTTGGCGCAGCCACACGATATGCTAAGCCGCGAATTCAAGGTCGGGACGATGTGAATGGCAGTTTGCTTTTCCACTACCAGAATACGAACAAAAGGAGTATTGCGCTTGATTTGGATACAAAGGCGGGTCAGTCGGTATTGCGCGAACTGGCACAGCAAGCGCATTTGCTGATCGAAAGTGAAGCGCCTGGCGTAATGGCAGCACGCAATCTGGATTACGACTCTTTACGCGCCATTGCGCCCCAGCTTGTTGTGATGAGCTTATCTGATTTTGGACAAACAGGGCCCTATGCTAATTGGCAGGCAAGCGATTTAGTTGCCATGGCAATGGGCGGCATGTTGTATTTGGCTGGCTACAAAGACTCTGCGCCAATAGTGGCGTTTGGCGAACAAGCCGTCGGCGCTGTCAATCTTTTCGGCGCGGTCGCTGCCATGGCGGCGTTATTCGACGCTGAAATAAGCGGCGTAGGGCAATATATTGATGTCTCCATGCAGGAATCTGTTGTCATGGGGCTTGAAAATGCCGTCCAGTTCTATGATTTGGAAGGCACCATACGGTGCCGCAACGCAGGAGAGCAGCGCTTGGCCGGCACAGGGGTATTTCCCTGCAAAAATGGATATATCTATCTCATGGCCGGGGGCGTAGGAGGCAATCGCTTCTGGCCTGATACAACACAATGGCTCGTTGACGAAGGGGTGCCCCAAGCCAGTAGTTTGCGTGACCCATGTTGGAGCGATGATGCTTTTCTTGCTTCAAAAGGCGCAAAAGATACGTTTGCCGACATATTCGGTCCCTTCGCATTGGCTCATACCAAATCGGAGCTTGAGGCGAAAGGCAGGCAAAGACGCATTCCAATTGCACCGATCTATGATACGTCTGAGCTTGATACTGATCAGAGACAGCTTCGAAACTATTTTGTTGATGCAACGACGGAAGATGGTATTGCGCTTCGAATGCCAGGCGCGCCGTATATTTTTTCACAAACGCCCTGGTCGCTGCGAACCGCTGCCCCCTCACTAGGGCAACACGCAGAAGACGTGCTTGCTTTGACCAAATTATCAAAAAATAAGCCTGAAACGGCGAGAAAAGATGGCGCAAAAGAAGCGTTGCTGGCTGGCGTACGGGTTGTGGACTTCACTTGGATTGGCGCCGGATCATATACCACCAAGTTGCTGGCCGATCTCGGTGCAGATGTTATAAAAATCGAAACGTCCAAGCGTCTGGATTCGTTGCGCATGGCTAAACCATACAAGGACAAAATACCGGGCATTAATCGCAGTGGATACTTTGCCGATAGAAATTCCAGCAAACGCAGTATCACAGTCAATATAAAAGAGCCGGAAGGGCTGGCGTTGGTGAAGCGTTTGATCGAAGACGCACACGTTGTCGTCAATAACTTCACGCCAGGTGTGATGGATAAACTCGGACTAGGATACGACGTTGTGCGCAGCATACAGCCACAAATTATATATGCCGCCATGTCGATGCAGGGCGCCCACGGCCCTGACAGCAGCGACCTGGGTTATGGACTGACCATCGGGGCGGTGACAGGATTGCAGCATCTGACTGGCCTGCCCGAGAGGGAACCAGCAGGTACGGGCACCAATTACCCCGATCATATTCCAAACCCTACCCATGCAGCTTTTGCCATCCTGGCGGCGCTTCGTCATCAGAGAAAAACAGGAACAGGACAAAGTATAGATATAGCGCAGACCGAGCCGACCATTGCCATGCTTGGCCCGGCGGTTATGAATTTCTTTGTAAATGGCATCGTACAAAAGCGCAACGGCAATCGGCATTCGCAATGGGCGCCGCAGGGTGTATATCGCTGCAAAGGTGAGGATCGCTGGATTGCAATTACGATTCAATCCGACCTGCAGTGGCGTTCTTTATGTCGGGTATTGTCACTGAACGCGGTCGCCGATTGGTCCGACTTGGCTCTGCGGCTGGAACACCAGGAAAAGATCGATCAAATGTTGTCGGATGTGTGCGCCGATTGGGAAAATGTAAAACTGGCAACGGTTTTGCAGGAAGCCGGCGTGCCAGCGGGCCCTGTGCTGGATGCGAGAGATGTGCTTGAACATGACCCACAGCTGCGGGTCAGAAACCACTGGGTCAATATGGACCATCCGGAAATGGGGCCTAGTACATATAACTCGGCCCCGTTCCGGTTTTCGGTAGCGCAAGCTGCGCCTTCATCACCGGCTCCGCTGTTGGGTCAGCACACCTATGAGATCGCGAAAGAACTACTTGAGCTAAGTGAATCCGAAATCAAGGTGTTGATTGAGAAAGATATCTTGGTTTAAACGCTATAGCGAAAAATTTGGAGAAACCTATGAGTCTTGCTATTGACGTCGAGGCAGGTGTCGCGACGATTACGTTAAACAGGCCCGAGGCACTCAATGCAATCGATCCGGAGACGCGCCAAGCGCTGAAGCAGGCATGGAAGCGGGTTCACGAGGATGAAGATATTCGGGTGGCCATTCTTACCGGGGCGGGCGACAAGTCGTTCTGTACGGGGTCGGACTTGAAAAAGACAATGCCGCCTAAAGAAAGTTTTGCCGAGCTGATGTTTAACCGGGCAGAGTCGGATCATTTGCTAGCGGGATTAGATACCGACAAACCACTTATTTGTGCGATTAACGGGTATGCCATGGGCGGCGGGCTTGAGCTGGCACTGGCTTGTGATATTCGAATTGCGTCTGAAAATGCCCAGTTTGCATTATCAGAGGTGCGCATCGGCAGCATTCCGGGCGCCGGCGGAACCCAGAGATTGCCGCGTGCCATTGGTATTTCAAACGCAATGCTGCTGCTGTTGACGGGTGACCGCGTTGACGCTCATGAAGCACTGCGCCTTGGTTTGGTCAGTCAGGTTGTCGCCAGCCACCAATTACTTCAGACAGCCCAGGCTATTGCCGAGCGTATCGCTGCCAATGCACCTTTGTCCGTAAGGGCAATAAAGCGATTGGTGTATCAAGGAATGGATATGCCCCTTTATACGGGCATGGATCATGAGCGCTTTGCCTTTGGTCTGCTGCGCGACACGGAAGACCGAATAGAAGGACGTGTTGCGTTCCAGGAGAAGCGCCAGCCTAAATATAAAGGGCGCTAAGTAGATTCGTGCTAGACGAGTCTTCTATTTGTAATTGCCAATAGACCGTGATGTGACGATCTTTGGTCGTGTGTGGATAACTGAACTCTGCAAGAGAAGGATTGAAATGGATTTTGAATTACCCGAGAGTACACGCATGGTGCGCGACACCGTAGCTCGTTTTGTCAGCAACGAACTGGTGCCACATGAAAATCTCATTATCAGGCGCGAAGCTGAACGCGGGTTCACGGATGCCCCCCTGATCCCTCCCGAGCTTGATGCTCAATTGCAGAAAAAAGCGCGGGATATAGGGTTGTGGGGTATAGACGTGCCGGAAGAGTTCGGCGGCCAAAATCTGGGCATGCTGACCAAATGCGTCGTTGTCGAAGAGCTAAAGCATTGCATTGTCCCGTTTGTACTGCCTCCCGAGAGTCCCAATCTTTTCATGCTAAATGAGCTGTGTAAAGGTGATCAAATAGATCGCTATTTACTGCCGTATTCTCGCGGCGAGAAAAAAAGTTGCCTGGCGTTGACTGAACCCGAAGCCGGTGCTGATGCTGCTGCCATCAAAACCAAGGCTGAGCGCAAGAATGGAAAATGGGTGCTCAATGGAACGAAATTATGGATCAGCAATGCCCGCCGTGCGGATTTTATGATCGTGATAGCGGTAACGGATCCGTCCAAGAACTCCCGTGAAGGTATAACAGCGTTCCTGGTGGATAAGGGGACGCCTGGCCTTAGTATCCCAACATCATTTCCCATGATTGGCGAGTACCATCCTTACGAAGTGGTTTTCAATAATGTGGAGCTCGATGATTCTCAAGTGCTGGGTGAGGTAGGCCGGGGGTTTGCGCCGATGTCAAAACGGCTGGGGGTTCGTCGTTTGGAAATTGCCGCAAGGTGCATAGGATTGGCAACACGCTGTCTGGAAATGATGATAGAGCAGGCGAATACGCGCGTGACCTTCGGATCTCCACTAGCGGACCGCCAAACCATCCAATGGTGGGTTGCGGACAGCTATCAAGAACTTGAAATGGTAAAAATGATGGTGTACCGCCTTGCGTGGAAGCTCGATCGCGGGGACACGGACGTGCGCAGGGACGGCTCTCTTGTCAAGGTGCAAGGAACCGAAATGATCGCACGGGTAGTGGATCGGGCGATACAGGTGTTTGGTGGCATGGGCGTGTCCAAGGAATTGCCGCTTGAATACATTTCCCGTATGGTCCGGGTGCTGCGTATTGTCGAAGGACCAAGTGAAGTGCATCGCTGGGTTATTGCCCGGGATCTGTTGCGTAATGGGCTGCCTTCAGTCTAAGCGGAACAATTGTTTATATGGATAAGCGAAAAATGCCTGCGTCATATACATTCTCATCGGTTAGTCATTCTGTCCGAGTTCATTCCGGAGAACATGCGCTTGCCCGTTTACCTTCCGAGCTTGACCGGGTAGGTGCGCGCCGGGCATTGGTTTTCTGCGGACGCAGTGTTGCTGCCAAAACCAGTCTCATCCCAATGATCTGCGAATTGCTCGGGGATCGGCTGGTGGGCGTCTTTAGTGAGATAGGCAAGGATGCGCCCTTGCTAGATGTTCAGGCGGCAGTAGCGCGTTCTCATGAGTGTCAGCCCGATATTCTGATTGCCATCGGCGCAGGCAGCGTAATCAAAGCAACACGCGTAATAGCGATACTGCTGGCCGAACAGGGTAATGTCGAGGATTTGGCCACGCAGTACCCAGCGAACGGTCCACCCATCAGCCCTCGGCTGAATGCGCCTAAACTGCCTATTATCAATGTGCTTACTGCTGGCACCAGTGCGCAGAATCGGGGCGGCGCGGCATTAAAAGATATTGAAAAGGGCAGGAGGCTTGAATTTTTTGATCCGAAGACTCGTCCCGTCGCCATTTTCTGGGACGCAACAGCATTACTGACCGCTCCTTCATCTCTCGCATTTTCAACCGGTCTATCCGTCTACTGGCGTGCATTAATGAATATGGGGACATTGTCCACTGCCAATCCACTGGTTGAAGGTCAGCGACGTCAGGCCTTTGTGCTTTCCCGCAGGGCGATGCCGGGGCTAAAGCGCCCGCAGAACGCGGCTGCCCGAATTGATATTTGTGCTGCAGCATTGCTACAAAATAGAGACGAAGAGGATGGAGGACGTCCGCTTGACGCACACTGGATAGCGCGGGTCGTGTACGCCTTGGTGGCAGCGACTTTTAGTCTGGTCAAGACAGTGGACCAGGGCAGCGCAAATGCGTTGTTCACCATCCCCGCGATCGCACAGTTTGGGTACCTTTGCCCCGATGTGATTGAGAACATGTGTAATGCGTTGGCTATTGCTGATGGCGATGTTGCTATGTCGGCGAAACAGGAGCAGTTGATCAACTATCTCGAGAACGAATTTTCTTTAATGGGGCTTCCCACGCGTTTGCGTGACCTGGGTGTGTCTCAGGAGCACTTACTACCTATCGTTCAATTATCACTCACCAATTTCAACGCAGACAGGCAGCGGGAATTAGCTGGCCACGAAGCAGCGCTACGCAGGCTGGTCACCGACGTATGGTGATAAAAGCTACGAACGCGCGCGTGCGATGTGCCGATAAAAGGAATGAATTAATAATAGGAGCATCAAATGAGTAATCAAAAGCACGAGGCCTGGTCTGACGCAAGCTTGGTGATAGGACGTTTTACGGCGGGGTTCAGCTTGGAATCCCTGCAGGCGGCTCATTATGCAATTGCTGGAAGGGCGTTAATTGATACAGTTTCTTGTGCATATGCTGGTTTTTATGATAAAGCAGCAGTAATCGCGCGCAATTATTTGGATGAGCGTCGAGCCCAGCTTGAATCGACGCTGTGGGGGCCGAAGGGATCGTTACCCATTGAGGATGCGGCATTCTACAATGGCATTGCGGGGCATGTTCTTGATTTTGATGATGTGAGTTCCCCCATGCGCGGCCATCCGAGTATTGTCATTTTGCCGGCGTTGTTGGCATTGGCAGAGGCCTTCGACAGATCGGGTGCGCAGCTCGCTGCAGCCTATGCCGTTGGCTTTGAAGTGACCGTTCGTCTTTCTCGACCGATGGTGGGCGATCACTACGCTGTGGGCTGGCATGCGACATCAACGGTCGGGTTGCTGGGGGCGACCGCGGCATGCTCGCATTTGCTTGGCTTGTCGCCAGAACAGGTGGCCAATGCGTTGGGGCTCGCAGTGGCGCAAACATCAGGGACCCGGGCCAACTTCGGCACGATGGCAAAGTCCTTTCAGGCCGGTCATGCTGCCGGCTGCGCCGTTAAGGCGGTCATGCTCGCCAGAGCAGGATTTGACAGCTCGCCGAAAGCACTTAATGGTCAGTACGGGTTCATGTCGCTCTACGCAAACGAAGAGTCTCTGCTGGAATCACTTGACCAGATTGGGGCTGACGATCTCGAATTGTGTACTAGTGGCATTGAGATAAAGAAATACCCCTTATGCTACGCCACGCATAGAACGATCGATGGGATCCTGGATCTGCGTGAAGCGCATCGATTAACGCTTGGTGACATTTCCCAGGTGGCAATCACGTCAAACTTTCGCGGTACGGTGCCCCTGATTTATAGCGCACCACAAACAGCATTGGAGGCCAAATTCAGTATGCAATATGCAGTCGCTGCGGCGTTATCGGATGGCTACGTTAAATTGGGCAGCTTTACCGATGCTGGCGTTCTGCGGCCTGAGATTCAGCGGTTTTTCCCGTGCATTAGTGTTCAGGAAAGTTCGGTGCAGGACCACCAGCGATGGAACCGGATCGTTCTGCACACCAAGGATGGGCGATGTCTGGAAAAAGAGGTCAGGGTTCTCCGAGGCAGTGCTGTTTGCCCGCTGACCGACAAGGAATTGCTTGACAAAGCGAAAGACTGTTTTGCCTATGTAGGGCTTGATAGCCCAATTGCATTTTTTGATTCGGCTTTGCATCTGAATGCGACCACGGTACGCACGCTGATAAAATCGCTTCCTGGAATATCTTCCTGAAATCCTGTTCTGTAGGGACTCGAGCGCAGCACGCTGGCCAGGGCAATTGCAGTTTCTTCTGACTTCGGGCGTGCCCTGGCATGAGTGGTGCTGTTTTCGACTTGCCTGCGGACTGGTGCTCAAATTTGACTCTGTTTATAGAAGTGGTCAAATGTGTACTGCATTCTGGAGTGTTGACCGATTGACCCATCTACGGAGATTTTCCAGAAAAATATCGTCAACTTTCTCGTCGTAACCAGTAGATTGTGCTGCCGCATGGGGAGAGACCAATACGTTGGGTATATCCCATAGCGGCGATTCTATCGAGAGAGGTTCATGAGTGAAAACGTCAAGATAGGCGCCTGCAACTTGCTCGCTTTTGAGCCCGGCGATCAAGGCCGTTTCATCTACTACTTCGCCTCGGGCGACGTTAATCAGGTACGTGCCCGGCTTGAACTGTTGAATGACCTGTTCAGAAATAAGGTTTCGCGTGGTGGGCGACAACGGACAGGCGATAAAAATCCAGTCGATATCCGCTATGATGTCTCGTATTTTGGAATACTCCACGATGCGATTGAAACCCTCTTGCATTCGGGCTGTGCGGGCCATTCCTACACATTCGACGCCAACAGTGTGGCATAAACGTGCAATTTCCTGACCGATCGGTCCGATACCGACAACGAGTGCTTTTTGTCGACACAGTTCTTTTGGAGCAGGTTGATCGCGACCGAGCCATTCTTTATGTCGCTGCGCCTGTATCCAGGCAGGGAATCCGCGGGCAAGCATCAGCATGCCTGTAAAAGCAGTCAAAGCCACTGTCGGTCCGGCAGCGCCCGAAGACGTTGTCACAGTCACGCCTTTATTCAAAAGCCGACTCCAAATTGGACGTTCGGCGCCTGCGGAAAATAGTTGAATCCACGCTAATGTGTTACTCGATTCCACTATAGTACAGAATTGTTTGACTATGTTCGTAAGGCTGTGTTGATCTGAAGTGAGAATAAGATCGCGAGAAAAATAGGCAACGCGAATTTCCTGTTGGGGTTCGGATGAAGTAGGTAAAATTGGATACCAGTGCTCGGTACTAAAAATTGTATTAATGGCATTTCGGCATCGCTCAAGTGCTGTTTCGGAAATGAGTATGCCAATGCCATTGCTGGATTTGGAGTGAAGTTTCATTGCTTTTTTTCGCCCCATACATATGGTGATAGCTGTTGATGATCAATCTTAAAGCAGAATATTAGAGATAATATAAACCTCCTTAATCGGGGTCAACGCAATCTCGCTATAAGCTCATATATTGGAAGTTAATAGTTTTGATTGGCCATTCCGATTGCCATCGAAGCATCGATATGAAAGCGATAAAAAATATATGATTGCGAGGAAAATGTTCAAAGATACGCGAACAACGGTTGAGCTCGGCTATGAGCTTTTTCCTTCTTCAGAAAGAGGTATAGCCGGACTGAAAAAATTACCGGAGGAAATTAACCAGAAATTGCAGAAAGCCATATCTGACTTTTTTAAGGATCGGGCTTATCTGGAGGCGGCCAAGAATGATAAGCCGGTTTTGTCGTTTCTGGCGGGAAACAAATGGGCGAGCCGCGTAGAGCAAGTCAAACAATCTCTTGAACCGTTTGTCCCGGTGGTCAGTAAAGAAAAATAGCGATGTACTTATCTTTTAAGGGGAGTGCTGAAGTGATTCCAGGCACCTTGCCTGGGAATCGAATTTCAAGGCCGATGTTAACGGTCTTTCGGTATTTACGTGTCATTGGCAGGATTGGAGCGAATCAGTATGAGCTGATCGACGATTCGCGCTTTGCCCTTTGAAACTATTTACGGTATCTGCCTGACAGTAACTGATAGCTGGCTTGCGTTCAATTTGACCAGCTTAAAAAACCGAATTTCCAATTTCTTCAGAAATATTGATTAGGACAGGGCACATGACCTCGTGCCACGCGAGCGTTCGAACCAGCCCTGTCCACCGAATATTAATGGGTAACAGACTTCGAAAAAAGCTGAATGATCACAATGCCAAGCGCAATAAACAGCATGCCCACAATTGCCGGCAGATCAAGCCGCTGCTTGTAAAACAGGAATGACATGATCGATACAAGAAAGATGCCCATGCCGCCCCAGATTGCATAGGCTATGCCGATATTCATGGTTTTTACGACCTGCGACAGGCCATAAAAGGAAATGGCATAGCCGATGACTACAACGATGCTCGGGCCTAATTGGGTGAATCCGTGAGAGGCTTTCATCATCGTGGTGGCAAGGGTCTCGGCACAGATCGAGATGGCAAGAATAAGATAGATATTGAACATAAATCCTCAGGAAAAAGTAGGTCTGTAAATTATATATTTTCAGAATGACAGCAAATGACGCTGCTGCGATGTGTGCCAGGCCTGGGTCAACGCCAGCCCGGCTTTGCGCGGGTTACAAAAAACGGACGATATGCTCGCGCAACCATTGATGGGAAGGGTCGCGATGGACGCGGTCGTGCCAGAGCATGAGCATTTCAAAGCCTGGTATCTCCAGCGGAGGCGCAACAACCTGCAGCGCGGTATTGTGCCTGATCAGCCGCGATGGGACCATCGCCACCAGATCAGTGTTGGTCAGGACTGCCTCAAGAAACAGAAAATGCGGCACCGATAGCGCAACGCGTCGGGCAAGGCCCCTAGCTGCCAGGGCCGTATCGGTCACGCCATGAAAACCGCCATTGTCAGGCGACACAATCACATGGTCCAGCTTGCAGAACTGCGCTACGGTGAGTGTGCGTTGCAATGCGGGATGGCCTGCGCGCGCTGCCAGTACATAGCTTTCATTAAACAATGAACGGCGTCGCAGTTGCAACGGTGCTTCCGAGCTGATGTGAAACGCCAGATCAATGTGCGCCTGTTCTGCCTGACTGGCCAGCGCCTGAGGATTGAGTGCCAGGATCGCCATGCGCGCATTGGGCGCCGCTGATCGCAACCCTGCCAGCGCGCCAAGCAAGATGCTGGTTTCTCCATAGTCTGACGCTGCAACACGCCATGTTTGATGGCTCTGGGCCGGGTCAAACGGACCGGACGGCGTCACCGCCTGCGTCAAGGCTTCGAGCGCCTGTCTTAGCGGCTGTCGCAGTTCGTCTGCGCGGGCGGTGGGTCGCATACCCCGTGGCCCGGGCAATAACAACGGGTCGCCAAAGGTTTCCCGCAATCGGGCCAGTTGCAGGCTGACAGTGGGCTGGGCCAGGTGCAGGCGTTCGGCTGCACGGGTGACATTATGCTCGGCCAGCAGGGCGTCCAGCGTAACCAGTAGATTAAGATCCAGACGCCGCAAGGAATTGTCCATGGAAATACCTGAAATTGTAGAAATTCATTTCTAATATACCGCAGAAAAACGTATCGTATGCGTATTCATTTACCAAAAAGGACCGCATCATGAATGTGCTTGTCGTTTATGCGCACCCCGAGCCCCGTTCGCTGAACGGGTCGATAAAAAATTTCATTGTCCAGCGGCTGGAGCATGCTGGCCATACGGTTCAGGTTTCGGATCTGTATGCCATGCAGTGGAAGAGCGCATTGGATCCCCTGGACAATCGCTCACCGACCCCGGGCGCGCGCTTTGATCCTTCTTTAGATTCCCAGCAGGCGTTCGAGAACGGTACGCAGAGCATCGACATCGAACAGGAGCAAAACAAGTTGCTGTGGGCTGATGCGGTTATCTTGCAATTTCCGCTTTGGTGGTATTCAATGCCGGCGATTCTCAAGGGTTGGGTCGATCGCGTTTATGCCTACGGTTTTGCCTACGGAGTGGGGGAACACTCGGACACCCATTGGGGAGACCGCTTCGGAGAAGGAGTGCTGGCCGGCAAACGCGCCATGCTGGTGGTGACGGCGGGTGGTTGGGCGTCGCACTATGAGCCGCGCGGCATTAACGGCCCGATCAATGACATCTTGTTCCCCATCCAGCACGGCATCCTGTTTTATCCAGGCTTTGATGTGCTTGCTCCGCATGTGATCTACCGTACGGGCAAGATTGATACACGGGCGTTTGCCAACGTGTGCGATGAGCTCGGACAGCGGCTGGATACGCTTTGGACGACACCGCCTATTGCGTTTCGCAAACAGAACGCTGGGGACTATCGCATCCCGCAATTGACACTGCGCTCGGAACTGGCCCAGGGGGAAGCCGGTTTCGGAGTTCATGTTTCACCTCCGGACGAAAAAGGCGCGCCAAAACACTGGACGGCGGTTGAGCAATATGATCACTTGCACACCGAACCGGCGCGCTAGGCGCTTAATGTTACGCTTATTCGTTCTTAAATCGTTAAAGAGTAAGACACCTGGGTTCAGGTGTCCTGTCGGTTTTTTTCGTTGCGAATCATCCAAGTAGAAAGTAATAGTGGCAAAAACCGGTACGCGCTGCAATTACAAAATCACGTATTTAATGATGCTCTGTAATGACCTTCCCTTTGAAAGCGAGAAGAATGAAAGCGCTAGACCTGTAAACCCATCTTCAAAGGAAGGTATATGACGAAAAGATTGACTCGCTCGCTGTTTCTGGTTGCTACTTTTGCCGGCGTAGCCGCATTGGCTGGCTGCGCAGGCAGCGGCTATGATTCCGGGGCTTCATCCGCAGCGGACACCGGTGCGCAAGCGCCCATGACATCTGGCTCGCCAGCAACTGATTCTATGCAAACTGCGCCAACGACTCAGTCCACGCCAATGGCACCTGCTCCGACAGCACAACCCTGATTGTCCCGCGTAAGGCCAATAGCAGCGTATGACGATAGTTGTATCCGTTAGTTCTCAACGCGTTATTGCGCCTGACATTTGATCGAGATATGGCGCCCAATGCCATATCTCGTGACAACCGCACGGCCGGTCCACGTTAGCGCTCGAGACATCCTAATGCTCGGTTCAGTCTACTGACGTAATCGACCAATATGCATCGTACAAAGCAAAATAATCATCAGCCAGCACCGGGCAATCGGCTCGGGCAAAAGGACGTCGTGCTCGTTGTTCCTTACTTTTAGCTATTTGCGGGCCATTGTGCTCGATGCAATTGCCTGCCTCTCGACCTATTTGCCGGTCGCTGGCCGCATCGCTGTTCGGCGCCTTTTTCTGGTTTGTAAAGGCCCCTTTTTGACTATTCCTATGGTTTTTGCCGCGTCTCTTTTACGGGAATCCAAAAAATTTCAATCGCAATCCTTTGCCGACACTCGGCGAACCGATGCGCTGGGGCCACGTGAAGCCGGTAAGGATGTAAACTTGAGCCACGCTACTGATTTGCACCGGTTATGCCGGTCTCTGTCCAACTCGCCCGATTCAAGGAAGGCTATGAACTCGTCCAAACGTCTGCGCTCTGCAAACATCACACAAGGCCCGGCGCGTGCGCCGAACCGCTCCATGTATTACGCGCTGGGGTACAAGGAAGAAGACTTCGTCAAGCCCATGGTTGGCGTGGCCAATGGCTATAGCACCATCACACCCTGTAACAGCGGCTTGCAGAAATTGGCCGATGCGGCGATTGCTGCCATTGAATCCTCGGGGGGCAATGCCCAGGTATTTGGCACGCCCACCATCTCCGATGGGATGGCCATGGGGACTGAAGGCATGAAGTATTCGCTGGTTTCACGCGAAGTGATTGCCGACTGCGTGGAAACCTGCGTGCAGGGTCAGTGGATGGACGGAGTCGTGGTCATCGGCGGCTGCGACAAGAACATGCCCGGCGGCATGATGGGCATGCTGCGCGCCAACGTGCCCTCTATCTATGTATACGGCGGCACGATCTTGCCAGGGCGCCTGAATAATAAAGATCTGAATATCGTCAGCGTTTTTGAGGCCGTGGGCGAAAACGCTGCGGGTCGCATGAGCGACGAGGAACTACGGCAGATCGAACTGCATGCCATTCCTGGCCCCGGGTCTTGCGGCGGCATGTACACTGCCAATACCATGAGCTCTGCATTCGAAGCCATGGGCATGAGCCTGCCGTATTCGTCAACCATGGCCAATGTGCACGATGAAAAAACCAATTCGGCCAGCGAATCGGCCCGGGTTCTGCTCAAGGCAATCGAGCAGGATCTGAAGCCGCGCGATATCGTGACCCGCCAATCGATCGAGAATGCGGTCAGCGTCATTATGGCGACCGGTGGGTCTACCAATGCGGTACTGCATATGCTGGCCATCGCCCATGCCGCAGATGTCGATTGGACCATCGACGACTTCGAGCGCGTGCGTCAGCGGGTTCCCGTCATTTGCGATCTGAAGCCAAGCGGGCACTTCCTGGCAGTGGATTTTCACAAGGCGGGTGGGGTGCAGCAGGTCATGAAGATCCTGCTCAATGCCGGGCTGATCAACGGCGACTGCATCACGATTACCGGTCAGACGATTGCACAGACGCTTGAAAACGTGCCGGACACGCCCTCGGCAGACCAACAGGTGATCAAGACCATCGACCAGGCATTGTACAAGCAGGGACATCTGGCCATCCTGAAAGGAAATCTCTCGCCTGATGGTGCCGTGGCCAAAATAACCGGCCTGAAGAACCCGGTCATCACCGGCCCGGCGCGCGTGTTCGATGACGAACAATCTGCGCTGCAAGCCATTCTGGATGGCAAGATCAAGGCAGGCGACGTAATGGTGCTGCGCTACCTTGGCCCCAAGGGTGGCCCGGGCATGCCGGAAATGCTGGCTCCCACGGGCGCGTTGATTGGCGCGGGCCTGGGCGATTCGGTCGGCCTGATCACCGACGGACGATTTTCGGGCGGGACCTGGGGGATGGTGGTGGGCCACGTGACGCCCGAAGCTGCTGTTGGCGGGACCATTGCCCTGGTTCGGGAAGGCGACTCCATCACGATCGACGCGCACCAATTGTTATTGCAGTTGAATGTACCTGAGGCAGATATTGATGCCCGGCGGGCAAAGTGGACAGCGCCCAAGCCCCGTTACCTGCGAGGCGTTCAGGCCAAGTTTGCGTTCAATGCGTCCCCCGCCAGCACCGGCGCGGTGCTGGACAAGTTCTAAGCATATTTTGAGTGTACCAGCCAGGGTTCACGATCCTGGCTGGTTTGACGTGGTGATTTGGTGCTGTTGGGCGGGCGCGGTCAATGAGGTCGGGCAGCGCCAAGGCATTTGTAGCAATGCATTTGTCGCCAACCCACCTATATAGCCAATGCTCTGTTCTACACCAGGATCCATGCATGCCTGCTGCCTGCGCAGTCCAGGGGTGTATATTGAGCATTCGTGTGAACACATTTTCCTCGTGTACACTTCCAAGACATCAACAATTTCAGAGGTCACACCATGAGTGCCCTGGCACATGCGATCAATGCCTTTGCCCCTGCGGATGGGGATCACGTCACGCCTATTTCATCGCTCACGTTCCATCGCCGCCAGTCGCCTACTGATCCGCTGCATTGCATCTATGGCTTTGGCCTGGGGGTGGTCGCACAAGGCGCCAAGCAGGTCACACTTGTAGACAGGGTGGTTGAATATGGGCCCAGCCAGTGCCTGCTGACCACCATTGATCTGCCGGTGCTGTCACGCGTGACCCACGCCAGCATGCGAGAGCCATTTCTTGGTTTGATGCTGGCGCTGGATGCTCATTCAATTGTGCAAATTGCAGCTGAAATGCAATTGCTTCGGCCGGCCAAGGACACCGCCTGCCAGCCCGTGACAGTACAAAAACTGGACAATGCGCTGGCCGATGCACTGATCCGCATGGTCAATCTGCTGAACGAGCCTGCGCTGGCGCCACGCCTGGCACCTTTAATTCAACAGGAAATCACGATTCGCCTGCTGACAGGCCCACATGGACCGCAGTTGCTGCATCTGGTGGCGGTCGGTTCGCCCAGCCAGAAAATTGCCAAGGCCGTGGCCTGGCTCAAACAGAATTACACGCAACCGATGCATGCCGATGAGCTGGCGGCCCGTGCGGGAATGAGTTCGTCTACGTTCCGCCACCATTTTCGCGCCATTACCGGCATGAGCCCGCTGCAATTTCAAAAGCAATTGCGCCTGCAGGAAGCCCGGCAATTGATGCTTAACCAGAATCTGGATGCCGGCCACGTAGGTGGACTGGTCGGATATGAAAGCGCATCGCAATTTAATCGGGAATACAGTCGTCTTTTTGGCGCACCGCCCCAGCGCGACGTCAGACGTATGAGAGTAAGCACAAGCCAGTCGTCACAGTAAGACGGCCGGCGTGCGTCCGGCTCGGGCGGCTTCTATGGCATTTGTCATTGCAGACGATGCCCGGTTTATGTCATATGCGATTGTCCAACGTTCAGCATGCAACTTCGGGCAATAAGGTCAATAAGGTCAATAAAGACAACGTCCACGGCACCCCGCCATGGGTTCGCAGGGCAACATTGCAAGGGGCCGCTAACTCAACCATGCCAGGCCGACTCAGCGAATTAGGCAAACATTACGGAGAATTGGGCAATTTGCCAGGTTCTTCCGAACCTATAATAGTTTGACATCATAGGCAGCTTGCCTGCTCTGACACCCGATCCGGGTTACAGCCAACGCCTGTCGCGTCGCTTGTTCCACCGGTCCTTGGGGCAAGGGCGGCCGGGCACGACGGTCTGTTCGGCGCCCGAAGATCAGCGATGTGCCCAATCCTGTTGTATTCCCTTCACAATTCTTCCTCCTTCGATGCAAGTCGTTGCGAATTCCTGATGCAGTTTAATTACGGAGAGCTATCTCATCATGAGTATCCTCAATATCAATGGCAGTGACCATACAGTTGATGTCGATCCTGGTACGCCGGTTCTTTGGGCGTTGCGCGATGCGCTGGATATGACCGGAACGAAATTCGGCTGCGGCGCTGCGCTGTGTGGCGCCTGTACCGTGCATCTGGACGGTCAGGCTATTCGTTCCTGTGTTACGCCGATCTCGGCCGTCCAGGGAAAAAAAATCACGACCATCGAAGCGGTGACAGACGGCAGCGACCCGGTTGGCGCCGCAGTCCACGCGGCGTGGGTCAAGCATGATGTGGCGCAATGCGGCTATTGCCAAAGCGGCCAGATCATGAGCGCGACCGCCTTTCTCAAAGGCAGGCCAAAGGGCAGCCAGCCTACTGCCGATGAAATTGACGCAGCCATGGCCGGCAATATCTGCCGCTGCGGCACCTATACCCGCATTCGCACTGCCATTGCCGATGCTGCCCAAACCCTTGCCTGAACGGAGTCAAGCATGTCGAACAATACTTTTTATAGTGAATTGCCCCGCGCACTGCAACACAGTCTTGAGCAAGGGCAGGCTGGTAGCCGACCCCCGCTCGCCCGTCGCAGTTTTCTGAAGATGGTCGGTGCAGGTGGCCTGGCAATAGGCGCATTCCCCCACGTACTCATGGCGCAGGACGCAAAAGGGGCTGCGTCTGCAGCGCCCGCGCTCAAGCCGGGCCAGCAGCCATCCGCATTCGTGCATATTGCGCCCAGTGGCGAGGTGACGGTGACGATCAACCGCCTGGAATTTGGCCAGGGTGTACAGACGGGCCTGCCGATGATTCTGGCAGAGGAGCTGGATGCCGACTGGAGCCTTGTGCGCAGCCGCAATGGCAGCAACGATATTGCATACCAGGATCCGGTGTTTGGCGTGCACCTGACCGGTGGATCAACGTCAATCAAGCACAGCTATACCCAATACCGTGAACTCGGCGCCCGCGCCCGAGCCATGCTGATGTCTGCTGCCGCTGAACGCTGGAAAGTGGACGTAGCCAGTGTGCGCACGCAAGCGGGCACCGTACTGGGCCCCGAGGGCCGCAAGGCAAGTTATGGCGAGTTGGCTGAAGCTGCCATGGCGCTTCCCGTGCCCGAGAAGGTGGAACTTAAGGACCCGAAAGATTTTCGCATCATCGGCCAGGCCACCACGCGCATTGATGCCAAAGCCAAGAGCAGCGGACAGCAGGATTTCGGTATTGATATGAATCTGCCGGGTCAATTGACCGCGGTGGTGGCGCATCCTCCCGTATTCGGCGGCAAGCTCGCTTCCATGGATGATGCTGCTGCGCGCGCCGTCAAAGGGGTCAAAGCGGTGCTGCGGGTCGCCGTCGATGGCGGTGGACAAGGCGTAACGGTCATTGCCGATGGCTACTGGCAGGCCAAGCAGGGACGCGATGCGCTCAAGCTGCAGTGGGATACGGCCAGCGTGGAGAAGGTAGACAGCGAAAAACAACTGGCTCAGTATAGGGAAATGGCTGACAAACCCGGTCCTCGTCTGTACGAAGCGGATATGTCGCCACTGGCTTCGGCGCCCCACAAGCTGGATGCTGAGTTTTTCTTCCCATATCTGGCCCACGCGCCCATGGAGCCGTTGAACTGTACCGTCCAGATGACAGAGAACGGCGCACAGTTATGGGTTGGTACGCAAATGCCCGGGATCGATGGCGCGGCCGCGGCCCGTGTGCTGGGGTTCAAACCCGAGCAGATTCAGGTGAACGTGCAAACCGCTGGCGGCGGGTTCGGCCGACGTGGCGTGGGCACCAGCGATTTTGTGGTGCTGGCTTGCGAAGTGGCCAAGGCAGCAAAAACGGCCGGAATCAATGCACCAATCCGCACGCTATGGAGCCGTGAGGATGATATCAAGGGCGGCTACTACCGACCCGTGCATCTGCATCGCGCGCGTATTGGTTTTGATGACAAGGGCAAGGTGCTGGCCTGGGATCATGTGCTGGTGGGGCAGTCCATCGTCACCGGTACCTTGTTTGAGTCGATGATCAAAAACGGCATAGACTCTACCGCAACCGAAGGGATGCGCGACCCATACCCGCTGCCGATGCAATTGACGGTGCATCACCCCAAAGTGAATGTCCCCGTATTATGGTGGCGCAGTGTCGGGTCCACACATACGGCCTTTGTCATGGAAACGCTGATTGACGAGATCGCGCGAGCGACCAAACAGGACCCGGTTGCTTACCGCATGGGGCTTTTTGGCGACAAAAGCCCGCGCCACAAAGCCGCCCTGCAATTGGCAGTAGAGCGCAGCGGCTATGGCAAGACCACCTTGCCCGAGGGTCATGCCTGGGGGGTAGCGGTGCATGAGTCCTTCAGCTCAGTGGTGGCGTATGTGGTCGAGGCCTCGGTGCAGGATGGAAAACCCGTGCTGCACCGTGCGACTGCTGGCGTGCATTGTAATCTTGCCGTCAACCCGCGCAGCGTAGAAGCTCAGGTGCAGGGCGCTGCCATCATGGGGCTGTCGATGTGTCTGCCGGGCGCTGCCATTACCCTTAAGGACGGCCAGGTGCAGCAGAGCAATTTTGGCGACTTCAGCGTACCGCGTATTACCGACGCGCCAGAGATCGCTGTGCATATTGTGCCCAGTGCCGAACCGCCCACAGGTATGGGAGAGCCGGGCCTGCCAGCCTTGGCGCCTGCCTTTGCGAACGCCATTGCCAGCATTACCGGCAAGCCATTGCGCAATCTTCCTTTCAAGCTGGGGTGAATGCGGCAGGTGTCCAGATCAAATTCTCAATTGTTCCAGCTACTGCTGAACATGGTGCTTGATGAGTGAGATCAGGACCAGCGGGGCGACGAAGGAGGGTCGCCCTTATGTAAAAAGCCTCTGCGATCGTGTCTAGATCGCAGAGGCTTTTAGTTATGGTGCTACAGGCTTATCGCTGGATCAGCGATTGACCAGCTTGGCCGGAAAAGCCGCCATGACGAGTACGGCGTTGAGCAACAGGCACACGGCAAAGAACCATAAGGCGGCATGTGCTGTGCCGGTCAAATCGGTTGCCCAGCCAATAAGCGAGTTGCTGACCAGGCCAGCAATATTGGCAATCGAGCAGGCCAGGGCAAAACCGGTGGCTGCTGCGGTCCCTTTAAGAAAGGTCGCAGGCAGGCTGAAGAAGACCGGCACAGCACCGAGCAGTGCGCAGGAGGCAACGGTAAAGGTCACAACGGTCAGGATCAGATTGCTGGAAACAAATGTGCTGCAGGTCAGGGCGATCGCGCCTACGGTAAGCGGGATTGATAAATGCCAGCGGCGCTCACGATAGTGATCGGAGCTGGCGCCGATGGCCAGCATGCCAATCACACCCGCAATACTGGGAATGGCCGTGAGTAAACCAATGTCAAAGGTATCTGCGACCCCGGCATTCCGGATGAACGACGGCATCCAGAAACCGATGGCATAGGCGCCCAGCAGAATCGAAAAATCAATGCTGCCCAGCATCCACACTTTGATATTGAAAAAACCGTCCTTGAATGAATGCTTGCTGTGTTTTCCTTCGGCATTGTCGTGATCCAGATCACGCTGCAGCAGCGTTCGCTCTTCATTGTTCAGCCACTTGGCCTTGTGATGATTGTCAGGCAGGGCCCAGAACGTCAGGATGCCCAGCAACACACTTGGAATGGATTCGAGCAGGAACAGCCACTGCCAGCCGCGCAAGCCATGCAACTGGTCAAAGTGGTTCATGATCCAGCCGGAGAGGGGGCCGCCAATCACGCTCGATAGCGGCAGGCCGATCATGAACAGAGCAATGATTTTGCCGCGGCGGTAGGTGGGATACCATGTTGTCAGGTAGTACAGGACGCCAGGCAGAAAACCCGCCTCGGCAGCGCCAAGGATAAAGCGCAGCGCGTAAAACTGCGTGGGCGTTGTAACGAACATGGTCAGGCCGGACAGAATGCCCCAGGTGATCATGATCCGGGCGATCCACATTCGTGCACCGACTTTTTCCAGGATCAGATTGCTGGGTACTTCGAAAATAATGTAGCCGACAAAAAACAGACCCGCACCCAGACCATAGGCGGTGACGCTAAATTGCAGATCTTCCACCATTTGCAATTTGGCAAAACCAACGTTGATCCTGTCCAGGTACGCGGCAAGGTAACAGAAACACAGAAAGGGAATAAGGCGCCAGGTAATTTTTGTATAGAGATCCCGGTTTGTTTCGCCGGTTTGGAGCAATGGTGGGTTTGAAGTGGTCGAGTTCACGTCAAATGTCTCCTGGAGGTAGGGGTCCGCACGAGGGACAATAGAGCCGGATGACCTGATCAACGCCTGTCATCCGGTTCCGGTCAGTGTTATGGGTTGGCGCTGGCGCTTTGTGTCGTCAGGTCCTGCTCATAGAGGTCGTAGCCGTAAACCCAACCAGGGTCTTCCTGCTTGAGCAGGAAGGTGTTTGCGTTTGATACCGACTGGACTTTGGAGGCGCGCTCTTTGCGATTGGCTTCATAGAGCTCGAAGGCTGTCCGATAGTCGCCAAGCCCGGTTTCTTCAAGGCAGCGGGTCAGCATGGCTGCATCTTCAATTGCCATGCAGGCGCCCTGAGCCATGTGTGGCTTCATGGGATGGCAGGCGTCGCCCAGCATGACCAGGCGGCCCCGGCTCCAAATGGGCAGGGGGTTGCGATTAAGCAGCGGCCATTTGGTAATGTTTTCTGTAGAGCGAATCAGGTTTTGTACAGTCGAGTTATAGCCATCGAACGCAGCGAGCATTTCTTCCTGTGAGCTATCCACAAATGAGCCCTGGAAGTCCCAGGCTTCGTGCGGGACGCCGGTCACGAAGTAGTATTCGTCACGCTTGCCGGTCGTGTAATAAACCATCATGTGCCGATCTTCGGTCCACCATTTGACACAGTCTTCAAATTCATCCGCAAACTTGACAAGATTCTCGCCGCGAATCAGTGCGCGATGTGCGACCCAGCCGCTATACGTGGGTGCTTCGACGCCCAGCAGGGTTTCGCGGATTTTTGAATAAATGCCGTCGGCGCCAATCACAATATCGGCAGTGACGTGCGTGCCGTCAGCAAATCCCAGCTGAACTTTTTCGCCATCGTCTTCAAGCGTTTCCAGTTTCTTGCCAAAGTGAACGGTGCCTGGTTTAATGCTGGACATCTGCAGGGCATGCATATCGCCGCGATGGATGGTGATATAGGATGCACCGTATTCTTTTTTTGCCCATGCGCCCAGGGGAATGCGGGACAAATACTCGCCTGAATTGCCATCCCGGCTGAACCAGAAGTCCGGATGCGAGCCCATTTGTTCCAGCTCTTTTTCCAGCCCCATGCGGCGGAAAACTTTCATGGCATTAGGGCCGACATGGATGCCGGCGCCCAGTCGTGAAAACTCTGGTGCCTGTTCGTATACTTCGACTTCAAAGCCCGCTTTCTGCAGCAGGGTCGCCGCAGCAGCACCGCCCAGCCCGGCGCCGACGATCGCGATTTTGACTGTATCTTTCATAACTTATCTCCTGACTATCCAATTCAAGTTCATTTCAATTAAATAAGAGTGTACACACTTATTTTGTGATTTAAAATAAAAACGAATTGGGGTTTACGAGCAGGCGAGTGATTTTGATGTAAGAAAAATAAACAGATAATGTCAATTGTGATTCGCGCTGGCAGAGTGTTTGTTGCAGTACTGCTCCAATTTGGTTCATAAATGAAATTTTCTGATTATTATCAATGGAATCGTTGTGCTGACTGGTGCCGTTGTGGTTGGTTTTGCAGGCTGTTCGGCGGCAACTGGTATACCTGCACCAGAAGGGTGTGAATTGGCAAGGGCGCACCAAATGATGTCATTATTAAAGTTGTTTATGCCTGATTAATGATGATTGTTATATACTATTAAATAGTGTGTAGGCTATAAATATGCGTTGGCTGCATGCCACAAACGGGGAGGTTTTCAGCGCCATTGCTTCATACGCCAGTACAAGTGCTGCAAGGATTGCGCATTGCCAGCGGGTATACTTATAGCCAAAATATCGGGTAAAAGTTATAGATGCGTCATCATTACAGCTTAATCACGTCAAAAGAACGAGCAGCCTAACTATGTCCAGAAAACACGAGCAACCTGAAACAGAAGCAGGGCATTCCAGCACGCCGTATGATGTCACCCAGCAGGTTGGACACTTATTGCGCAAGGCGGTGCAGCGTCATACGGCCATTTTTCAGCAGAACGTGGGCGATGACCAGTTGACGGCCATTCAGTTTGTTACCTTGTGCGCCTTGCGCGATCGTGGGCGCAGTTCCCAGGCCGAGTTGGTAGAAGCGACGGCGATCGACCAGGCAACCATTCGCGGCATTATCAATCGGTTGAAGGCGCGCGGCCTGATCGCGCTCTCGCCAGGAAAGCTGGACAAGCGCAAGGTGATTGCCAGCCTGACGACCGAAGGGGATGCGTTGCTGTCTCGCACGATTCCACGCGCACAGGAAATCAGCCGGCTCACCATGGGACAGCTTAACCCAGCCGAACAGGTGGCCATTTTGTATCTATTGCAAAAAATGAACGCCAGCGGTCTTCAGGGCGAATAGGCCACAATAGATTTGCACGGCCGCTACAAGGGCCTTGCTGGTGGTCATGGATGGCCCTGTTGCTGCCTGATCTCGGCGATTTTTTTACGCAGATTGTTCCAGGCAGGCTTGTCTGGTGCAAAGCGCGTGCGCATGTACTGCAATAGTGATTCCATTTGCGTGTCATTCATGCTGTTTTTGAAGCCAGGCATCGTGCTCAGGTTTGCCTGGGCCGGGCGAGTTATGCCATGCATCAAAACCTGAATGACATTATCAGGATGGTCGCTGTGCAGATTGCTATTGAGTGCCAGCGATGGGCGTGCGCCGAACAGAACCGGACCGCTGCCCGAATCGTGGCACACCGCACAGGCGCCGTTAAACAAGGTCTCGCCGGGCAGCAGTCGTGCCTCCTGGTTCGCCTGGCTGTCTGCCTCCAGTCTGGCCGCCAACACGGCCGGATTGCGCGTCGACTCGGCTGCCGCTGGGTTCAGGCTGGCCAGGTAATGAGCCATGGCCTGGACATCAGCCTCGGGCAATTGCGCCAACCCTGCAACAACGGGCCCCATTGGGCCGGCGGCGACACCATGCAAGGGGGAGTAACCCGTACGCAAATACTGGAACAGCTCCTGCTCGGTCCAGGCAATGGGCGAGGACGAGAGTTTGTTGAGCGCCGGGGCTTCCCAGTTGTCGGCAAAACCGCCGGCCAGAAAGTTGTTTTCTCCGGATTTTTCGGCACCCAATGCATTGCGAGGTGAATGACAGGCAGCGCAGTGTCCGCTACTGTTTACCAGGTAGGCGCCACGGTTCCAGAGTGGGCTCTTTTCCGGATTCGGTGCGTAGGCTTGCCTGTCCCGATGAAACAGTGCATTCCATCCCGCTACCAGGGGGCGCAGGTTCATGGGAAAGGGCAGGCGGGTTTCCTGATTAGGCGCCGAGACAGCAGGGCGGGTCATCAGGTAGGCATAAAGCGATTGCAAATCCTCGTCGGACATTTTTGCGTAGGCGGTGTAGGGAAATGCTGGGTACAAATGCCTGCCGTCGCGATGGATGCCTTCACGCATGGCGCGTTCGAACGCTTTATATGACCAGGCGCCAATGCCGGTTTCCCGGTCGGGTGTAATATTTGTGGTGAAGATGGTGCCAAAAGGCGTATCCAGCCCCAGACCGCCGGCATTGGTCTGGCCACCCGGCGCCGTGTGGCAGACCATGCAATCGCCGGTAAGCGCGACAAGCCGACCGCGCTCAATCGCCTGCGCGGAAAAAATAGATGTATCGACCCGACTGACGGGTGGAATGCTGGTGCGCCAGGGGGCGGCAACCACCAGGGCGCCGGTCGCGGCAGCCATCAGCCCGCCCAGCCAGCTGTTGCGCCAGCGTCGGCTGCGTTTTGCCGTCGGGAGCGGATCCAGCGACAGGGTGGGCAATGCAAATGGCGTTTCACGAATACGCAGTCCGGTTGCGCTGTATATCGCATTGGCAATGGCCGCCGCCGCGGGCAGCTCAACGCCCGGACCCCAGGCCAGCGGCTGATCCAGCGAGCGTGCGCTATTGATGACCTGCACCTCGGGCAGCGCCAACGGGCGCTGTATGTCTTGTTCAGAAGGGCTATTGGGGTCCTGTTGGGTCTGTTGTCCCAAAAGGGATTGCGTCCACTTGCCCAGGCGATCTTTCAGCAGGCGCTGGGTTTCCGGTGTGCTGGGCGGTGCGCTCTCGGTATGGCTTGCATCATGCCCCACTGTCAACTTGCTAACGGCCAGGCCGCCGCTGCGCGCATCCACGGCCAGCTCGACCGACCAGACCGACCATACTTCCTGCGGAGGATTCCTGTCGTTATCAATAATATGACTATAGGCGATGCCACGGCCAAGCCCGGCAGCCTTGGCCGTCGGGCCGGATGCTGCCTGATCCCAGCCGCTTTGTTGCGCAACGCTTCTTAATAGTTGTTGTCCGCGCTCGCTGTTGATTTGTGCCAGACGGGTCTGCACCGGATCCAGTTGATGGTTTTCGCAATATTCATCGAAGTGCGATTCTTGTGCAAACACCGTGGCGGCTGTATAGCTGTAGGGGTCTGTGGCCACCAGGCTGCTGCCGCTTTTTTGAGCGGGGGCGCTGGCATATTCGGTAAGCAGTGCCATCCCTGCGTTCAAGGTTGAGTCCAGTCCGCATAAGCGGCCGGCGATGGACGCACGACGCGGATCAAGCGCGTTGATGCTCCATTGTGCCCGGTCTGCCAGATGCTGGCTCGCGGCCTGATGGTTCTGCTCGACCTTGACCGCCAACGCGGCAGGTGCGTAGGCCGATTGTACCCGTACCGGCTGGTGTAAATCCCAGGCCAAAAGCGCTGCTTCGACGGCGGTCTCCAACCCGTCCTGTGTGTGCTGGCCATGTTGCACAATCCGGACCGCTTCGGGTGCCAGCCCCAGCAGTGCGCACAGTTCCTGCCTGAGGGCCGTCTGGCGATTGGTGTTGACCCACACCGTGAGTTGATCGTCCCGGTGCCATGCGATCGCCCAATCCGGTGCGTCGGCGGCCAGGTGGTTATTCCATTCATACCGGGTTGCCGAATGGATCGTGCCTGGCGTTGTTGTCTGGTTTGTTGAGTGTTGCACATCGGCGCTGGCAACAACGGGCGTGAGCCAGGTAGCGTTCAGCAAGGCACAAGCCTGCTGTGCCTGCGCGCGCTGCACGGCGACAACTCCGACAAAGTTGCCGCGGGTGATGCAACTGACTACGCCTGGCACTTTGCCTGCCCGATCGCTGTCGAGTGACTGCAATTGCGCAATCCGGTTTGTTTGTATGCCCAGCTCCCAATGTGGCGGACGCAATACAACGCCATGCAGCAGTTGGCTGTCCGTTGGTACGGACAGGTCCATGCCGGCGCTGTCATCTGGCGTGTGGCTTATGCCGGTAGTGGTGGGAGTGGTCAGGTCCATGGTCATGGTCGCCCCGTGGCCGCTGAGATTGCCGCCGCCATGATTTCCACATGGGTCCCGCAACGGCACAGGTTGTGACGCAGTTCGTTACGAATTTGTGCTTCCGAGGGGTTGGGATTGCGGTTCAATAGTGCCTGTACTGTCATGATCATGCCGTTCAGGCAATAGCCGCATTGCGCAGCCTGATTATCAATAAATGCCTGCTGGACCTTATTGGGCTGGCCGTTTTCGCTGAGACCTTCAAGGGTGGTGATCGAGCGGTTTTCTACAACGCTGACCGGTATTACGCATGCGCGTGCCGCTACGCCATCCACCAATACCGTACAGGCGCCGCATTCGCCGAGTCCGCAACCGAACTTCGGGCCATTTAAGATCAGATCATTGCGCAATACGTAAAGCAGCGGCGTATCGGGTTCAACGGTCAGGTTGTGATGCTCATTATTGACCGATAGGGCGATCGGACGGGGGGCAATAGGATTCATGGTCAGGGCGTAAAATGTGTCAACTAATAATAAGTTTACACACTTTAATTTTTTGAGCAAACAAAGAATTTCATGAAAATGAACAAGAGTGTATCAACTCGTCATTCTGCGGGTTTTTACTAGTTTTTTCTGAGCATAACCAGAGTTTACACTGCAAACTGCAGATCCGTTTTCATTTTTTTGAAGATGTTCTTTTGATGTTTGATCATTTTAATATAGCGTGTACACTGTAGTTAATCTTCCTGTCCAACACACGCCTGAACCGGATACCCGTTAATGACGTATATGGCACCTCGTACCGAGCAACAATCGCTATTGGAGTCTACCGGCACTCTGCTGGTGCTGCGTGCGCCGGTTGTGCCGCCTGCGCCTGCAGCGGGGCAGCCCGGGGTTGTGTCTGTGTATCTGCAGGATTATGACGATGTGTTCGTTGCGGTATCCGAGCAGGGCTGGGTCCGGGCCTTCTGCGGCCACGTTGATCTGGGTACCGGCATTCAGACCGCGCTGGCGCAAATCGTTGCCGATGAGCTGGATGTGCCGATCTCTGCCGTGCAGATGGTGCTGGGCCACACCGATGCTTCACCCAATCAGGGTCCCACCATTGCCAGCGCATCAATCCAGATCACAGCTCAGCCGTTGCGCCGGGCCGCTGCCCAGGCCCGTCATATTCTAGTGGATTTGGCTGCAGGCATGTGGAATGTCGATGCGGCGCACTTGTTTGTTCAGGACGGCCGTATATCTTCTGCGCATGGGCACGCCATTGACTACTGGACGTTGCTGGCGGGAAAGCTATATCGCCATTACCTGCAGGACGAAGTGCAGACCAAGGCAGCTAAAGACCTGAAAATTGTCGGTCACTCCCAGCCCCGCGTGGATATCCCCGCCAAGACGCTTGGCCAGTTTGTCTATGTCCATGATATGCGGGTGCCAGGCATGTGGCATGGCCGGGTCGTACGCCCTCCCTATGTCGGACGAGATACGGGCGCCTTCATCGGCCACAGTCTGGTTTCAGTGGATACCGCTAGCTTAGATCATATCTGTCCTGACATCAAAGTATTCGTGCAGGGGGATTTTGTCGGTGTAGTGGCCCGTCGCGAAGAGCATGCGATCCGCGCAGCTCGTGAGCTCAAGGTGACCTGGAAGCCTGTTGCACCGCTGGAAGATCTCCAGGACCTGGAAGCGGCCATTCGACGTCAACCCATGAGCGAACGTGTCCTGCAGGATAACCGTAGCGACCATCCCGATCTGCCCCCGGCCAGGGTCGATATCAAACGAACCTATGTCTGGCCGTACCAGATGCATGCCTCCATCGGGCCTTCATGCGCGGTCGCAGATTACCAGCCCCAGCATGTCAGAGTCTGGTCCGGTTCGCAAAACCCGCATATGTTGAGAGTGCATCTTAGCCAGCTCAGCGGCCTTGATGAGGCGCGTATAGAAATTATCCGTCTGCAGGCGGCCGGTTGCTATGGCCGCAATTGCGCCGATGACGTTTGTGCCGACGCACTCCTTCTTTCACAGCACGTCGGGGTGCCGGTTCGTGTGCAATTGAGCCGCGAGCAGGAACATGGCTGGGAACCCAAGGGTGCTGCGCAGTTGATGGATGTGCACGGCTCGCTTGATGCACAAGGCAATTTACGGCATTACGAGTTCAGTACGCATTACCCGTCAAACGATGGGCCGCTGCTGGCGTTGTTGCTTACTGGCAAAGAGCCGGCGTTGCCGCGCAGCCTGCAAATGGGCGATCGCACTGCGGTGCCGCCTTATGGCTATCCAAGCCAGAAAATTGTCTGCAACGATATGGCGACCATTGTGCGCGCCTCCTGGCTTCGCGGGGTCTCGGCGCTGCCCAATTCATTTGCTCATGACTGTTTTATTGATGAGCTGGCGTTCGAGGCTCAGGCCGATCCGCTGGCATTTCGGGTAAAAAATCTGGCGGCTGACGAGCGCGCCCAGCAATTGCTGCTGGCCGTGGGCGAGCGGGCGCACTGGCAACCCGGCAGGTCCGGTAGTCGGGGAACCCCCGATGCTGACGGGTGGCTGCACGGGCGAGGCGTATCTTACGCTCGCTATATTCATTCCAGGTTCCCCGGCTTTGGCGCGGCCTGGTCGGCCTGGATTGCAGATATCAGCGTCAATGCCCGTACCGGACAGATCCGGCTGAATCATATCGTGGTGGGCCAGGACACCGGGCAAATGGTCAATCCTGCGGGAGTACGTCATCAACTGCATGGCAATGTGATCCAGGCGCTCAGCCGCGCCCTGTATGAACAAGTCAGTTTCGATGCCAACGGCACGGTACAGGCAGAGTGGGGCGCATACAAGATTATTGACTTTACTGCCGTTCCACCTATTGATGTCGTATTGATGGACAGGCAGGATGAGCCGCCCATGGGCGCAGGCGAATCGGCATCAGTGCCATGTGCATCGGCCGTAGCCAATGCATTGTTTGATGCCTGCGGCTTGCGCTTTTACCAGGCGCCGTTTACGCCACAGACAGTGCGCGAGGCGCTGCAACTGGCCAGCATCAATGGCGCAACGCCTGCGCTGGCCGGGACGTAATTTTTATTTAAGGGAGATTGAATGAGTCACTATCTATATGGCGCCAATATATCGGCCAATGGCATTCGGCAGCATTATTTGCGCTATGGCGGCAACGAAGGTGAACGGGCGAATCGTCCTGCGGTCATCATTATTCCGGGCATTACCAGTCCGGCGGTGACCTGGGGGTTTGTTGGCGAGCGCTTCGCACGCCAGTTCGATACATACATACTGGATGTCCGGGGCCGGGGCTTGAGCGAGGCGTCCGATACGCTGGATTATGGTCTGGACGCCCAGGCTGCCGATGTGGTTGAGTTTGCCAAAGCCCTGGGCTTGAGCCGTTATATCCTGGTCGGTCACTCCATGGGCGGGCGTATCGGCGCACGTGCGGCGAGCACCGCTCCTGCAGGCCTAGAAGCGCTGGTCATGGTAGACCCGCCGGTCTCGGGTCCCGGCCGCCGCGCCTATCCCGCCAAACTGCCCTGGTATGTCGATTCCATGGCCATGGCGCGCAAGGGGTGCGATGCCCAAGCGATGCGCGCCTTTTGCCCGACCTGGACGCAAGAGCAACTGCAGCTTCGTGCGCAGTGGCTGCATACCTGCGATGAACGCGCCATCATCCAGAGCTTTAACGATTTTCAGAACGACGATGTCCACGCCAACTTTCCGCAAATCAAGGTGCCCGTCCTGTTGATGACGGCCGAGCGCGGCGATGTGGTCCTTGATCAAGACGTTCAGGAAATTACTACCCTGATTCCCGGTTTGAACGTGACCAGGGTCAGCGATGCGGGGCACATGATTCCCTGGGATAACGAAGCCGGATTCTATGCCGCCTTTGGCGACTTTCTTGGCGCCCGGCTCGATTAAGACTGTCGCACCGGTGCTGCGGGTTGCTGCCCGCAGCAGAGCACTTTCACGAGGACTATTATGGCTGTAAGCGATTATCAATTTATCGAGGCATGGCAGAAGGTATTGACTCTGTCCAATCTTCAAGCCGGGCAGACCGTCACGATCCTGACCAGTATATCAACGCATCCGCAAACGCTGTTATGCGCAACCATTGCAGCGCAATCCAAAGGCGCCATTGTCAATCGGCTGGATCTGCCGCCGGTCAATGGTGAAAAGGCACTAAGCCGGGATGCGCTGGCGTATCTGGGCACCACACCACTGACCGGGAACAAGGCGGCCATTGCCGCGCTCAAGGCCAGTGATCTTGTGCTGGATCTGATGACATTGCTGTTTTCACCGGAACAACATGAAATTCTCGAAAGCGGCACCAAAATTCTGCTGGCCGTGGAGCCGCCGGAAATTCTGGTTCGTACAGTGCCTATCGAAGCGGACCGCAAGCGTGTCAAAGCGGCCTCTGCGCTGATTGCCCAATCAAAACAAATGCATATCACTTCCGAGGCTGGCACCGATTTGCGCTGCCCCCTGGGTGAGTTTCCGGCCATCAGCGAGTATGGTTATGTTGACGAGCCCGGGCGCTGGGACCACTGGCCTAGCGGCTTTACCCTGACCTGGCCCAACGAGGGCGGCGCGACCGGACGTATCGTGATTGATAAAGGTGATATCTTATTGCCGCAGAAAAAATACGTTGCCGAACCCATTACCCTGACAGTCGAAAATGGTTATGCCACCCGTATCGAAGGGGGCATTGATGCCCAGTTGCTAAACGAGTACATGAAGTCATTCAACGACCCGGAAGGCTACGCCATTTCCCATATCGGCTGGGGGCTGCAACCGCGTGCCTATTGGTCCACGCTGGGCCTGTACGACAGGGAAAACACAATAGGCATGGATGCACGCGCGTTCGAAGGCAATTTCCTGTTCTCTCTGGGACCCAATAACGAAGCGGGCGGCAGCCGAACCACGGCATGTCATATTGATATTCCCTTGCGTCACTGCACGGTCAAACTGGATGGCGTGGATGTCGTGCGTAACGGCAAGGTTCTGGACGGGGGCACTAATGAGTAAGGCAGACGCAGTCTATGAACAGCAGGGCTTTGGCGCCGAGCTGGAACCGGTCGCACCCTTTGGCTTGTTGATTATCGACCTGGTCAATGGCTTTGCCGATCCCAAGGTTTTTGGCGGGGGCAATATTGCCCAGGCGATACACAATACGGAAAAACTGCTGCAAACGGCACGCGAACAGGGCTGGCCCGTGGCGCACACACGTATTGTGTATGCCGACGATGGCGCCGACAATAATATTTTCAGTATCAAGGTTCCCGGTATGCTGGGCTTGCTGGAAAACGAACCCAATAGCCAGATTGTGCCGCAACTGACGCCGGTCCAGGGTGAGTTGATCGTACGCAAGAATGTACCATCGGCTTTTTTCGGGACGTCGCTGGCAGCCTGGCTGACTCAGCGCGGTGTCAAAACCCTGCTGGTCGCCGGCGCTGTTACCAGCGGTTGCGTACGCGCCTCGGTGGTCGATGCCATGCAGCTGGGCTTTCGCCCGTTGGTCGTCGCCGATTGTGTCGGCGACAGGGCACAGGCGCCGCACGAGGCAAACCTGTTCGATATGAAGCAGAAGTACGCGACAGTGGTCGATCGCGAGCAGGCGATGCGCCTGCTTGGCCTGGGCTAGGGCACTTGCGCGAACGGCTTTAGGACAGATCCCGTCTTGCCATGTTGTAAGAAAAAAGGCTGATCATCAGCCTTTTTTCTTTTTGCGCGGTGCATTTGGTTTGAAAGTGGGCCAGTTGCTTGAATAGTTGCTCAACCGTTTGTGTTTTGCTGGCCTGCATAAATTTCGTCAAGGACGGGATACAAATAGCTTGCGAACGTAGCAGGGTCTTCGCTCATTGGGAAATGGCCCAGCCCATCCATGATGCGCCATTTTACGCCGGCAATGGTGTTGCCCAGCAAGGCAGTATCAGCGGGTGTGCAGGAATAATCATAAGAGCCCGACAAGAGCCAGAGCGGGCATTTGCTCGTGTCGATCTGGCTGACCTGGTCGCGAATATCGCCGTCTATCGTATAAAAATGCAAATCGCCCTTGAATACGCCAGGGCCGCTTTGCATATAGTGCCACAAGGTTTCCCAGCGCTCGCGATCCGGGCTGCAGGGGCCCACCAGTCCGGATACGATGCCGGCGCACACCTCTCCGCCATGCACGTCGGAACGGTGCAGCCAGTCCAGGTCGTAATAAGGATCGACATGGGCACCAGACTGCAGGCCGATCAGGCCGGAAAACTTTTCCGGATGATGCAGGGCAAGATGCAGGACGATTCGTCCACCGATAGAGCAGCCCATGACATAAGGTTGCTCAAGCGCCAGTGCATCCATCACGGTCAGAATCGTATCGATATACTGGGATGAGGTCAACTGGTAGCGTTCGTCCTGCCAGCCTTGCGGCGGTGATGATTTGCCGTGCCATGGCAAATCGAAGGCAATAACCTGAAAGCGATCGGTGACTTGCTTATCATTTTGCAATGCCCGGTATTGTCGCGTGTCGGCGCCTGCCGTATGCAGACACAGCAGAGGAATGCCGTGACCTGCAGTTTCGATGTAGATGCGATGCGGTTTGCCATGCAGCTGGATATTGAGATATCTGCCGGTTACTGCGTCAAAGGTTGCCGTCATCATCATTTCTCCGTGGAACGCAAAAGCGCAAATAGTGCCTTGAAAAACAGCAAATGCGACATGAACGCATAAAGATTGCCTTCTATGTCCAGCCGGCGAAATTTCATCATCGCCAGCAGATCGTGATACTCCGGCCGGGGTACCGGTTGGAAAAATTCATTCCACACATTTTCGTCGGCGCGCAGTGCAAAGTCCCATTGGGGCATCGTGATCGCCGAGGCGTCGCGCACATGCATCCGGCCTTCCCGAATGGCAACCAGATAGCGACGCTCGCCCAGCGCAAACAGGAATGATGTGCTCAGGTGCCGGCCTTTCCAGGCCAGATGTTCCCTGTCTGCCAGTTGGGCAGGCCAGGTCGCGATAATATCTTCATCGGATAACATGAGTCTTCCTTAACCTGGCGTGACATCCAGGCGAAATATGGAGGAGTGCGTTTGCACGCACGGGTAAAGTGCAGCCACCAGCGGATCGTGACCGGGAATCAGGTGATCGTCGGACGGTACCAGGCGGCGTAGCGTACGGTAGCCCTGCAACATTTCTGTGACGTCGACAATAGCCGGGAAGGGATTGTTAGTCGTAAAGTTGCGATAGTAATGCATGGCATCAGAGGCAAGCACGATCGGTCCCCTGCCGGTATTGACCCTGACTGCTTGCAGACCGGGCGTGTGGCCGCCAATACGGATGAGCTCGATGCCGCCAGGCAGCGTGGCATTGCCATCGTGAAACTGTACTTTATCGGCGTATACCTTGCGAATCACTTGAGTAATATCATCTGCGGAAAAAAAATGACGGAAGTTTTCAAAGCACATCCATTTGCCGGTGGCAAAGTGCATTTCGGCTTCCTGCAGATGAATGGTCGCATTGGGAAACTGTGCCACGTTGCCGGCATGATCGTAGTGCAGGTGCGTCAGGACAATATGGTCGATATGCTCCGGCTCGATGCCAAGTGAAGCCAGCAATGCAACGGGCTCGTGCAGGAACTGCCGGTTGCGCTCTAGCGCAGAGCAACGGCTGAATCCCGTGTCCACCAGAACGATCTGCTGCTCATCGCGAATGACCCAAAAATAAAAATCAAGCGGCATCGGGCCGTCGTGCGCATCTTTGTGCAAAAAGTTGTCTGCCGCATTGCGCACGACGGTGGCATATTTCAGGGCATACACTTGGTACTGCCTGTCCACTGTTATTTACTCCCCTTGACCAGCGGACATTCGCTTTCGGACAGCGGATTGAAAGCCTCGGCGCCCGCAACCGTTTTTTCTATGTTGTAGTAATCCCAGGGTTCTTTTGACTCTTCCGGTTTCTTCACAGACACCAGGTACACGTCGTGTATCAGCTTGCCATCTTCGCGCAACGAGGCGTTTCGGGCAAAGGCATCGTGTATTTTCATGGTTTTCAGGGCTTTGATGACATCAGCGACATCATCGCTTTTTGCCAGTTCGACGGCGCGCAGGTAGTTCAATACCGCAGAATATTGGCCAGCCTGCAATGCAGTTGGCATTTTTTTCATTTCCTTATAGAACCTGCTGGAAAATTTTCTGGTCTCATCGTCCATATTCCAATAGAAGGTCTCGGCGAAATTCATGCCTTGTGCCGCCTGCAGGCCTACTCCGTGCACATCGGTAATGCTCATGAGCATGGCAACGATTTTCTGGCTGGTGGTCAGACCAAATTCATTGGCCTGTTTGATTTCATTTTGCAAATCTGCGCCTGCGCTGGCAAAGGCCACTGCGTCTGCCTGGCTTTGCTGCGCTGTCAGCAGAAACGAAGAAAAATCATTGCCGGGAAAAGGATACCGGGTGCTGCCAATAACCTGGCCGCCGCTCTCCTTGATAAAGCGCTGGCCATCGTTTTCCAGCGCATGACCAAATGAGTAATCCGCGGTCAGGAAATACCATTTTTTTGCGCCATCCTGCACCAGCGGCACGGTGCCGACCTTGGCCAGTGCGTACGTATCATAGACCCACATCAGGTTAGTCGGTGAACAGTCTTTGCCCGTGATGCGTGATGCGCCAGCCCCTGTCACGATGGTCATTTTGTTTTTATCTTTGGCCAGATTCATGACCGAGAGCGCGACCGCACTGTTGCCCAGTTCAGTAATCACGTCGACATTCTCCCGGTCCAGCCACTCTCTCGCTTTGGCCGAGCCCACATCTGCCTTGTTCAGATGATCGGCGGTAATCACTTCTATCGGTTTGCCCAGAACCTTGCCGCCAAATTCTTCGACAGCGATTTTGGTGGCCAGAATGGATCCTGGGCCAACGTTACCGGAATAGGTGCCGGATACATCGGTCAATACGCCTATTTTTACCACGTCATTGGATATGGCGCCGCTAGCAACGCTTGCGTAGCCACCGCAGAGCGCGGCCAAGCTGATTGCCAATTTTCTCATTTTCATAATTGTCTCCTCGCTGATATTGCTATTTATAGCTGGCTGATGTACTTGGTATTGAGAAATTGTTCCAGGCCTTCGATACCGCCTTCCTTGCCAAGGCCGCTGTCTTTGAGCCCGCCGAACGGCGTCTCCGGCAGGGAGGCCTGACAATGATTAATGCAAACGACACCGCTTTGGATCATGTCGGATGCCCGTTTGGCTGTTCGGCTGTTGAGGGTGAATACATAAGAGGCCAGTCCAAAGGGCAGGCGGTTTGCTTCGCTGATTGCTTCGTCGAAAGTTGAAAACGGTCGGATCAGCGCCAGGGGGCCGAAAGGTTCGGTATTGGCGGCGATACACTGGTTGTTGAAATCGCGGATTACCGTGGGCTCGACAAACCAGCCTTTGCCTTTGATCACCTGGCCGCCGGCGATAATCCTGGCTCCGTTGGCTACCGCATCGTCAATGAGTTGTTTCATGGCAGCATGTCGCCGCGGGTTTGCCATGGGGCCCATTTTCACGTCGTTGTCAAAGCCATTGCCGATCGTGATTTTGCCGACGGCGTCGACCATTTTTGCGGTGAAGGCTTCATAAATCGAATCCTGCACATAGATGCGTGTGGGTGATGTACAAATCTGGCCAGAATTTCTGAATTTGGCAGCGGTGATATTTTTGACTGCTTCGTCAATATCACAATCGTCAAAAACCAGGACAGGGGCGTGTCCGCCCAGCTCCAGCGTGAGTCTCTTGAGGGTCGGCGCCGCCAGGGCTGCCAAATGTTTACCTATCGCAGTGGATCCGGTAAAGGTCACCATTTTGATTTCCGGTGCCGCCATCAGTTGTTCCGAAATACTGCCAGGTTCGCCGAATACGACATTCAGCACGCCGGCCGGCAACCCGGCATCCACCACGGCGCGGGCGATCTCCAGTGCGACGCCGGCCGTCTCTTCGGAAGGTTTGATCACCATCGTGCATCCGGCAGCCAACGCGCCCGCTATCTTGCGCGAGGGTGTGATGGCCGGCGCGTTCCAGCCCGCGAATGCCGCTACCGGCCCTACCGGCTCCTGGATGACCATCTGGCGCATGTCACGATTGCGGCTGGGAATAATTCGTCCATAAAGACGGCGGGCTTCTTCTGCTGCCCACTCAAACATTTCCGCAGCGACAATCACTTCGCCCATGGCTTCGGCCAGTGGTTTGCCCAGCTCATAGGTGATGGTTCGAGCAACCTGTTGCTGCCGTTGGCGCAGCAGAGCGCCTGTCTGCCGCAGGACGTCCGAGCGGGCGAGGGCAGAGGTGTCTCGCCATTGGGCAAATGCCTTATCGGCGGCGGCAATGGCGCAGGCCACGTCATGCTGCGTTGCCATCGGCAGCTTTCCCAACACCTGTTCTGTTGCCGGGTCGATCACCTCCAGTGTTTCCCTGCTGGTCGCGTCGATCCACTGCCCGTCAATCAACAGGGCAAGTTGTGTGTATTGCATAGGTCTACTCCACTTGTTCTATGTTGGCTTTCTTGATTACACCGGACCAGCGCGTCATCTCGGACCGGATATGAGCAGCGAATTCATCGGCAGTGCCGACAAAGGGCGACTGCCCCAGCGTTGCCAGTTTTTCTTTGGCCTGGTCGGTTGACATGATCTCTGTGATGGCGGTATTGAGCTTTGTGACAATTTCAGGGGGCATATCCGCCGGCCCGAGTACTCCATTCCAGGGCTCTGCGCTAAAGCCGTCGATGCCGCTTTCGCTGGCAACGGTTGGCATGCCCGACTTCAGTTGGGACGGGCCGGTACTGGCAATACCCAGCGCCTTCATTTTTCCTGCGGCTATTTGGGGGTCTGCTGCGATAATGCTTAGAAAGGCCATATCAACCCGACCTGCCACCAGATCGGATAACGCGGCAGAATCACCCTTGTAGGGTATATGGGTAATATCGATACCCGACTGGCTTTTGAACCATTCTCCGGCCAGGTGGTTGACTGCGCCATTACCTGCAGAGGCAAATGTCAGGGTGCCCGGTTGTTTCTTTGCACCCTGCACCAGGCTATTGATGGAAGTGTAAGGCGAGGAGGCGGGCACGACCAGCAGATACGGATAACTGGCAACCGGGGCGATCGGGGTCAATTCCCTGAATACGTCGAATTTCACATTTTTCTTGAATACCGGTTCGATAGACAAGGTACTGCTGCTTCCCAGCATGAGGGTGTAACCATCCGGCTTTTCCTTTTTTACCGATTGCAGGGCCAGAACGCCCGTTGCGCCCGGCCGGTTCTCCACGACGATGGTTTGCCCGAGTTTTTCGGACAGGCCCTGTGCAAGATACCGTCCCACGATATCGGTAGGCCCGCCGGCTGAGAATCCGATGACCAGCTTCACCGGCTTTTCGGGATAGGCTGCAGCGGCCGACAGCGGCAGGGCCAACGCACACGCAGCCAGTAGCCCGGCTCCGACTGTTTTTCCATTCATGATATTTCCTTTGAGGGACCGCCGTTGGCTATGCGTAACCTTTTTCGATCAGTTTGACCATGACCGGGTAGTACTCCTTGACGAACCCCGCATCGCGCGTCTGCTCAAGCAGCGAATGGGTCAGTTTGGCGGCTTTGGCATCGACCTTCCCATCTTCGGCCAGCGTCAGCGCCAGCCTGATATCCTTGATGGCATATTCGGTCGGGAAGGTTTTTTCCGGGAAAGTATCTTTTGATAATGCCTTAAGGCCCGGATTGCGCAATACAAAGCTATCTGCAGAGCCTTTGGTCAGGGCATCGAACATCAGGGCCGGGTCTACGCCGGCACGCTTGCCGATAACCAGTGACTCGGCAAGCGCCTGTACCGTCATGAAGACAATCATGTTGTTCATTATCTTAACGACCTGGCCGCATCCTGTCTGTCCGCAAAGGACAATATCGCTGCCCATGGTTTCCAGATAGGGCTTGATCATCTCGAAGGTATCCGGTTCGGCGCCAACTGTGATCAACAATGTGCCATCTCTTGCCGCTTCCCGCATGCGGGCAACCGGCGCATCAATCAGTGTGACCCCCTGTTTTTGCAGTGCTAAAGCCAGCTCACGGGTGCGGGCAACGTCGCTGGTGCTCATATCCACCACAAATTTAATGCGACTGTTGCCCTCCGAGAACAGCCCTCCATCGCCCAGGCAAACCTCTTGGACCTGACTGATGCTGGGCAGGGAAAGAAACACAATGTCGGTATCCTGTGCCAGTTGTTTCAGTGATCCTGCGGCGATAGCGCCCATTTCTTCAAGGCGCCCGACCGGCTCGGGCTGGACATCATAAACGTGGACCTTGCCCTTGTCACTGCGAATCAGATTGGCACACATGAACTCGCCCATCACGCCAACCCCGATAAAACCCAATACGTTGCTGCTCTCTTTCATTTACTGTCTCCTGATCAAATCTATTTTTATGTATCTTAGGAGACTGGGCCGTGGCCGCTATGAAAAGTGATCAATGGAGCGTTCTGCTTTTGTGTAAGCTTAAGGTCTGGATGAAGAGGCAGGGTGGGCAGCATGGGTCTGGCGGCATGCGCAGATCGCTTGATCCTGATAGGGCAGCCAAGCGATTCCTGAGGGGTGGGACGAGCGCGGGGCGAATCACTGGCTGCATTGCCGTATGATCGGGCAACCACAAAATAGCCGGGCAGGCCAGTCTGCTGCGATACCGGGTTTCAGCAACTATAATTTCCGATACCAGCGGGCGCCGGCTGCAGTGCAAGGCCCAATCGGCTCGATAACTCGTCCAGGTTTGTTCCTGGAGCCAGTTCCAGCACGGTGGGAGCAGCACCTGAAAGCTCAAAGACAGCAAGATCGGTGTAAAGACGTTTTACAACGCGTGCGCCTGTTAATGGCAGTGAGCATTGCTCAACGAGCCTCGGTTGTTGGTTCTTTCCAAAAAGATTCATCATGACAAATACACTACGCGCACCCACGACCAGATCCATCGCCCCGCCAGGGGACGGCAAATTTGCGTCTGCACCAGTGGACCAGTTTGCCAGATCTCCCGAAGCGGACACCTCAAAGGCACCGAGTATTGTGATGTCAAGGTGTCCACCGCGCACCAGGGCAAAAGAATCCGCATGATCCACAAAATGGCCGCCAGAGACGAGACTGACCGTCTTGCGTCCTGCATTGATCAGATCAAAATCCTGCAGGCTGCCATTAACAATTGGGCCCGATCCGACAATGCCGTTTTCTGTATGGACGATGATCTCGTCCTGAGCATCAAAATAGTTTCCCACCAGTTCAGGCATTCCAATGCCGAGATTTACCACCGCTCCAGGGAAAACATCCTGCGCGACCCGTCTTGCCATATGTTCTCGAGGAACAGGTTGCCACTGGCTCATTTTGTTTCCTTTTTAAGATTGATGACTCTTTGAACAAAAACGCCCGATGTCACAATAGTCTCGGGATCCAACATGCCCAACGGAACGACATCGTCTACTTCTACGATGGTGGTTTTAGCTGCCATGCACATGACCGGGCCAAAATTGCGAGCTGTCATACGGTATTGGAGATTACCCCATCGGTCGGCATGACGCGCCTTGATCAAAGAAAAATCGCCAGTTAATGCGTGTTCAAAAATGTAGCCACGCTCGCCGATCAGACGGCTCTCTTTGCCGCGTGCCAAATCAGTACCGTAGCCAGCCGGTGTAAATATTCCACCAAGGCCTGATCCGCCCGCTCGAAGCCGTTCCGCAAGCGTGCCTTGTGGAACGCACTCCAGCTCAACTTTTCCCTCACGGTACAGGCCTTCGAAAACGTGAGATTCCCAGGAGCGAGGGAATGAACATATCATCTTTCTGACCCGCCCTGCAGCCAGGAGCCTGGCCACACCCAACAGGGCATTGCCGGCATTGTTGTGGACCAGTGTAAGATCTTTCGCGCCACGCTCTAGCAACGCGCTGATGAGCACGTCCGGTACGCCTGCGCCACTGAATCCACCCACTAAGATCGTCGCCCCATCGGGAATGTCATGAACCGCATCAATCGCGCTGTCGCATATTTTGTTAATCACGGCCAGCTCCTATATCGCTGCGATTGCTCACACCCGTTCCAGCACGAGTGCAATGCCTTGTCCTACGCCGATGCACATGGTGCAAAGGGCATAGCGTCCGCGGGTCCGATGCAGTTGGTTGACTGCTGTCATTGCCAATCTGGCGCCGGACGCACCTAGCGGATGGCCCAGGGCAATAGCGCCTCCGTTTGGATTGACATGTGCTGCATCATCAGCCAGGCCCAGATCACGTGTCACGGCCAGTGCCTGTGCGGCAAATGCTTCATTCAGTTCGATCACGTCCATATCCTGGATACGCAGTCCGGTCAGGGCAAGCACCTTTCGCACAGCAGGCGCAGGACCAAAGCCCATGATTCTGGGTTCAACGCCTGCGAAAGCCATGCCAACGACACGGGCTTTGGGCTCAAGGCCATATTTTCTTGCCGCATCGCCAGAGGCAAGCAGCACGGCGCAAGCGCCGTCATTGACTCCAGATGCATTCCCGGCGGTGATGGTGCCATCGCTCCTGACAATCGGCTTGAGTTGTGCAAGTTTTTCCAAACTTGTTTGCCGCGGGTGTTCATCGCAAGCGACAATGGTCTGTTCAGATTTTTTGTTGGCAATGGTAATGGGCATAATCTCGTTGTTGAACAGGCCGGCGGCGATCGCTTGCGTTGCTCGCTGTTGACTGCGATAGGCAAACGCGTCTTGGTCCTGACGGGAAATGTCAAATTGAGTTGCAACGTTTTCGGCAGTTTCAGGCATCGAGTCTATGCCAAAGTGCTGTTTCATCAGCGGATTGACAAAACGCCATCCTAGTGTGGTGTCGAACATTTGTTGTTGACGGGAAAAGGGGGTGGACGCCTTGCCAACGACATACGGTGAACGCGACATGCTCTCCACTCCACCGGCAATCATCATTTGTGCGTCACCGCTTTTAATCGCACGCGCTACAGTGCCGATGGCGTCCAGCCCGGAAGCACATAAGCGATTCACCGTAGATGCGGGTACCTGCACCGGAAGACCTGCCAATAATGTGGCCATGCGGGCGACATTGCGATTGTCTTCGCCGGCCTGATTGGCGCAACCTAAGATCACATCGTCGATTGCTGACCAATCAACCTGCTCATTTTTCTTCATCAGGGCCGAAATAGGCATTGCTGCCAAGTCATCGGTGCGGATCGTGGACAGCGCACCACCATAGCGCCCAAAGGGTGTGCGAATAGCGTCGCAAATAAAGGCGTCTTGCATCAGATTGTTCATGGATACTCTCTTTACTAAAATTTGATTTACACGATACTCATATCACGCATGATTTACGTAATTGAGCCAGTTCACCATCATCGACGTTCAACAGCTGTTGCAATATCTCAGCTGTATGCTGGCCGACGATAGGAGGAGGCAGGTCGTATGTTGGCGGTGTGCTTGTCAATCGTAGCGGAGAGGCTGCTGCACTGATACGGGCGCCGTCTTCGCGTTCCAGATCGACTTTTAACTTGCGATGGATGACCTGTTCGTTCTGAAATACCTGCTCATAGTTATTGATAGGGCCGCAAGGGACACCATTTTTTTCGAGCATCTCCAGCCAGTCGGCCGAGCTGCGGGTTTGCATGGTTTGATTCAAGTTGGCGTCAAGGCGCTCTCGATTGACGATGCGGCCCGTGACCTTGGTGAAATCCTCATCGCTGGCAAGATCGTGACGGTCGATGGACGAGCAGTAGCGTTGCCACTGCTCGTCATTGCCGATAGCGATGATAATGTGGCCGTCAAGTGTGGGATAAACGCCATACGGAACCAGGCTCATGTGGGCGTTTCCCATTCTGGCAGGCACGTTCCCGCTGGAAAAATAAGCCGTGATCTGGTTGCTGCCCAAGGCCACAATGCAATCGAGCAGTGACATATCGATATATTGACCCTGACCCGATTTATTTCGGTGATTGATAGCCGCCAGCAGGGCTATAGTGGAATACATACCGGTCATGATATCGGCCAGCGCGATGCCCACTTTCTGAGGACCCCCGCCGGGGAGGCCGTCTTTTTCACCGGTGATGCTCATCATTCCGCCCATTCCCTGGAATACGAAATCGTAACCGGGGCGGTGCGAATAGGGGCCGTCCTGGCCAAAGCCTGTTATAGAGCAATAGATGATCTGGGGGTTTTCTTTACGTATGGATTCGTAATCCAGCCCATATTTTTTTAAATTCCCGACTTTGAAGTTTTCTATAAACACATCGCTTATTCTGGCCAGCCGTTTGATCAGTGCCTGGCCTTGCTCAGTTGTGATATCAATCGTCACTGAGCGCTTTCCACGGTTGGCAGCAGAATAGTAAGAAGAGTCTGCGGGCAGATCCGTTTGCTGACCAGGTAACCAGGGTGGCCCCCAGGCTCGAGTATCGTCGCCGTTTCCAGGTCGTTCGATTTTGATTATCTCGGCGCCCAGGTCGGCCAGATTCTGTGTACACCAAGGCCCGGCAAGGATACGCGTCAGATCGAGCACACGGATATTTGATAGCGCCTTATCATCGCTGCCTTGTCCAGACTGATTAAAGATATTCTCCAACATGGTGTTTTATCCTGTTAATGCTGACTATTTTGTTACTTCGGAAGGGTGATGTTGGCCTGCTGGATGACTTCAGACCATTTATCGATCTCCTTATTTACATAAGCATCGAATTGCGGCTGAGGCAGGTTTCCGGGTGTTGCGCCCAGTGCTGCAAATTTCTCTTTGATGTCTGCAGATTGAAGAACATTTCTGACATCGTTTGAGATTTGCTCCAGTACACCTCCAGGAATGTTTTTTTGTCCGTATAAGCCGAATATTGAAATGGCCTCGAAATCTTTCACGCCAGCCTCGGCAATCGTGGGTGTATCCTCAAGTTGAGGGACCCTCTCTTTTGATGTGACGCCAAGTGCACGCAAGGACCCGGATTGGATATGGGCAAGGACACCCGGCACCGAATCGAACATCACCGGTATCTGGCCGGCCAGCAGATCGTTTAGGGACGGGGCTGCGCCGCGGTACGGGATATGGGTCAATTTAATTCCCGCCATGTGCGCAAAAAGCTCACCGGATAAATGGTTGGCGCCACCTATCCCGGCGGAACCAAAATTGATCGATCCAGGCTTTTCTTTGGCCATCTTGATCAGGTCCCGTACGGTTTTTGCCTCGAAGTTCTTATTGACGACTAAGACGTTAGGCACAGAGGCAACCAAGGCTATATTGCTAAATGCCGCTTTGGTGTCATAAGGAATCGTATCCTTGAGCAAAGTGGGGTTAATGATATGGTGTGTAGCCGTAACCAATAACCTATATCCATTTGGCGTACTCCGGGCGACATCTGCAGAGCCGATCGTGCCGCTGGCGCCACTTTTGTTTTCAATGACGACGGGCTGGCCCCATTTTTCGGACAACGCCTTGCCCAAGTGCCGGGCAAGCACGTCTGTAGTGCCACCGGCAGGAAACGGAACAACGATGGTCACCGCTCTATCGGGATAGCTGGCAGCCACTGCGGTGGTGCAAGCTAACGCAGCTAGTACCCCGGCAACTGCACGAATTATATGTTTCATGACTTGTCTCCTGAATAAGAATAGGGCCGTCGGTGTAGACGGCACAGGTTTTTTACATTTCTAGGCGTCAGAAAATTCCACCGTGGCCTCTCCTTCAGCCACGAGCGTATTCTGCTGGTTCGTTACTGCAACTGAAACAACAATCCAGTGGGCTTTTTCTGTTTTCTTGACGATCTTGACTGTGCCAGTCGGGGTGATCGTGTCGCCAGGTTTCACCGGAGACTTCCAGCGGGTTTCCAAACGTCGATGAGTGCCTCCGAGTGGTAAGGCCCAATCGGTCATCATTTTGGTAATCAGGCTGAAGTTGGACATGCCATGCATGATGATTCCGCCGAAATTTGTCTTGCCAAAGTCTGACTCCATGTACTTGTCGTCCCAGTGCAGCGGGTTGTAATCAAGAGACGCTTCGCAAAATTCCCAGATCGTTTCGCGGGTTGGTTGAAAGGATGCCCCTTTGATTTGCAGGCCTTCTTTGATGTCGAATGTATTTTCCATGTCTTATTCCTTACACCGGCCGGATTGTCCAGCCACGGCCAGAGCAAATAACTTCGTTGTTTTGGTTGAAGAAAACGTTGTCATGAATGGCAAATAGACGGTTGCCTTTGATGAACTTGTCCAGCGCGCGCGCCTGCAACGTTATGACGTCTCCCGGGCGAGCCGGCAGGTTGTAACTCCAGGACTGGCCGGCGTTGATCGTTCCCGGGCTACGCATCCAATCGTCGTTGGGCGTGCACGAAAACATGAGCAATACATGTATAGAGGGCGGTGCGATAAGGCCACCCCATTTGGTCGTTTTGGCGAATTCCTCATCTACGTAGAGCGGGTTCATGTCCCCCGTCGCTTTGCATAACTTGTAGATCGCTTCCTTGGTCAGGGTGTAGGGGATTGTCTCGCGTGGGGCACCGGGGACGATATCGTCCCAGATTTTCCGGGCTGTATTGCCTGCCCAGAAGTCGGTGTCGTACTTATATTCCATATATGCCTCCGATATAAATAAACGAAATTGACTGATATTTAAAATAACCGCTAAGCGGTTGTTGATAACCGCTCTACGAACTATTCTAGATAGCTTTATCGGACGTGTCAATGGTATAAATACACATTTGTTCGGGTTTCAAGAAACAAATGGACAATAAAATGGGCAATATGGGGCCCGATTGACAATACACGTGGACGTATTCGCTTCTATTGGGCGGGACCGTCGGGTATGCTAGAAGGCTTTATATAAACAGGCAGGAGAGTTAAATATGGCGAGTCCGGATAGTGAGTCATTTGTGCGTACGTTTGCACGGGGATTGCAGGTTATTGAGTCGTTGGGTCGCAGCAAACTGGGTATGAATATCGCGGGTGTTGCCGAAGATACCGGATTGAGCCGGTCGGTGGTCAAACGCTACTTGCTCACGCTGACTGATCTTGGCTATACAAATACCGTCGGGCGCGGGTATGCGCTTACTCCCAAAGCGCTCAATCTTGGGCTTTCATATTTTTACTCTCTGCCGTTTTGGCGTCAGGCGCAATTGGAGCTGGAAGAACTGTCTCAATCCATTCAGCAATCATGTGCAATGTCAATCCTGGATGGAAACGAGATTGTTTATGTAGTAAGAATCCCTACCTATAAAATTCTTCGATCTAGCCCGACGCTGGGTAGCCGTCTGCCGGCCAATGCGGTTTCCATGGGGCGGGCGCTGCTGGCCGAATCGGAGCAGGAAGTCATCGAGGGTTTTCTTGCGACCGCACCACTTAAGCGACTGACGAACCAGACTATTACCGACCCTGAAAAGTTGCGCACTGAAATCGAACGAACCAGAGAGCAGGGATATGCGTGGGTAGATGCAGAGTTGGATGAAGCGATTTGCGGTTTGGCGATTACCGTGAAAGATCTGGAAGGAAAGGCACTGGCCGCGATCAATATAAGCCTTCCCGCGGGTCAGATTACCCAGGAACAGGCTGTCGAAAAATATCTGGGGCCATTGCGACGCACGGGGTCTACGATTCGTTCAGCCTTGTGAGCCACATTATGTTCTTATCGACATTTCAGGTACTTCAGGTACTCTGTCCAGAGTCGCTGACCTGAGGAGGAGCGCGAAGCGTACCTACGTATCATGCTCCTCCATTTCCTCCATTATTAATCACGCACCAAACCGTTCAATCACTTCACTCAGCGCCACGTGTCCCAGGAGCGAACCGGAACCAGCCGGTGTTTCGCCATTTTCTATTGCTGTTGCAAAGACGACCGCAGAGGTGTTGGCAATACGCTCGCGCATGGCGGTAATTTTTGGCCACCGTGTGGAATCGGCCACCTCATGTATATCCAGCCATCGGGCTACTCCTATAAAAACAGCATCGGCCAGGCAGGGTTGCGCGCCTAGCAGGAAGGGGTTGTCACCAATCATCTGCTCCAGTTTGTCATGACGATTAATAACGCCGGCATTGCCCACCTGCTGTAATATCTTTTTTACCTGCGGGTCCGGGTTTTCCATCTCCCATGCCTGCCACAGCGGGACAAAGGCGCCGGTGAAACCCGTGTTGATAAAGGCCATGAGCTGATGCATGCGGTCCGTCTCAGGTGAGGTTGGCGCAAAGCTGATACGCCTTTCAGTGTCCCGGTCTTGCAACCAGTTGGCAATTGCCATTGTTTCGGTCAGGACTTGACCCTGATCGGTAATAAGGACCGGTGTTTCCCGCCTGGGATTGATGCGCAGATAGGCCGGTTCAAGCATTTCGCCCAGCATGTCTACCTGGCACAGGCGATATGGCTTGCCCAGCCATTCCAGGGCTGCAATCAGTCCCATGGAGCTGCCGGCGGGAACGCCATAGAGTAAAATCGGTTCCATCAAAATATTCTCCATAATTCATATGTGATAGCCAGTGTGGCTTGCGCATGCATTATCGAGGCATACTCAGCTCCAAGTAAATTACGCACTTTTTGGTAACCATCATCGGAAGCATCATGAAAGATCTGGTCTCTTACTGTCCCATAGAGGAAGTCATGCAGGTATTGAGCGGGCGCTGGCCAACGCTGCTGGTCTATTACCTTAAAGACGGCGCCAAGCGATTCAGTGATCTGAAGCGGGATAATCCAACAGTCTCGCATAAGATGCTGACGTTTGAATTGCGCAAGCTTGAAAACGCCGGCATTGTGCAGCGCACGGTGTTTGAGGGCTATCCATTACGTGTGGAATATTCCCTCACGGCGGACGGGCAGGGGCTTGTGCCGCTGATTGATGCGCTGGGCGATTGGTGGAACCAACTGCCGGGCGATGTGTCCTCGCTGCCGAAAATACATCAGAGCGCGCTTACGGGTGAATGAGCGGACTTGATCGGTCCTTCCGGAAAAAGGAAAACGTATCAAAGATCGAATATCAAAACGGAAATACCAGATTCAATAACGTGATTTTCCTGGCAGGCTCAGCCTTGCAAAGTATGGTTTTTTGATGATTTATACTTTTTCCAGGCAAGAGGCAGTTGTTTCTGGCAACTCGTTGTCTACAGATACACAAAGCGCTGGCCTTGTAATAAATATGACTTGTCTATGCAATAGACTCTGAGCTCGGTATCAATATATGTGGCGGAGAGTAAACTGGTGAACACTGAACTGTCATTCGATCGCGATGTGCTGAGAAATCAGATTGGCATCTATAAAAGGCTAAAGCAGAACGGGTATTTGGAATCGGCTCAAAAGGAGCTGGAGTCTATCGAGCTTCAATTGGCGCTCGTGCAGCAATCACATACTGCCCAATACGAAGAGCTGAAGGCCGAACTCGCGCTTTAAGCGAGGGGGCAATGGTGTCGTCGCATGGCTGCGTCAACCCCGGCAAGTACGACAGGGGCTGACGCTTTCACTGCTTGCGGCAAACAATCCGGCTAATCAGCCGGTCAGGCGTTGCCGCGCTGCCATCATGTCGTGTTGACGGGACGGCGGGCTTTTTGCCAGCACGGCCTGCTCATGAGCGAAATAGTCAAATGCCACCGTGCTGCCTGGTTCCTCGTCAGAGGTCAGGATCAACAGTTCATTTTGCGGCTCCAGCACCCGATCGCCTTTGCCGTCGCGTACGCGCGTAACCAGCCCCATCCGGTTCATGAGTTCGATCAACGGCGCAGGATCAAGTTCTTCTACATTGACCATATGCCCGACATCCCATGTGCCATCGGCAATCAGCATGGCTGCTGCGACAACGGGTACGCCGGCAGTGTACGAAATGGCCTGGCTGCCCACTTCTTCGTAGCTCTCTTCATGATCACAAATGTTATAGATAAGCACTTCCTGCGGCACGCCATTCCTCGTGCCCTTTACCAGGTCGCCAATGCAGGTTTTGCCCGTGTATCCCGGGGCAAGAGACGCCGGATCGGGCAGCACCGCCTTGACAACCTTGAGCGGCACAATTTCATCACCTTCAGCCGTACGCACGGGTTTTTCAGAGAGCAGGCCCAGGCTGTTCAGGACGTTGAATACATTGATGTAATGGTCGCCAAAACCCATCCAGAACCGGATGTTGGGAACGCCCAGGTTTTTCGACATGGAATGCAACTCATCATGGCCGGTCAGGTATGTCGTGTGATTGCCAACCACGGGCATTTCCCATTGCTGGCGATGCTCGAACATTTTGCTGGCCTTCCAGCGGTTCTGCTCCCAGGACCATACGGTAGAGGTGAACTCACGGAAGTTGATTTCAGGGTCGAAGTTGGTGGCAAAGTAGCGGCCATGGCTGCCGGCGTTGATGTCGATGATGTCAATGGAGTTGACCTGGTCAAAATAGGTATCCAGGGCAAAACGGCCATAGGCATTGACCACGCCAGGATCGAATCCAACGCCCAGCAAGGCGGTCACACCGGCTTTTTTGCAGTCATCGCGTCGTTTCCATTCATGGTTACCGTACCAGGGCGGCGGCTCACATACCTTGTCCGGATCTTCATGAATGGCGGTATCTAGATAGGCCGCGCCGGTTTCTATGCAGGCAGTCATGACTGACATATTCAGAAAGGGCGAGCCTACATTGATGACGATCTGGCTGTCGGTTTCACGGATCAGCGTTTTGGTGGCCTCAATATCAAGCGCATCCAGCTCGTGTGCCTGCAGGCGGCCGGGGCCGTGTTTATTGCCTTTGTCCTTGATAGAAGCAATAATGGCCTCGCATTTGGCGACAGTGCGTGATGCGATATGTATATCGCCAAGCAAAATATTGTTCTGTGCGCATTTGTGTGCTGCCACGTGTGCGACGCCGCCGGCGCCGATGATCAGAACGTTGCGTTTCATTGGATAATCCCCCAAAATATTTAATACAAGCAGCCACGGTCCTAGGACAGGCTGTTGACGTAGTCGTCAAAGGAAAAGTCGCGCACGACGCGCACGGAGCCATCCTCGTCTTTAATGACGATGGAAGGCATATGAATGCCGTTGAACCAGTTTTTCTTCACCATGGTGTAGCCGCCGGCATCGCCAATGGCAATTTGGTCACCGATTTGCAGCGGCCGGGCAAAGCGGCCTTCGCCGAAAATATCGCCCGCAAGACATGTTTTGCCGCAAACCATATAGGCGTGCTCGCCCGTATTCTCGCCCACCGGCGCAGTTTCACGGTAAATCAACAGGTCCAGCATATGAGCCTCTGTGGAGCTGTCTACAATCGCCAACTGCTTCTCGTTGACCACAATATCCAGAACGCTGACCTGCAGTGTTGTACTGTGGCGTACGGCAGCCTCTCCTGGCTCCAGATACACCTGCACGTTGTATTGCTTTGCAAACCGCCGCAGGCGCTCGCAAAAAGCATCCAGCGGATAGTCTTGTGCGGTGAAACTGATGCCGCCGCCAAGGCTGACCCACTTAAGGTGAGGCAGGATCGCGCCGTAATCTTTTTCAACCTGGGTAAGCAACTGATCAAAACGTTCAAAATCGCCATTCTCACAATTGTTATGAATCATGACGCCATCGAGCTTGTCCAGTACAGACAGGATGGGTGCCGGATCGCTTTCGCCCAGTCTGCTGTACTGGCGGGCAGGATCGGCCAGGTCAAAGCCGGCGCAACTGATGCCCGGGTTGACACGCAGGCCTACCGGTTTGTCGCCTGCTGCCGAGGCAAAGCGCGTGAGCTGACTGATGGAATTGAAGATGATTTTGTCGCAGTTGGCAATCACTTCGTCGATTTCATGGTCGGCAAAGGCCACGCTGTATGCATGCGTTTCACCGCCGAATTTCTGGAAGCCGAGCTTGACTTCATACAGGGATGAAGACGTTGTGCCATCCATATGCTGGCGCATCAGATCAAAAACCGACCAGGTCGCAAAGCACTTGAGCGCCAGTAATACTTTGGCGCCAGACTGCTGGCGAATGTAGTCGATGACGTGCAGGTTGCGCAATAGCGCAGATTTATCGATCAGGTAGTAAGGAGTAGAAGGCGTTTGCATGGTGTATCAGGTGTCAACAGATGTCATAGCTTGTGAAGAACTCATGGAAGTGTTTTTTTGATGAGGCGGTATTTTTTTGCCCAGGCGTTCCACCACAATGGATGGACGGTCTGTAAATGCAGCGACGATTTGCAACTTGCCGCCCAGGCTCTCAATGTAATGCTGCAACGTAGACACCAGCATGTCGTTGCGCTTTTCTATGCGCGAAATGGTGCCCTGGCCAATATCCAGCGCAATGGCCAGATCTTCCTGGGTGTGTCCGGTGGCCTTACGCAGATCTTTAAGCGTTGCCACTTTCAATACCTGGCCGGCTGCGGTGCGTGCACGCTTGCCGCTTTTGTCGGCATCACGATCAGTACGGGGCGTCGTCTCTTTGCTTGATTTTTTGGGCATGATTCTGGCCTCTGCGTGAATGAAATGCATAAATTGGATGCGAATTTTGGATGCGAATTGGCTAGCAGGTCTGTCATGTTGACAGCCGTACACCGGTGACAGCGTCAAAAGATGAATGTGATCTGCATTTTATGAGTTCAATAATATATGCTTTCAAGTGAATATGCAACCAAAGGCATAATTACCGGAAAATTACACAGCTATGATAGCTTTATGGACCATATCATTAGCTGCTTCTTGTACCTGTACGCTGGGCCATTATTACTCTACTATTGCTTACATGATTTGCCGGCCGGACAAAGAACAGATCGACTCTTTGCCCATGAGTTCATTGTCGTGGCCGCCCGATCCAACCCAACCCGTCTTTAACCGGAGATTTTTTATATGAGTATCCTTCGCTTACCTTACTGGACCTTGTCGCCCGAGGCCTATCAGGGATTGGGCGCAACCAAGAAGGCGCTGGAAAAGAGCAGTCTTGGCAAGCAATTGATCGGATTGGTATGGTTGCGCATGTCGCAGATTAACGGCTGCGCTTTCTGCCTGGAAATGCATACCAGGGAATTGCGTGCCGGCGATATCGCCGCTGCCAAGCTGGACGCGCTGGCCGGATGGCGTGCCAGTGAACGCTTTGACCAGCGCGAACGCGCCGCACTGGCCTGGACCGAAGCGCTCACCCATGTGGACAAGACCAGCGCACCGGATGAAGACTTTGAGCCGCTCAAGCTGCATTTTAGCGATGCGGAAGTTTCCGACCTGACCTTTGCCATTGCCTTGATGAGTGCATTCAATCGCCTGGCAATCGGTATGCGCCAATAATCCTGGCGACTGTTCAATCATTGCAGTCGAGCAAGGGGCTGCTGTTTGCAACGGCTTCAGGCAAAAAAAAATTACACATGCATTAGTGCATATGTAATTTTCAGGGATGGCCGCGATTGGCCGGGTTCTCGCCCGTTGGCGCTCCACAGTTCAATCGCGGCTGATGTACGTCGTTCTGTTGCGTCGTGCGCCTGCACCAGTCAGACCGGTGCGCGCACGACGTTCCATTACGTATTGCGCAGGGCGGCTGCGGTTTTTTTGCGCTGCGCGATCGTGCGTCCTACCACGACGATCAGCAGGGCGCCGACGATCTCAGCGGTCAGCTTGATCAAGGTAGAAGGCTCGCCAAATCTTTCCACAATGAAGATGTCCGTGATCAGCATGCCGCCGGCAATCCAGCCCAGCAGTGCAGCGCCAAACAGCACGACGCTCGGGAAGCGGTCAATCAGCTTGAGTACAAGCGTACTGCCCCAGATAATGATCGGAACGCTGACGACAAGGCCGAATATCACAAGACCAAGCTGGTGCTCTGGATTTGCGCCCTGGGCTGCTCCGGCGATGGCAATCACGTTATCCAGGCTCATGACAAAGTCAGCAATGAGAATAGTTTTGAACGCCGAGAAAACCGTTGTCCCGCCCTGTATGTTGCCATGCGCATCATCTTCCGGGATCAGCAGTTTGATACCGATCCAAAGCAGCAGCAGTGCGCCCACGATTTTGAGGAAAGGCACGGTCAGCAGAGTCAGCGCGAAAGCGATCAATGCAACCCGCAGGATAATGGCACCGGCGGTGCCCCATAGAATGCCCTGCATCCGCTGCTTTTTCGGCAGGTTGCGGCAGGCCAGCGCAATGACAACGGCATTGTCGCCGCCCAGCAGAATATCAATCAGGATAATTTGAAATACCGCTGCCCAGCTGAGTGTCTGTAAAAGTTCAAGCATAATTCACCATGAATCCGTCTAATTGAATGTTGGAATGAAACGGATCGGGACACCTGTCTGGCTCGTGAACCCCGAAAGGGCGCACCAAGAGTCTGAGAGGAGCATCAGACAAAACAAAACGGCCTGATCCGCAAGGACACAGGCCATCATTTATCTGAGGATGAACCTTGCCCTTGGTGGCAAGGTCTTGCTGCAACATGGATGTGTTGCCCGGGCACCGGGCGTCTGCAGATAACTGCATGACAGCCGTAATGACGATGCGGCGGAAGAAAGCTACTCCCCTTGATGGTTGAAGTATAGCGATGATTTGCGCTCTGTCAAGATATTTTTGGCGATTTTGGCGATTTTGGCGATTTTTCATGTAATTTTCACCGCTAAAGAGGATGTTTTACGCGCAGGATCGCTTCTGGTCAGTTCTGAGGCCGGGCCGAAAAAAAATAAGAGTAAAATAAACGGCTTAAATTTTGAATTCAGGACCCAAATATGTTCCCCCAACGGTTGACCGATGGCTACGCTTCTTTTCTTCATGGCCGGCTTGAACGCGAGCGCGCGCGCTATGAACAACTCGGTAAAAGTGGCCAGCACCCGGAAATCATGGTCATTGGCTGCGGGGATTCCCGCGTTGCACCCGAGGCCATCTTTGATGCAGGGCCGGGCGAAATGTTTGTGGTGCGCAATATTGCCAATCTGGTACCGCCCTGTGAACCGGACGTCGATTCATCCTATCACGGCACCAGTGCGGCCATCGAGTTCGGTGTCAATGCTCTGCAGGTCAAGCACATTGTGGTGTTGGGGCATGCCAGTTGCGGTGGCGTGGCGGCGTTTGCCAATAAGGCGGCGCCGTTATCCAAGCGGGATTTCATTGGTAAATGGATGTCGCAGATCGCGCCTGTTGTCGAGCGTCTTGGGCCGCCAACGCAAGATCACCAGAGCTGGATCCGGCAACTGGAATGGGCCGTTGTCGAGTACAGCCTGGCCAATCTGATGACCTTTCCTGCCGTCCGCGAACGCGTGCAAGCGGGCCTGCTCAAACTGCATGGCGCCTATTTTGGTGTGGCCACCGGCGTGCTGTTTGTCCGCGACGAGCAATCGGGCGAGTTCAAGGCGTATTCGGAATAAGAACAAGGCAACGCAAACCTGGGCGCGGGAGCGTCTGCCGATTAGCGCGTATTGCCGAAATACTTCACGCGTAGCTTGTGTATCTCGCCGCGCTCGTGCAAGCCAAGCAATTCCAGGGTAACGGGCCGCAACAGCTCGCTTTGCAAGGGAAAACCAAACCCATACTTGTCCGGGTGGAACACGGAGCCAACCAGGCGAACGGGTTTGCCGGGCTGGGAATGGGCAAAGTATTCCAGGACCGGAGCATCGCCTACAAGCGCATCGACCTCGCCAGCTATCAGTCCCTGGATCGATGCATCCAGGCTGTCATAATTCCTTGTCCGAATTCCCAGGTTCTGGACATAGTCTTCGCCCACGCTGCCTCCCAGAACACCAACGGTCTTGCCGGACAGATCTGACAGGGAATGGATCTGGCTGGTCAGCGATGTGGTCGTCATGACACTTGTGATTGATGAGGTAATATAGGCAATGATGGCCACGCCCAGCACCATCCATAATGCCGACCAAATGCGGCCAATCCAGCCCAGCAGGTTTTTGTGCGTCGTCTTGCCTGTGGTCAGGATTGACATGGTATGGAAAAAATTATCAGCCAGTCCTTCGCGCCACCTGCGCGGAAATTCGCTGTCCAGCCTGCGATCCAGCAACGTAATGATGACTGTCGCAAACAGGGCGAGAATCAGCAGCCACGCAAAGGTGGTCAAATGCCCGCTGTCAGACAGCCCGTCGATAATATTCTGAAATGAGCCCGCACTCTTGCTTGGTGTCATGATTCTCAGGCCCGAGTCATACCAGGGTTGCGTAAACGCGATCGATTGCGCGCGCTGTCTGGTAATCGTAAGGTTCGTTACTGCCGCGTCTATCTCGCCATTTTGAACGGCCTCTATCAGTTTGCGGTAAGAGGGATAACTTCGATAGGTTGAGGATAATCGCAGCTTGTCCTCCAGAGACTGCCAAAGCTCGATTGCCATGCCGGCATATTGCCCGTTCTCCCGTATGACAAAAGGCTGGCTTTCATAGACGCCGACGGTCACCTGCCTGGATGCTGCTCCTTGGTCTTGTGCCCGGCCTGCCTCAGGAAACAGGCTGATCACCAGCGCTATGCCGACAATCCCAAATGTTCTTGTTACCCATCTCAGGCAGTCACATTCAAATACACCGTATTTTTTCATGTCTCATCAATATTTGTTCATAACAATCAGCGTTCGACTTGAACAGGATCATGCCCGACGCAAAGCGGCCCTGGCTTTGCAACGCTCATAACACGATACTGCAACGGCAACGCTCATGCAAAGGAGACCGCATCTGCACAGCCCCCATGCTCCTTTATAAACCATATTCGATTCTCAAACCGGCTGTTGGCTATCCGCAGCGGTGACTGACCCATTGGAAATGGCTGATCTGGCAGCGCTGCAGCAGGTTGATGTCTGCAAATTGGTCCACGCCGAATGAATCCGGTGTCAGTCGCGGGTTGCCTTGGCGCATTCAATTGCGACTGTCATATAAGCATTGTCATAAAAGGTATGTAATGTTGGCCCAGTTAAAAATCAGCAGGCCGCGGTTTGCCGCAGGCGCCGGGCCAACACAGTTGCAATTGACAGGGCACGAACAGCCTGTCGCAGCGCAGTTCCGATCTAATGTCTTGATTCTGCGGACAAAAATAATTTTTACCTTATTTTTACGTCAATGTTCGTACGATCTGCCGTATCCCTTACTTTCGGATCGATCGTTCATGATGGAAACAATGCTTCTCTTTCTGTGCTCATTTGTTGCCTTGCTGGTGCTTGTCTATCTGGTCTACGCACTGCTGAATGCGGAGAAATTTTGATATGAGTACCCAGGCCTGGCTTAATCTCGTCCTTTTTATGGCTGTACTGACAGCGTTGGCGCCGCCGATTGGCAGGCTGCTGGCCCGGATAGCACGCCCTGCAGCAACGCTGCATCCACAGCTATTTAATCGGCTGGAACGTGGTGTCTATCAACTCTCTGGCGTGGACCCCACGGTGCAGATGGGGTGGAAGCGCTATCTGTTGGCGCTGATGCTATTTAATATTGTCGGCGTGCTCGCAGTCTTTCTGTTGCAAACGGTTCAGCAGTGGTTGCCGCTGAACCCGCAGCATATGGGCGCCGTGTCTGCAGATTCAGCATTCAATACGGCGGTCAGTTTTGTGACCAATACCAACTGGCAGGGCTATGGCGGAGAAACTACCATGAGCTACCTGGTCCAGATGGCCGGATTGGCCGTACAGAACTTCCTGTCAGCCGCCACCGGGATTGCCGTGGTTTTTGCATTGATCCGCGGATTCGCAAGCAAGAGCCAGAATCATATCGGCAATTTCTGGGTGGATATCACCAGGGTAACGTTATATGCGCTGATACCGCTGTCGATCATTCTGGCACTGGTGTTTGTCAGCCAGGGCGTGATCCAGAATTTTTCGCCGTCGCTGGCCATCGATACGCTCGACGGCGGCCAGCAGACCATTGCTATGGGACCGGTGGCCTCGCAGGAAGCGATTAAGTTGCTGGGTACCAATGGCGGTGGCTTTTTTAACGTCAATTCTGCCCACCCCTTTGAAAATCCGGGGGCATTCAGCAATTTCGCACAAATGATCGCGATCCTGCTGATTCCTGCCGCCCTGTGCTTCTGCTTTGGGAGAATGGTCGGCGATCGCCGGCAGGGCTGGACAATCTACGCGGCCATGTCGGTTATTTTCGTGGTGCTCACCGTATGCGTGTTGCTGGCAGAGCAGCAGGCCAATCCTGCGTTGTCAGGTCTTTCTCTTGACCAGGCATCGCATACCTTGTTGCAGTCGGGCGGCAATATGGAAGGTAAGGAAGTGCGCTTCGGGATCGTGGGTTCGGCCCTGTTTGCCGCAGTAACAACGGCAGCCTCCTGCGGTGCAGTGGTGGCGATGCATGATTCTTTCATGCCGCTGGGCGGCATGGTGCCACTGCTGCTGATGCAACTGGGCGAGGTTGTGTTCGGTGGGGTCGGCTCTGGTTTGTATGGCATGTTGATATTCGTCATCCTGGCTGTGTTCATTGCCGGATTGATGACCGGACGAACACCGGAATACCTGGGCAAGAAAATTGAAATGCAGGAAATGAAAATGATTGCGCTGGCCCTGCTGGTGCCGCCGTTTCTGATTCTGGCCGGCACCGGTCTGTCTGTTGTGCTTGAGGTCGGCGTGGCCTCTCTGGGAAACCCGGGCGCGCATGGCTTGTCCGAAGTGCTGTATGCCTTTACCTCTGCTGCCAATAACAATGGCAGCGCGTTCGCCGGCCTGTCTGCCAACAACCTCTTTTACAACCTGATGCTGGCGCTGGCGATGTTTGCAGGACGGTTTGCTGTCATCGGCGCCGTGCTCGCCGTCGCCGGCTATCTGGCAGCAAAACAGCGGTTGCCTGCCAATGTGGGCACCATGCCCACCCATGGTGTCCTGTTTGGCGTTCTGCTTATTGGCGTTGTGTTGATCATGGGGGCGCTGACATATATTCCGTCGCTGGCCCTGGGTCCCATTGCCGAGCATGTGCAGTTGTTTTCAGTTCAGTCAGCGGAGTAACGCATGAGTAAAGTCTTATCAATGACAGACGGCATCAAACCAGCGCAGGTATTGCGCGACACGTTTCTGAAGCTGGATCCACGAGTCCAGATGCGTAACCCGGTCATGTTTGTCGTTTATGTCGGCAGTCTGCTGACGGCGCTGTACAGTATCGCCGGGTTCTGGTTCAGCAACCGGAGCAGCCACGGGTTTACGGTTGCCATTACATTATGGTTGTGGTTTACGGTCATTTTTGCCAACTTCGCCGAAGCACTGGCAGAAGGGCGCAGCAGGGCGCAGGCGCAAAGCCTCAAGGGGCTGAAAAAAAGCATGATGGCGCGCAAATATGTCGATCCGGTACGGCGCGATACGATCATCGAAGTGCCTTCGGAGACGCTGCGCAAGGGTGATGTCATTCGTACTGACGCAGGTCAGTTGATTGCTGCCGACGGCGAAGTGATCGAAGGTGTGGCCACCGTGGACGAATCGGCCATTACCGGTGAGTCGGCGCCGGTCCTGCGTGAGTCGGGCGGCGATCTGTGCTCTGTGACCGGCAGTACGAAAGTGCTGTCCGACTATCTGATCATCCGGGTGGTGAGTGATCCGGGGGAATCGTTTCTGGATCAGATGATCCGCATGGTAGAGGGCGCCAAGCGTCAGAAGACCCCCAATGAAATTGCCCTGACCATTCTGCTGGTGTCGCTGACCCTGATTTTCCTGCTGTGCGTGACGACCCTGTATCCGATGTCGGTCTATAGCGTTGCCGCTTCGGGCGCCGGCCAGCCGATCAGCGTCATCGTGCTGATCGCGCTCCTGGTTTGCCTGATCCCGACCACGATCAGCGGCCTGCTGTCGGCCATCGGTGTGGCCGGCATGAGCCGCATGATGAAGGAAAATGTGATTGCACGCTCTGGCAAGGCGGTGGAGGCCGCAGGTGATATCGACGTATTGCTGCTGGACAAGACAGGCACGATTACTTACGGCAATCGGCAGGCCAGCGCCTTTATTCCGAGCCAGGGCGTGCCGCTGCCGCATCTGGCATGGCTGGCGCATGAAGCGTCGACGGCAGACGAAACGCCCGAAGGCAGAAGTATCGTGACGCTGGCTCGCGATATGCAGGTAACGCTTGCCGATCCTGCCGGCGACAAACTGGTTATCCCTTTTACTGCGCAGACGCGCATGAGCGGCGTGGATATCGCGAACAACGGCGCCGTGCTGCAAATCCGCAAGGGGGCCGTGCAGGCGATCGAACAGTATTGCCTGGCCCAGGGCAACGCCATCCCTCAGGATATCGCCGAACACGTCAGGCAGATTGCGCAACGCGGTTCTACTCCGCTGGCCATTGCGGAAAACGCCAAGATTGTGGGGTGCATCGAATTGAAGGATGTGGTCAAGCCGGACATCCGCGAGCGGTTTGCCCAGCTGCGCACCATGGGGATCAAGACGGTGATGATTACCGGCGACAACCCCCTGACGGCGGCGGCGATTGCGGCAGAAGCCGGGGTGGATGATTATGTCGCACAGGCTACGCCGCAAACCAAACTGGATATCATTCGGGATTATCAGCAAAAAGGCCATCTGGTTGCCATGACCGGCGACGGAACCAATGATGCGCCGGCCCTGGCCCAGGCCGATGTGGCCGTAGCCATGAATTGCGGCACGCAGGCGGCGCGCGAAGCCAGCAATATGGTAGACCTGGATTCGGACCCTACCAAATTGCTAGAGGTCGTCAAGACAGGCAAGCAGATGTTGATGACCCGCGGCGCGCTGACCACCTTTTCTATTGCCAATGATGTGGCCAAGTACTTTGCCATTATCCCGGCCGCGTTTGTTTCCGTTTATCCCCAACTGGGCGTGCTTAACGTCATGCAATTGCACTCGCCCGAATCGGCCGTGTTGTCGGCAGTGATCTTCAATGCTCTGATCATTATCGGGCTGATCCCGCTGGCTTTGCGCGGTGTAACCTTTCGCGCGCAAAGCGCCGCAGCGCTGCTGCGCAGAAATCTGCTGATCTACGCCGCCGGCGGGCTGCTGGTGCCTTTTGCGGGTATCAAGCTTATCGATTTGATGCTATCGGTGCTTTGACACCAGGAAATTTCATGATGAAAATATTACGTTCAACGCTTGTCCTGTTTCTACTATTGACTGTTATCACCGGCTTTGTCTATCCGTTGGTCGTTACCGGTCTGTCTTACGCCTTTTTCCCCTGGCAGGCGCGTGGCAGCCTCATCGAACAAGAGGGAAAACAAATTGGCTCTACCCTGATCGGCCAGACCTTCACGAGCCAGCGCTACTTTTGGGGACGGCCGTCGGCTACGGCTGACCACCCCTATAACGCCGCTTCGTCCGGTGCCAGTAACCTGGCGGTGTCGGGACAGGCCTACCGGCAACAACTGGCTGCCCGCGTCCAGCAATGGCGTGCCTCGCATGGCGATGCGCCGGTTCCGATTGATCTTGTCACCAGTTCAGGTAGCGGGCTGGATCCGGAAATCAGTATTGCCGCGGCAAACTATCAGGCGGCCAGAGTGGCCGGCGCACGTTCCCTGACGCTGCAACAGGTCCAGGAGGTGATCGGGACAGTGCAGCATAAGCCGGTCATGCTGTTCTTCGGTGAGCCGCGTATCAATGTGCTGGCATTGAACCTGGCACTTGATCGCCAGTATCCATGAGTAGCCGAAGCGAGATCAACGTCAGACGCTGGTCTGGCGCCATGTGCAACGATCATGCCGTCGACGGGCAAACGGCACCGCTCACTACCGGTATTTGCATACAATACAGCTGTCATAGCCGATTCATCTTATTCAACAACCATGAACTATGGTGACCCCATACCGCAAAGACCCTGATCAATTGCTTGAGGAGCTTGCCCGTGAAGAATCCCGGCGGGCCCGGGGAAAATTGCGTATTTATTTCGGGGCCAGTGCCGGGGTGGGCAAGACCTTTTCCATGCTGACGGCAGCCCATCAGGAATTGGCAGCTGGCCACGATGTCGTTATTGGCGTTATTGAGACACACGACAGGGAAGACACCCGGCAATTGGTCCTGTCCGTGCCAGCCATCCCCCTTGCTACTATCCATTATCGCGACCGTGATATCCGCGAGTTTGATCTGGACGCCATGCTGGCCAGAGCGCCGCAGATTGCGCTTATCGATGAACTTGCCCATACCAATGCGCCGGGGCTGCGACACAGCAAACGCTGGCAGGATATTGATGAATTGCTGGGAGCAGGGATCGATGTATGGACGACGCTGAACGTGCAGCATCTGGAAAGCCTGAACGATATCATCAGCGGTATTACAGGCATCCGGGTGACCGAGACCGTGCCGGACCAGGTCTTTGATGACGCAGACGAAGTTATTCTTGTGGACATCACGACCGAAGCGTTGTTGGCCCGGCTGCAGGCCGGTAAAGTCTACATGTCCGAACAGGTTCCGTTGGCAAAACAGCATTTTTTCCGCAAGGGGAATCTGATTGCGTTGCGCGAAATCGCCTTGCGTCGGACTGCCGAACGTATCCACCGGGATGTCAGGCAGTATCGCCATGAAACCTATGTAGAGGCAATCTGGCGCACCGCCGAGGGCATTCTTGTGGTGGTGGACACGGCCCTCACACCAAATGCAGCCCAGGCCCTGATCCGTCATGGCAGCCGCCTGTCGGGCCAGATGTCCTGTCCGATGCATGTGATGTTCCTGCGAGAGGCAGTAAACAGCAGGGTGCCTGCCCGCTCCAATGGCGACTGGCAACTGCTGTTGCAGCAGGCCGAACAACTGCAGGCCACAACCACCGAGCATTATTGCAATGGTGATGTCATGCCCGACATCGTCGCCTATTGCAGCAGTCAGAATTTGTCCCGCCTGTTGCTGGATCGATCGGTTCTGCGCCGATATTGGTGGCGTCCTTCGCCGCTGGTGCGGGTCGGGCAACTGGGACCGGATATCGATATTATTATTTACGGGGGCGGTTGCCGCCGGCAGCGGCAGGCAGCGGCGCGCGCTCAGGATCATACCTTTGCCCGGCGCGAACCGGTTGATTGGGGCAAAGTGGGGCTTGCGCTGATGTTTGCCTGCGCGACCACCGCTTTGTTGTGGCCGTTTTCATCGACGCTGGCGATCACCAATATCGCGATGTTGTACCTGGCGCTGACCATGGTGGTTGCCCTGCGCCTGGGACGCTGGCCAGGGCTGGTCTGTGCAGTGAGCAGCGTTGCGCTGTTTGACTTTTCTTTCATACCACCGCTGTGGTCCTTTTCAGTTGCCGATATTCAATATTTGATCACGCTGCTGGTCATGCTTGCCGTCAGTACGCTGATCAGCCAACTGGCTGCGCAGCAACGGTTTCAGGGCAGGCTGGCATTGCAGCAGACGCAGCGGGTGCACAGCCTGTTCGAGCTGGCCAAGCGGCTGTCGGGATCGCTGCAGAAAGAACAGATCGTGCAGGAAAGCCAGAAGCTGTTGCTCAGCGACCTGGGCGAAGATGTCTTTGTCATTCTGCCCGACGCGCATGAATCGCTGGTCTCGCCTGAAGTGGGCGCCGGCCATGAGGTGGCCGGACTGGATATGGTCGCTGCGCAATGGGCATTCGACAATGAAGAAAAAGCCGGTTTTGGGGCCGATACGCTGGCGGCGAACGCCTTTCGATATTTTCCCCTGTATGCGCCGGTGCGGATTCGTGGCGTGCTGGCCGTTCGCATGCAAGGCGCTCCCCATCTGCTGTCGCCGGAATGGCAACAGCAACTGGAGATCTACGCCCATGTGATCGCCATCGCGCTGGAGCGGGTCCATTTCGTGGAAGTGGCCAATGAATTCCTGCGTCAGGTCGAATCGGAGAAACTGCGCGTGACCATGCTCAATGTCATTTCGCACGACCTGCGCACGCCCTTGACAGTGCTTATCGGCGAGGCCGAGGTGCTGGCCGGCGAATCGAGCGACAATCATGTCAGGCAAAAGGCTGCGATTATTCTGGATCGTGCCCGCTGTATGCACGACATGATGAGCAAATTGCTGGATATGGCAAAGATAGACTCAGGCCAGCAACACATCAGCAAAAGCTGGCAGTCCATTGAAGAACTGGTGGGAGGCGCCATCCGGCATCTGGATGTGTCCGCCAGGGGCCATGTGCTGGAAATCCGCATTGCGCCGACCCTGCCGCTGGTCGAGTGCGACCCGGTGCTGATCGAACGGGTCATTGCCAATCTGGTTGAGAACGCACTGCGATATAGCCCGCAGGGTACGCAAATAGATATATCGGCCCGTCACCAGGAAGATTCGGTTCAGTTGATGGTCGCTGACAGAGGTGTCGGGCTGCCGGACACAGAAGCGCAGCGTGAGCGTCTGTTTGACAAATTTGTGCGTGCCCATCCCGAGTCCTACACCACGGGTGCCGGACTGGGCCTGGCCATTGCCCGGCAACTGGTGCAGTTGCATGGCGGAACGCTCACGGCGGCCAATCGTCCTGGCGGCGGCAGCTTATTTACCGTGCAACTGCCTGCGCTGCCCATGCCACCCGTGCTGGAGTAAACATGCAACTGAAAAGAAAACTGCTGCTGCTCGAAGACGATGCGCATATCAGGAAAATGATTCGCCAGTGCCTGCCGGACCAGGACTGGGAAATTGCCGAGGTGGTCACCGTGGCAGAGGCGATTGCGGTGGCAGCGGCGTTCGAACCTGATCTGGTTATCATGGACCTGGGCCTGCCCGATGGGGATGGCAAGAAATTTCTGCGCAGCTTCAGAACCGGCTCCAATGCAACGGTCATGGTGTTGACCGCACGCGGCCAGGAACAGGAAAAAGTATTTGCCCTGGATGCAGGCGCGGACGATTATCTGACCAAACCGTTCAGCGTGGTCGAATTGCAGGCACGCATACGTGCCCATCTTCGACGCAGCGCGGCAGCGTCACAGCAGGCGCCCAGCCATTATCAATTTGGCGATATTGATGTGGACCTGCAAGCGCGCCGGGTCAGTCGTGCCGGCCAGCTGCTGCACCTGACGCCCAAAGAGTTCGACCTGCTCAGCCTGTTGCTGGTCAATGCGGGCAAGGTCGTCACACAACGCAGAATGATGGTTGAAATATGGGGGCCGGCTTTTCTGGACCAGACACACTATCTGCGCATTTACATGGGGCATCTGCGCCACAAGCTGGAGCAGGATCCGGCCCGGCCCCGGTTTATTCTGACCGAGACAGGCGTCGGATACCGGCTTGAACTGTGAAGGCAGCTTGAACTATGAACGGACACCGCTATTGGCCGACAGCCGGTTCCTGGGCGGTCGCTACTGCACTTGCCGGCGTACCGGAGATTGCGATCGTGATTGCTTGCAGATGAGCTGCAAGAGTCATGGTCATATGGCGGTACGCTTGAACAGGCCTATCGTTTGCTCAAGGAACGCCGAGTGATCGTTTTTGCGCCAACTGAGCATGATGGGCGAGGTGAACTCCGGTTCGTCCAGGTTTACATACACGACATCATCGCGATGCAGGCGACGCACTGATTCGGGCACAATCGCAATGCCGATCGTCGCAGTTACCAGGCCAATGGCTGTTTGCAATTCATTGACTTCCTGAATGACCTGCGGTGAATACCCTTTCTGCCTGAACAGATTGAGCACGTGGTCCGCATAGCTTGGTCGCGGCCGGGCCGGGTACAGGATGAGCGGTTCATCCATGATATCCGCGAGCCGGACCGATGCTTTGCCGGCCAGGTGGTGGCTGATGGGAAGCGCCACAACCAGCGGTTCGTCGGTCAATACCAGCCGCTCGATCTCGTCGTCTTTGAGCAGGATTCGTCCGACACCGATATCGATTCGGCCCGATTTGAGCGCTTCAAATTGCTGTAGCGTGGTCATTTCCACCAGCCCGATCTCCACTTGCGTGTTCAGTTGGCGCAATTGACGGATCAGGGCCGGCATGTGTCCATACAGCGTAGACGGCACAAAGCCGACACCGAACCAGATGCGGTCGTTCTTGCCGATCCGGCGCGTGGCGTTGATGGTTTCCTCTAGCCGTTGCGTCATTTTTTCAGTCTGGTCCAGGAAATAGCGACCGGCATCGGTCAGCACGATACCGCGACCCAGGCGCTCAAATACCGTCACGCCCAGTTCTTCTTCAAGCATTTTTATTTGTCGACTCAGGGGCGGCTGGGCAATATGCAGAATCCGCGCAGCCTTTGTAAAGCTCAGTTCCCGGGCTACGCACTGGAAGTAGCGGATTTGTCTTAACTCCATATTCATACCTTAAAAGTATCGATTACGCCAAATATAGTCTTAGACACGGACAAAAACAATACGGATAATAAAGAAAACGATATAACAGCCAGCTGCGCCGGGCGCCTTAAAACGGCCTTGCGGCAGTAGCACAGCCACTCATCGCGTATGGAGATGCAATTGAAACACAATACTCGTCGATCACCCGGCATCAAAGCCGTTTGCGCAGCGACCGCCATTGCTGGTCTGTTTGCCGCGGGAGCTGCGGCTGCTGCCTATCCGGAACGTCCTATTACCTGGATCGTGCCGTTCCCGCCAGGAGGCGCAATGGATGTGATTGCGCGCACGCTGGGTGAGTCGCTAGCCAAAGACCTGGGCCAGCCGATTGTCGTGGAAAACAAGCCGGGCGCGGGCGGCAATATTGGCGCGGCCCAGGTGGCCAATGCCAAGCCGGACGGTTACACGATCATGATCGTGGCCAATGGCATGGCCGTCAACCCATCGCTTTACAAGAAACTGAGCTACGATCCGATCGCAGACTTCGAGCCGATCTCGCTGCTGGCAGACGTGCCCAATATTCTGGTGACGCAGGCCACACGCAAGGATGTCAACTCGGTTAAGGACGTTATAGAACAGGCCAAAGCTAATCCCGGTAAATACACGTATGCGTCCGCCGGCGTGGGCACCTCTATTCACCTGGCCGGGGCGCTGTTTACCTATCTGGGAAAACTAGATATGCTGCATGTGCCCTATAAAGGCAGTGGCCCGGCAGTGTCGGACCTGCTGGGCGGACAGGTGGACTATATGTTTGACAGCATCACGTCCTCCAAACCGCATATTGACGCAGGCAAGTTGAAGGCGCTGGCGATTACCACCACCAAACGCTCGGCCTCATTACCCGATGTCCCGACCATTGCCGAAAGCGGCCTGCCCGGGTATGAGTTGCGACCCTGGTTTGCGACGTTTGCACCTGCCGGCACACCAGCCGAGGTTATTCAGACGCTGCAAAAAGCCATGCTCAAGGCGATGGAAACTGATAAGGTGAAAACCACGTTCAAGACCATCGGCGCCGAAAAAATCGGCAGCACGCCGCAAGAACTCAAGACGTATCTGCAGTCTGAAACCGGAAAATGGAAGAAAATTCTGTCTGAGACGGGCATTTCGGCACAGTGAATGTGACGGCCAGTGAGTGCGATGACACGAACTGTTGCGTTTAATAGTTGTATTAAATCGTTGCATTTGTCCCAATAATATCAAGGATCAAATATGTTATTCATGGTAGAAATGGCAGTAAACATTCCTCATGACATGCCAGCAGAAGTGGCTGCGGACATCAAGGCCAGGGAAAAACAATACTCGCAGGATTTGCAGCGTGCCGGCAAATGGCCGCATATCTGGCGCGTTGTGGGCCAGTATCGCAATGTCAGTATTTTCGATGTGCAGGACAATGAAGAGTTACACAATCTGCTGTCCGGGCTACCGCTGTTTCCTTATATGGATATTCAGGTAACAGCATTGTGCCGGCACCCCTCTGCAATCTGACGCTACTATAACCTGGCACGACGGTCCCGCGTCGTGCCGGCTGTATTCTTTCTACTTGAGCCGGCCGTGTTCTTTGTATTTGAACCGGCCGTATTCTATTTGCGTGTATAGAACGAAATCTTGTCTTCGTCCAGCGTGATGCCCAGGCCGGGCCCCTGAGGGACCTTCAGGGTGTAGTCGCTGTAGTCCAGCGGCGTAGCCAGAATCTCATCCTTGAGTAGCAGCGGGCCGAACATTTCGGTGCCCCACTCAAGCCGGTTCAATGTAGAGAACAGATGCGCGGCTGCAATGGTGGCGATAGAGCCTTCCAGCATGGTGCCGCCATACAGGGCAATATCGGCTGCCTGCGCAATGCCGATGAGGTCCCGCGCGTTTTGCAGGCCGCCGGCCTGTTCTATCTTGATCGCAAATACATTGGCGCAATGCGCACTTGCCAGTGCAAACCCGTCCTGCGGGCCTTTGAGGGATTCATCGGCCATGATCGGCACAATGCCCAGCGCCGTCAGGCGTTGCAGGCCTGCCAGGTTTTTCTCATGGATGGGTTGCTCCACCAGTTCGACCCCGGCATCAACCAGCGCACGCAGATGCTGGGTTGCTTCGGTTTCCGACCAGCCCTGGTTCACGTCGATGCGAATGCTGGCCGTCTCGCTCAGCGCCTGTCGGATGGCACGAATGTGTTTCAGATCATCTTTGGGCGCCCGCATGCCGACCTTGAGCTTGAAAAGTCGGTGGCGGCGTGTATCGAGCATCTGCTGTGCTTCGTCAATATCTTTCTGGGTATCGCCACTGGCCAGAGTCCAGGCGACACTGATCCTGTCATGAACGGCGCCGCCGAAAAGCGCATTCAGTGGCACCCCTAGGCGTTTTGCATAGGCATCGTAGAGCGCGGTCTCGATTGCACATTTGGCAAAGCGATTGTCCTTGATGGCCTTGTCGATGCGCTGGCGCATGGCGGCCAGCCCTGATGCCGGCTGCCCGATGAGCAATGGCGCAAAATAGCGATCGATATTGGTTTTCATGCTTTCGGGGCTTTCGCCACCGTAATTGAGGCCGCCAATGGTGGTCGCCTCGCCGATGCCTTCAATGCCATCGGAGGTTTTGATACGGACCAGCACCAGGCATTGATTATGCATGGTAGCCACGGACATTTTGTGCGGGCGAATGGTAGGGATATCAAGAATTTGCGTACTTACTTCTACTACGGTTGCATCCATATCCATTTCCTGTGATAGCAGATTTATATTCGTGTTCCGAGTATATAAGTGCGGCGGCGTCCGGTCTAATATGGAATTTGTTCATAGGTATACCAAAAAGGTATCGAAGCGATGTACGTCGGGCGGAACTGACACCCTTGCCGCGCTGACCACACAAAAAAAATAAGTGCCTGGGTTCGGGTCTGGCGACCATCAATGTTGAAACCGGAAAATGGGGCGCTAGGGTAAACGCTCGTTAACCGAGATCAAAGGGTATCTTCCAAAAAGACTAATTGTCCCTTGAATCTATACCGTGCGAATATCAAGAATAGACTCCCGGTGCGGCCGTCAGGATGCAACTGAGAAGAGTATAAAAACGATCAGGAGACAACAATGGCATGGATCTTAAAATTGGTTCCGCGGCTGGTGCTCGGTGCGGCCGGTATTTCGTTTGCAACGGCGGTTCTGGCTGCAGATATCACAATTGGCGCAGCGTTTCCCCTAAGTGGCCCTAACGCCAGCTATGGCGATATCTTCGGGTCTGGTGCCAATCTGGCGCGGGATCATATCAACGAGGATAATCTGCTGGGGGAAAAGCTGCGGATTCAGTACGAAGATACGCAGGCATTGCCTCAGCAGGGCGTGATCAGCATGAACAAGCTGGTCAATGTGGCACGGGTACCCTATGTGCTGTCAGCGTTTACCGGTGTTTCCAAAGCGATTTCCACAACAGCGGCACGAACCAAGACGGTTGCAGTCAATGGGGGCGGCGTCGGGCCGGATCTGGCCAGTCTTGGCGCCTATTTCTGGAACGTGATCCCGTTGGCTACAGACGAGGTCAAGGCCATTTTGCCTTATCTGATCAAAGAAAAAAATCTGAAAAAATTTGTTCTGGTCTATGTCGATGATCCCTTGGGAGAAGGTATCAGAAAAGAACTGGAAACCAGCCTGCCAAAGGCGGGCGGCGAACTGGCAGAATCGCTGTCTGTGCCGGCAACAATGCAACAGTTTGCCGGTATTGCTGCCCGCGTACGCGCCGCCAATCCTGATGTTATCTATATAGCTTCTTACGGATCCCAGCAGTCTCAGATGATCAAGCAATTCAGGGACAATGGCGTCAAGCAGCAGATTGCCAGCTACAGCGCCTTTTCCATTCCCGAGACCAATGCCTTACCGCAAGCCAAGGGGGCGGTATATACCACGCAGAATATCGACTGGAAGTCTGCAGATCCGGTAACGAAACGTTTTGTACAGGATTATCAGTCCAAGTACAACAAATTGCCGTCAGCGTATATAGCCAACTATTACAACGCTGTCCGTCTGTTTGGTCTGCTGGCCAGTGAACTGAAGAAAAAAGGCGAACCTGTTACCGGTGAAAATCTTTTGCGTCAGCGTAACGAAACCAAGACCTTCGATCTTGTGGGTGGCAAGGTTACCTTTGCCGAGAACGGCACAGTGATCAGTCCCATGCAGGTAAATGAGATAGACGGGGCTGGCGGAAAAGTTGTATCGGTATTCGGAAAATAGACGGGAAGTATGCCCATGCTGGTCGTTCAGCTATTGATCAATGGAATACAAAGTGGTGCTTTATATGCCCTTATCGCGGTAGGGTTTTCGCTGATTTTCGGGTGCACCAGGATATTCCATTTTGCCCACGGTGCAACTTTTACCATCGCTGCCTATATCTTCTATTACCTGTATTCGATGGCCCAATTTCACTGGGCATTGGCTGTGTTGGTATCAACAATCGGGGCTATCATCTTCGGGGTTGTGCTCGATAAGTGGATCTATGCGCCCATACAGAGGCACGAAGGCTCATTTTTTACTGTGTTTGTAGCCTCCCTCGGCATCGGTATTATTGTCCAGAATCTGATTGGAATGATCTTTGGAAGGGGGTTTGTGTCTGTTGCAACACCGCTTTCCGAAAGTGTGGAGCTCATGCCGGGATTGTTCGTCGCGCCGCTTTCGGGGCTTGCCATCATTTGTATGCTGGTATTTTTCTTTGCCCTGCAGGTATTTCTTAACAGAACGCATATTGGTATTGCCATGCGGGCACTGTCAGAGAATCCTGCTCTGGTCCGCATTTACGGACTTAATCCCCGGCATCTGTCTACCATGGTTTTTGCTATCGGCTCTGTCCTGGTTGTCCCTGCGGCCATCCTGACTGGAGCAAGCTCGGGTCTGAACCCCGCCATCGCGCATCATGTCATGCTTATCAGTCTGGCGGCAACCATTGTGGGAGGCGTCGGGAGTATGAAGGGCGCGGCGCTTGCCGGAATGCTGCTGGGCATAACAGAAAATTTTGCCCTGATCTATCTTGGGCCACAGTGGAGTGAAGCAGTAACGTTTGTGGTGTTGTTCCTGTTCATCCTGTTGCGGCCATCGGGCTTCTTCGGCCGTGCGATAGCCACCTAGCTGTGATTCAATTATGCTTGCCTATATTCTGAACCTTGCCACGCTCATTTGCATTAATGCCGTGCTCGCGCTGACCCTGAACTTCATCATGGGCTATGCGGGAATTTTCTCCATGGCACATGCGATTTTCTTCGGATTGGGTGCTTATACAGCGGCATACGTTGCCATGCACCTGAGCGTGTCCATTTTCCTCACTATTCCAATCGCAATGTGCGTCTGCGCACTGGTGTCGCTCGTTCTGGCCTTGCCTGCATTGCGCGTACGTGGTGAATATTTTGTAGCGGCTTCGCTTGGCCTGCAGGTTATCGGCGTAACTGTTTTCTCGGAATGGAAGTCTTTTACAGGCGGCATTGGCGGCGTAATTGGCATTCCGGCCGCCAGCGTTTTTGGTTTTGATGTGATAGACCCGGCACAATTTCTACTACTGGCATTTGTTTCGCTTATTGTTGTTGCCACCATTATCACTATTCTGTCGCGATCCAGCTTTGGCCGCAATCTTCAGGCAATTCGCGACAGCGAGTCTGCTGCCTATGCGATGGGCAAGAATGTTGCCGTCATAAAAACACTATCAGTGGTGATTTCTTCTGCGTTATCTGCCATTGCCGGGGCACTTTACGCGTTCTACAACGGCTTTATCAATGTAGAGAGTTTTACTCTTGATACGTCGGTGCTGCTGATGGCAATGGTGATTATCGGCGGCACCGGAACTCTGATGGGACCCTTGGTGGGGGCCGTTATCCTGATGGTGCTTCCCAGCATGTTCAGCTATATGTGGTTCCTGCCGCAGACAGAAATCGGTGCGATTCAGCAAATTGCATACGGCATCGCAATGGTGCTGTTGATGATTTTTCGTCCAGGTGGCCTTATCGGATCGTCCGGCAAACAGGCTAAATCATGACTGAAAATCCAGTGCTCTTGCGTATTTCAAACCTTCAGAAAAATTTCGGTGGCTTGAAGGTGACGCAGAATGTGTCGCTTGATATGCGAGCAGGTATTGTGACTACCCTGGTGGGGCCCAACGGCGCCGGAAAAACGACGTTATTCAATCTGATCACGGGGCATCTTGCCCCGACCGGCGGCGATATTCTGTGGCAGGGAGAGTCTCTTGTGGGGCTCCCGCACTGGAAAATAGCCCGCAAAGGTATTGCAAGAACGTTTCAGGACCTGCGTTTGTTTGACCGGATGACGGTTGAGGAAAACGTATTGTCGGTAATGGAGCCCATCGCCTGGTTATGGCAACCAGGAGGGCGATCCGGGCACCAGCAACGAAAACAGAAGGTAAAGGATATTCTGGAAAAAACACGTCTTTCCCACAAGTCTGGTGTTCGGGCGCTGGATCTGTCCTACGCAGAAAGAAAATTTTTGAGTATGGCCAGGATTATGGCTGCAGATGCAAAAATATGGCTGCTCGATGAACCCGCTTCGGGACTGGATCGGGGCTCCTACTCTCATTTCCTTGATCTATTGCGCAGTGAAGTCAAAGGCGGCGTCACCGTTTGCATTATCGAGCACAATCTGGATATTGTTTACGGTATTTCTGATCGCATTGCCTTTCTGGATCAGGGCAAGCTGATGGCAGATGGAGAGCCTGAGGCCGTTCTGAAAGACCCCCATCTGACAGCAATTTACTTCGGAGACAGAGCAGAGTGACAGAGACGATGATAAAGACGATTGACTTGACCGTAGGTTACGGCGGTCGACCGGTTCTTGAACATTTTAACTTTGAACTGCGCAAGAACGAGGTTCTTTGCCTGATTGGGCATAACGGTGCCGGAAAATCCACATTGATCAAATCGCTGTACGGACTGATACCGCGGCAACATGGAGAGATTTTCATTGGTGAAGAAAAATCCGATCGCATCGAACCCAGGTTGTTGACAGACAAAGGGATTTCTCTGGTACCGGAAGGCCGCGGGATCTTTCCGGGCCTCACGGTCCAGGAGATCATGAAAATGGGCATGTGGGCTGCCGGTATCGCCAAGAGGCAACGCGCCGACCGTCTTGAATGGGTCATGTCAATTTTGCCAGCGCTAAAAAATTTCTATCATCAAAGGGCAGGCACCTTGTCTGGAGGGCAACAGCAAATTGTATCCATTGGCAGGGCGATGCTTTCCCGGCCTCATTGTCTGCTGATGGATGAGCCCTCAATCGGGCTTGCCCCCAAGCTGTTTCAGGACTTATTGCAACCGATCCGCGAACTGCAGCTTTCAACCGGTATGTCCATTTTGCTCGTTGAGCAAAATGTCAGAGAAGCGCTGAAAATATCCGATCGGGTGCTGGTAATGAAGGCGGGAGCCATCATCCAGGAGTCATTGCCGCAGGATCTATCTGACAACGCAAAACTGATGGAGCTCTATTGAGATGCAAGCGCGCACTATTGTTGATCTGCTGGAACATCATCGGCGCAAGTTTCCGGATCAGATCGCTTTTATCGACGGTAATCAAAGATATACCTATGCGCAATTTGGTGATCTGTGCGATCGCGCCGCCTATTGGTTGCAAAAGCAGGGTATCGGACAGGGTGATCGGGTAGCGGTTTGGCTGGTCAATCGCATGGAATGGCTGGCGTTGCTGTTCGGACTGAGCGCGCTGGGCGCGACGCTGGTAACGGTCAATACCCGGTATCGCTCGCATGAGGTGTCTCACATCTTGGAAAAATCCGAAGCCAGCATGCTGATTCTGGAGCCGGACTTCAGAAAAATCGACTTTATGTCCATCCTCAGGCAGGTGAATGAAGAGAGCCTGAAACACCTGAAGTCGATTGTATTTGTGAATCCTTCAGGTGAGGTGACCGATTGTTTGTTGAACAAGCCGGTGTCTGCCTTGGCGCTAGAGGCGCTACCTGATAATTTTTCAGTCCCACGCAATGACGCAGCGCACGCGTTGTGCATTCTGTTTACGACATCGGGAACCACCAGTGCGCCCAAACTTGTCATGCATACACAACGCACCATATCGGCGCATAGCCAACATGTGGCTCGGGCCTACCGGTTAGAGCAAGCGGATGTGATATTACTGGCCGCGCTGCCGTTTTGTGGTGTATTCGGTTTTAATGCGGTGTTCGGCTGCTTCGCAGCAGGACAGCCGGTTGTGCTGATGGACACGTTTGATGCGGCACAGGCGAACATATTGATTAATGAGCATCAGGTTACTCATTTATTCGGCAGCGATGAAATGTTCAGCCGGATGCTGGAACACACCCATAGCCCGGTACCGTTTCCGTCGGCGCGAGTGTTCGGCTTTGCTGCGTTTCATGCCGGGTTCGATCGCTTCGGTAAAAAGGCGTGGGATAGAAAAATACCGATGTATGGCCTGTACGGATCCAGCGAGGTTCAGGCGTTGTTTTCACTGCAGTCGCCCGACATGCCGTTGAACGAAAGACTTCAGCCTGGTGGCATTCCGGCCAATCCGCAGGCGCGCCTGCGGATTCGTGATCCACAGACCGGTCAATTGCTGGGTACAGGCAAAAGCGGGGTCATTGAGATTTATGCTGATACCAATTTTGTTGGTTACCTGAACAATCAGGCCGCAACTGATCAGGTAGTTGATGCCGAAGGGTATTTCTGCACCGGGGATCTGGGCTACTTGCGGGAAGACGGAAGTCTTGTCTATCAAACCCGTCAGGGGGATGCGATTCGTCTGGCCGGTTTTCTGGTCAATCCGGCCGAAATTGAAGATGTGCTCAAGTTGCAGGCTGGTGTGGATGATGCCCAGGTTGTGGGCGTGGAAGTGGACGGGCAGAATCGATGTGTTGCCTTTGTTATTGCCAGCAAAGGGTGCGCATTTGACGAAAATGCGTTGCGCACCCGTCTTGGGCAGTCGATCGCTGCCTTCAAGTTACCGGTTCGCATTTGGGAAATAGACGCTTTTCCTACAACCATGAGTTCAAACGGGGTCAAGATTCAGCGCCGCAAATTAAGAGAAATGGCACAGGAAACATTAGGATAAATCGATGAGCGGATATTACTTTGAAGATTTCAACGAAGGCCAGACCTTTGTGAGCGGTGGCCGAACGATTACCGAAACGGATCTGACCATGTTTTCCATGATCTCCGGCGACTGGAATCCGATTCATGCTGATATGGAGTTTGCCAAATCGACCCGGTTTGGCCAGCGCGTTGTACATGGCGTGTTGGGAATGGCAGTCAGCACTGGCATGATGCATGAAATGGGGATATTTCATGATTCGGTGATTGCCATGCTTGGCTATCGCAATTGGAATTTTCTGGGGCCGTTGCTGGTAAATGACACCATTCATTTGAAACTGACCATTCTGTCTACCGAACTGGGTAAAAGCGGCAACAGCGGGAAAATCGCCCGTCGCTTCCAATTGATCAATCAACGCGACGAAGTAGTACAGGATGGCCAAAGCGATGTGCTGGTCCTGACTCGACAGGGCGGTCAAAGCACGCAGAAGAAACAGTAAGCAGCTCGCGTGCTCAGGTGACACGCATGATTGAAGCGGACTGTCGATACAGAGCCAACTTTCGGCATCTACGGGTAAATCGGTATTAAACGGTGCTGAAGCATGCCTTCATGAATCACAGATGGCGGATCTGCCCTTTAGCCGCTACGCTGATTGCATAAATCGAACCTACAGTCGGGAGACACGAATGAAATTTTTACAGTCCATTCCAGGTGGGATACTGGCAACCTTGCTATTGGCAGGTACCGCCAGCGCAGCCTGGCCGGAAAAGCCCATCACGATTATTGTGCCCGCGGCGCCCGGCGGGACAACAGACATTTCGGCCCGGCTGGTGGGCGAAAAAATGAGCAAAACACTGGGCCAGACGGTGGTGGTCGAAAACAAAGCCGGCGCGGCGGGCATTATCGGTTCGCAGGCCCTGGCGCGCAGCAAGCCTGATGGCTACACGCTGGGCATGGGCAATGTGGGACCCAATGCAATCAACTATAGCCTGTACAAAACGTTGCCTTATAAAAAGGAAGATTTCAAGGCCGTTACGCTTGTCATTTCGGTGCCGAACGTGCTGGTTGTCAACAGCGAGACGCCGGTCAAATCGGTATCTGAACTGGTTGCTTATCTTGCTGCCGATGAAGCGCGCAGAACATTCGGATCGTCGGGCAAGGGGCAGTCTCCGCATCTTTCAGCAGAGATGTTCCTGCAAAGGATCAAACAGACGGCACAGCACATTCCCTATAAAGGTGCAGGGCCGGCGGTATCAGGTCTGCTGGGCAATCAATATACGTTCATGATTGATAACCTGCCTAGCTCCATACCGTCTATCAAGTCAGGTAAATTCAGGGCCCTGGCCGTCACAGGCGATAAGCGCTCGGAACAGTTGCCGGATGTACCCACCATGAAGGAAGCGGGTATTGATAATATGGTCGTCAATGCCTGGTTTGGCTTGATAGCGCCAGCCGGCACGCCAGATGATATAGTCAGTAAAATTCAACAGGCCGCCAAAGATGCGCTGCGCAGCGACGATATCGTTTCACGATTCAAATCGCTCGGTGGTACCCCTGGTGGGAACACGCCAGAGGAGTTTGCGACTTTTATCAATGATCAGCAGCATTTGTGGGCCGATACGGTTGGTGCTGCGAATCTGCAAATGCAATAGGGTACGCGACTATTTCAGTTGGCCAATTACCGCTGTGCAGCCTTCCATCTGGCGTACTGAATCGGCAGGCATACCGCGCAGGGCCGGTACCCGGCAGCGATGGCCGTTGCTTCATCGGCAAAAAACACGCGATGTTTCACATAACCCCCACGCGCGATGGCCTGCAGGGCGGCGCGACAATCCAGGCATCCATAGATTTTGCTGCGCCTGTGCCCGCCCAGTTTGCCAGGGCGCATGCTATGCCACGGTTTGCCTTCTGGTCCGGTCAGTGTCCAGTAGCGAGCCCTGTTCATATGTATCCCTCTGATCGTCTCCGGGCGCATGGTGGAAAAAGAGTTCCAGCCCAATGCGCTGGCCGCTGCGTACGCGGCTGATGGCATGTTTCGTATTGACGCGGTAAAAGCCGTGGCTTCCCTTGAAAGGACGCTGGCCTGTGCTCAGGATGGCGACATCAACCTGCCGCATCGACAGGACAATGGGGCGCGATTGCATGCGCGGGCGCTGTTCTGTCATGACCAGTTCGCCGCCGCGAAAATCCTGCCCCGGTTCGCTGAGCAGCAGCACTGCTTGTAATGGAAACACCAGTTGGCCGTCGTGATGTTGATGCAGGGCGATATAGTCCGATTCCTGCAATCGATGCAGATGCGACAGTTGTCGGTTCTGACCGGCATCGTGATTAGCCTGTAGAAAACTATCCAGTGTGGCGGGATAGCGGTAACCGAGCTCCAGTATTTTGTTCCAGCGATTGGCGATGGGTGCCAGATGGCGATAGAGCTGCGTACGCAAAACAGCAAGCACCTCGGGCAGTTTATCGTCAAAAAAGAACAATTGGCCGTGGCCCGGTTCTCGCCGGGGCAACGATATGTTGCGCAGGGCCAGGTCGTTTATCTGACTCAATTGGTCGCTTAACTTGGTCAGGGCATCAGCCTGCGCCGCAGATAACAACCCGGGGAGCAGGGCATAGCCTTCGCTGCCCAGGTCGGCCGCGATGCTTGTCCAGTTCAGTTGATCTATTTGGTTGAGAGGGGCCATGGGTGGTACGTCCCTGGAAATTTGCTTAACGGGCATCATGAAAAATGATCCCCAGGGTGTGGCGCCTGCCGCTATGCACGACGCTCACGCCGTGACGCATGGCGACTTTGCGTGTGCCACCGCGTTTGCCAGGTGCCGGTCGGTGGTTGACGGTGAAGATAAGCGCATCGCCTTGCTGCAGCGGAATTACTTCGGCGCGCTGGCTGGCTGCGGCGGTTTCCGTCATGACGAACTGGCCGCCTGTAAAATCGCGATCTGGCGCGGACAGCAGAATCGCCACCTGCAAAGGAAAAACATGGTCGCCATACAGGTCTTGGTGCAGGCAGTTATAGTCGCCCGGGCCATACTGCAGGATCAGCGGAGTGGGACGGGTCTGGCCGGCCGCATGGCATTGGTCCAGGAACGTATCCAGTGCGGGTGGATAATGCGCAGTCATATTCAGGTGGCGACTCCAGCGATTGGCGATCGGCGCCAGATGTGGATAGAGCAGATGACGTAGCTGATCCAGCAATGCCGGTAGAGGATAGGCGAAGTACTTATATTCTCCGCGGCCAAATCCATGACGGGCCATGACAATGCGGCTGCGATAGTCTTGCTCCCGATCGTAACCCCCCGCCAGCGCTTCACATTGTGCTGCGGTCAACAGACCAGGCACGATTGCATTGCCGCAGTCATTAAGCGAGCACTCGAGTGCCTGCCAGTCTGCGTTATTGATTGTGGCGGCATAGGCTGCGTCAGGTTTAGCCGATTCGCCTTTATCCATTTTGTACTTATCCCTTTCGTATTGATCCAGTTCGCTCTTATCCATTTGTTGCTCCAATGCGTGGATGCAGCGGGCTCAGCCTTCGCGCGCAGACCGGGGCGCTGCCACTGGAGATCCGGACCCCCGATAGAGATGCTGGCGCCAGCGCGCGTAGACCGTTTGCATGAGAGCAGAACAAAGCCCGGCCGTTCAATGACATATGCGTTATTTTATTGGCAGTGATGACAATAGATAAAGTGTAGACAGCGCTTTGCGATCTGACAATCCGCTACTTGCGATTGAAATAGGGATAAGGCGATAATCTGCTGTGACGAGCCTGGCGTCGGGATTCAGCTTTTCGCTTTTCTGTTGTACGTCAGCGGACATACCGAGCAGTACTCGGGCGGCGTGGTTGCCCGAAGGTAAAAGCAGCAAGTCTTGCGGATCCTGATCAGCTTGTCGTCACACCGCGTGTGCGCAAAATGATATTGGGCAAGTGGGTTGTCCTTTACGCCGAAAACAGAGGCGGGTGCATGCAGCAAATAGTCAAAATCTTCCTGAATACGGGCCTGTTTGTCTTGCCCGGCGCTGGCGATCATATGCCGTTCGTATTGTGAATAAATACGCACCGCCATGTTTTCCCATAGAATTTTGGGTGATACGCCCGAGGCCGCGCTCAGAGCTGCCCACAGCGGCGCTAGGTTTTCAGCAAACAGCTGTCGCACAATGCGCTCGCGCCATTGCGACCGTTTACCCGCTTGCGGGCGGGTGACGGTCAGATCAATCAATGGCATGCGCGATTGCCACTTGCCGTCGTGCTGGTATTCCAGAATCGTATTGCCCAGGGACAGGTCAAGCCCCTTGTCGAACACAGTCATGGCATAGAGGGCTGCAGCAGTGTTCAGGAACGCGATTCTTTTGCCAAGCAAAGACGCGGTTACCTTGAGTGTGGGCGATCCAATAATCGGACCGATTTCACGCAGCAACTTGGTGCAGCGCACCGGGTCAAGCAGATCCGCAGATGGCAGGCAATACACAGGGTGGCGTTCGCTGGCATCAATCAACATGAACCTTGTGGTCAATACCTGCCACTGGTCCGCATCAAAGCCGGCTGCCCTAGGAAGCGTCAATGCCTGCACTCTGGATTCCTTTGCCAATGGGGATACACATGGGGGTGCCGTAAAGCGGATCTTTTACAATTTTGCTTTGCAGATGAAATACATCCTGGACCATGGTTGCATTGAGCACCTGTGCCGGATCGCCTTGTGCGTAGACCTGCCTGTTGGCAATGGCAATCATGTTGTGTGCATACCGGCAGGCCAGATTCAGATCATGCAGGACCATGACAATGGTTTTCTGTCTGGTCGCATTCAGCTCGAACAACAGGTCCAGCACTTCGATCTGGTGCGCCAGGTCCAGATAAGTGGTGGGTTCGTCCAGCAGCAAGGTGTCGGTATTTTGCGCCAGCGTCATTGCAATCCAGGCACGCTGGCGCTGTCCGCCGGACAGCGCATCGACCGGCCTGTCCTGAAATTCGGTCAGTTCTGTTTGCGCCAGCGCCTGTGCCACGATCGTTTCGTCTTCCTTTGACCACTGTTGCAGCCAGGTCTGGTGCGGATATCTTCCCAGGCGCACCAATTGATAAACGGACAGACCCTCAGGCGCTGTCGGGCTTTGCGGCAAAATGGCCAGTTCACGTGCCACTGCTGCCGTGGATCGGCGATGGATATCCTTGCCGTTGAGCAGGACCGTGCCCTGTGATGGCCGGATCAGCCGTGCAAACGATTTGAGCAGGGTGCTTTTGCCACAGCCATTGCTTCCTACCAACACCGTAATCTGTGCCTTGGGAATGCTCAGATTCAGCCCGTCAATAACGATCTGGGTATCGTACTTCAGCGTAAGGTCTTGGCTTTCTATAGGATCCATTCGGATTGATCTTTCATAAAAAATAATGACATTCGTGCTAGGAACGTGCACGCAACAGCAAATAGATAAAGAACGGGGCCCCAATGGCCGACACGAAAATACCGGCTGGCAGATCCAGCGGCAAAAACTGCGTGCGGCCGATCAGATCGGCGATCATGACCATATTGGCGCCGACCAGCATGGTCACAATGATCAGACTTGAGCCTGATTTACCGCCGATCCGCCTGGCAATATGCGGTGCAACCAGGCCGACAAATCCCAGGGCGCCGGTATAGGCAATGGCTGCGCCCGCCAAATAGACGCTTAACGCCAGCAGGACCAGCCGTGCCCGTTCCATGGAAATGCCCAGGCCGATAATCAGCGCGTCGTCCAGTTCATTGACTGCCAGCGTCCTGGCCAGCACGACCAGCAGTATGGCGGCCGGCGACAGCCACAGGCACAGGGTTGTGACGTCATGCCAGCGCGCGCCATAGACACTGCCCGTCAGCCAGACATAGGCGCTCAGGGTAGAGGAGAGCGGGCTGAAGACCAGTAGCATGGTGGTACAGGCAACCATCACCGCAGAGACCCCCACGCCCACCAGGATCAGACGGGTGGGAGAAACGCCGCTTTTCCAGGCCAGCAGGTAGACCAGCGCGGCGCCGGCAAAACCGCCGGCCATCGCCGCCAGGGGCAGCCATTGCACACTGAGCCAGGACGTCATGAACGACAGGAAAAATACGGCTGTCGCCGATGCGCCGCTGGTGACTCCGATAATATCGGGCGAAGCCAGCGGATTGCGGATAATGGTTTGCAGCAACAGACCGGACACTGCCAGTGCGCCACCGGCCAGCAGCGCCATCAGCATTCTGGGCGCGCGCAATATGGAGACGATAAAGGCATTATCGGCGATTGTCTTGCTGCGCAAAGCGTCAATGACTTCCGGCAACGATAGCATGTACTTGCCTGAAGACAGAGACAGCAGGGCAACCGCCAGCGTGATCAGCAGCAATATTGCAATTACTGTACACGTGCTGGTATTGATTTGGCGCGAATACCAGTTATTGCGCACGGTCAGCCATTTATCCATTGCGCATCCCCTTTCTGGCCATATGGATAAAAAAGGGCGCACCAAGCAATGCAGTGACCACGCCGATCGGCACTTCCTGGGGAGTCAGCACGACTCGGGCCACAATATCTGCAAGCAGCAGCAATAATGCTCCGAAAACAGCATAGCCAGGAAGTAGCCAGCGAAAGTCGCCCGGCAGAATACGGCGCACGATATGCGGGACGATGAGTCCGATAAAGCCGATATTGCCGGCCAGCGACACGGCGCCGCCAGCCAGCAGGATAATAATGACGCTTAGCAGCGAGCGAATGACAAATGTGTTTTGCCCAAGGCCGCGTGCAATGGCCTCGCCGGTAACCAGAATATTGATATGTCTGGCCAGCACGAAACTGGCAGCAAAGCCGATCAGCAGGTAGGGATAGATGGTGAGCACGGCATCCATTTCACGTCCGGCAACCGAGCCGGCCATCCAGAACAGAATGCTGTCCAGGCCTTCCTGGCTGATCACCAGCAGTGCCTGGGTGAACGAGGCAAACAGTGCGGTAACGGCAGCCCCTGCCAGTACAATGCGAAAGGGGCTGCGGCTGCCGAGCATGCCAATGCAATAGACCAGCGTACCGGCAACCGCAGCGCCGGCAAAGGCCAGCACCATGAACTGGGTCAGCGAGGTTGACCCGAATAACGGCGCCAGCAGGACAATGGAAAACACAGCGCCGGCATTGATGCCAAACAGGCCGGGAGAGGCTAGCGGGTTACGAGTCACGGCCTGCATCAGGCCGCCGGCCACCGCAAGGCAGGCGCCTACGGCAATGGCAACGGTCATACGGGAAAGCCTGGTGGTGTTCACCAGGATATGGTCGATATCAAGTGGATCGGGTTTAAACAGTGCTCCCAATACATCGCCCGGTGCAATATAGGTTTTGCCGATAGACAGGCTAAGGAACGCCAGCAAGACCAGTAAAGCGAATCCGATTGTCAGCGTGACCAAAGCGCCCGAGCGTGTACGCAGCATCGTCATTTTTGCAGACCTGCGGGGGAGTCAAGGAGCTGCTCCAGTTCATCGAGCATCAAATTGGCGCTCAGAATGCCACCGGCCAGGCTCCAGTAGACGTTGTCGACCTGATAAACCTGCTTGTTCTTTACCGCGGCCAGTTGCTGCCACAGCAAATGCCGGGACCAGTCCTCATAGCGGTTTTGCACGACCCGGCTGTCCGAGCGCATCTGCACGAAGAACACATCGGCATCCATGACCGGGATACTTTCCTTGCTTGTCAGTTTCATCAGCGGCCAGCCGGATTTTCTGAACGGTTCGCTCCAGACGAAGCCCAGATCGGCCAGAACCGAACCGGCAAAGCTGTTTGCCAGATAGATCCTGACATGGTCGCTACGAAAATCCAGGATCGAAACGGACAATGGCCAGGCCGCGCCGAATTTGTCCTGAAGACGCCTTTTGGTCTGTGCCAGACGCGTATCCCATTTGTCCAGCAATACCTGGGCCTGCGATTGTCGATTCAATGCCTGTCCGATCAGCCGGGTGTTATCCCTGAATTGGTACACTTCGTCCACCGCCACTGTGGGGGCGATATAGGAAAGCAGGTCGTAGATTTTTTCATTTCTGAATTTGGAAGCGATAATCAAATCAGGCTTGAGCCTGGCAATATCCTCCAGGCTGGGCTGGGTCTCCAGTCCCACCATCGGCACGCCTTCCAGGTTTTTACGCAGATAGCGATAAACCGGTTTCTCGGTCCACGACTCCACGGTGGCCAGTGGTTTTACGCCAAGCGCGACTGCGATATCCGTAGCCCCTTGAAACAGCGTGATGACCCGTTCAGGGGTATCGGGAACCGTGGTGACACCCAGCGCATGCTGCACAGTGAACGGCGCGGCCATGGCATTTGTACCGGCCAGGACAGATAACAGGAGCCAGATACGCATGCGATATGACCTCCAGCCGGTTGAGCAGGCATGCGCAGCCGCAAGCACTATTGTGCGTACGCGGCCCGAATTCGACGCCGTTTGCCTGATCCACAGTTGTGATAGCACGTTCATCAGAAATTGACCGAATATCCTACAGTGATAGTGCGACCACGACCCGCAAAATATCGCAGCGGATCAACCAGGCCACTTTGCGAATAATAAGTCAGGTATTTCTTGTTCAACAGGTTGGCTGCCGATACGCTGACCGTGCCTTTTGGCAGTTTATAGTCCAAAGACAAGTCAACCAGGGCATAACCGGTGAAGTCCGAGTCTTTTTCGTCGAATTTCTGGCTGAAAGCATAATTGACTTGCAGGAACGAACTCAGTTTGTCGGTCCATTTTGCAGACCAACTTGCCACGATGCGATTGGGGGCCACATTCAATGCTCCCAGTTTGGCATCCAGGCTGCCGTTATCATCGCTGTCATACTTGCCGTGCATATAGGAGTAGCCGATTTTTGCATAATGTCGGTCGTTCAGATGAACACCCAGGCCGGTCTCGATACCCTGGATGCGGGTCTTTTCCCGTGCCAGCTGGAATTGACCATCGACCGGGACGACCCGTGCGCCGTATTTCGAATTCGATTGGTAATAGCTCAGGTCAAAATCAAAGCGGTCGTTTTTGTAGCGCAGACCCACCTCGTAGTTATCAGTCAGTATGGGTTTGAGCGCCTGGAAGTTATCAATAGACTGTCCGGGTGTGTTGATCGAACGCAGGGCGCGTCCCACATCCGGCATATCAAATCCTTGTGAAAAACTGCCAAACAAGGTCAGATTATCCGTCGGTTTATAGACGATACCTGTGCTGAACAGCCCTTCATTGAATTTGAGCTTTCCTCCTTGTACGGATACGTTTTTATAGGCAGCCAGGGTGCGGTACGACTCCACATCAAGCTGGCCCATTTCATAGCGATAGCCGGCGGAGACGGTCAGGTTGTCCAGCAATTTGTACTCGGCCAGTACAAACGGTGCGTAACTGGTGTATTTGGACTCTGGCACATAGGTGCGGCCGGTCAGATACAGACCCTGGTCACCTTTGTCGATCAGCGTGTCAAAGCCGCCGGTCAATTTCAGTTTTCCGTCCAGCAGATCGTCTTTGGTCAAGGAAAGTTTGGTTCCCCATTTATTCGCTTTGGAGCGAGACTGATCATACAGCGTGCCCACCGGCGCAATACGTGCATCCTGGAATGTGCTGGAATTGGCCGCGCCAAAAAGCCCTTCAAAGCGCTGGTTGAACACCATGGCATTCAATTTGATCCCGGCATTGCCCAGGTTCAGGTTTTCGTAGCTCAGTGCTGTGGTCCACACCGTATTGCTCGGTGCAATCCCCTCTGGCGTCCCACGCTCCGAGGTGGACGGGATGCCGGCCTGGCGATCGCCCTCGACACCGATATAGTCCATCCGTCCCTTGATCCGGTAATGGTTCATGCTCAGTTGCAGCTTCTGATCATCATCGATCCAGTAGCCCAGCTTGGCCAGAATGTTATAGGAGCGCGAACTCATCAGGTCGCCCTGGGTATTGTCGGCGGCAATCATATTGTTCCAGCCGTCCAGCGCCAGTCCCTGGCTCTCATAGCTGCCCGAGAGCAGATATTCAAAGTTCCCACTGCGGCCATTGATGCCGTACGTGGTCTTGTATCCCATGGTCTCAGATTTCAGTTGTGATGTGGGTGTAGTGGCCTGGATGCCAAAATGCTGGTTGACTGTACCCGGTTCCGGGCTCTTGGTCACGATATTGATCACCCCGCCGGTGCCGCCAATGCCGTTGGAGGCAGTGGCGCCGTTGATTACTTCAATATGATCGACCATGGAGTAATCAATCGTATGCACTTCACGCCCGGTAGGGCGCAAGGGGTTCGATTGCGGCACGCCATCAATCATGATCAGTGGTGTTCTGCCGCGCAGGGTCTCGCCACTGCCGTTCATTTTGTCCCGGCTTGGCGTATAGGCCGGCAGCAAGTTGCTCAGGACAGTCGATGAATTGGTTGAAATGGCCAATTGCTGCTGGATTTGCTCCGAATCAATAATGACGATCTTTTGCGGCGCGTTTTCGGGGTCAATATCAGAGCGGGAGGCGGTGGCCACAATGGGGGCCAAGACTTGCGGTGTTTCCTGAGCTTTTACCGACGTGACGGTACATACTGCAGTGACAGCAAATAGAATTCTTTTATGCATCAGGAAGATCCGGTCAAAGGGAGATGAAAAATTGAAATGAGAATTATTACATATGTTTTAAATTCCCCGGCTAACTTACGTCAAGACAATTGAAATACAAGCCCTTGGAGCGGGCATACAATGACCTTTAAACAATAAGGTCATAAATACGAACTATTGACATAAATGGGCGGGTACGCTAATCTCTTCTGAATAATACAAATACCAGAGGAGACATCATGGCTTTAACACCATTGAGGATTCAGCAGCCATTCGTCCGGCGCCTTGGCGTCGTGGTTGTGGCCGGCTCGTTACTCATCCATGGCGCTGTTTGGGCCGAGGATGCGTCGAAAACTTTGTGGCCAGATCACGCAGTCAGATTTATCGTTTCGTTTCCGCCCGGCGGGGCAACCGATATCATCAGCCGAGAGGTTGCAGCCAAGCTTCAGGAGAATATGAAACAGCCGGTAGTGGTTGAGAATATTGGTGGTGCGAGCGGTTCAATTGGTGTTGGCCGCCTTGCAAAAGCAAAAAATGATGGTTACACGATTGGACTGGGAAACTCAGGCACTTTCACGATGACACCCTATCTTCAGACAGTGCCATATGACCCACGCAAGGATTTCACGCCAATATCCATGCTGACCGAATACTCCAATGTACTTGTGGTCGGCAAGAAAATGAAAGCGAACTCTTTAGCCGAATTCATCAAAGAAGCACAGGCGAGTCCGCAAGCGTTGACTTATGGCTCCGCAGGCAACGGATCCAGCAATCATATGACGGGGGTACTGTTCGGGAATGCGACTAAACTCAAGTTCCTGCATGTTCCTTACAAGGGCAATAACCCTGCACTTCTGGCAGTCATGGGCGGAGAGCTGGATTGGATGTTTGCCACCATTTCTGAAATCAAGCCATTTCTTGAATCTGGAAAGCTTCGTGCACTAGGCGTCTCAAGTATGGAGCCCGATCCTCTTCTGCCCTCTGTTCCCCCGATCGACCATACAGTACCTGGATTCAATGTCATTGGCTTCATGGGCCTGTTCGGCCCTGCGAATATACCGGTACATATAACGAGCAAACTGAGCAATGAAGTGAACCAAATACTTGCCAACAGTCAGGTAATAGAAAAATTTTCCCGACTTGGTATGCGCGCCAATCCCAGCTCTCCTGAAGAACTGGCCCGGCGTGTCGACGCTGATGGCGCAGTTTGGAAAAAGGCCATTGCCGATGGACAGGTCACGACAAATTAAATTTATTCCACGATAGCAAGGAAAGTTAAATGAGCAACAAACCCGAACCAACAATGCATAGGACAATGGTCAAGCGAATTTCGCTACTCACTCGAAAAGAAGGCATGTCCAAAGACGAATTCTTATCGCACTGGAACGATCACTTACCAATATCACATGATGTGCCAGGTCTGCGACGATATGTACTTTCACATATTATCAGCGAGCCGCAACGCGCAGATGTTCCTGTTCACTGGGATTTGGGGGAAGTGGACGGTATTGCCGAAACCTGGTTTGACAGTCAGGAGGCGACGGACAAGGCGTTTCAGTCGCCAGAAGGAAAGCGGTGGCTTGCTCATGGGTCTTCTTTTATCGGGCGTCAAAAAACATTCGTTGTTCAAGAAGAGGTGGTCATCTCCGGCACGGATGCGGAGTCCCTGTAGGAAATAATCAGTTTTTCGCGATCCATTTTGCGTGCGCCCAGCCGCCCTGTTCAATGCTTGTGCTGATACAACCGGAAAGCGCCTGCATGACGCATTTGACCGACATTGTCATATTTCTTTGCCGCGCGCGGGCCATCACAATGGTCCGGGTCAATCCTGCGTTGGTCAGTGGCGCCGCTTCCAGGGTGCCTTGCTCCAGCTCTTGTGCAATGGCAATGGAAGGCAAAATCGTGTAGCCGTGTCCGTCCAGCACCAGGCGTTTTTGCACGCTCATGGAGTTGGTCTCTGCGACTACGTTCAATTGCAGGTTGTTTTCCTGTCCGACCTGATCGACCAGAATGCGCAAGCCATGAGGACGACTGGGCAGGATAATGGGCCTGTCGGCCATGCCGTTTAGCGTGACAGGCTTGCCCGGACGCAAACCATTTCCGGGCAGGCCAACAAACCACAGCTTTTCTTCAACCAGCGGCTGAGCATTCAGGGACGCGCTCAATTTGGCCGAATACAGCAGCGCGACATCAATTTCGCCCACTTCAAGCCATTCCTGCAAATGGCCGGCATATCCGGCCGTGATGGTTATCCTGATTTGCGGATACTGTTGCTGCAGCTGGCGCAGCAACATGCTAGAGAGCAGATCGCTGGTGCTGGGCAGCAGTCCCACATTAACGATGCCGCTGACTGCCCCGGACGATGGGCGTATTTCCGCCTTTGCCTTTTCGACTTCGTGCAAAATGCGTCTGGCATACTCAAGAAAGGTCTTTCCTTCCTCGTTCAGAATCATGCCCTGGCGGCCTCGTTCAAACAGTATGGTGCCCAATTCGTCTTCCAGCATTCTGATCTGCCGGGAGAGCGCCGGTTGCACGATATTGAGCACGTCTGCTGCGCGCGTCATATTTGCCGTTTCGGCGATCGTGACCAGTGCTTTTAATTGTTTGAGGTCCATCGGCGCTTTCCATCAAAAATTACGATTGAATAATCGCAAAATTCTATTGTAAATGAATATTGATCGAATGTTAGTATTAAAACTTAATACATTCTCGAGGGAACGATCATGGATGGGGCAGAGGTAAACGTGCAGCAACAATGGCAGGCGGCCATTTTTGATGAACTCAAGCGGGCGCAGGTCAGGCAGATTTCGTATGTGCCGGATGCGGGGCACGCGCTGGTGATCAAAAGAGCGCAGGCGGATCCGGACATTCTGGACGTGGCGCTGACCACAGAAGAAGAGGGGGTTGCTCTCAACTGCGGCGCCTGGCTGGGTGGCCACAAAGCCGTGCTGTTGATGCAAAGCAGCGGCGTGGGTAACTGCGTCAATATGTTTTCATTGCTCAGCAGTTGCCGGTTTCCCTTTCTCACTCTGGTGACCATGCGCGGCGAATATGCGGAATTCAATCCCTGGCAGGGGCCCATGGGCAAGGTTACGCAACAGGCGCTCGAGCTGATGGGTATTACCGTCATGCGCGCGGATGACCCCGAGAAGGTGGGCGAGCTGGTTAACGCTGGCCTGGCGTCTGCCTTCGAGGCAGGCGAGCAGGTGGCCATTCTATTGTCACAAAGTCTGATCGGACGCAAATCATGGGTGAAATAATGAAAGAGACATTGCCAGCAGGCCCGCGAGTGGAACGCCGGGCATTTGTGAGTCAATTAATGCAGCAGATCCCCGATGCGCTGGTGATCACCGGGCTGGGCTCGCCCAGTTACGATGTGTTTGCCGCGGCAGATCGTGCTGGCAATTTCTATCTGTGGGGAGCCATGGGCGGCTCAACCGCCATGGGCCTTGGCCTGGCATTGGCCCAGCCTGACAGATCGGTGGTTGTCGTGACCGGCGATGGCGAGCAGTTGATGGGTGTCGGCAGCCTGGCAACCATTGGAGCCAGGCTGCCGGCAAATCTGACGATTGTGATTCTGGATAATGGGCATTATGGCGAAACCGGTATGCAGCGCAGTCATGCCAGCCTGGGAACCGATCTGGTGGCGGTGGCAAAAGGTTTTGGCATCAAGAACGCTTTTACGGTCGATTCCCTGCAGGAGGCGGAAAAAGTGGCCACTCAGATCCAGGCCCGGGACGGTGTGACGCTGGTCCGGGTCCTGATTGACACCGGTGAGCCGCCGCGGGCCTTGCCTTCGAGGGACGGTGTATATATCAAAAACCGCTTCCGTTCGGAACTGGGCCTGATGCCTTTCTGAACAGAACCAAGGAGCAATGGCATGAAACGTTATGAGCTGCATATCAATGGCCAGTCGGTCAAACCGTCTACGGACACCTGGTTTGAAACGCAAAACCCGTTTACCGGGCAAGCCTGGGCGCAGATCCCGCGTGGTAGAGCCCAGGACGTTGACAGCGCGGTGCAGGCCGCGCATCGGGCCTTCACGCAAGGCGCATGGTCGCAGATGACGGCCAGCCAGCGAGGGCTGCTCATGCATCGGCTGGGCGATGTGATCGCCAAGCGGGCCGAGCAACTGGCCCAGACCGAGGTCAGGGATAATGGCAAACTCTATAGTGAAATGCTGGGGCAACTGAACTATGTGCCCCAGTGGTACTACTATTACGGCGGACTGGCCGATAAAGTACAGGGCGCCACGCTGCCGCTGGACAAGAAGGGCTATTTTGCCTACACGCGACACGAGCCCATGGGGGTGGTGGCCGCGATTACGCCATGGAACAGCCCCTTGCTATTGCTTGCATGGAAAATCGCACCGGCGCTGGCTGCAGGGTGTACGGTGGTGGTAAAGCCATCGGAGTTCACCTCGGCCTCTACCCTTGAATTTGCGGCGTTGTTTGAAGAGGCTGGATTTCCGCCGGGCGTCTTCAATGTGGTTACCGGTTTTGGTCATGAGGTAGGATCCGCGCTTGTCGGGCATCCATTGGTGAGCAAGGTAACGTTCACCGGGTCCGATGCCACCGGACGCGTGATCAACCAGCAGGCCGGTGCGCAACTAAAACATACCTCTCTTGAGCTGGGTGGCAAATCGCCCAATATCATATTTGACGATGCCGATCTGGAGCAGGCAGTCAATGGCGCCGTGTCCGGAATTTTCGCGGCAACCGGCCAAACCTGCATTGCCGGGTCACGGCTGCTGGTGCAAAGCACGGTGTACGACGAAGTTGTCGCCAGGCTGCTGGCCTTGGCAAAAACGGCAAAAATGGGCAACCCCATGGATGCACAGACGCAGGTCGGGCCGATCACGACACCAGCCCAATACCAAAAAGTCAAAGACTATATTGAAGTGGCAAAGGGCGAAGGGGCGCAACTGCTGCTGGGTGGCAAGCCTGCAGACGATGCCGCTTGCGGTAATGGGTGGTTTATCGAACCAACTATCTTTGGAGAGGTGCGCAACAGTATGCGGATTGCCCAGGAAGAAGTGTTCGGCCCCGTGCTTTCCATTATCCGATTTGATAATGAACAAGAGGCGCTGGCAATTGCAAATGACATCCGCTTCGGGTTGGCGGCGGGCGTTTGGACCAGTGATATGGCGCGCGCCATTCGCATGTCCGAAAATCTCAAGGCTGGCACGGTCTGGGTCAATACCTATCGCGCGGTCAGCTTCATGGCGCCGTTTGGCGGCTACAAAGATTCCGGCCTGGGGCGGGAAAACGGGATCGGTGCCATAGGCGAATACCTGCAGACCAAAAGCGTCTGGATCAACAGCGGTGCGGTAACCGGCAACCCGTTTGTCATGCGTTAGGAATTTGCCAGACGCACGAGATGGCCGCGTCGTTGCTGTTTTCTGATGTTCCGGCTTGGCCGTAATAAAAACCATACACACAAAAGCAATTGTCTGGAGACAAACTAAAATGACGATTTCAAGACGTACGCTACTCAAAGCGGGCATTGTCACATCCATCGGGTTGCCACTGACCGCGGCTTGGGGTAAAGAGGCATTGCCTGCCGGACCGATCACACTTGTGGTGCCGTTCGCAGCGGGTGGCTCAACCGATGTGGTTTCCCGGTTCATCGCGCAAAAGCTGTCCGAGCGTATCGGACGCACGGTTGTGGTGGAGAACACTGGGGGCGGTGGCGGCGCCATTGGCGCAGCCCGAGTGGCGCGAGCCGCGGGCAACGGCAGCACCTTGCTGATGGGTACGGTTGCCACGCACGCAATCAATCCCTTATCAACAAAAAATCCGCCTTACGATCCGCAGAAAGACTTTACGCCGGTATCGCTTATCGCGACTGTACCCAATGTATTGCTGGTCGGCGCTTCGGTCAAAGTGCAGAATCTGGAAGAATTGATTGCGCTGATAAAAGCGCAGCCGGGCAAGTTCAACTACGGCTCATCGGGTGTGGGAACGCCGCCGCATTTGTCCGGCGAATTGTTCAAATCCATGACGGGTGTGAAGATGGAGCATATTCCTTACAAGGGCGGCGGGCCGGCCATGATTGATCTGATTGCCGGGCAGATTCCCATTCTGTTTGACGTTCTGTCTGGTGCGGCTTCGCATATCCGCGCCGGTTCTGTGCGGGCGCTTGCCGTGACAACAAGTGAACGCTCGGCATCGTTTCCGGGTGTCCCCACCATGGCAGAGGCGGGCGTCGCCGGATTTGAGACCTATACCTGGAATGCTGTTTTTGGGCCAGCGGGCGTTCCTCCTGAAGTGGTCGATCTGCTCAGCCGACAATTGCAGGCCGTCGTGGCCCAGCAGGAGGTTCAGGCCAAACTGAAAGAGTTGAGCGCAACGCCTGCGGGAACAACGCCAGAGGTGCTGGCGCAACTGGTGCAGTCTGAACTTGATAAATGGCGCCCGATTATTGCCTCTATTGGTGGTCTGAAACGCGGCTAATTACTGTGAAGGCAAGCAAGGCTGATTGGCGCACCGGTAGCATGGTGAAAGGTTACACACCAGGTTATGCATGGCTCGTATGACAGAGCAGCACTCATGCACTTGCAACGGCATTATTGCATCAGTCATACGATACCGGGTCATTGGCGCCAAGATGCTGTGGTCCAATCACAGCCGTCATTCAGCCTCTTGACGTCCTTCGGCAATTTTTTCGCCTGCCTGCGCCATCTCTTCGGTATCGGCCGTTTCTACTTCATGCAAGTCTTCCTGCGCCGGGCAGTACTGAAATTTTGCGTAGATGGGAAAATGATCGGACCCGATATCGGGTAACTTGGCCATTTGTTTGATCTGGAACTCGGCACTTTGGAAAATATGATCCAGCGGCCAGCGCAAAAAGCGATAGTGTGCATGAAAGGTATTGAACATGCCACGCCCGATGCGCGCGTCAAGTAATTCGCTTACTTTCTTGAACAGGCGGGTAGAGTATGACCAGGCCACATCATTCAGATCGCCAAAGACCAATGCGGTCTCGTTCAGTTCCCGTATCTGTTTGCCCACCAGCAGCAGTTCCGCATCCCTGGGTTTTGACGTTTCGCTTTCGGTCGGGCTCGGCGGGGTCGGATGCAGGCAGTAAATCCGGATTTTTTCACCGGAGCGCAATATCACATGGCTGCGAATGGAGGGAATATCTTCCTCTACCCGATACAATACTTCCGTGTCTTCCAATGGCAGACGCGAATACAGATGCATGCCGTACAGGTTGTCCAGGGGGATGGCCACGCGATGCGGGTAATCGTCTTCCAGGCCGGCCAGGGCATTTTGCCACCAGGAGTCAGACTCCAGCGTCAGCAGCAGATCAGGCTTGTATTGCCTGACCAGTGCAATCAGCGCATCGCTACGGCGGTTGGGTGTCAGGACATTAGAGGAAAGCAGCGATACGGTCCGGTCATCATCGGGCACATGGTTGCTCATGACCTCGGTTTTTGCCAGGCGCGTATATGGGAAGATTTTATAGAGTTGGTAGATGAGGGCGATCAGGTTTGCCATGACCACGAAAAGCACCGACCAAACCAGGGTGGGCGGGTTCAAGGTAGTGATAATCAGGCTTGCCAGACACAGGACAGCGATCTGGACTCTGGGAAAATCCAGGCTGCGGATGGTCCAGTGGCTGCTGGGGATAAAGGCGAGCGCTGTTGCAAGCGCCGGCACGACCAGAATCAGAACGTAAAGAAGTGACACTCGCTATGCTCCATGGTATGTAAGCTGCAATTATAGAGAATATTTATGTCACCCATCTGAACAGGCGCACCATCGAAGGCGTTCCATACTTAGTAATTGTGAATTCGGCAGCGTTGCGGCACTGGTCGGGCCAATAGGTCAGGAACAAAGTCCTGGCTGGCCAGCGCCCGATAAGCGTTTGCCAGCCGCTAGAACGAAATGGAAAATCCGCCGTCTACCGCCAGCACCTGACCGTTTACATACGAGGCAGCGGCCGAGGCAAGGAAAAGTACCGGCCCCACAATTTCTACCGGATTACCCCAGCGTTGCAAGGGATTGCGCTCCTGCATTTTGGCAATATTGTCAGGATTTTCGATCAACGCCTGATTAAATTGAGTGGCGAAGGTCCCCGGTGCGATGGCATTGCTCAATATGCCGTCCCGTCCAAACTCGACTGCCAACGAGCGGGTCACTGTATTGAGCGCCTGTTTGGTCACCGGATAGATAAAATCGCCAAAACGAACAATTTGTCCTGCGATTGAACTGATCGTAATGATGCGCCCGTAATGATTCAACTTCATAAGAGATACGGCAGCACGTGAAATTTCAATGGTCGACAGAATGTTGGTGCGTGTAATGGCCTCGAGCTCTATGGCGTCAATATCCTGCAGTCGCCGACGCATTCTGATGCTCGCATTGTTTACCAGGATATCAAGACGCCGATGGCTCTCTCTTATTTGTTCAAAGGCACGCTGGCAGGCCACCCGATCGTCCAGGTCAAATGCCACCCAGGACGTTGCCAATCCCTCGGCTTCCAGTTTACGGGACGCGGCTTGTGCGCTGCTTTGATCGCGACCGTGAACAATGACCGTTGCGCCGGCTTGTCCCAACCCCCGGGCTATTTCATAGCCCAGGCCGCGGGTCGAGCCGGTGACAAGCGCCACCTGATTGCGTAAATCGAACAGTGTGTTCTGACAGGTTTCGGTCATACGTCTCAGTCTTTGTAGCTCGCATCGCGGCGATCCAGATAACGACGCATGGCCGGCCACTCCATGATGCCGAATGGACGTCTTACGCTGGGTTGATATAGATGATGGGTTTTGTCTACTACTTCTGCCGAAGGGATTATCAACTTGGTGTTGCCGGCCAACGCATCCACCTGGGCCCGGCACGCCATCTCCAGCCAGTACATGGCGTTGAATGCTTCTGCAATGGATGGCGAGGCCACCAGCAATCCATGGTTGCGCAGAATCATTGCGTCCTGCTGGCCAAGATCGGCTACAAGGCGCTGCTGCTCATCCATATCGATGGCGACACTCTCGTAGTCGTGATAGGCAATGTCCTTGAAACGCATTGAGGTCTGCGTAATTGGCAGCAACCCGCATTCCATTGCGGATACGGCCATTCCCGCCCGAGAATGGGTATGAATAACACAACCGACATCATGGCGCGACGCGTGCACGGCACTGTGAATTACGTATCCGGCCTGATTGACGCCAGTGCCATCTGCGTGCGGGTTAGTGAGTACCTCGCCTTTTATATTGATTTTGATCAGGCTGGATGCTGTAATTTCTTCATACATATAGCCATAAGGGTTGATCAGTATCTCGTCGTCGGTACCGGGAATGCGTGCAGTGATATGGTTGTATACCAGATCGCTCATGCCGAAAAGCGGCATGAGCCGGTAGCATGCCGCCAGGTCAACCCGGGCTTCCCATTCGGTATTGCTGTATTTCATTTTTGGTCTACTCCTGCTTCTTTCACAATGTTCCCCCAGGTGTCATAGTTTTCCTGGACCATTTTCCCGAAGGCCTCGGGCGTTTCGCTCATGACGACTTCGGAACCCAGCGCCACCAGTTTGTCATTGGTTGGCTTATCGCTGAGTGTTCGATTCAATTCGGTGTGCAACTGATTCACAATGGCGCGCGGCGTGCCTTTGGGCGCGAATACACCCAGCCATGCGCCCATGTTGAAGTTGGGCAAGCCCTGTTCCTGAATGGTCGGAATGTCGGGCGCCAGCTTGGCACGGTTTGCTACGCTGACAGCCAGGCCATTCAGTTTGCCAGATTTTACGTGGGGCATCGCAGACACGACGGTGTCAAATGTCATATCGACATTGCCGCCAATCACGTCTGTCTGGGACTGGGTGCTGCCTGAATAGGGCACGTGCACCATTTTTGTGCCGGTCTCTTTCATCAGTAATTCCATCAACAGATGGCTGGTCGTGCCTTGGCCGATAGAGGCAAAGGTCAATTTCTCCGGGTTGCTTTTTGCATAGGCGATCAGATCTTTAAAGGTTTTTAACCCTTTGCTGTTGTTGGTGACCAGTACATAGGGTAGCCAGGTCGTTTGTCCTACCGGTTCGAAATCTTTTGTTGCATCATAGGTCAGGGACTTGTACACATGCGGATTGATGTTCATGGGTGCCGTCGCCGATAGCACCAGCGTATAGCCATCGGGCTTGGCCTTGGCAACCAGTCCGGCCCCCAGGCTGCCGCCCACGCCAGGCTTGTTTTCGACGATGATAGGTTGTCCCAGGTCTTTGCTCATTTTATTGGCAAGGATACGGGCAATTGCATCGGTCGATGTTCCCGGAGGAAAGCCAACCACGATCGTAATTGGTTTGGCTGGATACTGTGCTGGGGCCGCGCCTGCGCCTGCGGTGAGTACCATCATGGCAGTGGCCAGCAGGCCTTTGATCAAATAGCCGTGTGTCATGTCTCGTCCTGATTGTGTTTGAATTTATAATGCTATTGGTCATGTATATGTCTACATTTCATGACCAATAGTATCGATCAGCAGACGGTCCGTCTATTTGTCAATGAAAAACGCTGACTTCACCAAAAGTGAACGGGGTGTTCAGTTCGGTGAAACCGGCAGGCGCAAGGACATCAAACCTGGCTAGACGCGACAACGCTTCATTATTATTTGCAGGATGCATCATGAATCAGTATATCGAACCCGTTCCCCTGGAAAAATCCTATCGGCTGGTCAATCATGGTCCCACAACCCTGGTGTCTGCCGCTCATGATGGGGTGCAGGACGTCATGGCGGCAGCGTGGGCCTGTGGTCTTGATTTTTCGCCACCGAAACTGACTGTGGTGCTGGATAAAAGTACGTGCACACGCAGGCTTGTTGAGAATGCCGGTACATTTGTCGTGCAGATACCGACGGTTGCACAGGCGCAGATGACCCACTATGTTGGAAACCATGGCCTGACAGATGAGCCCGGCAAGCTGCAAGCGGCCGGCACGAAGATATTTCGCATGGACGGATTTGATCTGCCGTTTGTTGCCGGATGTGCTGCATGGCTGGCCTGCAGGTTGATCCCGGAGCCGCACAATCAGACGCGCTACGACCTTTTTATTGCCGAAATCATTGGCGCCTGGGCCGACAGCCGCGTTTTCCGCAATGGGCATTGGGAGTTTGCCAGCGCAGACCCTGCCTTGCGTACGCTGCACTATATCGCCGGGGGTCAGTTTTATGCGATCGGCGACGAAATTGTCGTGAGCGGGCGCTAGTGCCCGCTGGCTTGGGCGGATAATTCACGCCGGGGCGTGATGTGATTCCTTGCCACAGCAGGCTGGAGTAAACTCATTGAAAACAACCAGGAGCAATCAATGACAGTTGAAAAAGTCGCAGTAATCACGGCAGGTGGCAGTGGCATGGGGGCGCACGCGGCGACCCGGCTGGCGCAAGACGGTTTTAAAGTGGCCATCCTGTCTTCGTCGGGCAAGGGCGAGGCGCTGGCAAAAACCCTGGGAGGGGTGGGCATTACCGGTTCGAACCAGTCCAATGATGATCTGGGCAAGCTGGTGGATCTGGCTGTGGCCACCTGGGGCCGCATCGATGTCCTGATAAACAGCGCCGGGCACGGGCCGCGAGGCCCGATCCTGGATATTAGTGATGACGACTGGCATAAAGGCATGGACACGTACCTGATGAATGTCGTTCGCGCCACCCGCCTGGTGTGTCCCGTCATGCAAAAACAGAAGAGTGGTTCAATTATCAATATTTCATCGGCCTGGGCGTTTGAGCCCGCACCCATGTTTCCGACCTCCGCGGTGTTTCGTGCGGCGCTGGCCTCCTATACCAAACTCTTTGTAGAAGCGTATTCGGCCGACAATATTCGCATGAACAATGTGCTCCCGGGTTGGATCGACAGTCTGCCCCAGGTGGACGAGCGGCGCGAAAGCGTGCCCATGAAGCGCTATGGAAAGGCCGATGAAATTGCCTCGACCGTAGCGTTCCTGGCCACCGAAGGGGCTGGTTATATTACAGGACAGAACATCCGGGTAGATGGCGGTCTCATGCGGCACGTATAGAGGGCTCTGGATCCGAGCATGGGTTCAGGTGCCCGGTGACCGCGCCAGACCCGGCAGGACAGATTTTGGCATGGGCAGGTCCGTGTTGCCGCGGTTACAGGATGCCCTGTTCAGGATAGGGGGTACCTTGCTCGACCCGTTCATAGCCAAGGCGAGACAGGTCAATGGTCTGGAACCGGCCGTGAACGATCAGCTCTGCAATGCCGCGCCCGGCAGCAGGCGCGTGCATCATGCCATGCCCTGAAAAACCAGCTACGGTATAAAGGTTGGGCAGGCGCGTATTCCATGCGCCGATCACCGGGTTGCCGTCCAATTCGTTTACTTCGTACAGCCCGGCCCAGCTGCGGTGGCAGCGAGCGGCTTCAAAGGCCGGAAAGCGATGCGCGACCGCCGGCCAGACCACGTTTTCGAAGTTATGGTGATCAACTTCAAAATTGTAGCCGCGTGGCGCATCCCCATCGACCAGCCCTCCGGAATAGCCCTGTCCTTCAGATCGGAAGGCTAGCCTGGCCGTATCTTTGACGTAGGGCAAGTGGCCCACCTGACTGCCCGGCGTGAAGTAATGTTCGAAGCGCCGCACCGGCGCTATCGGTAATGACATATTGAATAATCGGGCGACGTCGCCCGACCAGGCGCCCGTGGCATTGACAAATGCTGCGGCGTGAATCACCTGCCCAGTGCTCAAGGTGACAGACTTTGCTTTGATTGCGTCGTGATCGGCGGCCACCACCCGGTCGGCAAGGTATTGCGCGCCACGCTCTATGGCTTTGCGACGGAAGCCCCAAAGTAATCCATACGGGTCGCACCAGCCATCATGGGGCGTATGCACGCCTGCACCCAGATCGCCCACATACATGGCCGGGAATCGGTCTTTTAACTCTGCTGGCGACAGCAGGTCCAGCGTGCAACCCTGGGATTGCTGGAAACGTGCGTTTCTCTCAAGATTTTTGGTGTCTTCGGGTGGAACGACAAAAAGGTAGCCACCTTCGACCCAGTCTACCGGTGCCGGATGTTGTGCGGTGGCCATGGTGCGTTCAAAGTTCCTGATGAAGTCGATGCTGTATAGCGACATGGCAATGTTTTCCGTGCCGGTGAACTGTACGCGACAGCCGCCCGAGGAGCGCAAGGCCGAGGCCAGCTCGTAGCTGGGGTCCGGTTCAATGACGCAAACCGACAGTTGCGGGTTCTGTTGTACAAGATAGTAGGCCGTGGCCGAGCCGACAATTCCGCCACCGATAATGGCAACGTCAAACAGGTGTTGGTGTGCAGGCATGGGAAAGGGTCAGTGAAAAGTAAATAGGTGGCAAAAGTACGTTACGACGATTGTTTGGCAGTATTGTCAGGCTCACTCAGAGCGTTTGTGGCCTGGCATTGTGCAGGGCTACCTGGGTTTGGGCAATGTGGCGTTCGAGCAGCTTTCGCGCCCGTTCGGCGTTGCCGGCCCTGCAGGCCTCAAGCAGGGCACGGTGATCTTTTTGTGGCGATTTTCTGCCAATCGCTGCCGATTGATGCGCCCGCAAATGGATGTCGACACTTCTGACCAGGCTTTCAATCATCGACAAAAGCCGCTGCCTGCCGCAAGGTTTATACAAACACAAGTGAAATGCCAGATTCAGCTCGGACCATTCGCCAGGCATATCGCTGGCATCGTAGCGCGCAAGGATAGTCTCAGCCTTTCTAACTATGGCAGGCGTCATATGTGGAATGGCTAGTACGAGCGCGCGCGATTCCAGTCCGATTCTGATATCCAGCGTCTCTAGCAGATCATCTATGGATCGCGAGGCCACCACTGAACCCTGATGCGCAGTGTGCGCGACCAGTCCCTCGGCTTCCAGCCGCTTGAGTGCTTCGCGTATGGGAATGCGGCTGACACCGAACTGGCGCGCCAGCGCCTCTTGCTTTAACTGCACCCCAATGCCCAGTGAGCCATCAAGGATAAGTGCGCGCAACTGGTCTGTAACGGTTTGTGCCGACAGGGTAACGGGATTGATTACAAGGTTGGTCATTGGGGGCTCTTCAATTTATACGCGAGAGATGTTGCCGTTCGACTTGATTCGGGGATCACTGGCCCCGCAACAGTGAGCACTCATAAACGATAAACGGGCTGGTTGATAAATACGGGACAACACGCAAATACGGGACAACATCCGTGAAAGTATTATATTGAATCCTAAATTGGATCCAATATTAGCACTTTTTTTGAAAGCGACTTAAAAATTCATGCCCGCCGGCAACAATTCATACCCGCCGACAACTACTTTTTTGGGCGGAGCCGATGACGGTTCAGTTACGGTTTGAAAGGAGCTGTTATCGGCCGACCCGCTGTGCGGATATGGCCGGGCAGGCATGGGGGTTTTCCAGGGTATATTGCAGTTGCAATCACCTTGCTGCTCCGCCGGAATTGCGCTGTAACGCCCGCCAGGAACCGGTGATGCGCTTGGTACGCCGGCGCCAATGGTCTACATAGAAATTCAGCAAATGACAACTGTACTTACAGATATCTGAATGTTCTTGACAACACCGGATTCTGTGCGTATAAACTTCATTGCAGTCGCAGTTTGTAACATGTATGAAAAATGATAAACAATGATTAGATTACAGGTACAAAGGAGACAATTATGACAACGCGCATTGCGAAAAAACGTCAGACAGCAATACCAAAATCATCACGTCGCAAGTTTCTGGGAGGAGCAGCAGCCGGTTCGGTCGCCGCGGCGGGGATGGGATTTCCAGCCATTGTCAGTGCACAGACACCGATCAATTTTCGTTTTCAGAGTACCTGGCCAACGGTCGATATTTTCCACGAATATGCCAATGACTTTGCGAAAAAAGTCAATGACATGACCGGTGGTGAGCTCAAGATTGAAGTGCTCCCTGCGGGGGCCGTGGTGCCGGCTTTTGCCTTGCTGGATGCAGTGTCCAAAGGTACGCTGGATGGCGGACATGGTGTATTGGGCTACAGCTACGGCAAGCAGAACGCGCTGGCCCTGTTTTCGTCGGGGCCGGCATTTGGCATGGACGCCAATATGCTGCTGTCCTGGCACAAATACGGCGGCGGTAAGGAGCTGCTGGCCAAACTGTATGAATCCATCGGCGGCAATGTCGTATCCTTTCTGAGTGGCCCCATGCCGACGCAAGCGCTGGGCTGGTTCAAGAAACCCATCGCGAAGGCAGACGATCTGAAGGGCGTGAAATTTCGCACCAATGGCCTGGCTATTGATTTGTTCACAGCCATGGGGGCGGCAGTGAACGCGTTACCCGGTGGTGAAATCGTACCAGCGCTGGATCGCGGCCTGCTCGATGGCGCCGAGTTCAATAACGCATCGTCAGACCGGTTGCTGGGCTTTCCGGATGTGTCGAAGATCTGCATGCTGCAAAGCTTTCACCAATCTTCCGAGACTTTTGAAATTACCTTCAACAAGGACAAATACAACAGCTTGCCCGACAAAATGAAGGCCATTATTCAGAATGCGGTCGAAGCGGCCTCGGCTGATATGTCGTGGAAAGCGATTGACCGTTATTCCCAGGACTATATCAAGCTCAAAACAGAGGACAACGTCAAGTTCTACAAGACGCCCGACGCCATCCTGCAACAGCAATTGACCACCTGGGATGACATCATCACCAAGAAAGCGGAAAACAATGCGCTATTCAAGGAAATTGAACAGTCGCAGCGCAAATTCGCCGAGCGGGCAGTGGCCTGGGATATGGATACCAATAACAATCGTCGTATGGCCTATAACCATTACTTTGTGAAGAAGGCTGCGGGCTAGGCACCCGACAGATGGCGCCGGCGATGACTGCCGGTGCCGGTTCCTGTCGCGTCGGCGTGCTGTTCGCTATGACCGGATGATCACTGGATGTGCCTGCTCTATGGCCGATTCAGTGCGATTGCCTGGTGTTGCGCCAGCCGCTTCTTGAATGACAACCCGCATTCGGCGCAAGGGATTGTTTATTGCTCTGTCCCAGGAGTTAGTTGATGAAAAGAGTTCTCCACCGTATCGATCAGGTCAATACCTGGATCGGACAGCTGTTCGGCTGGTGTGCGCTGATTCTCACGCTGTTTGTCACTTACGAAGTTTTCTCCCGCTATGCCTTTAAAAATCCGCACGCCTGGGCATTTGATGTCATGAATATGCTGTATGGCGCCTTGTTCATGATGGCGGGTGCTTACACATTGGGCAAGAACGGTCATGTGCGCGGTGATGTGCTCTATGGATTCTTTCCGCCACGCCTGCAGGCGCTACTTGATCTCATTCTGTATATCCTGTTTTTCTTCCCCGGCGTTATTGCCCTGGTGTGGGCCGGTTATAACTATGCATTCGAGTCTTTTGCCATCAACGAGCATTCGACCATTACCGCGGATGGCCCGCCTATTTATCCATTCAAGGCCATTATTCCCATTGCCGGTTTTGCGCTGATCACGCAGGGCATTGTCGAGGTTGTGCGTTGCGTGCAGTGCCTGCGATACGGCGACTGGCCCTCCAGGGATATTGACGTTGAAGAAGTCGACGTCGATAAACTGAAAGATATGGTCAACGTGACCGATGCCGACATTCAGGAAGCCGACCGGTACATCGCAAAAAAAGGGGATAAAGCATGAGAAAAGAGGCCTGGTTCGGTATCAGTATTCTGATTGCGATTGTAGCTGCCCTGGTTATTTTCATGCCGGCCCCAGCCGATATCACCAATGGCCATCTGGGTCTGTTAATGCTGGCGCTGATTGTGGTCACCATTATGCTTGGCTTTCCCACCGCATTCACGTTGATGGGCATGGGCGTCATATTTACGCTGTTTGCCTATCGCGCAATGGGTCCCAAGCTTGCCATAGAGCAGACATTGGATCTGATGGTGTTGCGCACTTACGCCGTCATGACAAATGACGTGCTGATTGCCGTTCCGCTGTTCATCTTCATGGGCTATCTGGTTGAGCGCGCCAACCTGATCGAGAAGCTGTTCAAAAGCCTGCATCTGGTGATGGCCAAGATCCCCGGATCGCTTGCCGTGGCAACCGTGATTACCTGCGCGGTGTTTGCAACCGCCACCGGTATCGTTGGGGCCGTGGTCACGCTTATGGGCCTGCTGGCTTTGCCGGCCATGCTCAAGGCAGGCTATGACGTCAAACTGTCGGCCGGTGTGATTACTGCGGGCGGTTGCCTGGGGATCATGATTCCGCCTTCGGTGTTGTTGATTGTGTATGGGGCGGTGGCGGGGGTATCGGTTGTTAAATTATATGCGGCAGCGTTTTTTCCGGGCCTCATGCTTGCCGGTATGTACGTGGTGTATATCATTGTGGTGGCAAAAATAAAGCCTGCCTGGGCGCCGCCCTTGTCGGAGGAAGAGCGCCGGATTCCGTTGCCCGAATTTGCTGCCAGCATCAAAAACAGCATCAGCAACAAGGCACTCCCCGGCTTGCTGCGTGCCCTGAAGGGCGAGCGCAATATCGCCATTCCGGCCTCGGTGATACTCAAGCAATTGTTCATCGCCCTGATTCCCGCCATCATGTTCGCCTGCGTGATAGGGCTTAGCTACAAACTTTCACTGCCCACCACGCAACAGGTAAGCACGCTGACGGAAATGGGATCGCTCAATGCACCGTCAACGGTGCAGTATGCCGGCTCGTTGCAGGAGCCGGCCGGATCAGGGCTGGCCGAGCCACCCGGGTCTCTTGCCGAGCCGCCGGGTGCTGCATTGGCTGAACCGCCGGCAGGCGTTTCCGAACCCCCTGGCACTGTAGCGGAGCCGCCAGGCGCCACCCAAGCCCAGCCTGAACAGAATGCAGCTACCGCGTCGACCACGCCCCAGGCCGACGCGCCAGGCGTATCGCCAACCTTCTGGATTGTGTTTGTCGTTGGGCTGGCGCTGATGATCGCGTTCTATGCGTGGTTCACCTTTGCCCGGCTGGAAATTTTCAAGATGTTGATGGCGTCTTTTTTTCCGCTGGCGATTATGATACTGGCGGTGCTCGGCAGTATCGTTTTTGGTTTTGCCACACCTTCGGAAGCCGCGGCCATGGGGGCGTTTGGCGGGATATTGCTGGCCCTGTGCTACCGGCGATTGAATATGCCGATGCTCAAGGAGTCAGTGTATCTGGCGGCACGAACCAGCGCCATGGTGTGCTGGCTTTTTGTCGGCTCCAGTATTTTCTCGGCCGCTTTTGCCTTGCTGGGCGGACAGGAAATCATCAATACCTGGGTCGTGTCCATGGACTTGACGCCGCTGGAGTTCATGATACTTGCGCAGATTGTGATTTTTCTGCTGGGCTGGCCGCTGGAGTGGACAGAAATTATCGTTATTTTCATGCCGATATTTTTGCCTTTGCTGGCGCACTACAATATCGATCCGCTGTTTTTCGGCATTCTGGTTGCGCTGAATCTGCAGACCGCATTTCTTTCACCGCCCGTGGCCATGTCGGCATTTTATCTGAAAGGCGTAGCGCCCCCGCACGTGACGCTGAACCAGATCTTCCTGGGTATGTTGCCCTTCATGGGCATACAGATACTGGCGCTGATTCTGTTGTATGTCTTTCCTAAAATCGGTCTGTGGTTGCCGGAAGTGCTGTATTGATGCTGGTGCGCTGTTCAGGGCGGTGGGCGCTCCTGAACAGCGCAGGCTTATGTTACGTGGTCATCTGCGGCGCCTGTATGCATCGGCCGGCGAGCCTGCTGAACGTGTGCGCTGTTTCTTTTCCGGCATACGTGCAGCCGCCTGAGCGCCAAGCTGCGCCCAGTCCAACATTTGTTGACGATCATCCAGAACTGATTCGGGCGGGGCACGAAATGAAAGCGCGACTGTCTTGCTTTCCCCGTTGGGTTTTTTCGTGGTATAGGTCAGTGCAGGACAGTCTGCTTCGTCGAACTGTCCCTGGGTCTGATTATCGGACTTGACATAGAATCGGTCCTCACCGCTGACGATAGCAAACATGCGTCCGTCAAGATACAGTCCGACACTGCCGAACATTCTGCGTGTGGCTATCGGCCCCATCGGAGTCAGCAGATCCAGCACATACTCCAGAAAGTCTCTGGAAACGCTCACGACACCTCTGCCGAGGTAGTCAAAAAACTGGCCACATATTCATCTGCCGGATTTGCCGTCATCTGCTCCAGACTACCTTGTTGAATCAGGCGGCCCTGATTGAGCAGGGCAACGGTGCCGCCCAGTGTCCGGGCTTCCTCCACATCATGGGTAATAAACACAATTGTCTTGTTCAACCGATCCTGCAAATTCAGTAGCAGTGTCTGCAACTTGCGCCTGATCAGCGGATCGAGTGCGGAAAACGGTTCGTCCATCAGCAGGATATCGGTGCCCGCCGCCAGTGCACGCGCCAGGCCGACCCGCTGTCGCATGCCGCCCGAGAGCTCATCGTAATAATGCGCCTCGTAGCCCGACAGCTCCATTTCGTTGAGCCAGTAGCGCGCCTGTTCTGCGCGTTCACGCTTGGGTACACCGCGCACGCGCAGGGCAAATTCGGCATTCTGCTGCACGGTAAAATGCGGCAACAGACCAAAGTGCTGAAAGACCATGGCGATGCGCTTCTGGCGAAACTTCTGCAGATCGGGTATCGACAAAGCAGTTACATCCACGTCCTGGATTTGAACTGTACCGGTATCCGGATCGATCAGGCGATTGATATGGCGCAGCAGGGTGGATTTGCCCGAGCCCGACAAGCCCATGATGCAATAAATGCCATTGGAAGGAATGTCCAGATTGATATTTCTCAACGCAACATGGCAGCCGGTTGCAGCGGTAATTTCTTCATTGTCCGATCCCTGATGCAGTAACTTCATGGCTTTGCTATGGCGCTCGCCAAACACCTTGTTGATATTCTGAAGACGAATGAAATGTTCGTCTATTCCCGGGCTGCCGGCGCCGGTTGGCACTGTGCCCAAGGTAGCGTCAATGGCCTCTGTATTCATCGTGTTCTCCTGCGGTTGCCGTAGGCCTGGGTGATGCGGTCAATAATCACAGCCAGAATTACAATCGCGCTGCCCGCCTGTACCCCCTGGCCGACATTCAGTGTCTGCACCGCTTCCAGCACCCGTTCGCCAAGGCCCGGCGCGCCGATCATGGAGGCCAGCACAACCATCGAGAGCGACATCATGACCGCCTGGTTGATGCCCGCCATGATGCTGGGCTTGGCCAGGGGCAAAATGACCCAGCGCAGCATTTGCCAGCGGTTGGTGCCAAATGCCGTTCCGGTTTCATGCATTTCACGACTGATCTGCAAGATACCCAATGCAGTCAGCCTGATCAGCGGTGCGATGGCGTAAATCACCGTTGCGAAAAGCGCTGGCACATTTCCCAGGCCAAAAAGCATCAGCACCGGAATGAGATAGACAAAGCTTGGCATGGTCTGCATCACATCCAGCACCGGCTGCAGTACACGATATACGCGCGGCCGAGCCGCCACGAAAATTCCTATGGGTATCCCAATGACCACCGTAATAATCACTGCGCAAATCAACAGCGCCAGCGTCTGCAGCAATGCTGCCCACAAGCCAAAGGCGCCAATCACGTAAAGCCCGATAGCGCACGCCACTGCAAAAATGATTGAGCGTGTACTGTGCCAGGCCAAAGCTGCCGTGAGTAGAATCAACAGCCATGCCGGAATCGCCGCCAGCCCCTGTACCGTCGGACTTAGCAAATAGCGGGTAAGGAATCCGCTGACCTGCCGAAACGATTCGCCATAGGTACCCACTACAGACTTGAGGCCGCTATTGAGCTTGTCCTGGATAGACCAGTCAGGGAATATGCTGCTTACCGCTGCTGTTTGCCCAGTCCATGCCTGCAGCCGGGATGCCGCTTCGGGGCTGACCCATTGCTGCCAGACTTCAGGATGTTCCTTGATAAATTGTTCTGCCTGCAGCGTGCCGTCGCGTTTGCTTTCGGTCATCTGCAAAATAGCGCCGTTCAATTGATCGGCGGTGAACTGGATTTTTTCAAAGAACTGCATCAGATCCGGATGCTGCTCCTTGAATGGGGTGGACACGGCAATTGACAAATTGGATACCGGAAAACCGGTGACGCAGTTTTTGTCGCCGTCTTTTTCCAGCAGGCTACTCCAGCATTCCGATTCATTTTTAGGAAATTGCAGCGCCTTGAACGTGTACTTGGCCATCAGCCCGGTAGGCTGCCAGTAATAAAAGAGCAGGGGTTTCTTCTGTTCATACGCCGAGGAAATTTCCGCATCCAGTGCCGCGCCGGTACCGGGATGAACATTATCGAATGTCTTGTCCAGGCCGGTCGTACGCAACAGGCGGGTATTGAATATTTCACACGTCCAGCCCGACGGACAGTTCATGAAGCGTGGTTTGGGGCCGCTTGCAGAGTCCAGAAACAACTGTGAAAAGCGCTCAAGATCCTTGTAGGACCGAAGCTGCGGATTTTGCTCCCAGACATAATCGGGCACGTACCAGCCCTGCTGGGCTCCGCCTTTGAGCGTGTCGCCCACCATGGCGGCCTTGTTCTCCTGCAGCGCCTTGTTCATCACTTCGGAGCGCCCGACCCAGACTTCGCCGATTACCTGAATGTCGTTTTGTGACAGGGCATTTTCCTGGGCAGGGCCCGAGCCGGGAATCTCAGTGGTTTTGCACTGGTAGCCGCGTTCAGCGATCAGGCGCAATACAGCACTGGTAAATTGACCGCTTTCCCAGGTCAGCGCGGCGAACTTGACGGGGCTTTCGCACGCAGCTAGGGCGGGGGCAGAGAAAAAGAGCAAAAAGACAAAAACGATGCGCTGTAACATTGGCCGGACCCTTGCGGTTTGCTTGATCGGTTAATTACAACTGGCATTTGCCGATGGCGCAAGGCTTTAGCGTCATATTGACGTAAATAGACATCATTTCCGGTATTTAAAGTAATGTGCGCGGCCCGGCGCATCACCCCAGTCAACCAAATCGAATCAAGCCACGTCGGAAGGCATAAATGCATCGCTTTAGCACTCATGAAAATAGCGATGCGCTGTTTTTGGATAGAATATTGAACGAATTGTCGGGCAATCAAGTCCTTTCTGGTCAGGCGTTGGCGGGCGGTCCTTGTGGTTGCTGCAGACTAAGATCGGATGAGTGGATATAAAACTAACCACGAGCTCACCACTACCTATGATTCGAATCTGTGAGTGTATAGAATTTCCATATTCCCGATGCACACAGGACTTATCATGAGCGAAGTTATTTTTAAGAGCGTAGAGTTTATTAAGAAACCCGCCGCGCACCAGCAGAATACCCTTGAATCCATTGAAGGAGCGGTAAAGGAAATTATCAATGCCGTACGTCAGGAAGGGGATGCCGCTGTACGGCAATTTTCGGAAAAATTTGATAAGGCGTTCGACATTGAACTGGAAGTGACTGCCGACGAGAAGCAAGAGGCTGTCAATAGTCTTGATCAGCAGACGCGTGAAGACACCTTGTTTGCGATTGAGCAAGTCAGAAAATTCGCGCAGGCGCAACTTGCGACTATGCTGCCACTTGAAGTGGAAAATTTGCCAGGTGTTCATCTGGGACACAAAATTATTCCAATCGAACGCATTGGTGCATATGTGCCCGGAGGTCGCTATCCGATTCTATCGGCGCCAGTGATGACTATCGTACCTGCCAAGGTGGCGGGATGTGACGAGGTGATCGCCTGCCTGCCGCCGGGCGCCCATCAGGCCATGATCGCCGGCTGCCATTTGGCCGGCGCGGACCGCATATTTCGTATCGGCGGTGCACAAGCTATTGCCGCGATGGCATATGGCACCGATAGCGTTCCGGCGGTCGACAAAATCGTTGGTCCAGGTAATGCATTTGTTAACGAAGCCAAGCGGCAAGTGTTCGGACAGGTCGGAATTGATCAACTCGCAGGACCAAGCGAAATATTCATTGTGGCAGACGAAACGGCAGACCCGGCGATGGTCGCATGTGATCTGCTGGCCCAGGCAGAGCATGATATACATACGCGGGTTGGCCTGATCACTACGAGTAAAAATCTTGCTGAAAATACCTTATCTCAGGTCAATATCCAAATGCAGGAGCTTGCAACGGCCGATGTTGCCAGTAAAGCATGGAACGATTTCGGAGAGATTGTATTGTGCCCGAATGAGAATGCCATGCACGCCTATTCCGATTATGTAGCTGCAGAGCATTTGCAAATACATACCAGGGAACCTCACGAAACGGCCAAAAAGCTTCGCAATTATGGTTCGCTTTTTATCGGAGAGAATGCCAGTGTCGTTTATTCCGATAAGTGTTGCGGAACCAACCACACTTTGCCCACGATGCGTGCAGGAAGGTATACCGGTGGCTTGTGGGTTGGCTCATACGTCAAAGTCTGTACCCATCAATGGATGGAACAAAGTGGTATAGAACGCGTAGCGCCGCCTGCGATCAGACAAAGTCAGACAGAAGGAATGGAAGGGCACAGGAAAGCGGCAGAATATCGGTTACAACGACATCCCAGATAGTTATGCACTCGTATAACTCTATTGATTCCTTTAAAACGAGGACACTGTAATGAACCCGGCAAAAAAATATATAGCCTCAAATGTTGTATTGGCCGTTTTGGCTTGTACAACGATGACAGTATCGGCGTCCGCCGCCTACCCGGTTAAGCCGATCAAGATTGTGGTGCCGTTTGCTACCGGTGGCACTACTGATGTTATGGCAAGGGTCATGTCAGAGCCCCTGGCAAAGGAACTCGGACAGCCGGTCATTGTCGAAAACCGAACGGGCGCGGCCGGAAAAATAGGCACGGAATACCTGACGCGTGCAAAAAACGATGGCTATACTCTGGGTATAGCAACGGTAAGCTCCACTGCAATTACCCCAGTGGTATACAAGAATGTGAGTTTTGATCCGTTGAAAGACCTGACCGCTATTACCAGGCTGGTATCGGTTCCCAATGTGCTCGTGGTCAGTCCGAATCTTCAGGTCAAGAACATGGCTGATTTTCTGGATACGGTAAAAAAGGATCCGGGCAAGTATTTTTACGGACATGCGGGCAATGGGTCTGAAGCGCATATGATGGGTGAGTTGTTCAATCTTGTGAACAAAACGAAACTCAATGCTGTTCCATACCAGGGTTCGGCGCCAGCTTTGCAGGATGCTCTGGGGGGACAGGTTTCGGCAGTGTTTGATAACCTGCCTTCTTCGCTTCCTTTTATTAAGTCCGGGCAGTTACTTCCATTGGCGGTAGCTTATCCTGAGCGAATTTCAACGCTGCCCGATACGCCGACCTTTAAAGAGCTGGGCATGGAAGTGGTAAATGATGCGTCATTTTTCGGCCTTATCGGACCAGCAAACATGCCGAAAGATATAACGCTGAAAATACAGGAAGCGGTCAAAAAAGTGCTTGCGCAACCGGCCGTTCTGGAAAAGCTCAAGGGGTTTTCTGCCGAGCCGGTCGGCAACACGCCCGAAGCGTTCGCACAGGAGATCAAGCTTGAAGTGGACAAGCAGAGAAAAACCGCCAAGGCAGCGAATATACAATTTGACTAACCGGGTCGGTGCCAATGGGGTTTTAACACTATGCAAACATCTTATCGGATACTGGTTGTTCAGCTTTTTCAGGAGACCCATGGGTTCTCGCCGGTACACACGCCTTTAACCTCGTTTGAGATCGAGCAAGGCGTGGAAATGATTGAAAAGAATGAAAAAGCAGATTCAGTGCTTGGCGGTTTAATCCGGGAACTTGCAGCTCTGGGGCATGTCGTGGTGCCTGCATTTGCTGCGCGCGCGCGTTGCGGTGGAAAAGTGCAGGATGCGGCATATGCTTTTATAAAAGAACGCATCCTTGCCGCAGCGCGATCCAGTCGTTATGACGCTATCGCACTCGATTTACACGGATGCACGCAATCGGAGTCGCTCGATAGCGTAGAAGAAGATCTTCTGTCCTCGATCCGCGAAATAACCGGATATCGGATACCCCTTGTCGCGGGTTTTGACCTTCACGCGCATGCGACTGAAAAATTGTTCAGGCTGCTCAATTTTGGCACCGCATACAAGACCAATCCCCATGCGGATGCGGCCCAGACAGGAGAGCGGCTAGCACAGGTCCTTGACAGTATGTTGTTGCGCCAGGTCAAGCCGCAGGGGTTTCATGTCCTTCTCCCCATGTTGTTGGGAGGCAATGACGAAACGACCAGCGGCCCCTTGGCAACGCTGCATCAGACAATGCAGACTGCCATAGCGTCCAACGGCAATTTGCTTGACTATAGCATTTTCAATGTCAATCCATTCATTGACGGCGCACACGTCGGGCAGGCTGTCGTTGTATATGCAAAAAATGAGGATGGGGCTGTTGCCGCAAAAGCACTGAGTCTGACGGCGGCCGCGCAGTTCTGGGATTGCAGGAACCAGTTCACCCATCAGTTACCTTGCGTGAAAGACTTGCTGCAAAATTTCAGCGGAACGCAGCCGCGTCTGATTATCGGAGATTTTGGTGATAGAGTTCTGGCCGGAGCGCCTGGCGATTCCATCTATGTCTTGAGTGAGTGCCTGCAGTATAGCGAACGTCATATCACGGCTATTGTGACTGACCCTGCCGCATATGAGCAATGCCTGAGGGCAAAGGAAGGAAGCACCGTCTCGCTTTCGATCGGGGGGAAGAATACACCAGGATTGAGTGCAATGGATGTGGCCGGAAAAATCACCCGCCTGGGCAATGGGGTGTTCCGTAATCGGGGCGCGTTTATGAAAGGTGCCCAGCTCAGATTGGGACCGTTCGCGGTCATTGAACAGGCCCGCTATACGCTACTGGTCACACAGGACGCTGTCATGTCCCAGGATCCGGGGTGCTATCTGGATGCTGGAATTTCTTTGGATGATACTGACGTTATTATTGTGAAGTCGGGTTATCATTTCAGAATGGCATTTGAGGATTATGGTGACTGCTATATTGTTGAAACGCCCGGATTATCGGGCTTTCACCCAGAACAATTACCTTTTGAAAAATGCCGGCCAATCTATCCGCTGGACTCTATAGAACTTCCTTTTCTGGAGTCCGTATACTTACAATAAACAGGTTCGAGAGTGTATAACATATGCCGAAAATAGGAGCGCACATCAAGCGCCTTCGTCTGCGCCGCAGGTTAAGCGTTCGGGATTTGGCCAAACGATCCGGCATAGCGCATGCCACTATTTCACTTATAGAACGGGATAAAACCAGTCCCTCTATTGATACGCTGGCGGCAATTCTTGATTCTCTTGGAACGACGCTCGACAGTTTTTTCACATCAGGACACACCACAAGGCACGTCTCGCCGTTTTATCGGCACGACGACTTTGTTGAAATAGGTGATAAGAACAAGCTCTCGTACCGAATGATCGGAGTCAATCACCCAAACCGATCGATTCTGATGCTCTATGAGGTCTATGAGGTAGGCGCTGATTCCGGGCTGGCACTGTCTCATGAAGCGCAGGAGGCCGGTGTCGTCGTGCAGGGCGAGGTCGAGGTGACTGTCGGCGAGCAAACGCAGGTACTGGGCGCGGGAGACGGATATTATTTTGACAGTAATGAACCGCATACATTTCGCAATGTAGGAAAAACCAAAGCCATTATCATCAGTGCTGTGACGCCGCCGTCTTATTGAGCATTTCCATGAATACGTATTGGCTCGACACGCACGGCTCCTGCGGCCTATCGATATAAAGAGACCGCATTTTCGGCAAATTCAATGCTGTTTCTCTATCCCCGGTCATGATAGATCGGCTTTTTTCGCAGAAGAGACTGTATTGCAGTCAATCCACTCACTCGGACACCATCGCGGTGTCTGTTCGATAGTAAAGGTATTCGGCGGCGCGCCGCACCCTTGTCTTATTTCCCGCTACCGCCCGAGACGCTGCTCTTGATACGGGTATTCCCTAGAAAATTACACTTGTTATTTTGAACGCCACGGTGTTAGCATTTGAATATGACCACTCGGTCACATTTGGCATGACGCATCTGTTTTGTCGCTCAATGAACTTTGCAATGGACTTTTTTATGACAATTGGAATAGCCGCCAGCGGCGCCAATGCGGGAGAATCAGTACGTGCAGCGGTGCTTGCGGCAGAATTGCTGGGAAGAGGCGCCATTGGCGGCTTTGCCGTATTTGCAGCCATGTTGCACGATGGCAAAGTATGCCACTGCGTGACCCAGAGGGGTGGAGCGGCAAAACTGGCCATTCCGGACGAATGGCTGCTGGCCACACGTGCTGCAGCGATTTGCAGCGGGCCCGACCGGCCCGAGCCGCTGCAGCAGTTTTTACCCGGCTTCGATGGCATCGGGCTGGTATCCGGTCATCGCCTGCCCAATCGCGCGGGAAGTGACGGCGAGCCCCTGAATCGTGCCGTGTTGCGGCGACTGGCCAGCGGAGAACTGCCACAACATGCTGTAGACGCCGTTTTGCATGCCAATGGCCAAAGCGACGCCGGACTCATCGCCGTTGATGCCCAGGGCCGTATTGGCTGGGGCAACAGCCAGCGAGTCGCCGCAAGAGCGGATCTTGGCAGCTTTCACCGCAGTGAAGGGGACAGGCGCCTGGCAATATTGCACAACTCGATTTATTTCATGCGTGATTCAGCAGATGCCGTTGGCAGTCTGGCGTGGGGATGCCTGGGCGGCGATGCCAGCGCATATCAGTTTTTGTCGCTGCCGCAGGGTGTTGAGCTGCGAACGGCACAAAGCGACCGGATCCAGCTTGATGCCGACGGAAACATTGCGTTGATTGAAACGGCTGCTGCGCAGATGTCGCAGATGTCAGGTCGTTTTACTGCGATTTATCTCGGTACACCAGTCTGGCAGGGCGCTCACCTGGTCGGGCATATGATCAGCGAGCTGATCGGACAGGTGCAGGATGGCTGCGTTGTGCGCAGCCTGGACCCGGTCTCGGCAATGGTCGTCATGAGAAAGGCCGTGCATGTCGCGTCGTGAAAACACCGAGAGAAAGCTTTTGAATGCGCTGGAGGAACAGATCAATGAAACCGGGATGGTGGGCGTAGGCGTTAACGCAGTGGCCAAACGGGCAGGCGTGAGCAAGGAGCTAATCTATCGCTATTTTGACGGTATGCCGGGATTGTTGCTTGCCTGGATGCAGGAACAGGATTTCTGGACAGCACGCGCCGGCCTGATCAGGGACGAAGAGTCCAGTCAGCAGACGCCTGCCGTCTTGATTCTGTCGATGCTGCATGCCCAGATCGAGGCGCTCGCAGGCAGCGAAAGCTTGCGGGAAATCCGGCGCTGGGAGCTGATTGAACAGAACGAGGTAACCGAGCAATTGGCGCAGCGCCGCGAGACGGCTGCCAGGTCGTTCATTGATCGGGTAGACGGGTTGACGCAGGAACTGGACGTGCCGGCAGTGGTGAGCATCATGCTGGCGGGTGTGCTGTACATGATGTTGCGATCCAGGACCGAAAGCCATTTCCTGGGTGTGTCGTTACGCACGAATGCGGGCTGGCAGCGGCTCTATGCGGCGCTTGAGCAGATCATTGATGCAGGTTTTCCTGAAAATCTGCGAACACAGGCATTGGCCGATCTTGAGCGGGTCAAGGGCGAAGAATATTTTGACGGAAGCGGACAATGAAACGAAGAGCAGCGGATGTATTGATCGAAGTGTTAAGTACACATGATGTAGAACGAGTCTTTTGCGTGCCCGGAGAAAGCTATTTGAGTGCGCTGGATGCGCTCTCGGATCATGCGGCGATTGACGTGGTGACCTGTCGTCATGAAGGGGGCGCCGGTTTCATGGCCGTGGCCGACGCGCGCCTTACCGGGCGGCCGGGCATCGCACTGGTCAGTCGCGGGCCGGGTGCTATGAACGCGGCCATTGCCGTGCACACGGCGCAGCAGGATGCCGTGCCGCTGGTGCTCTTTATCGGCCAGGTCGAACGGGCGCATCGTCATATGGCAGCCTTCCAGGAGGTGGACTACGGGCAGGTGTTCGGCAGCATGGCCAAATGGGTTGTTGAGGTCAATGATGCGCAACGTCTGGCCGAGTGCGTTGCCACGGCGTTTCATTATGCGTGCAGTGGCACACCGGGGCCGGTTGTGGTTGCGTTGCCAGAGGATATGCTCGAAGACATGGTCGACACCGAAATGGCGTATCGTCTGCCTTTGCCGGTAGCAGGCGCATCGGACCTATCGCTCAAACGTGTTGCCAGCATGATTGAACAGGCGCGTCGGCCACTGATTATTGCCGGCGGACTGCTCAAGAACGAAGCAGGGCAGACCGCGCTGCAGTGTACTGCCCAGGCCTTTGGTGTTCCGGTAGCAACAGCGGTCAGGCATGCCGATCTGCTTGCCAATGATCATCCGTTGTTCGCCGGGCACCTGGCCTATGGCGCGCCGGCCGCGTTGGCGCAGGCTGTTGCCCAGGCCGATCTGGTCATCGCTGTTGGCACCCGTCTGGGGGACGTAACGACGCAAGGGTACCGTTTTCCTGCCGCGCCGCAGCCGCTGCAGCCGTTGATTCATGTCTGGCCGGACGCATCCGCATTGGGAGCGCTGCGTCGGACAGATCTGGGGCTGGTGGCCGATCCTGTATCGTTTCTTGTGGATCTGTGCGACTTTGCTCCGGCGGCAATAGATCCCGAGCATCAGGTGTGGAGCAGGCAACTGCACCAGGTGGCGCAATCGCTGACAGACTGGGACGGGCCCGCCGATGCAGAAGATGGCGTCGTGTTTTCGAGTGTGGTGCAGGCGGCCGATCGTTTGCTGGCCGATGACGCCATTATTACGATTGATGCCGGCAATTTTGGCGGGTGGGTCCAGCGTCTGATGCGTTTCGGCGGTGGCAGGCAAATGGTGGCACCATCTTCGGGTGCCATGGGCTACGGGGTGCCGGCTGCGGTTGCGGCCAGCTTGCGCTATCCGGACCGACAGGTCGTTTGCTTTGTGGGCGATGGCGGGTTTCTGATGACGGGCAACGAACTGGCCACCGCCATCCAGTACGGTGCGAATCCGATACTGGTGATCTCCGACAATAGCGCCTATGGCACGATCCGCATGCATCAGGAAAAGCATTTTCCGCAACGGGTGAGCGCAACGGATCTTCGCAATCCGGATTTTGCCGCAGTGGCGCGCAATTTCGGTGCACTGGGTATTCGCGTTGATGACAGTTCGCAGATTGATGCGGCGCTACGCACCGCGCTCGCCGCTGGGGGCCCGGCCGTGATTTCGGTGCGCACCAGTTTGCAATTTATATCTGCATCGGCAACGATTGATCAATTGCGTGAACGCGCAATGTTAAGCCAATGATCCGGGAGCCAGTATGCATATTGTTGTGATCGGCGCCGGTATTATCGGCATGACTAGCGCCTATTATCTGGCAAAAAAAGGACATCAAGTCACGGTTGTTGATGCCTGCGCAAGCCCTGGGCAGATGACCAGCAAGGCCAATGGCGCCCAATTGAGCTACAGCTTCGTGGCGCCACTGGCCGAACCCGCAGTTCTGCCTAAATTGCCTGCATGGCTGCTGAGCGCCCAATCACCGTTGTCATTGCGGTTGCGTGCCGACCCGCAGCAATGGCGCTGGGCCATGGCGTTTCTGGCCGCCTGTCGCACTGAAAAAAGCCGGCAGACGACCGCAGAACTGCTGTCGCTGGGCTTGTACAGCAGGCAAATGATGCACCAGCTCATTGCAGATGAAATGTTGTCGTTTGACTTCAGCAGTTCCGGAAAGCTGCTGGTGTATCAGGATGCTGGTTCCTATGCAGCCGCCAGAAAACAGATGGACTATCAGGCAGCGCTGGGTTCCACGCAAGTTGCACTGGACCGCAAGCGTTGCCTGGAGCTGGAGCCTGCATTGCGTGGAATTCAGGAGCGGATTGCCGGCGGTATTTTCACCCGTAGTGAAGATGCCGGCGATTGCATGAAGCTGTGCTGCGAACTGGAACGCAAATTGCGCCAGGGGCCGCAGAAAGTTGCATTTCTCTATAACACGCCTGTCATGCGCCTGCACCGGCAAAACGGTCGCGTTACGCGTTTGCAGACGCAGGCTGGCGATATGACGGCAGACGCCTATGTCATTGCCAATGGTATTGGCGCGCAGGCATTGGCCCGCCAGGCGGGCTTCAATCCCTATATTTACCCGCTCAAGGGATACAGCCTCACTTACGAATTGACTTCACAAAGCGAGGCGCCCCGCGTCAGTGTCAGCGACGTGCACAACAAAGTCGTATATGCGCGCCTGGGTAACCGCTTGCGCGTTGCCGGCATGGTGGACATAGGCGACGGCTCGAACAGCATTCATCCCAGGCGCATCGCCAGTCTCAAGCAGGCGGTCGAGCACTATTTGCCGGCGCTACGCCCGGCTGATGAACCCGTGGCATGGGCGGGGTTGCGCCCGGCGCGCCCGGACAGCAAGCCCTTGATTGGCCAGACGCCGCTGCGAAACCTCTGGATCAATGCAGGCCAGGGCGCGCTTGGCTTTACGCTTGCCGCAGGCAGCGCCGCCTTGCTTGCGGATCGGCTTTCAGGCGTTCCCACAACCATTGCCGACAACCTTTTTGCTCCTTAATGCAGGATGCAGTAGCACGTGTACTGGCTACAGTTGACCATGCGTCAAGTGCGCCAGCCCCTTATATCGAGTACAGGAGAAATACCATGATGCACAAGGCCAAGCAATTGACCGCTTTTAAGAATATGGCACTGGGTATGGCACTGGCTGCCGCCTTGTCGTGCGTGCCGGCCGTTCAGGCACAAACCGTCACTGCAGTGATGCAATCAGGACTGCGTGTCATGGATCCGGTCATCAGTACCGCATTCATGACACGCGACCATGGCTACATGATTTACGACACATTGTTGGGAACTGACTCCAGCTTCAAGATCCAGCCGCAGATGGCAGACTGGAAGGCATCTGCCGATGGCAAAACCTACACCTTTACCTTGCGCGAGGGGCTCAAATGGCACGACGGCGCGCCGGTTACTTCAGAGGACTGTGTCGCTTCCATCAAGCGCTGGGCCGAAAAGGACTCGACCGGCCAGGTATTGATGACGATGGTAGCCAATATCAAGGTGATCGACAGCAAAGTATTTGAAATCAGCCTGAAGGAACCCACCACGTTATTGCTAGCGGGCCTGGGCAAGCTCAGTTCGCGGCCTGCGTTCATGATGCCCAAACGCATTGCCGAAACACCGTCTTCCAAGCCGATTACCGAATACATCGGGTCAGGACCGTTCAAGTTTGTCCAGTCCGAGTTCAGGCCCGGGCTGCGGGTCGTATACGAGCGTAATAATGACTATGTGCCGCGCAGCGAGCCGGCCAGTTGGACGGCCGGCGGCAAGGTGGTCAATGTTGAGCGTGTGCAATGGGTCGCCATGCCGGACCAGATGACACCGATCAATGCATTGATGAATGACGAAATTGATTTTATCCAGCAAGTACCATTTGATTTGCTGCCCATGGTTCAGGATCAGGAAAATATCAAGGTTGAGGTGCTGGACAAGCTGGGCGCCTGGACGTACTTCCGGTTCAATCACTTGCATGCGCCATTCAATAACCGGCTGATCCGCCAGGCCGCGATGTACGCGGTAGGGCAGGAAAATGTCCTTAAGGCGCTGGTGGGCAATCCGGAATACTACAAACCGTGCGCGGCTGTTTTCGGATGTGGTAACCCATATGAGAATGACTATGGCAAAGAGATGATTGTGCCGGCCAACATAGAAAAAGCAAAGGCGCTGCTCAAGCAGGCCAATTACGATGGCACGCCCGTGGTGATTTTGCAACCGACGGATATTGCCATGTTGTCTGCGCAACCGGTCGTGATCGGCGACGCATTGCGCAAGGCCGGTTTCAAGGTTGAGATGAAGACCATGGACTGGCAGACGGTCGCGACTCAGCAAAGCAATCAGAAATCGCCGGCCGAAGGCGGATGGAGCATATTTTCCACATACAGCATTCTGGCCACCAGCGGTGACCCGTTCGGTAATACGACGATTGCCTCAAACGGGAAAAAAGCCTGGGCCGGTTGGCCGGATGTGCCGCAAATCGAATCGTTGCGGCTTGAATTTGCAAGAGCCAAAGATGATGCTGAGCGCAAGAAGATTACCGCCCAACTGCAAAAGCTGGTGATAGACGAAGGCGTGGTTGCGCCACTGGGACAATTTCTCATCCCCGCCGCTTACAGTACCAAGCTGTCCAATGTATTGCCTTCGCCGGTCACCGTGTTCTGGAACCTGAAAAAGTCGGATAAGTGAGTCAGCCATGATTACCTACATCGCCCGTCGGCTTCTGGCCACACTACCGGTCATCGTGATGGTTGCCATTGTCATCTTCGCCATTCTTCGTCTGACACCGGGAGACCCTGCCGCCATCATCGCGGGAGACGATGCAACTGCTGCTCAACTTGAGCAGATCCGCCAGACCATGGGCCTGGATCAGCCGATTTATACGCAATTTGTCGTCTGGGTCGGACGACTGCTGCAGGGCGACCTTGGCGTCTCGCTATTGTCGGGCACGCCGGTGCTGCAGATGATTGCCGGGCGCATGGGGCCAACGCTGGCGCTGGCCGTGTCAACCATCGTGCTGACGGTGATTATTGCCATCCCGTTGGGGGTCATTGCTGCATGGCGGCAAGGCAAACTGCTGGATCGCCTGATCATGAGCCTGTCTGTGCTGGGGTTTTCGATTCCCACTTTTGTGGTTGGCTATTTACTGATCTATTTTTTCGCGATACAGCTGAACTGGCTGCCGGTACAAGGTTACAAACCGCTGTCGGCAGGGCTGCTGCCTTTTGCGCAGCGACTGATTCTGCCCACCCTGGCGCTGAGCGCGATTTACGTGGCACTGATCGCCCGCATCACACGCAGCAGCATTATCGAAGTCATGGGCGAAGACTATATTCGCACGGCGCGCGCCAAGGGTCTGAAAGAAAAAGCGGTCCTGATGCGGCACGCCTTGCGTAACGCAGCCGTACCCATTGTCACTGTCATCGGCATAGGCGTTGCGTCCCTGATCAGCGGCGTCGTGGTCACCGAATCGGTCTTCAATCTGCCGGGCCTGGGGCGGCTGGTTGTCGAAGCGGTGCTCGCTCGCGATTATCCGGTTATCCAGGGGCTGATACTGCTTTTTTCCATCGTGTATATCCTGATCAATCTGATTGTCGATCTGCTGTATACGGTTTTCGATCCACGAATCCGTTATTGAAGGACTACCATGACTGTCCCACTCACTTCAGAAACGCTGCCGGCTTCGGCTCCAGGGCAGCCCGTTGCGCAACATTATTCTACGTTGCCCGGCCAGCTGCGCGCGGCGCTTGGCAGTATTCCGGTCTTGATTGCATTTGTATTGTTTGTGCTTATTATTTTTGTGGCCGTATGCGCGCCGTTACTTGGCACCGTAGATCCGGTGGCCATCAATCCGGCTGAAAGGCTGGCCAAAGTGTCGTCCGCGCACTGGCTGGGAACCGATGCTTTCGGACGCGATACCTATTCGCGTGCATTGTACGGCGCCCGGGTCTCGCTGATCGTTGGTATCGGTGCGACTGTGATGAGCCTGATCGCCGGATTGTTCATCGGAGTGATTGCCGGTTATTTCAGATTTGCCGATGGCATCATAATGCGGGTGATGGACGGTATCATGGCAATTCCTGGCATCCTGCTGGCCATCGCCCTGGTCTCGCTGACCGGTGGCAGCCTGGCCACGGTCCTCGTGGCTATTACGATTCCCGAAATCCCACGGGTGGTGCGGCTGGTGCGTGGGGTGATTCTGTCGGTGCGCGCCGAACCCTATGTAGAGGCGGCCGTTTCTTTGGGTACCCGGGTGCGGACCATTTTATGGCGTCATATGATTCCCAATACGATTGCACCGCTGATCGTGCAGGGCACCTATATTTTTGCTGCCGCCATTCTTACCGAGGCGACCTTAAGCTTCCTGGGTGCCGGGCTGCCGCCAGAGATTCCATCGTGGGGCAATATGATGTCCGAGGGGCGCATGTATTTTCGCCTGCTGCCGGGGCTGATCCTGTATCCCGGTATCCTGCTCGCATTGACATTGCTCTGCGTCAATATCCTGGGCGATGTATTGCGTGATGTGCTGGATCCAAGAATGGCGAAAAAATCATGAATCAAGACACTATCAAAAACACGGAAAATGCAGCGGAACCGGTGCTGCGGGTGCGCGATCTGTCGGTGCGGGTTGCCGGCGCAGGTGCAGAACGGCGTGTCGTCAATAACATCAGTTTTGATGTATTTGCGGGCGAAACGCTGTGTGTGGTGGGCGAGTCGGGGTCCGGCAAATCGGTATCCTCCTATACCGTGATGGGCTTGTTGGGTGAAGACAGCCTGCAGGCGTGCAACGGTAGCGTCCTGCTGGCTGGCGAAGACGTATTGAAAGCCAGTACAAAGCGCCTGCGCGAGCTGCGAGCCACCACAATGTCGATGATTTTCCAGGAACCGATGACTGCGCTCAATCCTGTGCAGAAAGTGGGGCGCCAGATTGACGAGGTTCTGCGGATCCACAGCACTATGTCTGCAAAGCAACGTCGTCAGGCGGTATTGCTTATGCTCGAGTCGGTTCATATGCCCGATCCTGAACGGATCTACGACGCGTATCCGCACCAGTTGTCTGGCGGTCAGCGGCAACGGGTCGTCATTTCAATGGCGCTGATTCTGCAGCCCCGGCTGCTGATTGCCGATGAGCCGACCACGGCGCTGGATGTCACCACCCAGAGGCAGATTTTGCTGCTGATCCGTGAACTTCAGATAAAAAACAATATGGCCGTGCTGTTCATCACGCATGATTTTGGGGTGGTTGCAGAAATTGCCGACCGGATTGTGGTGATGAACAAGGGCGAGGTCATGGAAACAGGGACGCGTGACGCTATCCTGAGAAACCCCGCACATGCCTATAGTCGCATGCTGGTGTCCTCGGTGCCTAGCCTGGTACCCCAGCAGCGTGACCAGAACAACGGGGAGAAGGTGCTGGACGTCTCGGGCCTGGTCAAGACCTATTCCGAGAAAAGGCTATGGGGAACCGGACGCCATATCACTGCGGCCAACAATATCAACCTGACGCTCAGTCGTGGAGAAATTGTCGGAATTGTGGGCGAGTCCGGCTCGGGAAAATCAACCGTTGCACGCTGTATCGTCAGGCTGTTGCAACCGAGTTCGGGTCAGATCCATATCAAGGACCGGGATATTGCGCAGCTCTCGGGCAGCCAGTTGCGGCCCATGCGCCAGCGTATTCAGATTGTCTTTCAGGATCCCTATCGCTCCCTGAATCCGCGCATGACCGTGGGCGATTCAATTATCGAGGGATTGCTCAATTTCGGCGTAGCCAAAGATGTTGCGATGGACAAGGCGGCTGCATTGATGCAGCTGGTGGGCCTGACGAAAGACGCATTGCAGCGATATCCTCATCAATTTTCCGGCGGACAGCGCCAGCGTATCTGCATTGCCAGGGCGCTGGCGCTGGAACCCGATATCCTGGTTGCCGACGAGGCGGTGTCTGCGCTCGATGTGTCGGTTCAGGCACAGGTGCTTGCGCTGCTGGACGAAGTGCGCGAACGCACGGGTGTCGGTGTGTTGTTTATTACACATGACCTGCGGGTGGCTGCGCAGATTTGCGATTCCATCATCGTCATGCAACAGGGAAAAATTGTGGAATCGGGCAAGGCCCATACCGTCTTGACTGCGCCAACGCAACCCTATACCCGATCGCTGATCGATGCCGCGCCGGGCAGACACTGGGATTTCCAGAATTTTCGTGCCGTGTCCGAAGCAGGGGATCAGCCAGGATTGCCGGCGTGAGCGATGCCCATGCTCCCAGGATACCCCAAATTTTAGAGGCTAGAAATGAGTGCACATTATGATGTTTTGATTGTAAATGGCGATGTGGTAGACGGCACTGGCAGCGCGCGTTTTACCGCTGACGTCGCCATCTTGGGCGAGCGCATCGCGCACATTGGCGATTTGTCGCAAGCCACGGCAGATAAAGTGATTGATGCCAGCGGCCTGATCGTCTGCCCGGGGTTCATCGATGCTCATACCCACGATGACAGGTTGATGCTGTCAGATGGGGATATGGCGCCCAAGGTCAGCCAGGGGATCACAACCGTGATCGGCGGCAATTGTGGTATTTCTTTGGCGCCAATGCCGCGGGAAATTCCGGACCCGGTAACGCCGCCACTGAATCTGCTGGATGAACAAGGCGCCTGGTTCCGGTTTCGCAGCTTCGCGCAATACGTCAACGAACTGAGCGCCCGCCCGGCCGCCACCAATTGCGCCATGCTGGTCGGGCATTCGACCCTTCGGGTTGCAACGATGGATGACCTCACCAAAGCGGCAACCGACAGCGAAATTGCAGCGATGCAGGAACTGGTCATCGAAGCGATGGAGGCCGGCGCCATTGGTGTGTCCACCGGTCTGGTCTATCCGCCGGCGGTGGCTGCGCCCACGCAGGAAGTGATCGACGTGTGCGCGCCCCTGGCGCGCTACGGCGGCATTTATTGCACACATATGCGCGATGAAGGCGATCGTGTCATTGAGTCACTGGAAGAATCGTTCCTGATCGGGCGGGAGGTTGGCGTGCCCGTCGTCATTTCCCATCACAAGGTGGTTGGCGTCCAAAATCACGGTCGTTCGGCCGAAACGCTGGCGTATATCGCAGATCATATGACCCGGCAGCCTATTTGTCTTGATTGCTATCCATATGATGCCTCGTCTACCATCTTGTCGGCAAAGCTGGTGGCCAATTCGACACGGGTCACGGTGACCTGGTCAAAAGGCATGCCGCAGATGGCCGGGCTGGATTTGACGGAGATCGCAAGCAGATTGAATGTAAGCACCGAACAGGCCATCGAGAAATTGTTGCCTGCCGGTGCGATTTACTATCGGATGGATGATGCCGACGTACAGCGCATTCTGCAGTTTGATGACACGATGATCGGCTCCGATGGCCTGCCTCATGATGAAAAACCTCATCCCCGACTATGGGGAAGCTTTCCACGCGTGCTGGGGCATTACAGCCGTGGTCTCGGGCTGTTCTCGTTGGAGAAGGCGCTGCATAAAATGACCGGGTTGACAGCAGGCAAGTTCGGGCTGGCCGATCGTGGCGTCATTCGGCAGGGGGCGTTTGCCGATGTCACACTGTTTGATGCACAAACGGTGAGCGAGGCGGCAACCTTCGCCCAGCCTGTGGCCGCTGCCATTGGCATCAGCACGGTTCTGGTCAACGGCAAGGTTGTATGGGAGGGTGGCAGGCCGAGCGGACAACGCCCGGGCAGGGTACTGCGTCGTGAAGGCCCGCCGGTTGAGTCGATGCAATAGCAAAACCCTGTATCCGGTGCCGGAGACAGGGTGCGGGCAGATCATTCTTTTACCGTACTGCCGGTACCAGTTGCGTTGGGACCGATATCGGCAGATCGGCGGTCAGATCTCAAGGCACGCGGATCAGCGTGCCATTGCGCGGTTCAGTACGTTCTGTTCTTCCTACGTGAGGTTCGGTCCATCCAGGCTGACGCTGGCATCATCGTTGCGATATTTTCTGATGATCGGCTTGAGCTCTTCCTTGATATGTTTTTCACTGTAGCCATTGAACAGGTGGCCAAACAGTCCGCGATCAAGATCGCTGGTTTTCATGAACCAGTCTGCTATTGGGAAAGTTAGGTTCATGTTGTAATGCATCATCAGTCCCATATTGTGATGGGCCGTATGATGGCGTCGGATGGTATTGATAAAGGGCACGTTCCTGACGAACCAGTTGTCATGAACGTGGCAGCAATAATGGAAGGTTTCATAAACCAGATATTGCAGCACCATTGTCAGGAAAACGACATAGCCGGCATTGGGATTGATAATGACAGACGCCAGATAGCCCAGGACCAGGCCACCGACACCAAGCGTGAGCAATACCCGCCATGGGAAAAAGACAATCCTGAATTCGCGGCTCGAATCTATCGTAATGTCATTGTCAGTGAAATACTGATGATGCTGCCGGGTATGTCTTTCGTAAATGGCGCGCAGGGCAAAGACGTCGATGCGCTTATGCATCACGTAGGTATGCATTGCCCATTCCACGAAGTTACCCGCCAGGAACACGGGAATAATCAATAAATACTCCCAGCTCGCCGTGGTCAGTTGCGAGATGCAATAGATGACTGCGGCTATGCCAACCGCATACATCACGCCGATGTGCACCAGGCCGTTATACAAGGGGCTGATATCGCTTTTATATTGTTCGCGAAATTTTCGTTGCCTTTCGGTCATCATAATCATTACTCCTGAAATAAAATCTCAATTGCCATTCAATGCCCGGGGTTTATCCGGATATGTCTTCAAGGGCCCGGCCACGAGTCTCCACACCCAGCAGGACGACAACTGCAGCTGCGATGACGAATGAGGCGGCGCCCAGCGTAAACACACCAGTCTGTCCGGTGACCGGCAGAAGAAAGCCTACGGCAAAGGGGCCCACGAACGAGCCCAGCCGACCGATGGATGAGGCGAAGCCGGCGCCGGTGGCACGGATGCGGGTCGGATACAACTCAGGGGTGTAGGCGTACAGAATGGACCACATGCCAAAAAGACAGAATTGCATGAACATGCCGGACATCATCAGGTAGTGAAGTTCACCCTTGACGCTTGCCACGTGCCCGTAGATGTATACCGAAACGGCGCTGCCCAGCAGCAATAGAACACACGTGGGCTTGCGGCCGATTTTCTCAATGATCCAGGACGCGAAGATAAAGCCGGGAATGCCTGCCAGTGAAATAGTGACGGTGTACTGCACGGATTTGGTTACTTCGTAGCCGGCCTGCTGCAGTAATGCGCCAAGCCAGCTGGTCAGCCCGTAATAGCCCATCAGTGCAAAGAACCACAGTATCCACAGCATCAGGGTGCGGCGTCCGTATTCGCCCTTCCACAACTCAGAGAAGCTACTGCCTGAATTGGACTGCGCGGCAGCGGCCGGCAGCGAGACAATGGGAGGCAACTCCTTATTGTTAAGCGTTTTGCGTAGATGATTTTCCATGGTGGTCATGACGCTGTCGGCTTTTTCACTTTGCCCTGAGTCAGACAGCCAGCGTGGCGATTCCGGGACGTGGCGACGGATATAGAAAACGAACACGGCAGGGACTGCAAGCACAAAGAAAATACCGCGCCAGCCGAGAGGCTCCAGCAGCAGATAGCTCAGCACACCAGAACAGATGAAGCCGATAGGCCAGAAGCCTTCCAGGATCGCCAGGTATCTGCCACGACGGTTGGAGGGAACAATTTCCGATACGATCGACAGACCGACAGGAAACTCCATACCCATACCGAAGCCCAGCACGATGCGACTGGCAATCAGCATATTGACGTCGGTCGACAGTCCACAGAACAGACTGCCGATGCCCCAGAACACCATACTGACCTGGAAGACGGGCTTGCGGCCAAACCGGTCGGCCAATACGCCGGCGACAGCGGCGCCGATCAGCATGCCAAGAAAACTGGCGCTGGCCACAATCCCGGTCTGGGCAATACTCAGACCGAATTCCGCTTTGATGGAGCCCAGGATAAAAGTCATGACGCCCAGGTCCATCGAATCAAAGAACCATGCGGTCGCAATAATACAGAATAGTTTGGTTTGATAGCTTGTCATCGGAAGCCGTTCCATACGGCCTGAAATATCCGATGGCGTAATAGGTATTGATGCCATTGCCTGTCTCCTTGTGGATATATTTTTCTTGAATTTAACTGATATATTAATTAAATGCAATAGAAATATATCATGACTGTGATATCACGATAGGCATTGATCATTGCGGCACGACCCAGGACAAAGGCGTGTCGGCGCTGGATCCGGCATTGAATGCACAATCCGGTCCACGCGGGCTCGTCTCAAAAAATAAAAAGTGTCAATTACAGTCGCAATGGCGATGTTCATGCGCATCTGCAAGGCGTCGGCGGTCCGCGCCGGCCGGCCCGACTGCGGCGGCGGCTCAATCGGTGCGATCAGGTGCGATCAGCTGCGTTGGGCCTGCCCGGGCTGGCCGATATGTGATGTGCCTCTGTCTGTATGGTGATTTTTGCAAAGAGCAATGCGGCGCAGCGCAGCAGCACCCTGGCGGGTGCGTGTGCACGTTATTCGGAGGCGTAAGCCACCTGGCTGTCCTGCACTTGCTGCAAAACAGGGACTGGCGTGTCGGAAAAGTCGCCAGCCCAGGCATTGGCAATAATGCGCAGGTAAGATGCAGAAGTATCCGGAACAGGGAAAGCGTTGCGCAAGCGGGTTACGCTCATTGCATCTGCATACAGACGTGGCAGATCGGCCTCTTTGATACCAAAATCTTTCAGGTTATTGGGAATGCCCAGCTCGCTGACCAGTGTCTGAAGTGTTTGCGCCAATTGTAAAACCGTGTCGTGTTCCTGCTCTTGCTCCCGTCCGGTTATGCCAAAAATGGCGGCGATTTCTTTGAGTTCCTGCATGCGTTTGTCGCGCAACTCGTATATAACGTAGGGAAGGATGACTGCGTTGGTGCGGCCGTGCGTTTCATGGGTCAGTCCGGCAATGCTGTACGCGATGCCATGCACCGCGTTCAATCCTGCGCTGCCATAAGAGAGGCCTGCAAACACGCTGGCATAACTCATGCCGATGCGTGCCTGCGTGTCGGCTCCATTCAGGTAAGCCTGTCTCAGGTGCCGGGCGCAAAGTATCATGGACTCGCGAGCGAACATCTTGCTCAGGTGCGTGCGTCCGCTGTAGCCTGGATCCGGATTGTTGTTGCGCTCAAACTGGTTCGAGTCCATGGTGACATACGATTCCATGGCGTGGATCAGTGCATCGATGCCCGAGTCGGCGGTCACGCGAGGCGGACAGGTATAGGTAAACTGTGGATCGACAAGTGCAATAAATGGTCGTAAGCGATTGTCCATCAAGGCAATCTTTGTCGCGTTGTCGGGGTCTATCAGAATGGCGCCTGGAGTGACTTCCGAGGCCGTGCCCGAGGTCGTCGGCATGGCAATAAAAGGCAGCGGTTCATCGTTGCCAATGCCGTCCTTGTAGTGTGTTACCGGTTTTTGACTGCGTAACGTCAGTGTCAGCGCTTTGGCCAGATCCATATTGCTGCCGCCACCCAACGCGATGACATGATCGGGCGCCTGCCCGTGTGTCTGGGTCAGAATCTGCTGCGTCGCCTGGTCACACAGTGTTGTAGAGGGATCCGGTTCGCCGTCGCTATAGACGTAAGTGCTGATGCCACATTTGCTGGCGGCTTGCACATATTCGTTGACCCATGGCGTTTGTTCTGCGAAATAGCGATCGGTAACGAGTATGCCGTTGCGATAGCCCAGTTTGGCCAGCAGGGCAGGCAGGTCATGTCGGGCTCCTTCCCTGATGATCAGGCGAGAGGGCGCGCAGAAAAACAGATGGTCGTCAAAACTCATGCATTACTCCAGATTGAGAAAGTCGGTAAATCCGGCTGAGACGGTAGCGGTGTTCTCAGTCAGAATGGAATGCCCCGCATTTTCTATCGTGAGAAAAGTGGGGTTCGCAAGCAGGTCGCGCAACTGGGCCACCAGCGGCAAGGGCGAATCTTCATCCCGTGTGCCGCTCATAATCAGGCAGGGAGCGTCCACCAACTTGCATTGTTCGCGCAGTGAGCGCCCGGCAATGGATTGCCAGGTCCACATAACTGCATGGTGCTCGGCCGCGTCCTGCAGTTTCAGGCGTTGTTCGCGTTCGCGGATCTCGTCAAGTAAGCTTGCTTGTGTTGTTTGTGTAAACCAGGAGACTTGGCTGATATCCGACACGCCAGAGAGCAACATCAGTTTGTCTGGCCGTTTTGCCTGCGTACGGCCGGCAAAGGCCAGGGCAACGCTCACGCCCATGCTCCAGCCGGCAAGGCAATAAGACTGGTCATCATTGATATACTTGTGTACCGTGTCTTCAATCACATTTGCAAACGACTCAAGCGTCATGTCCTGTTCAGAACAGTCTTTCCGAGCGCCTCGTCCCGGCAGATTCGGCAAAATGAATGTGCAATGGTCAGCCAGTTGGGTTGCCAGCGGCAGCCAGACGCGGTTGGTCCCCTGTATGCCGTGTATGGCAATGATTTTGATGGGACCCGCGCCGTGAATCAATGTATCCATAGTATTGTGATTGATGTATGAACAGAAAAAGCAAGTCGATTGAAATGTTGTGAGCAACAAATATATTAGTTGTATAATACTCACGTGTGTGATTTTTCACAATAGCCGGAAGAAAATCAAATTTTTCCGGTCAACCTTTTCGTGACACCATGGCCTCAAATAACGCATCGAATCTACAGAATAATCAAGACCTTGTTTCGGAACCTGTTTCGCTTCAACCCAAAGTCAAACTGACCGATATTGCCTATCAAAAGCTTGAGCAAGCCATTACCATGCTGGTCCTGGAGCCGGGCTGTTCCGTTTCGGAACAGCAATTGTGCGAGTTGACCGAAATTGGTCGCACGCCGGTACGGGAAGCGGTGCAGCGACTGGCGCGCGAGCACCTGATTATTGTTTTGCCTCAGCGCGGCTTGTTTATTCCCGAGATCAATATTCGCAAACAGTTGAAACTGCTCGAAGTGCGCCGGGAAGTTGAGCGTCTGGTCTGCAGGATGTCAGCAAAGCGCTGCACGGACCAGGAGCGGCTTGCCTTTGTGCAATTGCATCAGCAATTTAAGGAATCGGCCCGGCTGGCCGATGTGGACCAGTTCCTGAAAGCCGACAGAATGCTCAATGAATTGACCTTGAAGGCAGCCCGGAATGAATTTGCAGAAGGGGCCATGCGCCTGACGCATGGATTGTCCCGTCGATTCTGGTATTTTTATTTCAAAAAATCGAATGACCTGGAAACCATGGCCCTGTTGCACGCCAATGTTGCCGAAGCCATCGGTCAGCGGGATGCGGATAAAGCGGCCCAGGCATCAGACAAACTGCTGGACTATATCGAGTTTTATACCAAGGAAAGCGTATCCGATTTTATGTAGCAGGCATGCTGCTGGTAGCGACGGGCCGCACGGCGGTGGCTACCAACTATAGACCCATTGCGCGTGGGCGCTGTGATCGTGTCATGTGACGGGTAATTGGTGACCCGATTCGAAGTGAGTCGGGTCGCCTTTTTTCCGGCTTTGGCAGGTTTTTCAAAAAAGCACCACGGCGTGGCGCGCGAGGCCACTGCCGTACGATCAATTATTCAATTTTTCCCATTTTTTGTACCGTTGCGGCAATGCCTTGTGCATCCTGTTTCCAGTACTGGGCAAAGGCCTTAGCAGGCAGATAGTCCAGTGGGCTGCCTGTGTTGCCGATTGTTTTGGCAAAAGCAGGATCGGCAGCGAGCTTATCCAGACTGGTTTTCAGTGTTTCCGTGACCTCGGCTGGCGTGTCGGCAGGTACAAAAACCCCGGACCACTGGATAAAGGTGGCGTCGTGCCCTAGCGACTTCAGGCTGGGTACATCCGGCATGGAAGCAATCGGCTTATCTCCCCAATGTGCCAGCGCCCGAACCTTGCCTGCTTTAACCTGCTGGACTATGCTGGCCGGACCGGTTGCCAGTGCCTGCACATGGTTGCCCAGCAATCCTGCCACAGCCGGGCCGGCCCCCGTATAGGGAATGTGTGAAAGACTGATCCCGGCAGCCTGCGACAGAATTTCCATTGGAACGTGCATGGTTCCATACAGGCCGGAACTTCCATAAGTGATGCCTTTCGGATCTTTCCTGGCCGCTTCAATAAACTCGTTCGCGCTCTTCCATGGCGCATCAGCCCGAACCACCAGCACGGTAGGATCGGCCGTAATTCTTGCTATCGGCTTGAATTGATCAAGCCGATAGGCAGGCGTTCGGCCAAGAATTTTGTCTGCTTCGGGCAGGATAGAAATGGACGACAGGCTTAAAAGAATGGTGTAGCCATCGGGCTTTGCGTGGGCCGATGCCCCGATGCCAATAGCGCCGCCCGCACCCCCCTTGTTTTCGATGACCACAGTTTTTCCCAGTGCTTTGGACATGGCGTCTGCAACCGGGCGGGCTACAGTATCGGCAACGCCGCCGGGCGGAAATGGCACGATCATGGTCACGGGTCTTTCCGGGTACTGTGCCAGGGCTTGGGATGCGGTTGCAAGCGATAGCACCAGCAACAGGGATGTGAGCTTGCCGGTTGCCGACATGCTTGATGGCAATGCGTTTTTTTGTTTCGGTGTCATGGTGGTGTCTCCTGCCGTGACCAATTGCGATTGTGAATATTGCTTTGTTATCGTGTGTTGCACTGCATGTTGTTGTCTGCTGAAACGGCCAGTTTTTGTGTTATGTAGTCTGACTGTACCGTTTCTGCCTGGCGTCAATGAAATGCTCAGCCAAAGGGGTTGCTCAGTTCACCGATGCCGTCTATCTGTATTCTTACAACGTCTGCGCTACGCAGATATTGGGGTGGCGTCATACCCATGCCAACGCCAGCAGGTGTGCCGGTAGCGATGATATCGCCAGGGTAAAGCGTGATGCCGCGCGAGCAGGTTTCGATGAGCGTGGGCAAATCGAATATCAGATCTGTGGTGAAGGCGTCCTGACGCAATTGCTCGTTCACCCAGCACCGTACACGCGTATTGTTTGCATCCAGTTCATCGGCGGTGACAATCCATGGTCCCATAGGGCAGAAGGTATCGAACGATTTGCCCAGATCCCATTGCTGGTGACGCATTTGAATATCACGTGCGGTCACATCGTTCACAATGGTGTAGCCAAATACGTGAGCCAGGGCGCTTTCGCGGGAAATATTTTTACCTTCCGTTCCAATGATGATTGCCAGTTCGGCTTCATAATCAATTTGGGCGGAAATGGTTCCCGGCAACACAACCGTTTCGCCGGGGCCGATAACGCACTCGGGAACTTTGGTAAATACAATGGGCCATGAATCCGCTTTTTTATTGCTGTCTCTGAACACGGTGTCGGACAGTTCCCTGGCGTGCGCGTGATAATTGCGACCCACACAGAAAAGATTGCGGCGTGGCCGGGGTATCGGGGCAAGGATAGTGGCCTGGGCTAAATCCCGCCCTGGCGCTGTGGGCGTCAGGCGCTCTCGCAGCGCCGCATATTGCGATACCAATTGGTTCATATCGCCGTTAAAATCGGCAATAAGCTCGGATATGGGCCAAAATTGGTTTTTATCAGTATTTACAAGGCATGGGCCGCTATTGTCTTGATATTTCAGTGTGGCTAATTTCATTTTTTCCAATTAATTGGTCAGATAAAATGCTAATCTATCACAATAAAAATACCAAAATGGGCTTAGATTGGTCTCATTATCTTGACTTGTCTTCCACGCCCAGATAACACTTATTCGACCGATTCAATGACAGACAGAATTAATATCAGTGGCCAGATTCGGCTGCTTGGCGGCAAGAAACTGGCGGACTACCTCGCCGGACAAATCGTCGACAGCAAACTGAAACCCGGCATGAAACTGCCGCCGGAGCGTGAACTTAGCGAGCGCTTCAATATTTCCCGTGGCGCGGTCAGACGTGTGCTGGCGCTTTTTCGCCAGCAGGAATTGATCAGTCAGAGTATCGGCAGCGGCACTTTCGTAACCGAGCGTGCGGCGTTGCTGGCCAATCCTGATCCGCAAGATCAGGTTTCAGCGATCAGTACCAGTCCTGCGGAACTCATGGTTGCCCGTCAGCTGATCGAACCGCTGATGCCCGGCCTGATTGTTCAGAACGCCACCGTGGTGGATTTCCAGCGCATGGCCGAATGTATTGAGCGCTCTGAGGCTGCCCTGACGATTGAGGAGTTTGAACATTGGGATGAACAGTTGCATAAGGCGCTGGCGCATGCGACTCATAATTCTTTTTTTGTGCAGGTTCTGAATCTGACAAATCAGGTGCGTGCCCAGGGGGAATGGGGACGGCTCAAACGCAATTCTCTCACCCCTGAAAATCGCAACTGCTATGAGGTTCAGCACAGGGCGATTGTCGCTGCGCTTACGGACCGCGATGCCGAGCTGGCCAGGAATCGGTTGCTTGAGCATTTGCAGCAGATAGAGATGAATCTGTTTAGCATAAACAATTGATATAGCTACCGTGACACCGGGTCTGTCTCTTGTCAACAGTCCGTATGAAGGTTTTGAGCACGGTAGGCGCCTCTTGTGCCGAAGTTCGTTGGCGATCCTTGAGGCGACCACGATGCGATGCGCACATGGATTTATACGGTGATGTCCGGTTGTTTAGTGCAGCGTATTGTGTAAAAAAGCCTGAAGGCGCGAATGGTGATTGTTGTCGAAGAATGCCATGGGTTCGGCGCTTACTATGATTTCGCCCTGGTTCATGAAATTGATTTGAGTGGCTACTTCACGCGCAAACCCCATTTCATGGGTGACACATATCATCGTAATTCCGGTCTCTGCCAGATCTACCATGGTGTCAAGGACTTCCTTGACCATTTCGGGATCCAGGGCGGAAGTGGGTTCGTCAAATAGAATTATCTCGGGATTCATGCATAGCGCGCGGGCAATGGCTACCCTTTGCTGTTGTCCTCCTGATAGCCGGCTTGGATATTCGCTTTGCTTGTCTATCAAGCCGACTCGTTCCAGATACTTGCGTGCAGTGGCCTGCGCCTTGTCCTTATCGGTTTTATTCACCCATACCTGAGCCACGGTACAGTTTTCAAGCACAGTCAGGTGTGGAAATAAATTGAAATGTTGAAATACCATGCCAACGTATTGTCTGATTTTGTAGAGCGATTCTGTGCTGTCCAGGCTAATTCCCTTTACCTGCACATTGCCGTTTTGAAAGGGTTCCAAACCGTTGATACAACGTATCAAAGTGGACTTGCCGGAACCTGAAGGTCCGCAAATGACCTGTCGTTCCCCTTTCTTAATAGTCAGGGAAATACTTTTTAAGGCATGAAATTCGCCATACCACTTGTTGAGTGCAGATATGTTGACGATTTCGCTCATATACTTGTCTCCAAAGGTCCCGTCGAGGCGTTAGTGCAATACTTTTGCAAGAAAGTGCTTTACCCGCTCGTGTCTCGGGCTGCCAAAAAGCCGTTCAGGGATATCGGTTTCAACAATTTCCCCTTTATCCATAAAGACGACTTTATCGGCCACTTCTTTGGCAAAGCCCATTTCATGCGTTACCACCATCATGGTCATTCCCTGGTCGACCAGTTCTTTCATCACTGAAAGAACTTCGTTGACTATCTCCGGGTCGAGCGCAGACGTGGGTTCGTCAAACAGCATGATTTCAGGGCGCATGGCAAGCGCCCGCACAATGGCGACACGCTGCTGTTGTCCTCCCGACAAATCAGCCGGCATAGACAATGCTTTGTGTCTGAGCTGGACTCGTTCCAGTAGCTCGAGTGCGAGATGTTCCGCTTCGTCCTGCGAGCACTTCCCTCGCAAAACCGGCGACAGGGTCATATTCTTCAACACGCTCATGTGTGGGAAGAGGCTATAGTCTTGAAATACCATGCCAATCTGATTCCGCAGTTGCGACCATTCTTTATGGTTTCTTGCATCGTATGGGACCCCTTTCATTTGGATGATGCCTTCAAATGGATTCTCCAGGCCGTTCAGACAGCGAACCAACGTGCTCTTGCCCGACCCGCTGGGACCAATGACAACCAGAACTTCGCCTTTGTGTAGATCCAGGTCAATCTGGTTCAGCACTCGGGCCTTGCCATAGCGCATGCTCATGCCGCGGATGCAGAGCAAGGGAGGGTGATTGTTTGTCATGACTGTGCCAGCTTCGTTGTCTGTTGCCGCCGGAGCATTCTGGATTCCGCCAGTGTATTTCTTCGGGATTCATTTTGTTGTTTGTTGCACCTCAATGTGTCCAGTCCATGTTCAATGGTACTGTTGACTGAAGCAGGCGCAGGGCCTCCACGCTCACGTTTTTTCACGCTGTGAAGCGGGTCAAGACTGGCCAGGACCGTCTCGCTGCTAAGCATTGTCCGGGTTCCTGTTTGATTAAGTGCTGCCCGATTGACCATTTCAGCCGTGATTTCATCGGCATTGCGGTGATCGTCCATTGCTTCGCGTACCACAGCGCCAACAATATGATGTGCCTGTCGAAATGAAATGTCGGCTTCGGAAACCAGGGCATCAGCCAGATCTGTGGCAGAGCAAAAATTTCGGCGCGCACGATTGAGCATTTCGTCTTTCCTTGGTTCTGCGCTATGAATAACCAGCTTGAGCAATTCCAGACCATATTGGCACTCGAGGATCATTTCCGGAAACCCTGCAATGCTCTCTCGGTTTGCATCTCCCGTATGGGAAAAATTCGTGCCTTTGAGCGACGCCATCGCTCCCGTGAATAGACCGAGCACTTTACCCGCACGACCTTTCAGGTATTCCAGCACAACCGGGTTTTTCTTCTGCGGCATAATGCTTGACGTGCCGGCAACTGAATCCGGGAAGTGGATCAACCCGAACTCGTCCGTACTCCATACGAAATAGTCCTGGGCGATTCTGCTCCATGTAGTGGCAAGCAGCGTAAGGGCCGCCATTATTTCAAATATGAAATCTCGAGAAGCGACGGCATCAAGCGTGTTGTCGATCACGCCAGGAAAGCCAAGAAGCCGGGCGGTTTCCTCCCGATCAATTGCAAATGGAGTTCCCGCAAAAGCGCCGGCTCCCAGAGGAGAAAGGTTGATGCGGTCATAAGCCTGTGCCAGTCTATGGCTGTCCCGCTCAAGTGCCTGGGCTATGCCGGCCAGATAAAAGCCATAAGTAATCGGCTGAGCAGGTTGCAGGTGCGTATAGCCCGGCATTACAGTATCAATGTGCTGCGCGGCACGCTCCAACACCGTTTGACGCAGACTCCCTATGCTGTCAAGCAGCGCAATGACCTGGTCCCGGGCCACGAGGCGATCGATTGTTGCCAGAATATCATTGCGACTTCGGGCCGTGTGCAGGCGACCTCCTATGTCAGGCTCAGTCAATGAAATCAAATGGGCTTCATAGTTGAAATAGGCGTCTTCCCGTTGTGGATCCAGCGTAACTTTCTCCGGCCCGTCCCGATCCATTTGCAGTATGGCCGAGGCGAGTTTCTGGGCGACCGTGGTTGAAACAAGTCTTCTTCCGTGCAGCATCAGAAGATGGGCCTCGTTGATCTCTGTGAGATACGGGAATGCAGCATTAAAACCGGCCAGCCGGGGAAGATAAATCAAATCACATACTTCCGGCGCTGTTTTCTCGGTGAGCCTGCGACTGACTTTGGACTCGTGTTGAGTAGCTTGATCCATAATTGATACCTTTTAAACAGATTTTTCCAGTTACACCTGATCAGTCCGGATTCTGACCGGACTGTTTAAGCGACGCTCCAGATAACGACTGAGCCATGTCAGCAGCGAGCAAATCACAAAGTAGATGAGGAGAACACAGGCGTAGACATTGAATGCCGGTGTTGTGCCTCCCATGATGGTGCTGCGCTCGACGATGATTTGACTCACCTTTAAAAATTCACTCACACCGACCAGCGCGCCCAGGGATGTCGCCTGTATAAGCAGGGTAAGCAGTCCGGTAAATGGCGGGATAATTGCCTTTAGTGCCTGGGGAACGATAATGTAGCGATAGATTTCGTAGGTGCTCAATCCCAATGCCCATGCGCTTTTCCATTGGTGTGAGGCAATCGACAGGATGCCGCCGCGGACAATTTCGATACCGTTTGCGCTCCCCCACAACGTAAGGCCGATCGTCACAGCCCAGAACGGGCTAAGCTGAAGATCGAACAGTGGCAGCACAAAGTAGATACAGAATATGTTCACCACCAGCGGGATGGCTCTGAAAAACTCCATGTACAAATAAATGCACAGACGGACAAGCCGATTTTTCAGCGTGAACAGCACACCCAGAACGCCTGAAATAATCGTGGCGAAAAATAAGGTCGTCAATGCCAGCGTTATCGTCAGTTCAAGTCCCTTCAGAACGAAAACATAATTGTCCAGTAGCGCGTTCATGTGTTATCTCCGGAAGGGCTGCTGCAGGCGATGCTCCAGCTGCCGTGCGGCAAGACTGATTACTACTACCAGCGTCAGATACATTGCTCCAATTGCAGTGAACATTTCAATGGCTCTGAAGTCTGTCGCTATCCGGTCTACAGCTACAAACGTGAGCTCAGCAAAACCGATAGCCTGAAGGTAAGAGGAGTTTTTCAGCAGCGAAATAGAAGTATTCAGCATGGATGGCAGGCTGCTTCTGAATGCGATCGGAATTGCTATAAGCCTCAAATAGCCATATGGTCGAATGTTGAGCGCGCTCGCTGCTTCCTGCATGCCTTTTTCGACGGTAATCAGACCACCGCGTATGTTCTCGATCTGATAGGCGCCCGCCCATAACGAGAGGCACAATACACCGGACCAAAAGAGCGACAGACTCAGTCCGACAGAAGGGAGGCCATAGAAAATAAAGAATAGCTGAACCAGAATAGGAGTGTTCCGGATCAATTCCACATAACATACGATAATCGGTACCAGTGGCCTGATTTTTAGTTGCCGGATTCCCGCGCCAACAATACCGATAATCGCGGAGAAAAGAATGCCCAGCAGACTTACTTTGACCGTCAGCCAAAAGCCGTCGATCAGGGCTGGCCACTGAGTCGATAGATATGCCCAATCGAAAGTCATTGTCTTGCCTTGCGGTTACTTGCGATCGGGACGTGGAGACTGGAAGACATCGACGTAATAGGGACGGATTTGTTCCGGCACCCACTTTGTTACCCAGTTGCCAAACAATTTTTCGTTACGCATGCGCTCAACGGCGGCATCCAGATAAGCTTTCCATTCCGGTTCATTTTTTCGCAGCCCTATTGCTGCGTCTGAAAGCTGATAGGGATCATCGACTACACGCAGCCCTTTATCGTTGGCTGCAATGACCACGAGGGTAGCGGCATCGTGCGCGTAGGCATCTGCACGATTTTGCTTCAGTGCCTGCAACGAGTCTGCTGCAGTGTTCAGCCGCAGGGTTTTGACGTCCGGCATGCTGTCTTCAAACCATTTAGCCTGCACGGATCCTTTCGGGACTGCCACCGTCTTGTTGGCAAGCTCAGATATTTTCATAACTGAACTGTCTGCGCGCGTTAGAACACCGCTGGCTCCCCAACGATAGGGGACGCTAAAATCAATCACTCTAGCCCGTTCAGGAGTGACTCCGAGCGTCGCAATCAGCAAGTCAACGCGCTTTCCTGCCAGCTGGGGTATGCGGTTTTCTGCTGTGACGCATGAAAATTGTACTTTTTCGCTATCGCCGTAGATCCATTGGGCCAATTGTCGTGCCATGTCAGTCTCGACGCCGGCATAGTCGCCTTTGGAGTCTTGAAACCCATATGGTGGCTGATCGCAGCGAACGCCGACATTAAGTTTTGATTTTTCTGCTATGTATGAGGGAACGCTTGGCATCTGACCTTTTGCCGAAGCCGGGGCGCTGAAAACGATAGTTGTGAAGAGGGCCGTACTGGCCGCAATGCTGATTTTCTTGCTGGAACCAAGGTTCATTTTTCTCTCCTAAAAGTAATTTGCTTTTGCTACTTTCGGGGGCCTGTGGTTGGATTATGTCGCGGCCTTGAATGGACTATAGATGTGGCCGGAATATAAATCAAATCACAATATCGATATAATCTATACGAAAATGGTATAGGGTGGAGATCACAAACGAAATGGATTCGGCACAGTTTTGCCCCATATCGTCGGGTTCAAAAGAGGACAGGGACAGGGCTCAGAGATGCAATTCAAACAGGTCGAAGCCTTCAGGGCTATTATTTTGACGGGATCCATGACTGCGGCTGCCCGCGAGCTCCATACGTCACAACCCAATATCAGTCGATTGATCGCGCAACTGGAACGGCATACAGGATTCACGTTATTTACGCGGGTTGCCGGTCGCCTGGCGCCAACACCAGAAGCTCGGGCTTTTTTTCGCGACGTTGAACGCGCGTTTGTAGGCCTGCAGGACATCAAGGCATCAGCAAACAATATTCGCAAGCAGGGAACAGGGCATTTGCGCATCGCCGCCGTTCCTTCGATTGCCTTGACAATTATGCCGAGTGTGCTGAAAGCATTTGCCGGGAAATTTCCCAAGACACGGGTATCGCTTTATGTCGGTGATTCAGGAACTGTGGCTCAGTGGGTCGCCTCCAGCTATTGTGATGTTGGAATTTCAGCGTATGTCGATGAGATGCCTGGCATGAATTCCGAAAGATTTGATACTCTGCAAGGGGTATGTGTCGTTCCACAAGACCACGCGTTGGCCAGCGTGAACCGACCGGTCAGAATCAGGGACTTTCGGGGAGAGTCCTTTATTTCTCTACATTCGGGTGACGGTACTCGGCGCAATATTGATGCATTATTCGGTGCTTTCGAGGAGGATTATCGGACCATGTATTATGAGTGTCGTTATGCAGTGGCAATATGCAATATGGTCGGCCTTGGCATGGGGATAAGCATTGTGAATCCTTTAGTAGCAAAAAATTGCCTGCATATGGGTATTGTGGTGAAGCCGTTGGAGCCCCAGGTCGCCTTCTCCTATTTCATACTCTCGTCAACAGTGCATGTGACCAGCACGTTGGCTCTTGAAATACACAGTATTCTGCGGCAAGAGCTGCAGCGACATAAATAGCCTTGCTTGGGCCCCGACACTGCGTTCGGTACGGCGTTCTTTGGAGATCCAGTTGCCCCAGGGCATTGGGATCACCGGCGCTGTCCCTCTATATATTCCCACATCCCGTCCATCAGCATCCGCACGGCATAGTCGGCAAAACTTCGCCGCACTATCATTTCCCAGCAATCGTCAGCCCCGCCACGCGTGCGGCGCAGCAGCACTGAGGTCTTGTAATAATGGCTTTGCGCACATTGTCCTGTGTCAAATACGCGAGGGTGCAGATCCAGCGGGCAGCCTTTGGCCAGAATGCAGAGGGCCTTCGGTCCACTCAGTTGCAATACGCTGTAGGCGCTGCTCTGATCTGTCACGGCGCAAAAAATACCCTGCAAAGCCAGGTTCAGTCGCGCTGGCAGATCGTCAGCTTGTGGCTCTTTTGCCCTGATTATCCATTCGTCAGGCGAGAGCCACATGACGCAATAGTGGTCACTTTCGGCGGTGGTATTGGGTTCGGTGGGCAAGATGATGCCGATTGTGTTCTGTATGGCGGCGGTAAAATCCGCATTCTCAGGGTTGCCACGCAGATTAACCAGTTCTACAAACGGCACTTCACGCAGGGTCACGCACTCGGGTGATCCGTGTTCAAATGCATCGGCGCCGTCGGTCAATCCTGCCAGTGAGGTTTGCTGCCTGGACTCATTCAACATGCTGGCGTGCTCCTTGGGCATCATAGAAAACCGGGCTGCAGATCTGCGCCTGGGCAAATGTGCCGTCTGGCAACGCAACAGTGACTTTCTGCTGCATGCGTGACTGGCCGTTCCTTATCATGGCAAGTGCAATAGGCTGTTTCAGGGTAGGGCTCAGATAGCTTGATGTCACGTGCCCCTGTAACGATACTATTGCCGGCGCAGCAGGTTCATTAAGAATGGCCGCGCCCTCAGGCAACACGGTTTGCTTGTCTTGTGAGAGCAGACCGACAAACTGCTTGCGATTGGGGCCGGCTGTGTCGCTGCGCGACAGCGAGCGCTTGCCCAGAAAATCTTTGGACTGAGCCAGCATACCGCTCATTCCCATGTCAATCGGCGTGGCCGAGCCATCGGTATCCTGTCCGACAATAATGAAGCCCTTTTCAGCCCGCAGAACATGCATGGCCTCGGTGCCATATGGCGTAATGTCAAACGGTTCTCCGGCGCGCATCAGCATTTCCCATATATGGCGACAGTAATTGGCCGGCATATAGACTTCATAGGACAGCTCACCCGAGAAGCTGACGCGCAGAATACGCACCGTCACACCATCGATACTGCCGTGCCTGAAACTCATGAACGGGAAGGCCTGGTTGTCAAAGTCAATGTCATGACATACTTGCTGCAGAACCTTGCGGGCACAAGGTCCGGCAACCGTCGCCGTCGCATATTGGTCGGTCAGTGATGTCAGATAGACTTTCAGCTCAGGCCATTCGGTTTGTCGCCATCGCTCCATCCAGCTCATTACTTTGGCGGCGCCACTGGTGGTTGTTGAAATCAGGAAATGCTGATCCGATAGCCGCAGATTGACGCCATCGTCCAGGATCATGCCGTTTTCATCGAGCATCAGACCATAGCGGCAGCGCCCCGGCTCTAGTTTGGTCCAGGAATTGGTATAGATGCGATTCAAAAATGTCGCGGCATCGGGGCCACGCACATCGATTTTACCCAGTGTGCTGTAGTCGAGCAGCCCGACGCTGTTGCGCACGGCCAGGCATTCTCGTGCAACTGCCGCATCCATGGTTTCGTTGTTCCGGGGATAGTAACGCGCACGCTTCCAGTTTCCCACATCTTCAAAAACGGCGCCGTGCGCAACATGCCATTGGTGCAGGCAGCTTTTACGAATTGGATCGAAATACTCGCCCAGCTCTCGCCCGGCAATGGCGCCGAAGGTAACTGGGGTGTAGTTGGGACGGAACGTGGTCGTGCCTGTTTCCGGTATGGTCTGGCCCAGCGCTTCGGCCAGCACGGCCATGCCGTTAATGTTGCCCAGCTTGCCCTGGTCGGTGCCGAAACCCATGGCGGTATAACGCTTGACATGTTCGATGCTGCGATAGCCTTCGCGCACGGCAAGGTGGATGTCGGACACAGACACGTCATTTTGCAAATCAACAAATTGCTTGGGCCCGCGCGCTATATCCTGGCCCGTGGCCGTTGACCACAGCGGTTCAATGTGGCCCGGGTGCACCGGCTCGGTCTGCCACGAGATATCGTGCTCAGACTGCCAACCCAGCGCGGCAGCGGCCTCGCGGCCGGCCTGTACGCCGCTGTCCAGGGCGCCGGCCAGATCAAATTGACCGTTGCAAGCGCCGATCGTTGTCTGCTTGGCCACCTGACCGTCCGGCACGAAGCAGGCGTCAAGTTCATGCCAGCGGGGCTTGCCGCCAGACTGGGCATACAGATGCACAACCGGGTTCCATCCACCGGATACAGCAAGCAGGTCGCAAGGCAGTGTGTGAGTTGATATATCGCTGCTCGCGGGATTGCCCAGCTTGCGCACGGCCACGCTGTCGATATGACGTTTGCCATTAGCATGGCTGATAACTGTCTGCCACAGGATCTGTATGCCTTTTTCTGCAAGCAATGGCGGCACGGTTGCGTCATCGGCTGCACGAGCATCAACCACAGTAACCTGCGCGCCACTGCGATGCAGGTCCAGCGCAGTCTGATAGGCGCTGTCATTATTGGTAAATACTACGGCGCGGCGGCCGGGCAGCACGCCAAAGCGGCAGATATAGGTGCTGATCGCCGAGGCCAGCAAAATGCCCGGTAGGTCATTGTTGCCGAACGCGATCGGGCGTTCATGGGCGCCGGTGGCTAGAATTACCTGCGCCGCTCGGATTTTCCACAGACGTTCGCGCACGCCCTTGCGCCGCTGCAGCGGCAGATGATCGGTCAGTCGCTCGCATACCGTGACCAGGTTGTGGTCCTGATAACCGAAGGCGGTCGCGCGCGACAATAGCCGGGCCTCGGGCATACCGGCCAGTTCTGCTGTGATCTGTGCGAGCCACTGACTGGCGGGTGCGCCGTTGACAGAGGCACACGCGTGCAACAGGCTGCCGCCCGGTTCATATTGGTTATCAACCAGAATGACCCGGGCGCCCGTACTTGCGGCACTGTGCGCGGCAGCAAGCCCGGCGGGGCCCGCGCCGACGATCAGTACATCACAATGGGCATAGGTTTTCTCGTAGCGATCGGGATCGTGTTCTCTGGGAACGGTGCCCAGGCCAGCAGCATTGCGAATGTGTTCTTCATATTTTCCCCACCAGCGGCGTGGCCACATAAAGGTTTTATAGTAAAAACCTGCCGGGATAAAGCGCGACAGATATTGCATAAATGCAAACCGGTCATGTTCAATGTCGGGCCGGGCATTGACGCTGGCGGCAGTCAGTCCTTCGTACAGTTCGACTTCGGTAGCACGCGCATTGGGAACGGTATATGGGCCGCTCTCCAGCTGGACAATGGCATTGGGTTCCTCGACGCCGGCGGTCATGATCCCGCGGGGGCGGTGATACTTGAAACTGCGAGCGACAAAATGTATGCCATTTGCAAGCAGAGCAGAGGCCAGCGTGTCACCCTGGTAACCCTGATACCATTTGCCGTTAAATTGGAACCGCAGCGGTTTGTTTCTGTCAATGCGGGCGCCATCGGCCAGACGGTGGGACTGGGTCATGTTTGCTCCTTGCCCGGCGCGCCGATTTTTTCCACTGACTTGAATTGATAATGACGGGTGTCGCGTTCGGCAAGAAACCAGCGTCGACAGCCATGGGTATGCACCCATTGCTCGCGGTGGATGCCCAAAGGATTCTTGCGCATGAACAAATAGTCGCCCCATTGTTCATCGGACAGGTGTTCAGGATTGGCGGGGCGTTCAATACCGGCCTGGCCGCCGAAATTGAACTCGCTTTCGGCGCGCTCACCGCACCACGGGCATCGTATGACAAGCATGATTGAGATCCTAGTGCGCAACGGCAGCAGCACCGTGCTCGTCTATGAGACGGCCGGTATAGAAACGGTCTATGGAAAACGGTGCATTCAGTGGATGAGGCTCGTCGTTAGCGATGGTGTGGGCAAAAACCCAGCCCGAGCCCGGGGTTGCCTTGAAGCCGCCGGTACCCCAGCCACAATTGAAATAAAGTCCCTTGATTGGTGTTTTGGAGATGATGGGGCAGGCATCGGGACTGATGTCGACAATACCGGCCCATTGCCGGTTCATACGCACACGACTTAAGCTGGGGAACATCTCCACAATGGCCTGCAAGGTCTGTTCGATGCTCTGAAAACTGCCACGTTGGCCATAGCCTGTGTACTGGTCAATGCCGGCGCCAATGACCAGATCGCCTTTATCGGACTGGCTGATATACGCATGTACTGCATTAGACATGACCACGGTGTTGATGGCAGGCTTGACCGGCTCTGAGACGAGAGCCTGCAATGGATGGCTTTCCAGCGGCAGGCGGATACCTGCCATATCGGCAAGTACACTTGAATGGCCGGCCGCCACGACCGCCACTTTCCTGGCGCGGATGAATCCCTTGCCGGTTTCAACACCCAGGACCACGCCATCCTTTTTACGGATGTTGGTCACGGGGCAGTTTTGAATAATATCCACGCCCAGCTGGTCGGCCGCACGGGCAAAACCCCAGGCGACCGCGTCATGTCGCGCGACGCCGCCCCGGGGCTGAAATGACGCGCCCAGCACCGGGTAGCGGCTGTCCAGATTGATCAGCGGTTCCAGTTGCCTGATCTGGTCGCGGTCAAGCCATTGGCCGTCAACGCCGTTATACAGATTGGCATTGATGCGTCGCTGGGTATCACGCACCTCTTGCAGCGTATGCGCCAGATTCATCACGCCACGCTGGCTGAACATGACGTTGTAGTTCAGCTCCTGGGACAGGCCTTCCCACAGCTTCATGGCTTTTTCATAGAGCTGTGCCGACTCGTCCCATAAATAGTTGGACCGCACAATGGTGGTGTTGCGAGCAGTGTTGCCGCCACCCAGCCAGCCTTTTTCCACAACCGCAATATTGCGGATCCCATGGATCTTGGCCAGATAATAGGCGGTTGCCAGGCCATGACCACCTGCGCCAACAATAACCACGTCATATTCGCTCTTGGGTTCGGGACTGTGCCAGGCACGTCCCCATTTTTCGTTATGGCTAAACCCGTTGCGGATCAGACTGAAAATCGAATAGCGGTTGCGCATGATATCCTCGTAGCAATGCTGTCACGCCGTGATCGGAGCGGGCGCGGTGACTGCAAGTAGAGCAAATCGGGCGCTGTACAGATAGAACTTTTCCGTCGATTGGTTGGAATAATTACGCCATCATTGCGCGGTTTTCGAGTTTGGCAAATTGTTTAGTGAAAATCCTGGCGTCCGGGGAATACTTCGCTCACATAGTCGACCGGGTCCGGGTTCTGCGCGGCCAGCAGGGATGCTGGCAGCTGCGCCCGGCTGCGCCACTGGCCAGGAGACATTTCAAAAGTGCTGCGAAACTCCCGTCCCATATGTGACGCATCGGCAAAACCACAAGCGCTGGCGATGGCAGCGATGGTTTTGGTCGAGTGAGTCAGCATCCAGGCGGCCAAACGCAGGCGAATTCCCCTCGAATACGCCTGTGGGGTTATGCCAGTCGATTGCTTGAACAACCGTTCCAGTTGCCGCACTGAAATATTCAGTTTGCCTGCAAGCGTATCCAGCGTGAGCGCCTTGCCCATATGTTGCTCCATCAACAGCATGGCGCGACGCACCACGGGATGGGTGTCCGGAGCGATGCCGGGTGGCAGTGGCTGGGGCGTCGTTTGGGGGTTTGCATTATCGATCTGCAGGATTCGCAAGGCCTTTTGCACGATGGCCTGGTCCATATGACGCTTCAGAATGTCGGCGGCCACATCGATGGATGCGCGCCCGCCGGAGCAGGTAATACGGCGGCGGTCACAGACGTAGAGCCGGTCGGCAACAATCAGATCCGGGTCGGCTTGCGGGAATTGTTCGACAAAATCCCAGTAATGGAACCAACTGACGCAGATGCGATGATCGTGCATGACACCGGCCTGCATCAACGCAAAAACCCCGGTGCATACGCCAACCAGATTAACGTGCTTGTCTGCAGCCTGCTGTATAAATAATTTCTGGGCGGCACTGAGCGGCAGGCCGGTGTGCAGCAAACCGCCTACTACGACAAGATAATCAAAGCGCGCCGGATCGCCCAGTTTTTCCGAGGGCATTACCTGGATTGCGCTAGATGAACACACCGGCGCCAGCGTTTCGTCGACCACATGCCAGGTGCAGCGAACCGGCTGGCTGTAATCGCCTTCGTCTCCGGCCAGACGCAAGACATCCAGCAGACCCGAGAATGCAGTCAGCGTAAAGTGCGGCAGCAACAGAAAGCCGAAGCGAATGGGCGCGGTATCCGTAGGTTTAGGGGGCATAGTGATGGCGTTCCGTAATATTGGTATTTTAGCCAACTGTAGCGCGCGATGCCTGCCGCGAAACGCCGCGAATGCGGTATACCCACTCAATACAGCCTGAAACGGACAGCAAGACCGGGCAGCAGTGAGGCAGGCAGGCGTGTACTCGGAAAAGCCTCACGTTCAGAATGTTCGAGCGGCTATCTTTCGGTTAATGCAAGTTTGGCGCCCAGCGCAACGAAGGCGGCGGCAAAGCTGCGGCGCAACCAGGTCATGACCGAGGGCCGGGAAATCACGTGGTGGCGAACCGCTGCAGCAAAGAGACCATAGCTGGTAAAAACGACAAATGTCATTGCCATGAATACGCTAGACAACTCCAGCATGATCGGTAGCGGGTTGCCGGCCTGGTTGCCGACAAACTGCGGCAAAAAGGCGAAGAAAAATATAGACAGCTTGGGATTGAGCACATTGACGGCAATAGCGGAACGAATTACGTCCATATTGGAGCGGGGGGTGGCGTCGGTCTCAATTTTCAGTGCGCCATGTTCGCGCAACGTAGTGAATGCCATGTACAGCAGATAGGCGACGCCCGCATACCGGACTACTTCAAAAGCGAGGGCACTGGTATGCAATAACGCGGCCAGGCCCGTAATGGCCGCAAACATGTGCGGCAAAATGCCTAACGTGCAGCCGAAAGCGCAGATGATGGCGGCACGGCGTCCCCGCGACAGGCCGGCAGCGACGGTGATAATGACGCCTGTGCCTGGCGAGATCACCACGATCAGGGATGTCAGTAAAAACTCCAAACTCATACTGTAGCTCCGGTAAAAGGTTCTGCAGGCAGGCAAAGACGCGCTTGTCTGCCTAGCTTATACCAGTCTGTACCGGACAAACAACTTATAAATGCGACAACTTGCGACGGCGGGTAATGATTTGCTGTATCCATTCATAGCCGCTGACCAGTAATATGCCAAGCAGAACCATCACGGCACCCGCCACGAAATTTGGTTCCAGGGGCTCGTCCAGCAGCCAAACGCCAAACGCAATGCCGAAAAGCGGGGTCATGAAGGACAGCACGCCAAGCCGGGACGCCAGATATTGCCGCAGCAGCCAGAACCACAGGAGCAGGCTGCCAAAAGAAACAACCAGTATTTGAAATGCCATGGCGGCAAAGGCGCGTGGCGTAGGGTTGAAATAAGTCTGGTCCATCAGGATGGCGGCAACGATCAGGACGGCGAAGCCGCTGATCAATTGATACAGCAGGGTGTGCGTGCTAGGGCAGTTGTTCAGACGGGTGGTGCGTATGACGACGGTGGTCGCACCCCAGGCGATGGCTGCGCAGATGCCAAGCAAATCGCCCAGCAGCGGATTGGTGCCGCCGGTATCAGCCGAGCCGCTACGGCCGGTAAAGGTCACGACAATGCCAGCAAAAGCGATGGCGATGCCCAGCCACTGGACCCTGCTCAGACGTTCGTCTGGCACCTTCCAGTAAAGCCCCAGGGCAGCAAATACCGGGGCGGTGTACAGAAATATGACCATATGAGAGGCCGTGGTATGGTGCAACCCCTCGGCAACCAGCAGAAACTCCAGGGCAAAGAGCAGACCGGCAGCAATCCCGGGTTTCCACGTGCCATCAGACAGCACAATGCGGTCGCCGCGCGCATAGATCAGGATGTACACCATGATGGCTGAAATACCGGAGCGCAAAGCAATCTGAAAAACAGGCGCGACGTCGGGTGCCGCTCCTTTGAGTACGACCTGTTGCAGACCCCAAATTGCGCAAGTAAGCAGCATCAGCCCGGTGGCCTTGCGATCAATTGCCTGGCGGTGTTCCATTTTTGTTCCTGTTCGAGATAAGCTCATTGTGAAACAGGATTATCTCATTGACGGATAATCGCCATATACTGTAAATATGACAATCGATATCGGGATTAAGTCATTTATTGGTATGAAGTCAATTTTCCTACGAGGGGTGACATGTTTTCTTCAGAATCTATTTGCCGCTTTGCAGATGCAATTTCGAGCTGTACAGGGATATGGCAGGCGTCGGCCTCGTGTCGGTATTGCCGTCAGCGCGCCATCGTTATTGGCCTTTCTGTCCGTTATGTCACTTTTGTATGATTACGCTTATGAAAAAACCCGGCTTTTCACCCAGCAACGCGACGCATTTGCGTCGACCTCCGTTTGAGACGACATTGCCGGCGCCGATCGTCTTTCGGGCGGTGAGCGTGCAGGCAGACACGGTGTATCCGCGCCATCTTCACAACTGGGGGGAGTTTGTATACTCCTTTAGCGGCATTATGGAGATCGAGCTGGCCCATCAGCATTATCTGGCGCCGCCCCAATATGGTCTTTGGCTGCCGCCCCGTACCGAGCATATCGCGTTCAATCGGCATGCGGGCATTCACTGCTCCCTGTATGTGGACGCAGCGCTGTGCCAGACGTTGCCCGGCGTCACCTGTGCATTGACAGTGAGCCCATTTATGCGGGCGTTGCTCGATGAGCTGGGCAGGAAACCGCCGGCTATAGTTGCTACGTTGCAGGAGCAACGCCTGTTACGGGTATTGGTGGATCAGCTGGAGCAGGCCGATTGTGCCGGGACCTACCTGCCCACTTCGGACGACCCTTTGCTCAAACCCGTGTTGCTGGCGCTGCAGGCCAATCCGGGCGATGCACGCACGATCGCCGAGTTTGCGGCGATCAGTCATACAACGGAAAGGACCCTGATGCGCCGTTGCCAGCGAGATCTGGGCATGTCATTTGTCGAGTGGCGGCAGCGGCTCAAGGTGTTGGCTTCGCTGGCACGGCTTGATCAGGGAGAAACCGTGGAAGCGATTGGCCTGGATCTGGGTTACAGCAGTGCGTCGGCATTTATCAGCATGTTTCGCCGCCTGATGGGAACCACGCCCGATGAATACCGCAAGGGCCGACGCACGCAGGGCGCAAGGCTGGCGGCAGGCCAGGGCAAGAGCGAAGACGCTGCGCAGGGGGCCAGTGCGCAACAGCATATATATCCAGCACATAAGTAAAGATCGACCGGAAGGCTGACAGAACCGGTGATGTCGGGTATAAAGCGGGATCAGATATTTATTATGTCATTCGGGGTATTTGATATTTACCTTGAGATTTGATTTTCAGAAAGGAGAAGAAATGAAGCTTGAGACATTGGCCATTCATGCGGGTTACACGCCGGAACCTACCACCAAGGCAGTCGCCGTACCCATTTATCAGACGTCCTCGTTTGCCTTTGATAATACGCAGCATGGCGCCGACCTGTTCGACCTGAAAGTTGCCGGCAATATCTACTCGCGTATCATGAATCCGACCAATGCCGTGCTGGAGGAGCGCGTTGCCGCCCTGGAGGGCGGGATCGCAGCGCTGGCAGTAGCCTCGGGAATGGCGGCCATCACCTATGCCATCCAGACCATTACCCAGGCTGGCGACAATATTGTATCGGTCAGCAAACTATATGGCGGTACTTATAACCTGTTTGCCCACGCATTTCCTCGCCAGGGGATCGAGGTGCGCATGGCTCCTCACAATGACATTGCGGCACTGGAGGCGTTGATCGACGACAAAACCAAAGCGGTGTTCTGCGAATCCATTGGCAACCCGGCAGGCAACCTGATTGATCTGCGCGCACTGGCAGACGCGGCACACCGGCACGGGGTACCGCTGATCGTGGACAACACCGTGGCAACGCCGGCGTTGTGCCGCCCCTTTGAACACGGCGCCGATATTGTGGTGCATTCGCTGACCAAATATATGGGCGGCCATGGTACGACCATTGCCGGGGCCGTGGTCGATTCCGGCAAATTCCCCTGGGCGGAGCATAAAGAGCGGTTTGCGGTACTGAATGAGCCAGACCCGGCCTACCATGGCGTGGTCTATACCGACGCATTTGCCGAAGCGGCCTTTATCGGGCGTTGCCGCGTTGGCCCGCTGCGCAACACTGGAGCCGCATTGGCGCCGCTGGCCGCCTTTCAGATTCTGCAGGGTATTGAAACGCTGGCGTTGCGCGTCGAGCGCCATTGTGAAAATGCGCTGAAGGTGGCACAGTTTCTGCAGAAGCACAAGCAAGTCAGCTGGGTGAAATATGCGGGTCTGCCCGATCATCCGGAACACGAACTGGCCCGCAAATATATGGGTGGTAAACCATCGGCCATTCTGTGCTTTGGCGTCAAAGGAGATGCCCAGGCCGGCGCGCGCTTTATTGATGCGCTGCAATTGATCACGCGCCTGGTAAATATTGGCGATGCCAAATCTCTGGCATGCCACCCGGCCACGACCACCCACCGCCAGCTCAACGAGCCGGAGCTGGAGAAGGCCGGAGTCAGCCAGGACATGGTCAGGCTTTCTATTGGCATTGAGCACATCGACGATATTGTCGCGGACCTGGAACAGGCATTGCAGCAAAGCAAGGGCTGATCGCTACATACTGAACTATTTGGCGCTCAAATTGAGATCGCTGATGGTTTTTGACCAGCGTATGTATTCATTCTTGATAAAGGCCTGGCATTCTGTGGCAGACATATGCATGATGTCAGCGCCTTGATAATGTAAGCTTTTGAGAACTTCCTCGTCTTTCAATGCGGTTCGCACGGCGTCGTCAAGCGCGTTCAATACCGCCGACGGCGTGTGTTTGGGGGCAAGCAAAGCCTGCCAGGTGCCAGCGTCATAGCCCTTGAGCTCAATCACACTTTCGCTCAAAGTCGGGACCTGCGGCAGGGCGCCTGAACGTTTTTCCGATGTTACTGCCAGTGCTTTGATAGTGCCTTTTTCAATAAAGGGCAGGGCACTATTGAATGAGCCCGAATACATGAAGTTCACATTACCGGCGGCAAGATCGGTCAGTGCCGGGCCGTTTCCCTTGTACGGGACATGCTGAAATTGTTGTCCCAGTTTGCTGGCAATTTCCATGGCTACAAGGTGGTCGATCGCCCCGTTTCCAGAGGATCCCATAAAATATTTACCGGGATTGTCCTTGATCAGTTTGTAGAATTGATTCACGTTATCGGCAGGAACTTTATTGTTTACCAATAGAATCAAAGGGACTTTGGTAGTGCAGGAGACAGCATCAAACGCTTTTTCCGGATTCAGGTCATCACGCTTGAAAAGCGGTGGCGCTGTGGTGACCGATGACGTTCCGTACATGATCGTGTAGCCATCGGGTTTGGCTCGGGCCAAATCCTGCGAACCGATATTGCCGCCGGCACCGGGCCGGTTTTCAATCACGAACGGCGTTTTTATGACACCGGCCACTTTTCGGAACAGGACACGTCCAATGGCATCGGTTGGGCCACCAGGCGAAAAGCCGATAATCACGCTTACAGGCTTATCCGGGTACGTGGATTCGGCAAAAGCCGTTGTTATGTTAAGGATAGTGGCCAGCGTAATTGCCATTACGGAAGGGATTGTTTTCATATTTGTCTCCAATATCAACGTTCGAATATATTTTTATGTGCTCATTCCTGCCATCTGGCAGGAAACGCTCCGGTGGGAGAGGGTGGCAGCGTCCATTTTGCCTGTGTATCGGAGAACTGGGCGACCGGCCCCAATTGTTCCAGCGGACCGTAGGGGGAGTCCCGGCGTTCCAGTTCCGGTCGCAGGGTTGTGGCAAAGTGCTGGCCACAAATAGCGGCGTCAGGTGGGGCTAGTAAACCCAAATCTTGAACCCACATTGATGTACGAGTGAGGGATATTTTGACGTGATAGCTGCCACCTTCACGTGCCCGGCGCAATAGTGCCATCATTACGCCTGTGGCACCCAGATAGCCGGTCAGATAATCATTGAGCAGATAGGTTGGCACCAGCCGAGGCCGGGTGGCATTGCCCTCAGTGGTGGCTATGCCACTGACAATCTGCCCCAGTTGCTCGAATCCGCCGCGTGTCGCCCAAGGCCCGCTGTCACCGTAAGCGCTCACTGACACATAAATAATCCCAGGACGGATGTTCGCTGCCTGCAATGCACCAAAACCCCGTGCTTCCAGGCTGCCGGGCCGCCAGGATTGGACCATGACATCTGTGTTGGCGATCAGCTCGCGCAACTGTGTGCAATCGGTATCTCGGTCCAGATCACAAAATGCTGAGCGCTTGCCAATATTGGTATCAATGGTTTGCCGGAAAGGGTCTTGATGCAACGGGGGATCCAGCCTGAGCACTTCTGCGCCGTGTTCCGCCAGTGTACGGGCAACCACGGGACCGGCGATTACGTGGCCCATATCGAGCACACGAAGCGTGTCAAGGGGACGTGCGCCTGCGCTAACGGGAACAGGTGCACTGTCACCGATTTTTTCAATTTGTATGACTGGCTGTGCCGCCAGGAGGCTGCCTTGCGGGTGCGAGCGCCACTCTTGCTGGTTTCTGGCATAAATGCCCGGTAGGCGCGCTGTAGCGAAGGCTTCTTCCAGGTCATGAGCCGTCCATTTTGCAATCGCTTCGGCCAGTCCGGATTCAGTATTGGGACAGTTCAGTAATTTGAGCACACCATCGCGCAGATGCGGGTATGAGCCGATGGGGAAAAACCAGCGTTGGTCCTGGGTACGATAAAAGTCGGCTTTCAGCTCGGTCAGCAGAGACAGGGCCGGCAGACCATAGCCACTCTGGGTCTGAAAATGCCCTGGGTTCAGTGAACTTGCCGCCTGCATCCAATCCAGGCCAATGGTTTGGGATCTACCTTTTGCCTGTTGCCACCATTGCTGCACGGTTACAGCATAGGCACCAATGGCAGATGCCGCGCTCACCGCCAGCTTGTGCCGCGAATCGAAGGCCGGCAGTGTGCCGTGCAGAGAAAGGCACGAATCCGGCTGTTCACCTAGTGCTGGTTCTTGTGATAGCAAAGTTCGGATGGTGTGTCGCACATCGTTTTCGGCTTGTGTGTTTTGAGTCATTGTCATCCCTTCCATTGATTTATCGAAAAATTCTAGTGTCGTCAGACAGTTGTGTCTAATATATAATTAATGCCAATTGAGATAAATAATGTCTTTATGCTGAACAGCAAACTACTCAGGCAATTTATTGCCGTCGCTGAAGAGCTGCACTTTGGTCGCGCGGCGTTGCGCGTCAATATCGCGCAATCGCCGCTTAGCCAGGCCATTCAAAAGCTGGAGCAGCAGCTTGATGTACAGTTGTTCGAGCGAAATAAACGAAACGTCACTTTGACGGCGGCGGGGCGGGTGTTTCTTGATGAAGCGAGACAGTGGCTCAAATACGAGCGACTAGCTATCGAGCGAACGCAGCATGCACGGCATGGTACTATCGGCCATCTTTCAATGGGTTTTATTGGCAGCGTAGGTTACGGGTTCATGCCGGACCTGATTACCCGGTTTCGAAAACAATATCCGAATATCACGTTTCGTCTCGTTGAGACGACCACGTTAGATCAGTTGGAGCAACTGGGTAATCACAGTCTTGATGTTGGTCTGCTGCGAACACCGCTGGCGTCGCAAGCGCCGGGAGTAGCAACCCGGGTTTATGCACGCGATAGATTGATGGTGGCGTTATCGGTTAATCATCCGTTGAGCAAGAGAAAGCAGGTGTCTCTTAAAGAACTCGCTGCGGAATCATTTGTTGCATTTTCACGCGAACGGGTACCCGCAGCGCATGCGCAGTTGGTGGCCGCCTGCATGGAGGCGGGCTTTTATCCGAACATCGAACAGGAATGCGCACAGGTGGCAAGCATGGTCTGCATCATTGCGACGGGTCTGTCGGTTGCATTGGTGGCTGCAAATCTGACCGCGTTGATCCATCCAAGCGTGCGCTATATTCCTTTGTCCGACACCACACCATATTTGCACCAGGAAATCTCGGTGGCATGGCGGGAAAAGGACAATAACCCTGCACTGGCTTCACTGTTGAAGGTTACACGCATTTGAGCTGCTAAATGCTATGATTGCACCACCTACGGTACAGGAGTCCCTTCATGGATATCACAATTTATCACAATACCCGCTGCGGTACTTCACGCACGACGCTGGCGCTCATCCGCAATACAGGTGTCGAGCCCAATATCATAGAATACCTGCACAATCCGCCTTCCCGCCAAGAGCTGACGGCAATCATCGAGAAAGCCGGAATCAGCGTGCGCGACGCAGTGCGCCAGAAAGAAACGCTGTTCAAGGAACTCGGACTGGATAACCCGTCCGTGAGCGATGACCGACTGCTGGATGCCATGATTGAATACCCGATTCTGATCAATCGTCCCTTTGTGATCACACCTAAAGGCGCGCGTCTGTGCCGCCCGTCAGAGCTGGTGCTGGATATTTTGCCGCTGCCGCAAAAAGGCGCCGTCAATCGTGACGACGGCACACCGCTGATTGACGCATTGGGTCAGAAGGTCACGCAGGCCTGAACGGTCATAGGCAACACCACCCGTTTCATTGCATTTGATATCAAAGCGGCCTACGCGCCGCTTCACGTTGCTGCAGGACTCGCGCTGTGTTTGGCGCATTGATGACCTTGAATAAGGACCTGATATGGCACGCCCGATCTGGAATGGTACGCTTTCTTTTGGACTATTAAATATACCTGTGGCGCTGATGCCCGGGGAGCGACGTATTGATCTGCATTTTCGGATGTTGGACTCGCGTGACAAGGCGCCCGTAAGATACGAGCGGGTTAACGCGGACACGGGCGAGGAGGTGCCGTGGAAAGACATTGTTAAGGCGTTTGAATTTAGCAAAGGCAATTATGTGGTGCTCGAGCCCGACGATATTCGCGATGCGGCACCGCAAAGCAAAGAGTCGGTAGATGTAGAGGCCTTTATCGACGCCAGCGCTATCGGGCCGGCTTATTTCGAAAAACCCTATGTGCTGGTGCCGGGGAAAAAAGCGGAAAAAGGTTATGTGCTGTTGCGCGAAACGCTGCGCGATGCGGGCAAGATCGGGATAGCACGGGTGGTCATACGCACGCGCGAATATCTGTGTGCCGTCATGCCGCAAGGCGATGCACTCATGCTGATTCTGCTGCGATATCCGCAGGAACTGATCGATGTGCAAGACTACCGAATTCCGGAAGGCAAGTTAAGCGACTACCGGATTTCCCGTCAGGAATTGGACATGGCCAGTCAATTGATCTCATCCATGGAAGCCGACTGGAAACCGGACCAGTACAAGGATGAATTCCGACAGCGGCTTTCAGATGTGATCAAAAAGCGGATGAAAGCCAACAAAGTGAGCCACCGTCCGGACGAGGAGCTGGACGATGCCGCGGTTCCGGAGAATGCCGCCACCAATGTGGTCGACTTCATGTCGCTGCTCAAGCAAAGCCTGGCAACCAACAAGCGCACGCCACCCAAGGCGGCCAAGTCCGGATCTGCTGCCAAAGGCAGCGACAGCGCGGTAGGCAAGACGAGCAAAAAGGCTTCGGTAAAATCGGCGGGCAAAGCTGCGCAGGGCAAGACCAAAACAGCCAGTAGTAAAACGGCAGGCAAGGCGGCCAAATCTACGGCGACCGCAAGCAAAGCCGCCAAGGCAGCGACAAAGAAAAGTGCAGGTTCGTCCGGATCCGGCTCACGCAAGCGTGCTGCGAGTAACAAAAAGGCGGCGTAGCGCACATTTATCCAAAACGACAGACCGGAGGTACCCATGAGCCTTGCCGACTATCAGCGCAAACGCAGGTTTGACCATACTTCGGAGCCGCAGGAAGACGCAATTGGCGGTGGTCGCCCCATCTTTGTCGTCCAGTTGCATCATGCCAGCCACCGCCATTATGATTTTCGTTTGCAGGTTGCCGGTGTGCTCAAGAGTTGGGCGGTGCCCAAAGGCCCCAGTCTTGATCCGTCGGTCAAGCGCCTGGCGGTAGAGGTAGAAGATCATCCGGTCAGCTATGCCAATTTCGAGGGTGATATTCCCAAAGGCGAATACGGGGGAGGCAATGTCAGAATATTCGATAGCGGCATCTGGAGCACCAATGCAGAGGCCGAAGCGCAACTGGCCAAAGGACATTTGAAATTCGAATTGTTTGGCGACATTTTGCAAGGGGGGTGGCATCTGATCCGCAGCCATCGTCGCAGCCGCCAGCAACAGTGGTTGCTGATCAAACAAGACGATGCCTTTGCCCAGGACAGGGAGGCCGATGACTTTGTCAAAGAGCCGGCACCGCCTGCCATGGATAGAAAAAGGGCTATCGCAAAAAAAACGGGTGCGGGTAAAAAGAGCGCCACGGAAAAAACGACAAGGGGCAAAGCCATAAAAGGTGTATCGCCAAAGGCCGCAACGTCAAAAGACGGAACGAAAAAAGGCGCAACGGGAAAAGGCGCGGCCGGCGCGCAACGCCTGGAGGATCCGGCAACGGCCGCCTGGCGCACGCAGCTTGATGCCTTCAAGGGCGCAAAGCGACAGCCGTTGTTGCACAAACCATTTGCGCCACAATTATGTCTGACCGCAGATAAGGCGCCGGTTGGCCAGGACTGGTTGCATGAAGTCAAATGGGACGGCTATCGCCTGCTGTGCACGATTGTCGATGGTATCCCGGCCTTGTGGTCGCGCAATGGTCTGGACTGGACAGCGCGCCTGCCCGATGTCGCTCATGATATGGCGTCGCTCGGGCTGCAGCAGGCCGCCTTTGATGGCGAGCTGGTCGTGCTCGATGGTGTACGCAGCAATTTTTCAGCATTGCAGGCCATGCTGTCAGGGCAAACGCAGGCGCCATTGAGTTATCTGTTGTTCGACTTGATTCATCTGGAAGGGTTTGATCTGTGCGATGTGCCGCTACAGGATCGCAAGGCATTGCTGGAGACGGTTTTACAAGACGCACCATCACGATTGCGATACAGCTCGCATCTGGTGGGGTCCGGTCCGCAGGTGTTCGAGCGGGTAACAGCGGAAAAACTTGAAGGGATTATTTCAAAACGGGTGAATGCCCCGTATCATGCCGGTCGCAGCAGAAGCTGGCAGAAAATAAAAATGGAACTCAGTGATGAATTTGCCATTGCCGGTTTTATTGAACCCAAAGGCAGCCGCACGGGTATTGGCTCATTGCTGCTGGCCTTACCCCAGGGCAAGACAGGTTGGCGGCTTGCAGGGCGGGTCGGCACCGGGATGAACGACACGATGTTGCGTCAGCTATCGGCCACGTTGCGACCGATTGCGGGGGTTGAGCCGACAGTGACGGTTGCAGGCATAGATTCAGATTTGCGGCACGCAAAATGGGTCAGGCCGCGGCAGGTGGTCGAGGTGTTCTATCGTGGACACAGCAGCCAGGGGCTGTTGCGTCACACGGCGTTCAAAACATTGAGAGAAGACAAGTCTGTTGCCGATTTGCGAGGCAGCCAGGCAAAAGAGGAGCCTATGAAAAAAGATACTGTTCATATCAGTAGCCCGGATCGCATGGTGTATCCTGAGACGCAGGTGAGCAAGCAGGATGTGGCCGATTATTACGAACGTGTGATGGACTGGCTGTTGCCGGGGGTCGCCGGACGGCCGCTGTCGGTGCTGCGCTGCCCGGATGGCACGCAAAAAGCTTGTTTTTTCCAGAAACACCATACGGCCGGCATGGATGTCAGTACGGTCAGCCTGCAAGAAGAGCAGGGTGGTAGACAGGATTATCTGATGGTGCGTGACAAGACAGATGTCATGCAACTGGTGCAGTTTAACTCGCTGGAGTTTCATCCATGGGGGGCACTGGCCGACAGCCCGGATGATTGCGATCGTCTGGTGTTTGATCTTGACCCTTCTGCCCAGGTGTCATGGGCTCATGTGAAAAAGGCGGCGCGTCAGGTGCGCGATCTGCTGGAGCAATTGCAGTTGCAATCGTTTGTACGCACCACCGGTGGCAAAGGGCTGCATGTAGTGGCACCGCTAAACCCGCCCGCACCCTGGGAGGATGCAAGACAGTTTGCACGCGCTTTTGCCCATGCGTTGGCCGGGGCGCATCCGGACACCTATATCGCAACGGCCTCCAAAAAACAGCGCAAAGGACTGATCTTCGTAGACTATCTGCGCAATGGGCGTGGCGCCACCAGTGTCTGTTCGTATTCGCTGCGTGCCCGGCCCGGTGCAGCAGTGGCCACACCGTTGCGCTGGGAAGAGTTGGGACGCATAAAATCGTCAGATGCCTTCCATATCCGCAATCTGCCGCAACGCCTGGCTCGGCTTGCGAGCGATCCCTGGCAGGAACTGACCAGAATCAAGCAGTCGCTACCTGATCTGTCTGATTGACTGCAGGTGCCGTCGTGCCGCTATGCCGACGCCGGGCTGGTATTGCCCGAAAGGCAAACAAGCGTCCAGGCTTTTGCCTGCGTTAATACAATTGTGATGCAAGCCCTGAGCGCTGCATGACAAGTACGCCTTTTGCTTACTCCCAGCCGCCACCCAGTGCCAGAAATACATCCACCTGCATATCGGCCAGCTGCGCCAGCGATGTGGCCAGCGCGCTGTCGGCACTGGCCAGGGTGCGCTGCGCGTCCAGCACCGGCAGGTAATCCGTTTTGCCGGCCTGGTACAAGACCGACGCCTGACTTGCCGCCTGTGCAGCTGTATCACGCGCCGCTTTGAGCGTGGCGTGGCGCTCCAGTTGGCGGGCATAAGTGACCAGCGCGCTCTCGGTTTCTTGCAAGGCATTGAGTACTGTTGCATCAAAATGGGCGTATTCGGCATCTGCCGTTGCCCTGGCCTGGGCGATCGCGGCCTGGGCCGCGCCGGTATTGGGCAGTGTCCAGGATATTAGCGGGCCGATATTCAGACTCGTGGTGCTTTTGTCACCGAGCATGCTCATGGGGCCGGCCGATGCGCTGGCCAGGCCCAGTGTGATGGTCGGATACAGCTGGCCGATGGCAACGCCGATTCTTGCGGTGGCGGCTGCCAGCTTGCGTTCGGCTGCCCGGATATCGGGTCGGCGGCGCAATAGCTGTTTGCCGTTGCCAACTGGAATCGAGCCGGTAAACCGTGGCGGCGTGGCGCATTTCAATAGTGATACAGGCATGGCGGACGGCGTCTCGCCGGTCAGGGTCGCCAACCGGAACAAGGCGACCTGCTGTTGCGCTTGCAGGGTCGGGATGCCGGCGCTCAACTGCTGAACCAGACCGCGTGCACGGGTGACATCCAGTTGCGTTCCGCGTCCTGCCTGCCACAATTGTCTTGCGATATCACTCGATTCCTGTTGTATACGCACTGATTTTTTCGCCGAAGCCAGTTGCATGCCGGCGGCACAGATCGTGGCATAGGCCCTGGCTGTTTCGGCTGCGACTGTCACGCGCGCGGCCTCGTAGGCTGCAGCTGCCGCTTGTGCATCCTGCTGGGAGGCCTCTATTGCACGATGGATTTGCCCGAACAGGTCTGCCTGATAGGCAATATTAAGACCGCTGCTGTATGACCAGCGGTCGGGTGGCCGCAGGTCCGGCTGTAGTTGCTGCAGCCCGGAGCTGTGGCCATACTTGGCCGACGCACTCACGTCGATGACAGGCGATTGCTGTGCCTGGGTGCCAGCAACGGCGGCGCGCGCACGCGCCAGATTTGCCTGGGCCGCCCGCAGGTCGGCATTGGCTGTCAGTGCTTTGCTCACCAGTTGGTCCAGAACCTGATCATGATTGAGTCGCCACCAGTGCGCAGGCAAGGGCGCATCAGAATAGACGCTGCCCGCACGCGCGCCAACAAATGCGCTCTGGGCAGACGGTCGCTGTATGACGGCATTGTCCGGCGTCTTGTAGTCGGGACCCACAACGGTACATCCGGTAACCAGCAGGGACAAAAGGACGAGGTTTGATAAGCGGAGGTTCATCATCAGATTTTCAAAAAAGGGTCTTGCGCGATGGGGTCACGTTTGCGTCTGTGGCTGCGTGCAAAGCAAGCGCGGGCGCATCCGGTCAGCCCGGTCAGGCTTGCATTGCTTGTGATGGCGTTGCGCGGGATCGCTCATGGATGATCCCGGCTTATTTGCTCGATATTCACGGTTGCCGTCTGGCCTGCGACCAGTAGCATGTCGGCATCCTTGTCGTCAATGGCAACGCGTACGGGCACGCGCTGCGCCAGCCGGATCCAGTTAAAGGTGGGGTTGACGTTGGGCAGCAGGTCGCTGCCGACGCTGCGTTCGCGATCGGCAATACCCAAGGCAATGCTTTGCACATGTCCTCTGATGATGGTGCTGTTGCCCATCAACGTGATGGTGGCCGGATCATTGATATGAATGTTGCCCAGCTTACCTTCCTCGAAATAGCCTTCAACATAGAACGATGCGCTGTCAATAAGGGCCAGGACTGGTTTGCCGACTGTGACGTAGTCGCCGACACGCAAGCTCAGATTGGTTATCCGGCCATTGGTGACGGCATACACGCGGCTACGCGACAGATTCAGTTCAGCGCTGGCCAGCTGTACTTTTGCCTGTGCCAGCGCCGCCTGTGCCTGATGCAGATGCATGCGACTTTGTTCAACCATTTCGGCGGCCACCAGTTTGCCCAGTGAACGGTTGCGTTTTACGTCACGCTGCGCCTGGTCCCGGGCTGCGGTATCGGCCTGGACCACAGCCTGAGCCTGATCGTAAGCCAGCCGATAGCGCGCACGGTCGATCTCGAACAGTAAGTCTCCCGCCTTGACGTCCTGGTTGTCATGCACGGCCACATTCATGACCAGACCCGAGACATCAGGAGCAACCTGAACAACGTTGGCCTTGACCCGGCCGTCGCGCGTCCATGGTTCCACCTCGTAGTGCAGCCAGAGCAGCCAGCCGGCCCAAACAGCCAGTGCCAGAACAAACATGGTAAGCAGGAACCGGCCGATGGCGGCCAGCGGTCGGGAAGTGGGTAATTTCATTTGTCAAACCATTAGCAATTTTAAAAGAGAAGGAAAAGTACGCTGTACTGCGAAAAGCAGAATTACGTACAGCCCCAGATCAAACAGGGCTGGGTGCCACACCAGGCGATAAAACCCCAGGCGAGAGAGCAGTGTGCTTACTGCCTTGGCGATCACAAAGGTGACAAGGGCCAGTACCAGCAACCAAGGTATGTAAAGGCCCTGTACGTCAATTTCTCCGATCATATTCTGGCCTCTTCGATGTTTGCAGTGATTGGGTAAGGCGCCGTTTGTGGGAACAGACCACGGCGCAGACCCACCATGGCAACAACGGCACGGTGGTGTGACGGACCGATAGCCGGCGCCAGCAATACAGTTGTCAGCGCATCGTCCAGTTGCTGCAGCAGTTCGTGATCCGGCGCTTGCCTTGGCTTGCGCAGAAAGGCAGCCAGGTTATCGAGCAGCCGGCGTACCGATTGGCCGGCGCGCGGTAGAGACTGCAACGCGTTTTGCAATACGGCTATATCATTACCGACTCGCAAGGCCAGCAGTGGATCGGGCGTTTCCTGCTGTACTTTACGATTTTCGGCGGGCAGGCGGGTTTGCAGCAGGCCAACACGGTCGAGCATGCGCGAAGTCAGGTGTGGCGTGCTCAGCACCCGCCGTGTTGAGGCCAGGGTGGCCAGATCCTGCCGATTGGCATTTTGAATGCGAATGACGGCGCGTTCGGCACTGATTGTGCGAAACAGGCTTGCTACCAGCGCAGCCACGGCAGTGCCAGTCAATTGGCCGGTGATGCTGTTCAAATAGATATCCAGGGTTGCCTGGTTGACATCCATCAGTGCGAACGTTCCAAGTACGCCAAATAGCAAAGCCATTGCCTTGAGCGCGTAGGCAGGGCGTATGGCCAGCGCCGACAGTACGAAGACCACTGGAAAAATAACCATTGCCAGCATTTCAAATGTGTGTACGGATGGCAGTGCAACCAGCAGATAGAAAGCAGAAATGGGAATGGAGTAAATCGTATAGCGCAGGAACACACGCATGGGCGCAGCCGGATTATCCAGTGTCGAAAAAAAGCTGCTGAAAACGGCGGCCATCATGGCTGCGGTGCCACCCTGGGGCCAGGCCGTGATAATCCAGAAGATACAGCAAATGCCAATGGCAATTGCGGCAGCCAGCGCCGATTGCAGTGCAATACCGCGATCAATATGCAGGTCGGGTTTGCGACGGTTGGCACTGGCCTCGTCACTGGCGTTCTGGATGCCTGTGTCCAGATCGATTCGCATCTGAAGACATTTGGCGTAGGTGTTGACCAGTTCGTGCAGGCGTGTAGCCAGGCTGGCAGACAACAGCGTATGCCATTTCATGCCGGGTTCAATAGCAGGTGTGATCGTGTCAATTGCGCTATGCATAGATTTGAGCTGTTCGGGCTCGGGCTGTTTGCCCGACGCGATCCAGTCGCTGATATGCTTCATTACCTCGTGCGTTGCCGGTGGCAATGGTTGTCCGGCCTGCTGCAATGCATTGATCCTGTCTTCCACAGAGGAAATGACCGGCGTCAGGCTGATGATTCGGTTCAGCAGCGCGCGTAACAGGTGTGAAGACCAGCGGATATTGCTGGTGTCGAACGGGATATGCGAAGCGGTCAGACGCAGTTGCGTAATGTCATTGGCCAGCTTGCGACGATTTTGCCTGTCTTCTTCGGGCGCGGCGCAACCCAGGGTAGAGACAATCCAGGTGCGAGCGTCTGCCAGAGTCTGGTCCAGCCCGTTCATTACCACGGGTGCAATGCTGCGTGGTAGCACAAGCGTGTGAACCAGTGCGGCACACATGATACCCAGGCTGATCTCCTCAACGCGGGAAATGCCCTTGTCAAAAAGGCCGATCGGATCGTCGACAGCGGGAAATCCGATAAGTGCGGCAGTGTAGCCGGCCAGCATAAACACATAGGAGCGGGGCGTGCGATCCAGCAGCGAAATATACAGACAGCCGCCTACCCAAAGTGACATGGCCAGAGTAGTGAGCAGCGGGCTTTGATTCAGGTTTGGAATAATGGCAATCGCAGCGGCCGAACCCAGTATCGTGCCTGCCAGTCTGTACAGGGCCTTGGAGCGGATGCTGCCCGCCCACGGCTGGGTTGTGACGACATAGGCGGTCATCATCGCCCAGAAAGGGTTGCGCAGGCCGATGCTGTATGAAATATAAAGCGCCAACATGGCGCTTATATAACATTTGAATGAAAACAGCGTCTCGTCGCGGGTAAACAGTTTCATTTGTGATTACCTGAGTGCTTTCCGGAAGAGCGGCCAGTTGCACAGGTGCTATTCCTGATGGTATCGAGCACACGCAAAAAGGCATCGGCATCTTCTTTTGATACACCATTAAAGACCATGCGCCGAAAGCCAAGCAGGCGCTCATCAATTTCATTTGCAATACGTCTGCCGGCATCGGTCAGATACAGCGTTTTGCTGCGCCCGTCTTCGGGGTCCAGTTTGCGTACGGCCAGGCCACTGGCCTCAAGCTGATCGAGCAGGCGAACCAGAGACGGGGCTTCGATACCAAGTTCTTCGGCGATATCCTTTTGCCTTACGCCTTCCCCTAGCCGTCGGATGGTCACAATCGGCCACGCGGTGGCCTGAGACATGCCAAGTTCGGCAAGCAATTGATCGGCCGCGCTGCGATAGGCGCGCGCCATATGCAGCATGCCCTGGCTCATGGCCATGCGTGTGGCGTCTGACGGCTGATTGGATTTGGTAGTCATGGCAAATAGGGGTCAAGGATATGAGTTGCGATATTCAATTAGTTAGCTACCTAACTATTATAAGAACCCAAGCTGAAAGCAGGCTGAAATTGTGCGGGCGGCCTATTTCTTGCATACGCTGGCCAGGTTTGGCAAGGCGCTTTGCGGGTCAGCATTAGCCTCAGTAACGATATTGCGGGTCGTATCACCCCGGTCGTGTCGCGATCCGCGCAGACGGCGCGATGCCGGATTCTGGCTTGGTCCCGGTGCGGGATCATGACTGATCAGTGTGAATTACATGCCGATACATTCTGTCGGCGTGCGCGGTTCTGGCCGGGCCTGCTTTATTGCTACACTGAATCAATCTTTGGTACTTGACAGGAGTTTTGGCATGGCGGTGACGACAACAGAACAGGAACGCGACCTATTGTATTCATTGATTTCGCATCGCCGCTCTGTCCGGCAGTTTACCGATGCGCCGATTGATGAACACGCACTCATGCGGATCCTGACCTGCGCGCAGGGGATCAACAGCAGTGACGGCAAGCGGGGTGCGCCATCGGCTCATGCCTTGTATCCGCTAGCATTGACGGTTCTGCTGCGGCGGGTGCAGGGGGTAGAGGCGGGCAGCTATTCGTTTGACCCGCAGCGCAATCGTCTTGACCGGCTGGCCCATGCCCCTGTTTCCGGCAGTTTGCTGCCGGTCTCTCTTGCCGATGATGTCTGGCTTGAGACAGCGCCTGTTGTTATCGTCATTAGTGCCGACTATGACCTGGCAATGCACCATTTTGCTGACCAGCAGTCCGATGGCTTGCGCGGTGCCCGCTATGTAGACGTTGAGACCGGCGCCGTGGCACAGAACCTTTATCTGGCAGCGCAGATGGAGAATCTGGGCGGCGTGCTGGTAATGGGTATAGATGATGAGGCGCTGGCCAGGCAACTGACCTTGCCCGCTGCACACAAGCCGGTGGCGCTTTTTTGTCTGGGACAAGGTCAGGTGTCATAGCCAATCGACCAGACCGACAACTGGTTTTGTTATGATGAATGCCATAGTGACATTCAGGAAATATGCAATGACGCCAATCGAGAACGACCAACCGATCACCGGCAAGCCCCGCATTCTGCTGCTCTCGGGCAGTACTCGAGGACAGTCCTACAATACCCGTCTGGCCAGTCATATGGCACTGGAGGTAGAGCAGGCCGGGGGCGCTGCAACATTGATCAGTCTGGCCGACTATCCGATGGCCATCTATCATGGCGATGACGAAGCGCAGTTTGGCTTGCCTGAATCCGCACGGCAACTGCGAGCGCTGTTCAAGTCGCATCATGGCGTGTTCTTTGCCTCTCCGGAAGAAAATTCCTCGATCTCGGCTTTGCTGAAAAATACGCTGGACTGGGTTTCGCGTGCAGACGGCGAGGAGCCCGGCAAAGTGCCCTACATTGGCAAGGTCGCAGCAATTGGTGGCGCAACCACCGGCGGGTCGGGGACCAGACTTGGCCTGTTGCATTTGCGCACGGTGCTGTCAGGATTGGGAATGTTGGTATTGCCATCGGTCATGGCGATTCCCTTTGCCGCCAACGCATTTGATGAAACAGGTCAATTGCAAAGCGAAGAGCAGCGCTCGGCAGCTGAAGCACTCGCGCTGTCCCTGGTCAGGACGGCGAGCGCAGTGGGCGTTACGTCCTGAGAGCAACAGCAGCAGGCTGGTACACCTTATTCACATAGTGCATGAAATGCTCAAGATCGGGCGTTGCACGTTGTGGCACCTTGGCCAGATCGTCCCAGCGGCGCAGGCGCAGCGCGTCCTGGGCGTGCGGGCGTTGCTGGAATTGCTCAACCTGGACCTGGCTGAACTTGCCACCCTGCAAACCCAGGCTGTGCACCGAAGCAGGCGATAGCGTTGCAAAATAGTCTGGGTCAATGGCGCACAGGCAGCGCTTGGCATCGACGTGCATTTTGACCGGTTCGATGACCGATTCCGGAAACCTGGGCTGCAAAAAGGGCACGGCGGCCAATTGATGGCGGTGATCGACGTCCGGGAATGCATTATCACGTTCCTGATTACGCGCTTCCAGGATGTGGCCCAGGTCATGCAACAGGGCTGCGGCAATCAGCGGATCTGGGGCACGCTCGGCTTCGGCAAGACAGGCCGCTTGCAGTGCATGTTCCAGTTGCGTGACCGCCTCGCCGTCGTACAACGAGGCACCATATTGCTCGTATAGCGATTGAATGTCTTCGGGAGTAAGTGGCATGAAGGTTCCTCTCGTCGGATAAAAAGCACCAGCATAATCCTCAAAAATGACAGACGGTTGACCAGACGGAACAAATGATGCCTGAATGACTCATCCGTTCTTTGCAGTTCCAATAACTGCAGGTGAAGCCCTACTCACACACTTAATGCGAGACGCTGCCGGCTCCCGACCATATTGTATACGCAATACCAGTAGGCATCGTGCGCAAGCTGAGCGACAAAAGGTAAAACGCAGCGGCGTATCCCACAATGGTGTTGATTGAAGGAACAAGCCGTGTGAAGCTCGCCGAGGATTTAAGAAAGGAAGTGGCAAACACTTCCATGATGATCGCGCCAGCCAGATATAAATAGGTTATAAATAGGTGGAAATCATCGTGACGAGCGCTCACTTTGGGCCGGGCCCACTTTTTCTTCGACCAGGGCAGTAAAGCCTGCTGCATCACCATAGTAGCGCTCGTGCTGCAGTTTTTCGAGCACATCGTCCTTTTGAATCACAAAGGCTGGAAAGCCTTGTGCGCCGGCATAATGCATTAGCGTGAGCGTCTGGTCCAGATGCGCCTGGATGTTGTCATTCAGTATGTCGCGATAAGTCCCGATAAATAACGCGCGGTCAATCTGCAGCGACTGCGCCAGATCGGCCAGCACATCTTCCCGGACGACGGCTCGGCCTTCGCGGTAGTGTGCATATTGGATGGCCTGCAACATGACCGGCTCGCTGCCGGCAGAGATTGCGCCTACCGCAAGAATGGCCGCAATGGGTGGCAGGGAGTCATAAACGGTATCGTCCCGTGCGAGCAACCCGTCCAGATAGGGCTGACCAAAAATCTGGCCGGTCATGCTTGCGATGCGTGCGTCGGCCTGGCCAATCATGGCCCGTTTGCTTTGTGGCAGCGTCATGCGCTGGAACAACCCGCCTGCATGCATTTCAAATGCAATCTGCTCGCGCACAGGGGAGGCAAGAACGCGTTCAAGCAGGGGCTCGGCGGCATAACACCAGCCGCAAAGCGGGTCATATATATAGTGCAGTGTGATTTTCATGGCGAGACCCTGTGAGTATGTGGCAAATCGCTAAGCAGATCGAAATTAACACAAATGAGCCAATTGGCACTAGACTAGGCATACGGTCCTCGCGCCTGGTTAATGTGGGCGATACTGCGTGAATAATTGTATTTCATTCGCAGGCGGGGTATTTGACGTTTGGCAAAATAACATCATCAGGGAGAGCGGGATGGACACCATCCAGAATCAATATGAAGCCGTTTATCACTCGGACGAGACAACCCGGTTGCGCCAGGACCTGGCACTGGCCTTACGGGCGGCTGCCTTTCATGATCTTTCGGAGGGCGTGTGCAATCACTTTAGCGCCGAGGTGCCTGCCTGTGCTGACTGGTTCCTGCTGAATCCGCGCGGCTTCCAATGGTCCGAGATACAGGCCGAGGATATTGTCATGGTTGATGCCGATGGCAATAAATTGTGGGGCAAACATGAAATTGAACCCACCGCATTGTTTATTCACGCTGCCGTACATCGGATTGCGCGCAAAAAATGCGTGCTGCATACGCACATGCCTTATGCGACAGCACTGACGTTGACCGAGAACGGCGGGCTGGATCCGCTGCTATCGCAAAATGCGATGCGGTTCTACAACCGTATCGCTGTCGATCGTACCTATAACGGACTTGCGCTGGATCACGCCGAGGGCGAGCGCATTGCACATGCCATGAACGGTGCCGATGTTGCCTTTTTGACAAATCATGGACCGATAGTCTGTGGTGAAAGCGTCGCTTATGCGTACGATGATTTGTACTATCTGGAGCGTGCTGCTCGCGTGGAAGTGCTGGCGCATTCATCGGGCTTGCCGTTAAAGCCGGTGGAGGAACAAAAGGCAGCACTGGCGGCCAGCCAGATACAGCAGGAACGGCTGCAGTCTACGTTGTTCTTTGAATCGCTGCGCCGCTTGCTGTAAGCGCTTGTGGCCGAAGGCGCCAAATCAGGAGGCCGACAGAAAATGCCAAAAGTATTGTCCGGCCTGAATACGACGCCACAAGCGCAGACGCCGCCCGCCACCGGGCGGTTTTATTTGCTTATCCGCCTGCCCAGCCATCCATTGACAAGTTGCGCGATGTCCTGATTGTTGTTATCCATCATCATGACATGTGAATTGCCCCTGATCCCGATCTCGGGCAACGACAGCACCGTCGTGCCAGGGACGGCACCGCAAAACGTCAGGATTTTTTCCCTGAGCAGTTGCCATCTGCTGTCGGTTTCCATGTTGTCGCCAAGCACCATCAGCGTGGGCGTTCGGTAGTCTGCACGGCTGATATCGGGTATGCCTGCCGGCTCGATGGCCACCAATGTCCGGACCAGGTCCGGATGCCTTGCTGCAAGTTGCAAGGCAAGCGGCCCGGCCTGGGAGTGGCACACGATGCTGGCGCTGCCCAGCCGGCGCAGCAGTGCTTCGAAGGCGGACAGGATGGCTTCGTTGGTGTGGGTCCAGCGCGGGACCATCTGTTTTGCAAACTGGTCAAAGGCGTGCAGTGGAAAGCGTGTATTCGGATATGCCGTTCGTCTTGTCGGATCGCGATCATAACTGTCAGCCCGATCTCCGATACGGAACCTGCTGTAGATATCATTGACTGTCTGGCAGACCGGCTTGTCAGGCCAGATTTGCGGCCAGGGGGCAAACCCCGACCGGCCTCGTTCCACCGCATCGCACACATAAACATCCCAGCCCTGGCCAATGAAATAATTCACCCAGCCCTGGCGCCCATCCGGCGTTGTTTCCCACGCTGCGCCGGTCATGCCGCCGCCATGCCAGAATACGAGCGGCCCCTTGCCGTTGGGATTTTCAGCAAGAAAGTACTGCACGTACATTTGTTCAATCGCATACGTGCCGTTCAGATTGATTCTGACCGGTTCCCCGCCGGCGCTCATCACGCGTTCATATTCCGGTTGATCGCGCAGTTGCACGGTGCGCCCGCCAATATGAAACGAACCCATATCTCTGAGGCCGATTGCGGTTGTTTGCGTCTCTTCGTTCATGTAGCTCTCTTTGTTATGTTCACCGGCACCGTGCGTTGGAATGGCCGCAGGCCTACTTGGCCGTGATATTGTTTTCTTTGATCAACGTGGCAATCTTGCTGGTTTCAGATGTGATGAAGTCGGCGAGCGCCTGCGAGGTGCCGCCGGCAATATCGACACCCAGGTCGGTGAATTTCTTCTGGATTTCGGGATCTTTGAATGCGGCATTGAAGGCGGCATTTAACTTGCTTATGTTTTCCGGTGGCGTGCCGGCAGGCGCCAGCAGGCCAAACCAGGGCGTAATCAACATATTTGGGTAGCCTGCCTGGGCAAACGTGGGCACATCAGGGATGGCGGCAGAGCGTTCCTTGCTGGCCACGGCAAGCGCATTCAGGCGACCGGCCTTGATGCTTGCCAGTGAAGCGGGCAGGTTGTCGAAATACATGTCGACCTGGCCGCCCAACAGATCGCCGGCTACCTGGCCCGCTCCCTTATAGGGGATGTGAGCGATCTGGATACCGGCCTCGCGCTTGAGCATCTCAATGCCAATATGGGCAGAGCCGCCAACGCCCGATGATGCGGCATTGATTTTGCCGGGATGCGCCTTGGCATAGCTTACGAACTCCTGCACGCTTTTTGCAGGTATGTTTTTGGGATTGGTCACCAGCACGCTGGGAACGGTGCCGACCATAACGACGGGCGCAAATTGCGTTTCGATATTATAAGGCGCCGGTTTATATAGCGAGGGCGCAACCGCACAGCCATAGGCGCACATCACAAGTGTGTATCCGTCGTTTTTTGATCGGGCCGCTGCCTGTATACCTATAGACCCGCCGGCGCCTGCCTTATTCTCCACAACAATGGTCTGTTTAAGTTGTGCTGACGCTTTCTCGCCCATGATGCGGGCAAGAATGTCGGGCGTACCGCCCGCAGGGAAGGGGACGATGATGGTAATGGTGCGTGCAGGAAATGATTCAGCCTGGGCCTGATTGACGGCAAGCGCCGAGGCAACAAGCGCAGTTGCAATTGTGATGGCATTTTTACCTGTAATACGTCTCATGTCTGGTTCCTTTGTGATCGTTGAAATCGAACAGCAGATGCCCCTGTTGCGGGGCTCGGGAGCGAACAGGGCCGCAAGCGGCCTTGCCAGGCTGATGCATCGGGCAGTGTTCGGGGCTTTATTGCGGGAACTCATTCTAACAATCCGGGTATTATTTATATAATGATTTATTATCATGATTTGCATATCAAAAATGGTATGGATAATTACCCATCACATCTGAAAAACCCGTTCCCGGCTTTGCGTCGCCTCAATTTGAGCCTTTTGCTCACATTCGACTCGCTGATGCAGACACTAAGCGTGACTGAGTCAGCGCTTAGGCTACACAAAAGCCAGCCCGCCATCAGTCGCGAATTGGCCCGCTTGCGCACGCTGCTGGATGATCCGCTGTTCGTGGTGGTAAAAAAACGGCTGGTGCCGACCGAGCGCGCAATCGATTTGTATCGCGCGTCACATCAGGCCCTGACCGCACTGGAAATCGCGGCAGGCAGCGGACAGCCGTTTAGCCCGGCGTCTCTTGCCGGTGTGATCAGTATTGGCGCCGCCGCCCATATTGAGTTGCTGCTTGCCGCGCCATTGACCCTTGCCCTGCAGAAGGCAGCGCCGGGCCTCACTGTCCGCTTTCAGCCCGTACACGGCGATTTTGTGCCAGACGATCTGGATTCAGACAGCATGGATCTGGCTATCGGACTGTTTCAGACGCCGGGCGCTCGGTTTCGACACAAAACGCTATTTAAGGATGAGCGGGTTTGTGTGGTTTCGTCGGCCCACTCACTGGCCCGGCGCGACCATCTGACCTTGGCGGATCTTGCGCAAGTCAAATGGCTGGCGTTCTCCCATATGTATGGCAGGCAGACAAACTTCACCCGGGCGCTCAATGATATTGACTGTGAGATGCCCTTTACCGCATACGTGTCAAACTTCGGGCTGGCCCCGCATTTTCTTCTGGAAACAGACTATGCGACCACCATGCCAAAGCGCATCGCCCGCAAGTATCAACAATATTACGATTTGACGCAAATTCGCCTGCCCGAGGTGCTCAGGCAGGCGAATATGGTGATGGTATGGAGTGAGAAGAACGAGTATTCGCAATTGAACCGATGGCTGCGCGAGACAACGGAGCACATCATTGCAGGTTTGCCCGATATTTAACTGACGCAAGGGGATGCCGCTAGTTCGAGGTCGTGAGGCCGACCTGCAGGCGCAGGCCGTTGCTCGCCGGCCAGAACGGTTCAGCTGGCGCAGGCAACCGGCATGACCGACGCCCGTTCCCTGCGTATGGCGACCACTGCAATCAGCAGGCTGGCGATTGGCATCAATGCCGCCACATAGGGAATCCATGGCAGGCCGCCGTCCTGGGCAATGACCATGCCGCCGGCCCAGGCGCCCAGCGCATTGCCCAGGTTGAAGGCGGCAATGTTCAGGCTGGATACCAGACTCTGGTCGGCATTGGTAATTTTGCCCAATACCCACATTTGCAATGGCGCAACGGTGCTGAAAGCGGCCACCCCAAACAGCCCGACTGCAATCACGGCAGCAATCTGATACTGGAAGGCCCATGGCATGAGCAGGAGCACCGCAGACAGGGCAAGCAGGCTCACGATCACGGTCGTTTTGAGATACTTGTCAGCCAGTCTGCCTCCCAGCAGATTGCCTATGACCAGCCCAACCCCGAAGACAACCAGAATAGGCGAGAGTGCTGATTTATCAAAGCCGCTGATTTGCGTGAGCAACGGGGCGATATAGGTAAACACGGCAAATACACCGGCAAAGCCGAACACGGTTGTCATCAAGCCCGCAATCACGCTGCCGTTGGCCAGACTGCGTACGCTGGTGCGCCAGTTGTGATCGGAACCCTGCGCCCGGGTACCGGCCGGAACATAATGACGAATGACAAAGAATGACAGAATGCCAATAAGCGTCACGGCCCAGAATGTGGCGCGCCATCCATACATCTGACCCAGGAACGTGCCAAACGGCACACCCAGAATATTGGCGGCAGTCAGCCCGGTAAACATGACAGCGATGGCCGAGGCTTGTTTGTCCTTGGCTACCAGTCGGGTTGCGACAACCGAGCCGACGCCGAAAAACGTGCCATGTGCAAAGGAAGTGAGCACCCGGGCGAACAACAGAAACCAGTAGTTGGGTGCAAGGGCGCAGGCAGCATTACCCAGAATGAAAATGACCATCAAAACCAGCAATGTGGTTTTGTGAGGCAGTCGTCCCGTGGCAATGGTAAAGATGGGCGCACCCACCACAACACCAAGCGCGTAGCCTGATATCAAAGTGCCGGCAGTCTGGACAGGGATCATCAGGTCGTTGCCTACTTCAAGCAACAAGCCCATGATCACGAATTCGGTTACGCCGATTCCAAAAGCGCCGGCCATTAATGCATAAACAGCAATAGGCATGATAAATCCCGATAGGTAGATGAAAGCAAGCTTATTATTGCCTGCCCGAACCTGGAGAAACAGCCGGTCTGTGGCAAATGATTTGTGCGCAGGATTCACGAATTGCCGGTTTGGCGATGGCAGCGCGCGGCAGGGATGTTGCTGCCTCTAGCGCAGAACGGTATGCTCGGTCAGAAAGTCCAGAAAGACGGCGACCCGGCGTGGCATCAGGTCGCGCTTACCCATGAATACCGCGTAGAACGATTCACACTCCTGGCTGTTGTACTGATCCAGCACCTGAACCAGCGCGCCACTTTGCAACTCCTTGTCCACCATGAACCGGGTCAGCCGCGCCAACCCCACCCCTTGCATTGCCAGATGCTTGAGTGAAATTCCGTTGTTGACCTTGATCTGCGCATCTATGCTGACTTGCAGAGTTTGCCCGTCTTTTTCCATGCGCCATCCGCGAAACGAACGCGACAGGTTCAAATCGAGCTTGTGATATCGGGTCAGGTCTTCGGGTTGCTGTGGCGTGCCATGCTTTTGCAGATATGCGGGGGCCGCAACGATGACCCGGGGCGATTGCCCCAGCTTGCGTGCGTAAAGATCGGAGTCCTTCAACTGGCCGGCGCGAATGGCAACGTCAACACGCGCGTCGTACATATCGACTACGTCGTCTGTCAGATCAATATTCAGCGTGATGTCTGGAAATTGCGTTTGAAATAAAGGAACCAGCGGCAACAGGATCAATTCGCCGAAAGGCACGTTGGTGTTGATGCGCAGCGGACCGGAGGGCAGGGCATCCTGCGTCATGCCCGTTTCAATGTCATCCAGCTCCGAGAGCAGGCACTTGCTACGGTGAAAAAAAGATTCGCCGGCAGGCGTAAGCGACAGCTTGCGCGTGGAACGGTTCAACAGCGTCACCCGCAGGCGTGCTTCCAGTCTGGCAACAGCCTTGGATACCGCCGAAGGACTCATGCAGAAGTGGCGGGCGGCCAGGGAGAAACTTCCCGACTCAATGGTAGCCACAAACAGTTCCATTTCGACAAGCTTGTTGCCCTTGGGTGCAGATGACATATGAATTTAGTTCACAAATGTTGTGATTGCTGGTGTCTGGATTGTAAAGCATAGTCGCCGCATACTGCATGCAGGCAAGAAATCACGGTTGTCAAGGCGACGCTACCTATTGCGCCTTGCCCATTGCACTCATCGTTTAGACACAGGAGACTTCATTGAAATCAACACGCTATATACTGCTGACGGGCTTTTTGAGCCTGATTGCCTTTACCGCGCAGGCCCAGCAATGGGTGGCAAGCTGGCAGGCGAGCCCGCAGCCGGTATGGGGACAGGATTTTGCTTTTCCCACCGGCATCCCGCAAGCGATAGAGGACGCGACATTTACCCAGAATGTGATGATCAGCCGTGGTGGCAAGCGCCTGCGTCTGGTAATCTCCAATCGCTACGGCACGCAGCCGCTGGTAGTGGAGCAGACGACGGTCAGGCGCAAAACGGGGCAGGCCGGATTGACCAATGCCCCGAAAACAGCCACTTTCAGCGGCAGGCCCGCAGTAACTATCGCCCCGGGCCAGCAGGTTATATCTGATCCGCTGGACATGCAGGTAGCGGATCTGCAGCAGCTGCAAATCGCTCACTACGTGAAAGCGAAAACGGCATTGGAGACTTTTCACTGGGATGGCCGCCAGCAGGCTGTGTTTCGCAAGGGAAACCAGACGCAAAGCCCGATGGCGGTTGCAGATCAGGTCCTGCACCACACGCAGGCCCGGGTTTTTCTGACCCGCATCGACACTGAAAACGCGTCGCCGGCCTGTGCCGTGGCTGTGCTGGGCGACTCCATTACGGATGGCAACGGTGTGCCGATAGATTCCAACACACGCGTGACAGACTATATGGCCGACACGCTGCGTTCTGCCGGGATTGGCGTGATCAATGCCGGTATTTCGGGCGCGCGCCTGCTTGGCGATAAAATGGGCGAGCATGCAATGGCGCGTATTTCACACGATGTCTTTGATGCGCCGGGGGTGACCACCCTGGTGCTGTTTATCGGCATTAATGACATCAGCTGGCCCGGGACCGCTTTTGCACTGACCCAGTCTATGCCTGCTTTAAGTTCATTGCAGCAGGGATATCGCAAGCTGGCGGCGTCCGCCAAAAGCAGGGGGTTGCGCGTCATTGGCGTGACGCTGACGCCATTTCGTGGTGCATTGGCCGGTACGCCGCTGGACAATTACTATGATGACCGCAAGAACCGACTGCGCCTGGCGGTCAACGCATGGATACGTGAAGCCGGGGGGGTTGATGCGGTGATCGATGCCGATACGCTGCTGCAGGACCGGCACGACGTTACAAAACTGGACGCACGCTACGACTCGGGCGACCATCTGCATCCCGGGCCTGCCGGCAATGCGGTGCTGGCGCAGGCTATTGCGGGGCAGGTTCGACCCTGTCGATAGTCAGATGTCTGTACGTTGTATTCCAGACTCGTCGCGCTAGGGCATATTGTCCTATTATTGCGGGGCTTGTTCAGCTCGGCCGCAAAGCAACGTACAATACATCTGTAATATGAGTAGTACAAATATGGGCTCGCTGGTTACTGGCGGAAGTTTCCATGACAGCAGATGTCCATGCCGTGCGCGTATGTTTCAATCCTCCAGGAGCAGCAAATGGAGCTGGACACTCTGACTCTGGCCCGAATACAGTTCGGGTTCACGATCTCTTTTCATATTATTTTCCCTGCCATTACGATCGGGCTGGCCAGTTATATGGCGGTGCTCGAAGGCTTATGGCTCAAAACATCCAATACTGTTTATCGGGATCTCTACCACTTCTGGTTGCGCGTGTTTGCGATTAACTTCGGCATGGGCGTGGTGTCCGGCCTGGTGATGGCTTACCAGTTCGGTACCAACTGGAGTTATTTTTCCGATTTTGCGGGGGGCGTGACCGGACCGTTACTTACCTACGAAGTATTGACTGCATTCTTCCTTGAGGCAGGCTTTCTGGGGGTGATGATGTTTGGCTGGCACAGGGTGGGGCCTAAGCTGCATTGGTGCTCCACCATTCTTGTTGCAATCGGAACGCTCATTTCCGCTACCTGGATTCTGGCATCCAACAGCTGGATGCAGACCCCGCAGGGATACGAGATCATCGACAGCCGCGTGGTACCTGTCGACTGGTTTGCCGTCATATTTAATCCCTCTTTCCCTTATCGCCTGATCCACATGGTCATTGCGGCGTTTCTTGCGACTGCATTGATCGTGGGCGCGGTTGCTGCCTGGCACATGTTGCGTCGCAATGTGCAGCCCGCAGTCAAGAAGATGTATTCCATGGCGATGTGGATGCTGCTTGTGGTTGCGCCGATTCAAATTCTGGTTGGCGATTTGCATGGTCTGAATACGCTTGAGCACCAGCCGGCCAAACTGGCGGCTATGGAAGGGCATTGGGAAAACGGGCCGGATGGCCAGGGCGTACCATTGGTGCTGTTTGGCTGGCCCGATATGGAGCGGGAAGAGACGCGCTTCAAAGTTGAAGTGCCGCGTCTGGGCAGTCTGATCCTGACGCACAGCCTGGATGGCAAAATTCCGGCACTCAAGGAATTTGCGCCCGAAGACCGGCCCAACTCCACGATCGTGTTCTGGACATTCAGGATCATGGTGGGGCTTGGCATGCTGATGCTGCTGCTGGGTGTATGGGCAGTGTATGCGCGCTGGAAAGACAGGTTATACGATAGCCCGGTATTGCACCGTTTCTCGGTCTGTATGGGATTGAGTGGTCTGGTCGCCATACTGGCTGGCTGGTACACCACTGAAATCGGGCGCCAGCCGTGGGTTGTCTATAACGTCATGCGGACGGCCGATGCCGTCACGCCGCACAGCCCGCTGGAACTAGGTATTACGTTAATCTTGTTTATCGTGGTGTACTTCGTGCTGTTCGGCGCGGGAGTTGTCTATATGCTTCATATTATGGCTCAGGGGCCACAACCCACTACGCATCTGGAGATCGAGGGTGGAGGACCGGGAGAGGGTCGTACACCGGCAAGGCCGTTGTCGGCAGCGACCAATTCCGATGAAGAGCCACACGCAACTGCACCGGGAGACCGTCATGGGAATTGATATTTCGCTCTTATGGGCCGTGATTATCCTGTTCGGAATCATGATGTATGTGATTATGGACGGCTTTGATCTGGGCATCGGGATTCTGTTTCCGCTCATGCCTCGCCGTGAAGACCGTGATGTGATGATGAACACTGTCGCCCCGGTCTGGGATGGCAACGAGACCTGGCTGGTGCTGGGCGGCGCCGGCCTGATGGCCGCTTTCCCATTGGCTTATGCGGTAATTCTAAGTGCGTTCGCCATGCCGCTGATCCTGATGCTGCTTGCGCTGATTTTCCGCGGAGTGGCATTTGAGTTCCGCTTTCGGGCCAGCGATGCGCGGCGCCGCTGGTGGGACGCTGCTTTCATCGGTGGGTCTGTGCTGGCGACTTTTTTCCAGGGCGTAACTCTGGGGGCGTATATTGATGGCATCACTGTCGTCAATCGCGCCTATGCCGGCGGGGCGCTGGACTGGCTTACACCGTTTTCCGTGTTTACCGGCATTGGCCTGATTGTTGCCTATGCGTTGCTGGGTTGCACCTGGCTTGTGCTCAAGACAGATGGACCGTTACAGCAGCGGATGATTGAGCTGGCCAGGCCGCTTACCCTGGTATTGCTGGTTATCATTGGTATTCTGAGTATCTGGACGCCAATGAGCAATACGCTTATTTACGAGCGCTGGTTTACCTTGCCCAACCTGTTCTGGTTTGCACCGGTACCTATTCTGGTGATCCTGGTAGGCTGGGGCTTGATTCGCAGCCTCAATCACAACCCGCATGCCGAACCATTTATTTTTACCCTGTGCATGGTGTTTCTGGGTTATAGCGGGCTGGGTATCAGTGTCTGGCCCAATATCATTCCACCCGGCATATCCATCTGGGACGCTGCCGGTCCGCCGGAAAGCCAGGGGTTCGCGCTGGTTGGTGCGCTCTTCATAATTCCATTCATTCTCATGTACACCTCCTGGGCCTATTATGTGTTCCGTGGAAAAGTGACGGCAGATGCGGGATATCACTAGAGGTGTGATCAGCGGGCAGACACGTACCGGGCTGCCCGTATCTGTCTTCACACTCGCAGCGACAGAATATTACATTTGGAATCGGGCGATATGACGCAGCAGGAAACCAAACGCACTTGCACCACTACAAGCACACGTAGCCGCTGGTTATGGTTCGTCGGTTTGTGGCTGGCCGGAACCGCGGCATTGCTGCTGGCAGCCTACCTGTTGCGCGGCATTATGTCTGCCGTAGGCATGACCTCCTGAAATAGTGGGCGCGGCTCGCTCGCGCTACAATAGCGCCTTATCATAAGCGCAATCTGGCGCGCTGTTGCCATCCGAACCCAATAGACATCCCTGATGAACGCCGAACGTTTAGAATTTATCCGCAAGTTGCCCAAGGCTGAATTACATTTGCATATTGAAGGAACACTGGAGCCAGAATTGATTTTCCGGCTTGCACAGCGCAACGGAGTGACCTTGCCATATCCATCCATACAGGCACTGCGCGACGCATACCAGTTCACCGACCTGCAATCGTTTCTGGACCTGTACTACGCTGGTGCTGCCGTGCTGATCACGCAAGCCGATTTCTATGACATGACCATGGCGTATCTTGCGCGACTAGCGCAGGATGGTGTGGTTCATACAGAAATCATGTTCGATCCGCAGACCCATACCGAGCGCGGTGTGCCCATTGCAACGGTGTTTGCCGGCATTGCGCGCGCACTGCGCGAGGGTCACGAGACCTGGGGCATTACCTCTTGCCTCATCATGAGTTTTTTAAGGCATCTGTCCGAGCAAGCGGCCTTTGATACGCTGGAACAGGCTTTGCCGTTGCGCGAACAATACAGCGATTTGTGGCTGGGAATCGGCCTGGATTCGGGCGAGCAGGGCAATCCGCCGGAAAAATTCGAACGTGTGTATGCCCGTTGCCGCCAATTGGGCTTTTATCTGGTCGCTCATGCGGGCGAAGAAGGGCCGGCCGCTTATGTGAGCAACGCACTGGATCGGCTGAACGTGATTCGCATCGACCACGGCGTGCGCAGTGAAGAAGATCCGGTCTTGTTGCAAACGCTGGCTGCCAGGAGAATACCGCTCACCGTCTGCCCGTTATCGAACCTGAAACTCAAAGTAGTCAGCGATATGCGCGAACACAATCTGAAGCGCCTGTTGGATCAGGGGCTGTGTGTGACGATCAATTCGGATGATCCCGCCTATTTTGGCGGCTATCTGCTGGATAACTATGTAGCAGTTGCCGAAGCGCTTGGGTTGAGCGACGAGGAACTGGTCACGCTTGCCAACAACAGCATGCAGGCGCGCTTTCCGGTGTTCCTGGCGCAGCCTTCCTGATTGTCGGCCGGCCCGCCGGACAACTGGGTCGAACCCAAGGGGCTGTCTTTTTCCAAATCGGTGCGCAGCGCCGGCGTCTGACTTCGTGTCATCCAGCAGCACGGATACTCAAGAGTACCTTAAAGGCTACCTTCAAGGAAGCATCGGCCAGGGCGCAGTGATCGGGCCTGTCTCGCTGATCTGTTCCCTAGGATGCTTTGTTGCCGCGTTGATGCATCCGGAAAAATTGCATGATCAGGCTTGAAGCATTCGGACCATCCGGAGTATTGAAATCGAGCCGACTGTCGCCACCGCTCCATGCATGACCCACTTTTCTGATCTGGCACAAACGAACAATGCTCTTGCGGGCGCGTTTGAAATCAAACTGCGTGTATTCGCGCGAAGTCTGTTCACCCACCGGCTTCTCGATAGGCTGTGCCTCGTCATCAAAACCATTGAGCCAGGCAAACTGACGCGCCAGCTGTTCGCCATTGTTGGCCGATACTACGCGGTCTAGCTGCCCCTGCAGAATCAATGCCGGCAGGTAGTCGTGGCTGGCAGTCAGGGTTTCGCTGGCGGCCTTGAGCGCCGTTAGCGGGTCATTCAAGGTACCGCGCCGCATGGTCTGCAGACCGCTGGACAGGCTGCTCGCATTGCCCATGACAGGCCCGGAATGCAAGGCCACGGCAGCAAACAGCTGGGGATGGCGCAAGGCCAGCAGGCTGCCCATGCCGGCACCGGCCGACATGCCTGCCAGGTAAATCCGCGTCTTGTCCAGTTTGTGGCGCTGTATCAAATTGCGCACCAGCGCGGCAATCGCATCGGCCTCGGCATAGCCATGCTGCTGGTCGGGCAGATACCAGCGCCAGCAACGCAGGGTTTGGCGCTGTCGCGATTGCTGCGGATACACAACCACCATGCCCGATTTGGCGGCATGCTGGTTCATCCGCGTTCCCTGTGCAAATTCGGTGGCAGTCTGTTTGCAGCCATGGAGCATGACCAGCATGGCACTACCTTTCATTTCATGGGATGGCGGCACGTACAGGAAATAGCTCAGTCGCTGAAAAAACAACGAGACCGTCGTGGGCACCTTGAACAGCCGTTCTGTCCAGGAGCCATGACGAAACGGCGGCGGCACGGGTTTTTTTGCCGGACGCAACACGGTGGCAGGCGAGGGGGGAAATAGCGGGTTGTGGTTGAAGGCCGAAGCGGCCAGCTTCATATTGGACCGCGTGGCCCTGATCAGCGCGTTGCTCTGCTGGCGTGCAATTTTGCGGGCGGTTTTCAGAAAGATGGAGCTCATGCTGCGAGCCATAATGTGGTATCCCCACGGAAAAGTAGCATCAACCGGGATTCACCTGGCGAGGGCCGCACAGGTGGCGGTTCTTGCATCAAATACTAAGATGTCTGTATGAAGATATCACGTAAATTGGCAATTGTTGTATATTCCTGCCCCGGCAGCCATTGCAGTACATGTCTGCAGTGTGGCTGCCCAGCACGTATAGCTAGAAAAAAAGCGACGGTTACAGCGATTTCAGACAGCTTTGAGGCTGACGGGAATGCACCCGCGCAGGGCATTGGTCAGGACGATGGCATCGGCCGCTTGCAGCATGGCCAGGCTGATGCGCCCCTCGGTGACATGATCGGCCTGCAAATACTGCGCAGGGCTGGTCAGTACCTGTGCGCGCATGACACCGGGCAAAATATCCAGGGTCAGTGGCGGTGTCAGCCATGCACCACGATAGTGAATAAATACCGAAGTGCGTGCACCTTCGAGCAGATCGCCATCATGATTGAAATACAGGACATCGAAATCGCCTGAAACCAATGCCTGTTTTAAATCATTATCATAATGTTGGCGCCATGTCGTTTTAAAACGACGCACGGGGTCATATCGGGGTAGCTGGCGTGGGGCGATGCTCACTGACGGCAGACTGGCTTCGCACCAAGGTGCAGGGTCCAGGGGATAGGCCGTCATCTCGCATGTTCCGTCCTGGGCCAGCACGGCGCGCGCGCGCAGTCTGGCGTGCGACGGTTGCGCGGCGATGAATTGCTGCAACTGCCGTGCCAAGGCAGTCTGATCGGCGGCAAAGCCCAGGCTTTTGGCAGAGGCAAGCAGGCGCTCAACGTGCCTGTCCAGCAATGCACAATGGCTTTGCTCGACCAGCATGGTTTCAAATAGCGCGAATTCGGCAGGGATGGCATGCAGAAAACGCGACTTCCAGTGGATCTCCTCATACTCCGATTGCGCCGTGCTGTCGTAGACAATACCGCCGCCTACACCCATCACGCCAGTACAGGCTATGGCCTGGTCGCTCGCCGGCTGCAGCGTCAGGGTACGGATGGCAACATTGAAACAGCCTTTAGCGCCCATTGTATTGCCGGACGGTTGCAGATAGCCAATGCTCCCGGTATACAGATCTCGCGGCGCAATTTCACTGTCTGCGATATAGTGCATACTCATTTTTTTCGGGGCGCCGGTAATGGAGCCGCAGGGAAACAAGGCATCGATCACCTCTGCCATGGTGATGCCGGGCCGCACCTGGCATTGAATGGGCGTGGTCATTTGCAGCACCTGGCCAAAGCGTGTCACCTTGAATAGTTCCTGTACCTGTACGCCTTTGGGTTGCGCAAGAATAGATAAATCGTTGCGCAACAGGTCCACGATCATCAGGTTCTCGGCCCGGTTCTTGCTGTCATTGCGCAACAGGCCGGCCAAAACCTCGGAGTCATCTGCCGGCTGACAGGCCAGGGTTCCTTTCATGGGCTCGGCGCCGATTACACCCTGGTCATCAATGCGGATGAACAGCTCGGGAGACAGGCATAGTGTCCAGGGAGCCATGCGTTGATGCGGCAGCCAGGCCAGTACGCCATATGGCACGGGTTGCTTTGCACGCAATGCGCTGTATAGCGCCAGCGGCGAACCATAGGTTTCGAAGTATTGCCGCGCCGTGTAATTGATTTGATAGAAATCGCCACGCGCAATGGCCTGGTGCAGTCGGTCAAATTGCTGCCGGTACTCATCAAACGCCGGCTGCAAGTGCAGATTGCAAAGCCCTGCGGGCTGCCGGCGCGGATCATGCGCGTGCGCCTGCTGGGTCAGCCAGTTCTCAATCTGCGCATCCGATAGCGTTGTGGCTTGTGAAAACCAGTGGATGTGCATGGCTGCGCCTGCGCCTTGCGCTGCCTTGGCAGCGTCGGCCATGCCGAACTCATAGGGTATGAAGATTGCCGGATGCAGCGCCTGTGCCCAGCCGCGCGCCAGCACGGTATCCAGGTCTGCCAGTTGCGCGGCAGCGATGGTGTCTAAGCGTACAAACGCCTCCAGCAGTGTGGCCCGCTGGGTGACGGCATCATCAAATAGAACGAAAGGAGGCAATGTGTCCATGGCACGCAATGATACCGGAATTATGTCCTCTGCTTTCGGGTAAATTGCCATAGAAAATAGGCGGCGCCAATGAAGGTGGCGATCAAGCCGGTGGGCACTTCATAGGGGAACATGATGTGTCTGCCGAGCAGGTCGGCACACAGCATGATCACAATGGCAATAGTCGAGGATGCCAGCATTTGAGTGCGCAATCCATGAAAGCCCATAGAGCGGGCCAGATGCGGCGCAATCAGCCCCACAAAGCTGGTCGGGCCGATGGTAATGGATGCCAGCGTGGTCAGTGCTGCGACCAGAAGAAACAGCAGGGTGCGGGTGAGCATGGGACGCTGGCCGTTGGCGCGGGCAATAGGGTCGCCCAGGCGCAGCAGGCTTAAGGGCCGTCGTGTCATGCAGGCCAGTATGACCAGCAATGCGACAATGGCAAAGCGCATCGGCAGATCATTTTGCAGCAGGCTCATGTAGGTATCACCCGATATCCATATCAACAGTTGTTGGACTTGTTGCATGCCGCTGGCAAGGGTCAGGGTCAGCAGTGAACTGAATAGCTGCGTGAGCGCCATGCCGGTCAGCAGGATTTTTTCGGGCTGAAACTGGTTGCGCGCATTGATCAGCATGACAAAAAGCAGGCTGGCAAAAGCACCGCCAATGCCGCAGACCAGATACAGAACCGGCGAGGGTGCGGGCACCAGCATCATCAGCCCGATCAGGCCCAGTCCGGTCCCGGAGGTGACGCCCAGAAATTCGGGCGAAGCCATGCTATTGTTGGTCATGTTCTGGATCAGTGTGCCGGCGCAGGCGATGGCGATGCCAAACAGAATCGCTGTTTGCGTGCGGCTTTCAGTGAACAGCGCAATGGTCGGATCAATGTGCGCGATCAGCGTCCAGTTGCCAGCGACATCGTGTGTGATATGCGGCAGGAACACAAAACATCCAATGGCAAGTGCAATCAACAGGAGCATGCGCTTGCGCAGCAGCGAAGCAGGATGACGCACGCCCGCATGTAGCGGAGCCACTTCCTGGCGTGTGTGGCTGCGCTGTTTCATGAGCAGAAACAGCAGCACTGGTACGCCCAGCAGCGCCGTTACCGTCCCGGTCATGACGCTGTTGGGCCAGCGGTAGGTTGCCAGTTGCAGGGCCGAATCGGTAATGGACAGCAGCAAAGCGCCAAACAGCATTGCATAGCCCCATTGCTTGCGTATATCGGTCACGCCCAGAGAGCGGGCGATCACCGGCGCGGCCAGGCCGACGAAAGCGATGACGCCGACACTGCTTACCACGATTGCAATCAGAAACGAGACAAGCACAAAGCCGGTGACGCGCACCAGACGGACATTGACGCCAACGCTTTGGGCTAGCGTACCCTGCAGGGAAAAGGCGCGCAGCGAGGGCAGCAGAAACCAGGACAGTGGCAGGCACAACAGGGTTTGCCAGCCGGTGCGCAGCGTTGGCAGCCAGGAGTCCTGGCTGAGTGAGCCGGCGCCCCAGATGATGAGCCCGTAGAGCGTGTCCGGGTTGAGTATCAGATACATATTGCTTAGCGTGGTCAGCAACAGCGTGAGCATCAACCCGATCAGAATCAGGGTATTGCCTGCGCTGCCTGCCCGCCGGATAAAGAGCACGATGATCAGGCTGCTGACCATGCTGCCGGACATGGCCAGCAGTGTGGAGTCAAACAATTGCGCCTGTGGAAAGTACATCATGCCCAGTAACAGCGCGAACTGCGCACCGCTGCTGATGGCCAGTGTATCGGGGGCGGCCAGGGTGTTCTGCGTGACCTGCTGCAGGATAAAGCCGCCCAGGCCCAGGCAGATGCCACAAAGCAGCGACATGGCGATTCTTGGCAGAATGCCATGCCAGAACACCAGTTGCTGCATTGGCGCCTCTGGTGAAGCGTGGCTACCCGGTGCACTGAGCATGACGACCGCTGCCATCAGGGCAATGGCGATTGCGCAACTGACCAGTGCAAGTGTTCGTGCTGAAAGTGTATATCTCATTTGTTATACCCGGGGAAACGGAAAGCCGCGTTCGAGCCGGCATTGGCGTCCTGCGCCAGCAGACCGTCCCGGACTGTCTGTGCAAAGCGCAGCACGGTACTTAAGCCGCCCAGCGTCCAGATGGGTTCGGCAAGAATGACACGGTTCTTGCGCACTGGCGGCAATGCCTGCCAGATCACATTTTCCTGCAGCTTGCCAGGCAGGTCAGCCGGATAGGGTTTGATGATGAAGATCGTGGTGTCCTCGGGCAAAGCGGCAAGGTGGGTCAGGTCTGCGCTCTGAAAACCCCACTGGTTCACTGCTGCGGTCCAAGCGTTGCTGATGCCGATTTTTTCCAGTGCGGTGGAAAAAAGACTGGGTTGGCCGTATATCCGGACATTGCGTGCATCGATGAACTGGATAACCGCTACCGGCTGGCCACGGTGTTGTACAAGTTGGTTGCTGATCGCATCAAGCTCGGCACCGACCCGGGCAATATAGCGAGCTGCTTTATCGGGATGGCCTGTAATTTCGCCGATCCGGGTGGCCAGTTCGCTCAGGTTTTGATAGATGTCCTGGCCCGGCGTGTAGACGTCCAGCAGCGTCGTGGGACCGATCCTCTCCAGCAGTCCTTTGACGAAGGCATAGTCTTGCGAGGCCAGAATCAGCTCGGGCGCCAGCCGGATCATTCTGTCGGGATTGGGCTGCGCCCGCATGCCCAGATCCAGTGTGCTCGTCGGCATGGCTGGCGCATGACTCCAGACCTCATAGCTGTTTTTTTCAGCGATTGCCGCGGGAAAAATTCCCATGGCGGCCATTGTTTCTGCAATGGTCCAGTCCAGTACGGCAATGCGTTGCGGCGCCGCTTTCGCGCTTTGGGGCTGCGCAGATTCAAGCCGCGTTGCTGCCTTGGGTGGGTTCGTCTGGCTTGCTGCCGGGGCACCTGTCGCGGCATTTGCCAGCAGGCAGGCGCAGATGAGCATGCAACGGTGAAACACAATGGGCATGATCATGATCCGGCTCAATTGAAAGCTAGTTGCACACCAGGATGCACGGGATGGCCAATCAGTTGCAGGTCGACATCGTAGATGTGCCGCAGCTTTTGCTGATCGAGCAGGGCAGCGGGCGGCTCGGCGTAGATAAGCCTGCCTGCACGCAAAGCCAGCAGTCGATCGCAGTAACGCGTGGCCAGGTTAATATCGTGGATAACGGCTATCACGCACTGATTTTCCTGATTCGCCAACCTTTGCAGCAATTGCATCACTTCAAGCTGATGCTTAAGGTCCAGCGCCGCCAGTGGTTCGTCCAGCAGGATATAGGGCGTATTCTGGGCAAGCAGCATGGCAATCCATACACGTTGGCGCTCGCCGCCCGATAGGGAATCGAGCAATGCCGGCATGAATGCCTCGGTATCGGTCAGCGCTATGGCCCGTGCGACGGCCGATTCGTTTTCGGGGTTGCTGTTGCGCCAGATACTGTTCCATGAATAGCGTCCCAGTTCGACCAGTTCGCGGGCGCTCATATCGGGGATGACCGGGGTATATTGCGGCAAATAGGCCAGTTTGCGCGCGTACTGGCGATTGGATAGCGTACCTACACGGGCATTGTCCAGCAGGATGGTGCCTTGTGACGGTGTATATTCGCGCGCCAGCAGCTTGAGCAGGGTGGATTTGCCCGAGCCATTGTGGCCGATCAGTCCGTAGAATTTGCCCCGTTCGAATTGGGTCGTGAGCGGATGCAGCAGGGTTTTGGAAGAGGTTTGAAAACCAGCGTTTTCAATCTGGATCATCGCGTATCCGGAAAGAGTAAATCAGAGCTGTAATTGTAAATGATTCTCAATATCCAATCTGGTGTTTTTTCCATTTTTGACGTTATTATCCCGGGCGGGGCGGTTCCACTGTCTATTCCGCAGTCCTGCAGGCCAGACGCATGGCGCCATGTATTGACGTGGAGGCGTGTGACAAGGCCCGCGTCTATGGCGGGCCTTCCTGGATACAGCGGCAATTGGTAAAAGCGCAATCAGCGAATAGGCAACCCGTATTGCAGGCCGCCTTCGGTCCATAAGGCGTTTAAGCCACGCTTGATTTTCAGCGGGCTGCCCTGGCCGACATTGCGTTCAAAGCTCTCGCCGTAGTTGCCCACCTGTTTAATGATGTTGTAGGCCCATTTTTCGTCCAGACCCAGGTTTTTGCCCGCGCCTGGCGTGGCGCCCAGCAGGCGCTGGATATTAGGGTTGGTGCTTTTGAGCTGTTCATCGACATTGGCCGTGGTCACACCCAGTTCCTCGGCATTGACGGTAGCCTGAAAGACCCATTTGACGATATTGAGCCAGGCATCGTCGCCTTGGCGCACAAAGGGTCCTAGCGGTTCTTTGGAAATGATTTCCGGCAGAACCTCGTAATCGTCGGGGGAGGACAGTTTGGAAATGCGGATGGAGGCCAGACCCGAGGCATCGGTAGAGAAGACGTCGCAACGGTTGGTTGCAAAGGCATTGACCACCTCGTTGAACTGATCGAACACGACTGGTTTGTATTCTACTTTGTTGGCGCGGGCCCAGTCTGCCAGCGTATTTTCATTTGACGTGCCGGTTTGCAGGCAGATGGTTGCGCCATTGAGATCCTTGGCGCTTTTTACGCCCAGTTTCTTGGACACCAGAAAGCCCTGTCCATCATAAAAATTGACCCCTGCCGCAATCAGGCCCAGCGCCGTATCACGTTGTTGCGTGACGGTGGTGTTACGGGTAAGGACGTCAACTTCGCCCGATTGCAAGGCGGTAAAGCGCTGCTGGGAGTTCAGCGGTACGACCTTGAATTTGCTGGCATCGCCGAAAACGGCGGCGGCAATGCTTTTGCACAGATCAACGTCCAGGCCCTGCCACTGGCCTTTGGCATCAGGGGCGGAAAAACCAGCGAAGCCAGTAGTGGCGCCACACACGACAGCACCGCGTTGTTTGACGTTATCCAGCGTTGCCGCATGGGTGAGGCCAGGGACGGCTGCTGCGATCGCGAGCGTAGCAAGTGAGGCTTTCAATAGGGCAGACATAGCAGACTCCAGTTTAGGGTTACAGCACAAAGCAAGAAGATAGACCGGTTTTCATGCATCGGAAAACAACCATTTATTTGAATCTTATTACGGAATGTAATAAAAGAAAAGGCACCGGTCCGTCACCCGTGATTGTCCGGGTTGCAGTACGGCGGCCTGCCGCTACGCCAAGCCACTTCGGCATCGATGCCCAAAGGTTATTTGCCAGCCTGTTTTTCCTGACGGCTTTCTTTCCAGAGCTTGAAAATGTGCCAGGCCATGGGCAGAACGGAAATAATCACGATGCCAAGGGTAAATAGCGATAGGTTCTGTTGCACCCAGGTAATGCGGCCCAGGAAATAACCTGCCAGCACCAGCAGGAATATCCAAAGAAACCCGCCTAAAACGTTATAGAGCGCAAAATGGCGTCGATCCATGCCCGAGAGTCCGGCCAGAAAGGGGGCGATGGTGCGTACGATAGGAATAAAGCGCGCCAGGGTAATGGTAGAGCCACCATACTTTTCAAAATAGGCATGGGTTTTATCAATATGACTCTGCTTGACCCAACCCTTGCGGATCAATGTTTGCCCCAGGGGCGACCGACCAATGGTGTAGTTGACATAGTCGCCAAGCACGGCGGCGGCAAACAGCATGACCATATACCAGAACGGAGGGATACCACTGATGCCCATGAAGGCGCCGACCGCAAAGAGCAGGGAATCACCGGGCAGAAATGGCATGACGACCAGGCCGGTTTCCAGGAATAGAATGAGGGCAACCAGGCAGATACCCCAGCTCCAGTGGTCGTGCAGCATGGCCATCAGGGCCTGATTGTCGTGGAGCCAGCCAAACAGCGAGGAAAAATTCATAGATAGTGTGCTAAGCAAATGAGGCCGCCGCGCAATGCAGACACGCCGTTGAAAAGAGTCAGCTAATAGTAATATGGAACGGATATTTAAACCGATTGTTCATGAAATTATCATAATTTTTTACATTGAACACGCTATGATGAATGTTCGTTCACGTAACCAGGAGTATTGCGATGTCCAAGAAGATTCTGATGCTAGTGGGTGATTATGCCGAAGACTACGAAACCATGGTGCCGTTCCAGTTTCTGCTGGGTGTTGGCTACCAAGTGCATGCGGTGTGCCCCGATAAAAAGGCTGGCGACAAAATAGCAACGGCCATTCATGATTTCGAAGGCGACCAGACATACTCCGAAAAGCGAGGCCATAATTTTGCCATCAACCATGACTTTGCACAGGTCGATACCAGCGATTATGTCGGGTTGGTGATCCCTGGCGGCCGGGCTCCGGAATACCTGCGCAATACGCCGCGCGTATTGGAAATCGTACGCGAGTTCGATGCTGCGAAAAAACCGATAGCTGCCGTTTGTCACGGGGCCCAGATTCTGGCTGCTGCCGATGTGATCAGAGGTAAAAAGTGTTCTGCGTATCCGGCATGTGCCGCCGAAGTGACACTGGCCGGCGGGCACTATCAGGATATCGCAGTAGACAGCGCGGTGACAGACGGGCATTTGATTACCGCGCCCGCATGGCCAGCGCATCCGGCGTGGATGGCCCAGTTCATCAAGGCGCTGGGTGCGACCGTTACGCTCTGATTCGGCGCGAGTAAGTCGTTTGTATGCGGTGCCAGCACGATAGTTGTGCCTGCATTGCAGGTCGGTATCGTGCGTCGGCGCCGTGGGTTACGCGTCGGCGTTTTTTTAGTCTGGGAGTCTGAGTTTCATGTATACCCTTCATATTGCCAATAAAAACTATTCTTCATGGTCCCTGCGTCCATGGATTCTGCTGCGCCAGCTTGGTATTGCCTTTCATGAACAGGTGCATCCGTTCCAGGCTGATGTTCAGGCGCAACGAGAACACTTTCTGACGTTTTCTCCCAGCGCAAAGGTACCGGTGCTGCAGGATGGGCAAACGGTTGTCTGGGATAGCCTGGCCATTGCAGAGTACCTGGCAGAGCAGCATGTCGGTGTTTGGCCCGGTGATCGTGCGGCGCGTGCCTGGGCGCGCGCTGCATCCTGCGAAATGCATTCGGGGTTTGCCCATTTGCGCGAACGTTGCACCATGAACTGCGCGGTGCGCGCCAGGCCGCAAACCGTGACGCCCCAGTTGCAGGCAGACATTGAGCGAATTAATACGCTGTTTAACCAAGGCTTGTCTCGCTTTGGCGGACCATTTCTGAGCGGGGCAGCGTTTACTGCCGTCGATGCCATGTACGCGCCGGTCATGTTCCGGATCCAGACCTATGATTTGCCAATGCAGGGGGCTGCCGCCGATTATGTCTCGCACATGCTGGCCTTGCCGGGTATGCAGCAATGGTACGCGCAGGCATTGCAGGAGCGTGACATCGACCAGGCGCATGAGCAGGATGTCGCGCGCTACAGTGATATCATTGGTGATGAGCGACAGAAGTAATTGCGACTGGCGATATTGACCGATTTGATTGATTTTAATCAAGCCGGTTGCAATGAGTGCGAACAGGGCCCTATGCCATGGGTGCTTTCCCGCGTACTATTGCCTTTTTTATTTGTTTGTATGGAAAAATGATGAAAAAATTAGTTCTGATTGGTGCCGCACTGGGTGCTACTTTACTCAGTTCTGTGGCTTTGGCCCATCACGATGGCAGCGATCACGGCGGCCATCAGGCCAATCATGACATGCACGCCAGCTCAGAGCGCGCGCCGAGCACCGTGAAGGGCTCTGATCATTTGCGTGTTGATGATTGCTGGATCCGCCTACTGCCCAAGGTTGCACCGTCCGGCGGGTTCTTTGTACTGCACAACGAGGACAAGTCTGAACCGGTTGTGCTCAAAAGTATTCAAACCGATGCTTTCGGCATGAGCATGCTGCACGAGACGACCGAAAAGAATGGTATGTCAGCAATGGCGATGGTGCCAGACGTCACGATCGAGCCAGGCCAATTCTTGCCGTTCAAACCTGGTTCCTATCATGCAATGCTGGAAAAGCCCGGTGCAGACTTGAAAGCAGGGCAACAGATCACGGTCAATTTCGAGCTGGGAACCGGCAAGAAAATACCGGTTCAGTGTACGCTGAAGTCGCCATCTGCCCGCAAGTTCAGCGATCAGTAACCCGTTCTGGCAGGCGCGGCAGCCAGCCGCGCATCTTCGCTGAGCGCCAGTTGCCGGAAGCGCCCGGCAGAATAATGATAAAACGCCTGAGGGCAGATCTGCTTTGATACGACCGTGGCCACCAGGCTGGCCAGCAGCATCCAGAAAAGCATGGCCTGGCTGCCCGACATCTCCATTACGATGACAGAGGCGGTGACGGGCGATTGCGTAGCCGCCGCAAGAAAAGCCGCCATGCAAAGCAGGACAAATACGCTTTGGGCCTCCTGCATGTTGACTGAATGAGCCAGTTGCACGCCGATGCCGGCGCCGGTTGTCAAGGCCGGTGTAAAAATGCCGCCGGGAATGCCGGCCCAGTATGAGGCCACGGTGGCCAGCAGCTTGGCAATGCTGAAATGTTCGGAATCCTGCGGCAACATCATCAGGGCATTTTTAGCGACATCGTAGCTGGTGCCGAACACGCCGCCTGCCGTCAGATAACCCAGAAACGCCATGACCAGGCCCATCAGCGCGGCCACCCATAACGGATGATTGTGCACATGATGCCGCAAGGCCGACGGCACGCAGCCGGCAAGTCCCTTGCTTAGCAGGCGCGCAAAAATACCGCCGGCGACACCGCAGACAGCGGCGCAAAGCAATGCCCAGAGAAGCATTTTTTCGTGCAGCGGCGACGAGTGAAAGGTGCCGAAATAAGGATTGTCGCCAGTCAGCGCAACGACAATAAAACCTGCAGCAAGCACCCCCAGCAAAATTAGCCGTTGCCAACGCAGGTCCAATCCTTTGCCGATCTCTTCGATGGCAAAAATCACTCCGGATAGCGGTGCATTGAATGCGGCGGCCAATCCGCCGGCGGCCCCCGCTGCAATCCATTCCCGTGTATTGAATCCTTTAAGGGGCAGGCCGACTTTCTGGCACCATTGCCCCCAGGCCAGCATTGCTGCCGCGCCGATTTGTACAGAAGGGCCTTCGCGGCCAATGGAAGCGCCTGCCAACAGGCCCAGGAAGGTGAGCGGAATTTTCCAGATCGCCTGCGCCAGCGAAACCAGACGCAGTTTGCCTGGCGAATCACGATGCAATGACAGGCTGGCGATGACTTGCGGAATGCCGCTGCCGGCTGAATAAGGGGCAAAGCGCATGACACACCAGCGCAATAAAACAAAGGCCAGCGGCATGACCAACCAGATCAGATAGGGGTAGGCGCGGGTCCATTCACGATTCTTCTCCAGTGCGTAATCGGCCATCATTGCAAAGCCAATGGAAACCAGCGCGACCAGTGCTGCTCCGCCAAGCATCAGGAGCAGCTGTAAGGATTTTTTGGACAGGCGCAAAGCCTGTCTGGTTTTGCGCTGGACGGAACGGCGTATTCTGGGTGCAGGAGAGTGCATGCGATTACAGAGCAGGCGTTTTTGGAACGAGTTCCTGAAGAATGATCTGGTTGAAGGCATGAGGCAGGGCCAGGTTCAGGCCGTGCGAAGCCGGCGTCAGGGTATGGCGCGTCACATGACTGAACTGGTGCTGCAACGCATCCAGAATGGCAGGGAAGGGAGGCGGGCTGTCCGAGCCGCCCATCAGCGTTACAGGAATGCCGTATTCGTTGACCCGTGACGGATTCAGCTCGTATAGCGGCTCGCGGATGATCAGCGGCAGGGTAGCGGCCTGATCCCGGGTCATCGCCTTGAACCAGGACACCATGCGTTTCCAGGTGCCGGTGCCGCTGACGCCATCAATAAAAATTTCCAGTGCCTTGTCGGTGTCGCCTTGTTCATAGGCGGCAAGCGCCAGGTCGCGGTAGGGCAACGCGGGCATGCTGTCTTCGGGCAGTACGGAACCCAGCCCGGGGTCAGCCAGCAGCAGATGAGTCACGCGATCAGGGCGTCGGCAAGCCATTTCAGCTGCAACGCGTCCGCCACGGGAGTGACCCAGGACAGCAAAGTGATTAATGCCCAAATGGTCCATCAGGGCAAACAGATCCGTTGTGTGCTGGTCAATGGAAAATTGTGCGCCAGCGTCCGTTAGCATGTGTGAAGCTGGCGGATAACCGGGCAGGCTGGGCGCAATGACACGCACCGCAGCAGACAAATCTGGCAGTTGCCAGCGCCAGAAACGAAAATCACACAGCGAGCCGTGGACCAGCAACAGACAGGTGGGTGATTGTCCAGCGTCCTGGTAGGCAATGGCGGCATTGGCCAGTGTGAGTGTATGTTGCGGGTATTCGTTTTGCATCGTCATCAAATAAAAAAAGCATCCTGTGACTTCCGGATGCCTTTCGGTAAAAAACGGAATCTGGTCCCGAACTTAGCGGAACAGTTCCAGGCGGTTCCGGGCTGTATCGGCAGCAGGGGTATTGGGGTATTCGTTTACTACGCGCTGCAGGGTGGATTTCGCACCTGCAATGTTATTCAATTCTACCTGACTGCCGGCAATCACAAGTAATGCATCCCCGGCTTTCTGGTCACGGGGATAGGCCGCTACCATGGCTTGCAGTCCCTGTATGGAACCGTTGAAGTCCTTGTTGGCGTAGCGGCTGCTGCCTTCGTAGAAGCGGGCGCTCGGTGTCAGTGGGCTGTTCGGGTATTGCTGGGCGAAGCGGTTTAGCGCTGTGCTGGCTTCCGCGTAATTGCCCTGGCGGAACAGATCAAGGGCACTGTCATAGCTTTGCTGCTCGTTCGGGTCACCGACTTGCGGCGATGGTGGTACATCGGGATTGGCTGCTTGCTGACTGGATTGCTGGGCCATGCGAGTCTGATGATTGGCCGTTTCAATGTTGCCGCGCAGTTGTGTGATCTGTTGTTGCAGATTGTTGATTTTATTGGTCAGATCGACGTTGTTCTGCTGGGTTTGTCTTAACTGGGAGCGCAGGTCAAGAATGGCACGCCGAGCATCTTCGTCTTCAAACGCATATGCTTGATTGGCACTCAGACTGAGTACTAGGGCAGATGAGGCAATGAGCAGGGAATGTGATTTCTTCAATTTCATATGGACTCCGTTAAAACAGCAACGCCGCAACGGCATAACCGTTTGCGGCGCAGTGAGCTTAACCTACAAAGCAGGATTAACGCTGATAGTTAATGTCTGCGCGACGGTTTTCAGCAAAGGCTTCTTCTGTAGAACCTTCTGCTTTTGGACGCTCTTTACCGAAGCTAACAGCTTCGATTTGGTTAGGGCTTACACCCTGTTGTGTCAGCTGGTTGGCAACTGCAACAGAACGACGCTGACCCAGTGCCAAGTTATACTCGGCGCTGCCGCGTGCATCGGTGTTACCTTCGATGCGAACGCGCTGGTTGGCGTTAGCAGCCAGGTATTGAGCGTGCATTTGAACAACGGGCTGGTATTGCTGCTCAACAGCATAGCTGTCATAAGCAAAATAAACAGAGCGTTGCTGTGCCAGTGGGCTGTTAGGGTTGAATGGATCCATAACGGCGTTGGATGTGCCTGTTCCAGCTCCAGCAGTGCCGTCTACAGGAGTAGAGCTACACGCTGCCAGTGTGGCAGCCAAACTAGCAATGGCAAGTGTTTTTGCAATGCGAGAACCCATGGTAATTTCCTTTATCAAAGTCAAAAATAAACTTATTTTGTAAACGGCCCCCAAGCCGCACCAGTCACATTGCCAGACGAGGGTATTGAGGCCTGGAACGAACCGTCAGCATTGACGATACCGAGACCGCCGCCTGCTGCGTAGAGCACTTGCATTCCGTTAGGTGCGAAACTTGGAGAAAGATCATTGCCGCCAGAAGTCAGTACCTGATCAGATCCAGAGCCAAGACTACTTATAGCAATAACATATGACCCACCTCGTAAGCTAGAATATACCAGTTTTGACCCATCTGGTGATATTTTTGGCGAAACATTTTGTGATCCACTAAAGGTCAGACGGCTGGCTGCGCCCCCTCCCAAACCGGCGCGATAGACTTGTGCGCTACCCCCGCGGTCACTGGTGAAAACGATGCCACTGCCGTTAGGGAAAAAGAACGGTTCGGTGTCAATTTCTGCTGAATTTGTCAGGCGTTGCTGGCTTGTGCCACCACCTGCACTAACCAGGTAAATCTGTGAAATACCGCCCTGACTTAGCGCCACGGCCAGCTGACTACCATTCGGAGACCACGCAGGGGCGCTGTTGTTGCCTTTGAAGTTGGCTGCTACTGTACGTCCGCCGGTGCTCAGGTTCTGCACGTAAACTATCGGTTTGCCCCCTTCAAAACTCACATAGGCCAGGCGCGTGCCATCGGGAGACCATGCCGGAGAAATGAGTGAAGAAGACGAACTTGCAACGACCTTGCGACCCTCTCCATCAGCGTCAGCGACAACGAGTTGTCGGCCGGTGGTGTAGGCAATGCGCGTTGCAAAAATACCACGAACACCTGTTGTTTTTTCGTAAATAGCGTCGGCTACCCTATGGGCAAGACGGCGCATTTGCGCTTCTGAAATGTTCTTGGCGTCCAGTTGAGCCTGCTGGGCAGCATCGGCCAGACGATAATCGACGCTGTTGCCGTTGACCGTGCCGTAAGCAACGGTTGTGCCGCCAGCCTGGGAAATCGCCGCCCAATCGGGAGTGCCGTTGGCGCCCAATGTCAGGTCGCCGGTGCTTTTGACTTCGAACTGGCCGGAACGGGTCAGGTCGGCACGAATGATATTAGCAATTTCCGCACCATTGGGGCCTTCAAAATTGGCCACAACGATAGGGAACTTATTGGCAGAGCCTGAGCCGCGCAGTTCTACATTTACCTGGGCCTGGGCAATGGAATAGAACATGACGGCAGCAAATAGTGCCCAGGTCATCAAGATGCCGATATAACGCTGCACAGCACGGGCGGGAATGGCAGCATTTCCCTTTTTGATTGAGGCAGTCATGACTGCGGTCTCCTTACAGAATGTAATAACGACAGTGTATCAATAAAGCCTGCTCTGACGAGGCAGAGCAGGCAAATGTTGTTTCACGCTTTTTCGATCGGCCCCAATGTGCCGGCTCTGGATCAGTTCGGGTTGTAGCGATACGGGCCGGTCACGTAGGAATCGCCCCCAGGGGGTTTGGGGAACGGTTTGCAGGCCATAAGGGCTGTCTGCACCGCACGGTCGAATGCCGGATTGCCCGAACGCACCAGGATCTTGGCGGCGGTTGGTGTGAAGCTGCTGTCGAAGTCGACGCGATAGGTCACTTGCAGGCGCTGATTGCCGGAGAATCGCAGGCGTGGCTCCACGCACTGTTGCACGCGTCGCGCGTAACCGGAGTTACCGCCGCCGCCACCGACCTGATTGCGATCACTCTGACCGCCGCGAATACCGGCCGTGCTGCTGACGTCGCCACGCATGGCCGCACGCAGGGCATCGCCCTTGGATTCGGCTTTTGCCTTGGCCTGTGCAGCTTTGCGGGCATCGGCCTTTGCTTTTGCAGCAGCCTTCGCCTTGGCTTCGGCAGCTGCTTTGGCCTTGGCTTCGGCGGCAGCCGTGGCTTTTGCCTCTGCCGCCTCTTTTGCCTTGGCAGACGCTTCTTCTTTTGCTTTTTCTTTGGCTTCAGCTTCTTCACGGGCTTCAGCTTCGGCACGAGCCTTGGCATCGGCTTTCGCTTTTGCGTCAGCGCGGGCTTTTGCCTGGGCGGCCGCCTTGGCTTGAGCATCGGCCTTGGCCTGTGCTTGTTCCTTCGCTTGCGCTTCGGCCTCAGCCTTGGCTTGCTGTTCGGCCTTGCGTTTTGCCTCTGCCTGGGCTTTGGCCGCTTCCCTGGCTTCTTCCTGGGCGAGGGCTTTGGCCTCGGTTAATTCTTTGGCCTTTTTCCGGGCCTCGTCCTTGCGTTTCTTTTCCAACGCGATATCAGGGTCTTCCTGTTCGCTTTCTGTCGGTTGTGATTGCTGGGCGCGCGCCTGTTGCGCAGCCGCAGCTGCAGCGGCTGCCGCAGCGGCCCGTGAGGGCGGTGGCGGCGGCGAGGCCGCTTCCTCTTCTTCGTTCTGTGTATCTTCTTCGGCTGGATCCGGCGTGCGCGTTTGTGCCGGCGGTTGCAGCACCTGGTTTTCGCCCTCTGTCCACAACTCAAGCTGCACTGGGCCGGTCGGTGCTTCTGTGGACTGGAACAGCCCGGCGATCAGCGCGATCACTAACAAAGCATGAAGGATAATCGCGCCGACCAGGCCTTTGCGATTATCTCCTTCATCATAAAATTCGTTAGGATTATCGAAGTGCTTCATTAAATTGAGATGTGGTGACAATGAGTGTGGGCGGCTTACTTTTTGCCGTCTGTGGATTTCTGGTTGACCAACAGGCCCAGGCGCGTCAGTCCGCTACCGCGCAGCGTGTCCATAACCTTCATGACTTCTTCGTAAGGCACTTTGCCGTCGGCAGCAATCACGACCGGGCTGTCGGGCTCAACCAGCGCTTTGACTTCTTCCACAATATTGGCTTTGTCTATCGTTTGAAAGTTCTTGCCGGCGGTGCGCTGACGCACTTTGACTTCGCCGTTCTCGGACATTTCAATTTCCACCGGGGTGGCCGGCACGGCAGATGCCTGGCCGACCGACGGCAGGTTGATGAGGCCGGGCGTGATCATGGGAGCGGTCACCATGAAAATGACCAGCAACACAAGCATCACGTCGATATACGGCACAACGTTCATCTCGTTTTTCATGCGGCGCCCGCGACCGCGGCGGTTTTGTATTCTGGCCATTAGCGAACCTGGCGTTGCAAAATATTCAGAAATTCGTCAATAAAACTGTCGAAACGGCTGGCCATTTTGTCGATGTCATTCGAGAAATGGTTGTAGGCCAGGACCGCTGGAATCGCGGCGAACAGGCCGATGGCGGTCGCAATCAGGGCTTCGGCAATGCCTGGGGCAACCGCTGCCAGCGTTGCCTGGGCCGTGCCGGACAGGCCGATGAATGAATGCATGATCCCCCAGACCGTGCCCAGCAGGCCAATGTAGGGGCTGACTGAGCCGGCCGAGGCCAGAAAGTTCAGATTGGAATCCATGGCATCCAGTTCGCGCTGATAAGTCGCGCGCATCGCCCGGTTAGGGCCTTCGAGCAGGGCATTGGCTTCCTTGACGCCGTTGCGGCGCGCCTTGAGGAACTCATCCATGCCCGCTTCAAAAATACGGGCCAGCGGACCTTCCTGCTCACTGTTCTGGGCGATAGATTGGTGCAGAGTGGTCAGGTCGCCGCCTTTCCAGAATGCATCTTCAAATTCCCGTGTCTGATTGCGCGCGCGTTTGAGCGCAATTCGCTTGCTGATGATATAGGTCCATGATAGAACCGAGATGATCACCAGAATCAGCATGATGATTTGTACGGGTAAGCTCGCGTTGATGATCAGCGAGATAATCGACATCTCTTCGGGGGTGGTAGGTTGCATAAAATCTAGTCCTGCACGAAAGGAAATAGTTGTCGGATAGGCATTGGAATGGGAGCAGGACGAAATGTGTCCGCATTTACACAGCATACCTGAATCTGGCTTTCCACCAGTCGGATGCCATCGCGTTCTGCTACTTGTTCAAAATGGACGGACGCGGCGCCCATTTTGGTAATCCGGCTGTTGATGGCCAGCAGGTCATCCAGGCGTGCCGGTGACCGATAGCGCAACTGCGTATTGACAACGATGAATATCAACCTGTCGTTGCCTGCCAGCGCGGTCTGACTGACCCCGAGATGGCGAAGCCACTCGGTGCGGGCGCGTTCGAAGAACTTCAGGTAATTGGCATAAAACACCACACCACCCGCGTCGGTATCTTCGTAATAAACGCGAACGGGAAAATGAAAAGAATTTTCCAACAAATCAGACCTTGCAACACAACCGGAAAGTGTAAAAACCCAAGAAAATCACGAAATCATAACGTGTTTTTCAGCTCGTTATAAAGGGATTTGATGCTTGTTAACATTTCTGCAACAGGAACCTTCTGCCCTTCTGGCCAACTGCGCGATTGTAATTCCACGATACCATCTTTCAGCCCACGATCGCCAATCGTGATACGAATTGGAACACCTATCAGTTCCCATTCAGAAAACATGACGCCGGGTCGCACGTCGCGATCGTCCAGAATGACGTCTATCCCTTCCTGGCGCAAGGTTTCGTAGAGTTGGCGGGCCTGTTGCGCAACGGCCTCGCTTTTGTTCAAGCCGATAGGGCAGATGACTGCTTCGAACGGCGCCATGGCCAGGGGCCAGATAATGCCCTTGGCATCGTGGTTCTGTTCAATGGCGGCAGCCATGATGCGGCTGATGCCGATGCCGTAGCAGCCCATTTGCAGTGGCTCGGGCTTGCCCTGTTCATTCAGGAATGTGGCCTTGAGCTTTTCGGAATACTTGTCTCCCAGAAAGAAGACATGGCCAACTTCGATGCCGCGCTGGATGGCCAGTTTGCCGGAGCCGTCGGTGGCCGGATCGCCTTCGACAACATTACGCAGGTCGGCCACTTCGGGCTCGGGCAGATCGCGTCCCCAGTTGACGCCGGCGTAATGATAGCCTTCGCGATTGGCGCCGCAGATGAAATCGGCCATATTTGCAACGGTTCGGTCGGCCAGCAGATGCACTTGCCCGATGGGCTTGACGGGTCCGAGAAATCCAGGTTTGGAGCCGAAGTGCTCCATGATTTCCTCTTCGGTTGCCATGCGGTAGCCTTCCTTGAATGCGGGCAGCTTGCCGATTTTGATTTCATTGACTTCATGATCGCCGCGGACCATCAACAACCACAACTGGCCAGCGCCTTCCTTGGGTGTGGTCATAAATACCACGGCCTTGACAGTTTTTTCCAGGCTGACATTCAATTGTTCGGCCACGATTTCGCATTTGCTGGCGTTCGGTGTGGCCACTTCCCGCAACGCTTCGGCGGGGGCCGCACGGGAGGCAAGCAGGCAGGGCGCGTCGGCCAGTTCGATATTCGCGGCGTACTGGGAGTCGGGGTTGTAGACGATCAGGTCTTCGCCGGTATCGGCGATCACCTGGAATTCATGACTGCGATCGCCGCCAATGGAACCGGTGTCGGCGGCCACGGCGCGAAATGTGAGGCCAAGGCGCGAAAAGATTTTCACGTAGGCATCGTACATGGCGTCGTAGCTGGCCTGGGCAGACACTTCGTCGCGGTCGAACGAATAGGCGTCTTTCATGGTGAATTCGCGTCCGCGCATCAGACCGAAGCGGGGGCGACGTTCGTCGCGGAATTTGGTCTGAATGTGGTAGAAATTCACGGGCAGCTGGCGCCAGCTGTGGATTTCATTGCGGGCGATGTCGGTGACCACTTCCTCGGAGGTGGGCTGAAGCACGAAATCGCGCTGGTGGCGGTCCTTGATGCGCAGCAGTTCGGCGCCATATTGCACCCAGCGGCCGGACTCCATCCAGAGCTCGGCGGGTTGAACCACCGGCATGAGCAGTTCGATCGCGCCCGCACGATTCATTTCTTCGCGCACGATGTTCTCGACCTTGCGCAGGGTTTTGAGGGCCAGCGGCATATATGTGTAGATACCACCAGCGTGCTTGCGGATCATGCCGGCACGTGTCATGAGCTGATGACTGATGATTTCTGCTTCTGCAGGGGCTTCTTTTAAAGTATTTAGATGAAATTTTGAGGCTAACATGGCTACCGGTTCAATTGATACGTATAATCAAAGACAATTGTATTTAAAAATGGGAGTGGCCGCATGCTTGATCGCGAAGGCTACCGTCCTAATGTTGGTATTATCCTCGTAAACCAGAAGAATGAGGTCTTTTGGGGTAAAAGAATTCGAGAACATTCCTGGCAGTTTCCGCAAGGTGGTATCAAATATGGCGAAACGCCTGTTCAGGCCATGTATCGAGAGCTTCAGGAGGAAGTGGGTCTTAAACCCGAGCATGTACGAATATTAGGTCGAACACGAGACTGGTTACGCTACAACGTACCTGATAACTTTGTCAGACGGGACTCACGCGGGCATTATAAGGGGCAGAAACAAATCTGGTTCCTGTTGCGCCTGGTGGGCAAGGATGCCGACGTCAGCCTGCGGGCGACGCATCATCCGGAATTTGACGCCTGGCGCTGGCATACCTATTGGGTACCACTAGATGTGGTCATTGAATTCAAACGCGATGTGTATCACCGTGCGCTTCAGGAGTTGTCGGATATCCTGTTTCGTCGACACGGAGAGTCGCGTTTTTTGCGTCAGCGTAACGGCACAGGCTCAGTGCCGCGCAAAAACGCGCACGTAAAAGACGCCGCCGGCAGCAGGAAAGGACATGCCGTCAATCCGGCGGGCGCTGACACGTCTGCCGCCATCGCAGCCAAAGGCGAGTTGCCCAAAGGCGGCAAGCCGGTGATGGCGGGTCGCCAGAATGCCAAACCTGGCGCCAAGCGCAATTTTGAAGCCGGTCATGGTCAGCGCGCAGCGCAGGGGCCGGTGCAAAAGCAGGCCCCACGGCACGCGCGCAATGGCCGTGTGCATACATCCGAAGGCAACACGCAGGGGCATCGCGCCAAGGCGCTACCGGTAACCCGTTAGCTACCGTTAGCTACATTACCCGTTGATTTTTCCGAGCACATGCAAGGCAAGACAGATCAAGGCAATGGGAGAATACCGCGCCGTGTTGACCTGATGCCAGGCGCAGCCCGGTGTTGTTATTTTGCCCGCAGCAAGGCGCAGCCGGCTCAGTGTTTAAATGAACAACAACACAGGCAGGGTGCGCAGGCCCTGCGCCAGCGCCTTGTTGCCGGACCAGCGCAGGTGGACTTGCCGTTATTTATGCAGTGTTACTTATGTGGTCTTATTTACGCGGTGTCAGCCGGGTGATCAGGCTGGATGTATCCCAGCGCTGGCCGCCATTTTGCTGTACTTCGGCGTAGAACTGGTCCACCACGGCAGTGACCGGCAGCAGCGCACCGTTGCGTTTGGCCTCATCCAGCACCAGCCCCAGATCCTTGCGCATCCAGTCGACGGCGAAACCAAAGTCGAATTTGCCCTGCACCATGGTTTTGCCACGGTTTTCCATTTGCCAGCTCTGGGCGGCGCCCTTGCTGATGACATCCAGCACGGCATTCATATCCAAATTAGCGCGCAATCCGAAGGCAATGGCTTCGGATAGCCCCTGCACCAGTCCTGCAATGCAAATCTGGTTGACCATCTTGGCCAGCTGGCCGGCGCCATGCTCGCCCAACAGGGTGACCGCACGCGCAAAATGACCGGCTACGGGTTTGATTTTTTCAAAAACCTCGGGTTCGCCACCGCACATGACGGTGAGTACGCCGCCCACGGCCCCGGCCTGACCGCCGGAGACAGGCGCATCAATAAAGCTGAATTGACCTTGCCTGGCGGCAGCCGCCAGTTCGCGAGCCACATCGGCCGAAGCCGTAGTGTGGTCGACAAAGACAGCGTTCTGCTGCATGCCATGGAATGCGCCATCGGCAGCGGTGGTGACGCTGCGCAGGTCGTTATCATTGCCCACGCAGCAAAAAACAATCTCGGCGCCTTCGGCGGCCTTGGCCGGGGTAGGGGCGCTTTTGCCACCGAATTCGCTGACCCAGTCTGCACTCTTGCTGGCAGTACGGTTGTACACCGTTACATCGTGGCCAGCACGCGCCAGATGCCCGGCCATCGGAAAGCCCATCACCCCCAAACCAATGAAGGCGACTTTTTTCGCCGGAACCGGGTCGTACTGTTTGTCTGTAATTGAAGCCATGAATGCACCTGAACAAATTGGAAGTGAATGGTAATAGAACGTAAATAGTACCTGTTTGTGTCTATTTTTTGGAAATATGGCTCAGAACAGGTAAAATTCAATCTCATTTAATTAAATCCGTGTGCACCGCATCGTAAGCGTGCCCGCATATTTTGAGAACGTGATACCACTATGCTTCAGGATTTAGATCAAGTTGCTGTCCGCATCGGGCAGCTGGTTCAGCTTACGAAACAGCTTGCTTCCGAACGGGAATCCCTGACGACCAGACTTAAACAGGCTGAAGGCGGACGGGCAGAACTGCAAAGTCTGCTGCAAGAGCGGGAAGGCCAGTTCAAATCTATCAGCGAACGTCTGGCCAATCACGAGACCGAAGTCAATGGTATACGGGAACAGGCTCAGACCGAGAACGTGCAGTTGCGACAGACACTTGAAGGCACCACAGCCGAACTGCAAAGCGTCAAGCAGCAACTGGCCGCGGCCAAGAACGAGGCCAATGCCCTGAAGGAAAGTGCCAGAACGGCGCGTGAGAAAGTGGAGCGCGTACTGGCCAATCTGCCGGGCAATGCGTCAGAAGGAGTAAACTAATGGAACGCATAGATGTCTCTATTTTGGGGCGCGATTTTTCCCTGGCATGTAATCCTGAAGAAAAGCAAAAGCTGCTGTCTGCAGTCAAGCTGGCCGATCAGCTCATGTTGAAAATCAAGGGCTCTGGCGGAATGACCTCTGCCAGCAATGAACGTATCGCCGTGATGGCCTGCATTCAGATGGCTTCGGATCTGCTTTCCGTTAAATCTGCCGACGAAGGCTTCGGCGGCATGCAATATGGGCAATTCAAGAGTAAAATAGAAGAACTCAATACATTGCTGGATTCCGGCCTTAACGATCTGAAAAAACTTTAAAGAATTTAGGGTTTAACTTATAGTGATTTTTATGTACAGTTAAACCTACCAGTTTGTCCCTGCTGTATTCGTGACTTGGCTATACATCTCTTACCTATGCTTATGGCAACGGTCGCCGGATTACAGAGTTGGTGTGATCGTCTCTAGTCAGATGAACCCGACGCTCTGTTGAAGGTAACCAACTTTGAACTGAAAGGTTCGAGGTGCCAGCCTAGACGATACAAGCGGGGCCATTATTCCTACAAAACGAGCTGTCATGGCTCGTTTTTTTTCGGAGTCATCTATGCCACGTACGTTTTCCCATGCGTTTTTATCCAAAGCCACTTTGATCGCCATGTTCACACTGGGCGCCGTGGCCGTTCCCGCGACTGCGGTACGGGCCCAGCCGGCCACGAACCCGGCCACCGCACAGTCAACAGAGCCGACGCTGGCGCTGAGCGCCTCTGCATCCGAGACGGTGGCTCAGGACACCGTCACTCTGACGCTGACTCGTGAATTGCGGGGTGAAAATCAGGTCGATCTATCGCGCAGTGTCAATGAAGCCATGAATAAGGTTCGTGATAAAGCCAAGTCAGACAAGGACCTTGAAGTTCGCACCGGTTCCTATCAGGTGTGGTTTGAACGTGACAATAATCGACCCGTCCAGCCTGCTGCGACAGGCACCCGGACAGCCGATGCCAAAGATGACGGCAAAGCGGACGATGCCGGCGGTATCTGGGTCGCGCGCGGCGAATTGCTCATTACTTCCAAAAACATGGAAAAGGCCAGCCAGTTTGCGGCCGATGTTGACGAGGATATGGCATTGGACGGCATTCGGTTTTCCCTGTCGCGCGAAGCCCGCGAGACCATTGAAAAGCGCCTGCTAGCCGCGACCACCAAGGCCTTCAAGACCCGCGCCCAGGATGCCGTTACCGCACTGGAATTTGGCGGCTATCGTATCAAGTCATTGCGCCTGGGCGATGTCGGGCAGCCCGAAAGCTACCAGCCCCGCATGATGGCAATGAGTGCCGCCAAGGCCGGTCCCGCAATCGAGGCCGGCAAGGAAACAGTCACACTGTCGATGGAGGGAGAGATCTTTTTGTTGCCCAAATAAAGATCGCGATACCCACGACGATCATGGGCAGTGACAGCCACTGCCCCATGGACAGTCCCAGACTCAGCGTGCCCAGGAAACTGTCCGGTTCACGCGTATATTCCACCAGGAACCGGGCCAGGCCATAACCGATCATGAAGACGCCACTGGTTTGCCCTACCCAGCGCTTCTTGGACGAAAATATCCACACCACCGCAAACAGGATCACCCCTTCGGCCAGCATTTCATAAAGCTGGGAGGGGTGACGCGCAATCGGCCCGCCTTGGGGAAATATCATGGCCCAGGGCAGATCTGAAGGTCGTCCCCACAGTTCGCCGTTAATGAAGTTGCCGATGCGGCCCATGGCCAGACCCAGCGGGACCAGTGGGGCGATGAAATCTGCAACCTCGAAAAACGTCATGCCTTTTTTGCGCGCATAAACATACAGCACAACCAGTACGCCAAGCAGTCCGCCATGAAACGACATGCCACCATCCCAGACTGCAAAGATGTGCAACGGATTGGCAAAATAATAGGCCGGCTGGTAAAACAGAACATAACCCAGGCGTCCGCCCAGCACCACACCCATGACCCCGTAGAAGATCAGATCTTCGAATTCGGAGACAGTAAGCCGTACCATTCCTTTTTTGATCCGATACTTGCCGAGAATCCAGAGCAGGGCGAACGCCGCCACATACATCAGGCCGTACCAATGGATTTTGAGCGGACCGATTTCAAGTGCAATCGGATTAAATTGTGGATATGCGATCATAAGAACCAAAATGCGACAATGAAATGGAAAGTATAAAGGTGCGGCCAACGCTTTGTGCGTGGTCGGGTAAAATAAACGCAAGTTAATTGTTAAAATTTAAAAGGTTACCGTAGTGTCAGGAAAACAGATTGTTGCCTGCTTGGCAATTATTGCATTCAACATAAGTTTTGCCAGGGCGCAAACGTTGACTGACGGACCGCAGTTGGCAAAGGATAATATCTGCATGGGTTGCCACCAGGTCGATAAAACCCGCGTGGGACCGCCGTTTGCGGCTGTGGCCGAGCGCTACGTGACAGGCGGGCAACCCATGGTCAACTATCTGGCAAACAGCATTCGCAAGGGCGGTCGCGGTCGCTGGGGCGCTGTGCCCATGCCGGCGCAGCCGCAGGTAACCGAAGAAGAGGCTACTGCACTGGCCACCTGGATTCTGTCGCTGGCCAGCCCGGCAAAATAGTGGTTGGTCCTTGTCTGGGCGCGATCGCGGCATTCACCTGGTGTTCCAGGAGTGGATATGCAGACGGGATATGGCAGTTGAAAAGGTTCTTGCGGGCTGTTTAATCGTTTCTCGGGGGCAATGCCGGACATGTGTCCTGTATTGACCGCTACCATACCGGCAGGACACAGGCCTGACGGGCGGCTTTTTTGAAGGTGAGTATTTTGACAAATCAAACTGAAATCGCGGTATTGGGCAGCGGCTGCTTCTGGTGTTCAGAGGCAGTGTTCCAGCAATTGCAGGGTGTGCTTTCGGTGCAATCGGGCTATTGCGGTGGTCATGTGCAGAATCCAAGTTACGAACAGGTGTGTGGCAAGGACACCGGTCACATAGAAGTGGTGCGGATTGAATTTGATCCTGCCGTCATCGCTTACCAGGACCTGCTCGACATTTTCTTTGACACACACGATCCAACCACGCCCGACCGTCAGGGGAATGACGTGGGCCCGCAGTACGCTTCTGCCATTTTCTGGCAGTCTGACGAACAAAAACAAATAGCAACGCAGGTTATCGCGGCCCGGCAGGCTGATTTTGCCGACCCCATCGTGACCAAATTGCTGCCAGCTGCGCAATTCTGGCCGGCAGAAAGCTACCACGATGATTATTTCGTTCAGCATCCGAACCAATCTTATTGCGCATTTGTGATTTCACCCAAAGTGGAGAAATTCAAAAAACGTTATTCAGACAAACTCAAAAGTTAGGGGCATGACATTTTGATCATGGCAGGTCTTGACCGATAAGTGATCGGGCCGGGATGCCATCTGTCATGGAGTAATCTGCCATAGCATGATCTTCGAGCAAATAAAAACCGCTGTCTTGTGCAAGTTGGCAGAAGACAGCGGTAGGGTTGGTTTTAGGCGGATACAAGGCGCGTTTGCTTTAAGACTGCTTGCCGGCTATTTGCCCGAACACGAGAAACACTGACGCAATCTGCTCGTTCCTGGTTCAGACAATGGGCTACGGCCCGGCGGACGGCAACGGTGCGGTGATGAGCCATCCAGCAGTACCGAACAGCAAACAACGGCACTTAGTCAACGCAACGGTACATAGCCAACGACATCTTATTCAACGGCGCGCACGACGCCACGGCGCATCTGATCCAGTTCTATGGATTCGAACAGCGCCTTGAAGTTGCCCTCACCGAACCCTTCGTTGCCCTTGCGTTGAATGATTTCAAAGAAAATCGGGCCGATCTGGTTTTCGGTGAAGATTTGCAGCAGCAGGTCGTTGTTTGGTCCGCCATCGAGCAGGATGCGATTTTTCTTCAGGCGATCGATATCTTCGCCGTGATCGGGCAGCCGGGTGTCCAGCAGTTCGTAATAGGTGTCGGGGGTATCCAGAAAGCGCAGCTCGCGCGTGCGCAGGTTCTCGATGGTGTCATAAATGGTGCTGGTGCCCAGGGCAATATGCTGGATTCCTTCACCGCGATACATATCAAGATATTCTTGAATCTGTCCTTTTTCTTCCGTTCCTTCTTCGTTGATTGGGATCCGGATCTTCCCACAAGGCGATGTCATGGCCTTGGACTTGACCCCGGTAACCTTGCCTTCGATGTCAAAGTAGCGCACTTCGCGAAAGTTGAACAGACGCTCATAGAACTCGGCCCACTCGGCCATGCGTCCCTTGTGAACGTTGTGGGTCAGGTGGTCAATGATTTCCAGCCCGGCACCCTTGTAGTTCATGTCTTCTTCAGCAGTGGAGGCGTCGATGGCGACAAAATCCACGTCATAAATACTGATGTCGCCGATACCGCCGGTACCATTCTTGCCTTTCCAGCGGTCTACCAGATAGATCAGTGAATCGCCAATACCCTTGATGGCCGGGATATTCAGTTCCATCGGGCCGCTGCCGGAGTCAAAGCCCCAGGCACCCAGCTCGAGCGCACGCTGGTACGCCTTGGTGGCGTCATCAACCCGGAATGCAATGGCGCAGATGGAAGGGCCATGCAGGCGGGCAAAGCGCTGGGCAAAAGAGTCTTTTTCGGCATTAATCAGAAAATTGATTTCACCCTGGCGGTACAGCGTCACGTCTTTGTGACGGTGTCGGGCGATGGCTTTAAAACCCAATGTTTCAAATACTTTTCCGAGTGCAACGGGGTCGGGTGCTGTATATTCAACAAATTCAAAGCCATTTGTGCCCATCGGGTTATCCCAAGGGGTAAACGTTGTTGTAGACATAGCATTGCTCCTGAAGTTTTTGTTCTGAGAAAACGTCTATTCTAAGCAAAAAGGCGAAGCAGGCGATTGCAAAAAATGCTGCAAAATTCAGTTATATTGCATTATTATTTTATTTTCCGTCATATTTAGGAAAGATTATGTCAATAAATACTCTAGATAAAACAGACCGGCAAATTCTTAACCTTCTGCAGAAAAATGGCCGGCTAAGCAACCAGGATCTGGCCGATAAAATAGCGCTCTCCCCAAGCCCTTGTCTGCGCCGTGTAAAGCGCCTGGAAGAAGAGGGCTATATCAAAGGATACGCCGCGCGCGTTGACGCCGACAGAATCGGGCGCGGCCTGATCGCATTCGTCTCTATCCGGCTCAACAAACACAGCGGCTCCAGCCATGCTCCCATGCAGGATTTCAACCGTGATGTCCAGCTGTGGCCGGAAGTGGTCGAGTGCCATTCCATGTCGGGCGATATGGATTACCTTCTGCGCGTGCAGGTGCAGGACCTGGCCGCGTTTTCTGCCTTTGCCATGAACGTACTTATGCAGCACCCGTCTGTGGTGGATATGAGATCCAGTTTTGCTTTGGGAAAAATCAAGGAAAGCGGCGCGCTCCTGGTGTAATTCCCAAGGCAAGGGGGCGATGCGGTCTATCAGAAGGTTGGGTAACGTGCAGCGGCGGCTGGCCGCCCTGATCTTGATGTAGCCTGTTGCGGTAACGCTGTGGTCTCGGGCATGTGCTGCCGTTTTTTGATATTGAGAAGCGCAGCCGGGTGTAAAAATGTCTTCATGCTACTTAAGGAGACATAAATGAAATCCCAATTTGTATTTGCCGTGCTGCTGTCGGCCAGTCCGCTTCTTGGTTGGGCACAATCGTGCGAAGTGACCGTTGAATCGAGCGACACCATGCGCTACAGCATGCGCTCGATCAGCGTGCCCAAATCCTGCGAGACCTTTAAGGTCACGCTTAAGCATACCGGACACATGCCCAAAACTGCCATGGGGCACAACTGGGTGCTGGGCAAAAGCAGTGAAATTGACGCCATCATCAAGGAAGGCCAGAAAGCGGGAAGTGAGCACGATTTTCTCAAGCCCGACGATGCCCGCATCATCGCCAAGACAGGCCTGATCGGTGGTGGAGAAACGGCAGATACGACAATCACAACCAGCAACCTCAAGCCAGGCGAATCCTATACGTTCATCTGTTCCTATCCGGGGCACTGGAGCATGATGCGCGGCACACTCAAGCTGGAGGCATAAGCCGGCACGCAGGCAAATAGCTAGAACACAGCGGGAGTGACACGGTTGCAAATTGTCCTTGCGGCCGGATACCGGGCGCCGGGGCCGGGTATCCGGCTGTTTTTTTATATTGGCGCCGGTGGGCGCTATCTATTTATTGGTCGTACCCGCCTTAAACCGATTGGCGGTCTGCCATGTCAGGGGGCGAAAACTGATTTCAAATACATCATTGGGACAGTGATCGATACAGGCGCCACAATTGATGCAATCGCCCGATATCACAAATGCGTTATCCTCGCCGCGCAGTGCGGGACCAATGACATGCGGTTCCGGACATTTTCTCAGACAGGCGCCGCATTGTTCGCAAGCGTCCCGACGGGTCGCCCGCACCCGGATCCGGCGGAATCGGCCAAGTGTTCCATAAAAGGCTCCTACCGGGCACAGGTAGCCGCACCAGCCATGCCGCGTAATTAATAGATCGAACAGGAACACGCCGGCAATCACCGCCCATCCCAGGCCCATGCCGAATATCAGTCCGCGTTGCAAGATAGTGACCGGATTGATAATCTCCCAGGCAATGACACTGGTGGTCACGCTAGCCAGCAGGGTAGCGCCAAGGATGACAAGGCGGGTGTTTCTGCTGAAGGCGCGGTCGCGTTTTATGCCGAGCCGGTCACGCAGCCAGAGTGCGGCGTCGGTGACGATATTGACCGGACATAACCAACTGCAATAGCTGCGGCCGCCAACCACAAGATAGAACAACACGATCAGAAGGGCGCCGCCAATGGCGACGGCGGAAACGGCGTGGCCCGCCAACAATGATTGCAGCAGGATATAGGGGTCGGATAGATTGATCATGCCGAACCACTGGCTGGATGCGAAATTACCCTGAGCAATGCGCCATCCCAGCCAGGGGCCCGTCAAAAAAACGAACAATAGGGCAAGCTGCACCGCGCGTCGGGCCAGCAGCCAGCGCCAGGATCGCCAGCCGGTGCGCTCCTTTTTTTTCAGGGTTTGGCCCGCCATAGTAGTCGTCATTATTACAGTCGTCCTGATGGGTTTGCGCCTTCCTGCCCCAGCCCCAGTTGACGAGGCAGTACACGGATGGCCGCTTCCTTGATCACGCAATGCTTTTCACACGTTCCACAGCCGGTGCAGGAATCGGAGTGCACAGTCGGAATGATGCGCTGTTGGCCGTTTATCTGATGGGTTTCCAGAGTGATGGCTTCGCCGCGGACAGGGCAGACCCGATAGCAAATGCTGCAGCTAAGTCCTTTGTAGTTCAGGCAGGTTTCATGCCCCACAAGTACCGCCACACCCATGTCGGCATCTTCAATCCGGCCCATCTCGCTGTCGAGGGCGCCGGTGGGGCAGGCTTTTGCACAGGGGATGCCCTTGCACATCCGGCACGGGTCGTCCCGCGCAACAAAGTAGGGTGTACCGATCTGGGCCGGGCCGTCCAGTGTTGCCAGCGAGAGAATATCGTAAGGGCAGGCCCGTACACAAAGGCCGCAGCGCACACAGGCAGATAAAAATGCCGCTTCGTCCAGTGCGCCGGGTGGTCGCAATGCCTGTGGCTCGGCGCCGGAAGCTGAATCGGCAGCGGTATCCAGTGCGAGCCATGTCACGCCCAAAGCCCCGACTGCGCGCACCGACGTTTTCAGCAAGTCACGTCGCTTTTCCGAAATCCCGGTCGTAGTTGACGGTTTTTCCTGACCCATTAGAGCCTCCGTAAAAGGCCGGTGTCACGCCTGACGGCTGCGTGTCTCGGACGGCAACTCGCCGAACAGGGCCTTGTAATAGCGAGAAAACAAACTCATATGCCAGAACCCCCAATGAATGGCGATGTCTGCTATGGAGTTGCCCGACCGCTTGCCTGTCTGCAGATCGGCGCGCACGCGGTTAAGCCTGATATTGCGAATGTACGACACCGGTGTAATGCCAAGTACCCGCATGAAGGCATGGTTCAGGGTCCGGCGACTGACATTGAGCTCGCGGCACAGCTCGCCAATGCTTGGCGGGCACAGCGGCGAAGCCAGGGTGCGTTCGCGGACCCGGTTCACCAGGTAGCGATGGATCCGGATATCGGCGGTGCGGTGTGACAGGGGCTTGACCGAAGCCAGCGCCTGTACGCATTCGGACATGATATCGTCTTCGAAATGACTCCAGGCGGCATGGTTCGGTGTAATCCGCGCCATGGGGGGCAGATGTAAAAAGAAATCATTGAACATTCTGCGCATGGACTCTGCCTGCGTCTCTGCTAGCAGCTCTACGGGCCGTATTTTCCCAAAGACGCGTCGCAGATCGATGCCCAGCACCTGCTGGGCATATTCGTCCAGACGCTCGGCATCAATTACGGCCACCGAGATTTCCGATTGATGCGAAGTACGGAAAACCAGCTCGGCGTTCTTGTCCAGTGTAATGAGCGAGTTGTCCGACAGCGCTACCGACCCCCAATGAGAAGCGCCGGTTACCTTGCCGGCTATGCCTATGACATATGTGTTTGCCGGGGCGCTGGCCAGTTCATCTACCGAACAGGTCATGGATTCCCGAAACAGCTGAATGCCGCGAGTGGCAATGCTGTCAATTTCGCCATGAAAACTGCCTGCAGACAATTGGGTATAGTCCTGTGACCAAAAAGGCAGGGCTTGCGCCTGTTGCAGGACATCGCTATTGCGCAACCTTACCGCTGACATGGAATTAGCGGGTAGCGCCTGTCGACCGACAGCGATTCGCTGATTCGGTGTAGCCATTGTGTACTCCTCCAGTCCCCTTATGGTCGTTCAACATCTTTGGCGCTGATACTGACCGGTATTATTCAGCCTGATAATAGGCTGTTTTCCGCAAAAGCCATAGTAAAAATCGGCAACCCTTTCCATACCTTGATGTTGCCAGCCCGTGCTTATTTTTTCGACAAGGGTAAACCCGTAATCGAAAGATGCCGATATGTGCTATTGATCCGCCTAGTGTAACGGTAACCTTCGTCGCAAGCAGTATGCAAATAACACAAATGTGATGGAAGGGGCTACAGATGATAACCACAAACCATGATGCAACCGTGTCCACCAGTTTGCGATCGGCAGAATCAACGGAGCGCGTGCTCGATTGCATTTCCTTTGCGCAATCACAGTCATGGCAGGCTCGATTGTTGCTGATTATGCTGGCGCTAAGCGCCGGAGCCTTGATCGGGTTCGCGCTTGAGGCGCCGGGTTTGCGGGCGCAGTCACTGACATTGATCTTATGGCCACTGGCATTTTGCGGCGGGCTGCTTTCCACCTGGTCTCCTTGTGGCTACTCAAGCCTGAGCCTGCTGCGTCCCCAGGCAAGCTATGGCCTGCGCAGTGTGCTGGCCTGGATCCCAACAATCCTGATGCATGCACTCGGCTATCTTGTCGGCGCACTCATGCTGGGCTCATTGCTCGGCGGTGTGGGCGTACTGCTATCGGCCGCCAACCTGCTAGTTCCAGAAGCTGTTGTGCTGGCCGTACTGGCATTCTGCTACGGTGCGCATCAATTGGATTTCCTGCGCATGCCCTATCCGCAGCGCCGGGCGCAGGTGCCCCACGATGCGCGCTTTCGCTTTCGCTCCTGGGTAATAGGGTTGTTATATGGCTTTGCACTGGGCACCAATTATTCTACTTATGTGCAGACGCCAATTCTCTACATTGTCACGTTGGCAGCGGCTCTAAGCGGTGATATTTCATTTGCTATTGCAACGGTTTGCGTATTCAATGCGGGTCGCTTTTTACCCATGCTGGTCAACCTGTTTCCGGTAAGTGACCGCCGAGTGCAGGGCTTTTTGGCCAAATATCAGGAAAGGGCAGTAACAGCAGACGGTTTTCTGTTGATCACGGCAGGGGCTGCGGCGCTGGTCGTGTGTTTGGTGTAAGGGGGCAGGCGCACGTGCGACCTGCATATAACAGATACAGCTGGAGAGACAAATGAAGACAGATGGATTGGTGGTAAAGACAAGCAGCGCTGGTCTGCATGTGCGTGCGGGATGGGTGCTGATGACGGCGTGCACGGCCCTGGCGCTGGCGGGAGCAGCAGGTGCGGCAGAGCCCAAGATACCGACTCAGCTGGGCAAAGAGATTACCTCGACCTTGCAGGATGAACCCAAAATCCTGTCTGCGCCGCCCAGCAATGCCAAACGGGTGTATGTGACCGACCCCGGGCATTTCAACGTGACTTCGCAAGTGTTTTCAATCGACGGCGAGAAAAGTACGCTTTTGGGCATGACCGACGCCGGCAAGCTGCCGCACGTGATGGCCTCGCATGATGGCAAGTTTTTTGCTGTAGCCAATACGCTGTTTGCACGCATAGCACGAGGTCAGCGTAACGATTACATCGATCTGGTGAACGCCCAGACTCATGATCTGATTGCCGAGATTGATATTCCTGAGGGCCGGTTTCTGAGTGCTACGCTTGAGCGCATGGCCACGCTGTCCAATGACGACAAATTCTTGTTGTTTCAACAATTTTCTCCGTCGCCTGCGGTCGGGATTGTGGATGTGGCCAATAAGTCGTTTGTCAAAATGGTCGACGTGCCCGACTGCTACCATTTGTTCCCTGCAGAAAAAAATACCTTCTACATGCACTGTCGAGATGGCTCGCTGTTAAAGGTGGGGTACGACGGCAAAGGCGAAACCAAGCAGGAAAATACCAAAGTCTTTCATCCGGAGGACGACTACCTGCTTAACAATCCCGCATATTCGGCAAAGGCAGGGCGCCTGGTCTGGCCCAGCTATGAGGGCAATATCTATCAGGCGGACCTGACCGCTGACGGCGCAACGTTTGCCAAAGTATTCAATGCTTTTACAGAGGAGGAGCGCAAGCAAAAGTGGCGTCCCGGTGGCTGGATGACCGTGACCTATCATCGCCCCAGCGACACGATTTATCTGCTGGCCGATCAGCGGGAAAAATGGACGCACAAACTGCCAAGCCGATTTGTCTTTGCTTTTGAAGCCAAAACCGGAAAACGGATCGGCAAAATCGAGCTTGGCCACGAGGTGGATTCGATCGGGATAAGCCAGGACGACAAACCTGCGCTTTATGCCGTTTCAGCCATAGACCGGGCGTTGTATATCTATGATCCGGCCACTGGCAAAGAGACCGGTAAGGTGGACGAGCTGGGTAAAGCGCCAGTCATGCTCACCGTTCCGGAATTGTGAGGCCAAGATGAACTTGATATCCAATCCGCTACTTTTCATGCTGGCAAAATTCTTCCTGGTTTTTGTGCTGATTGCCGCGGCGCTATCCAAGCTGCGGGACAGGGATGAGTTTCATGGCGTCGTGGTGAACTATCGTGTCTTGCCGGACATGCTGGCCTATCCGTTCGCACGCATGCTGCCGTACCTGGAATTGTCGTTCGCGGTGCTGCTATTGATAAACGCCGTTACTGCGTATGCCGGAGTGCTTGTGGCATTGCTGCTGCTGTCGTTTGCTATTGCAATCGGCATTAACCTGGCGCGCGGCAGAACCCATATCGACTGCGGCTGCCTGCGCGGCGCAGAACGTGGCAATGGTATCGGTCCGTATCAGTTTGCCAGGCCCGTTTTGCTTTCCGGGTTGGCGTTGTACGTGGCGCATGCGGCCAATGCCGGCGTTACTGCAACGCTTGGCGAGACAGTGCTCGCCCTGGCCGCAGCCGCGATGACAGCAATTCTTTACATCGGTGCAGATATGCTTTCATCTCTGTCACCTGCCAGTTCTAATAATTCTTAATGGGAAATGGAGACATCATGAATACAACCTTGCTTATCGCTTCCAACGTAATGCTCTGGCTCGGATTCATCGGCCTGGCGGTTCTGGTCATGGGCCTGATTCGTCAAATAGGTTTGCTGCACGAGCGCTCAGCGCCGCTAGGGGCCATGATGCTGGATCATGGTCCGGATATTGGCGAACAGTCTCCGGTATTTCAGGTGGATGACTTCTATGGTGTTCCGCTCGCTGTCGGACAGGCGCTCACTCCAGGACGCCCCAGTCTGCTGATGTTCACCGGGCCGACTTGCCCGATCTGCGCAAAACTGTTTCCAATTATCCGTTCAGTGGCGCAGCGCGAAGGGGCCGATGTTGTCATGGTCAGCGACGGTAATGCGGCAGACCACCGCAAGTTTCTGGCCGAGCACGATATGGGTGAGGTGCGTTACGTTGTTTCGGCCGAGATTGGCATGAAATTTCAGGTCGCGAAAATTCCTTATGGCGTTCTTCTGGACGAACAGGGAATGATTTTGGCCAAGGGTCTTTGCAACACACGGGAACATGTGGAAAGCCTGTTTGAGACCGTGCGTCTGGGACACCCTTCCTTGCAGAAGTATATGCGTGAAAAAATGGTTCAGCCGGCCGATATTGCGCCCCAGCTGCATTGAATCCCAACGTTAACCAGACAAGCGCTTGCATAGAGCGAGGAGATTTTCATGAAAAAAACCAACAATTTCGATAATGGAATGGAGAAGCTGAGCCGGGTTGCTGCCAGCAAAATAGGTCGACGCAGCTTTCTGGGCCGGCTGGGTGCACAGCTGGCGGGCGCGGCGTTGCTGCCGCTGCTGCCGGTTGACCGGCGGGGGCGACTGAACAACGCACATGCCGAAACTACGGGCTCGCTGGGGCGTGAAGGCTGGAAACCGCAAGAGACTAACTCCCAGGCATGCGATTATTGGCGTCACTGCTCGATTGACGGCAACCTGTGCGATTGTTGCGGTGGCTCTCTGACCAATTGCCCGCCAGGTTCAAAACTGTCTCCCAGTTCCTGGGTGGCCAGTTGCCATAACCCGGGCGACGGCCAGAGCTATCTGATCGCCTACCGGGATTGTTGCGGAAAACAGACTTGCGGACGCTGCAACTGTGTCAATACGCAAGGCGAACTGCCGATTTATCGACCCGAGTTCAGCAATGACGTGGTGTGGTGTTTTGGCGCCGAAGACGACTCCATGACCTATCACTGCACCATCTCGCCGATTGTCGGCAAGGCAAGTTAGCCGTTGCAGTAACAGGTACACGATTGTGATCAAAGGCAAGAAACAATGCGGGCGCACGTGGCTGGGTCTGATCCTGCTGGCAGCATTGCTTGCCTGTGTGGAGGGGCCGGACCTGCGTAGCGCTCACGGTGCCCCGCAAGCCGATGCCGAATCGATGCGGTCGCTCAAGCAGAAGTATCAGCGACCGCAAGCGGTGCCCTATCCGGTAGACAATTCCCATTCGCAGGCCAAAGAAGAACTGGGTCGCAAGCTGTTTTTTGACACGCGGCTCTCGCGTGCAGGCCGATCTTGCGCCACCTGTCACGATCCTGGCAAACGCTGGAGTGACGGCCTGGTGCAACCGGTAGGTTCCGAGCAACAGGAATTTGCCCGTAAAACGCCGACCCTGCTCAACAGTGCCTGGCTGTCTGCCCTTATGTGGGACGGCCGTGCCGATACGCTGGAGCAGCAAGCGATGATGCCCATTACGGCCGAACATGAAATGAACATGCCGGTGGCGCTACTGCTCGAGCGTATCAATGCGCTGGACGATTACCAACAACCGGTGCGGCGCGCCTACGGGGGTGTTCAGCAAATCACCGTCGTGCATATCAAGCAGGCGCTGGCCACCTTCGAGCGTACGCTGGTATCGCCGCGCACCGATCTGGATCGCTGGATAGCCGGCGATGCGCAGGCGCTGAGCACACAAGAGCAGCGCGGCTTTGCTATCTACAATGGCAAGGCCCGCTGCAGCGCATGCCACAGCACCTGGCGATTGACCGACGATGGTTTCCATGACATCGGGCTGGCCAGCGCTGATCGTGGTCGTGGCAAATTCGCGCCGCCCCAGGTGGTGGGCATGCAGCACGCCTTCAAGACACCAACGTTGCGTGAGCTGAACGACAAGGGGCCCTATATGCATGACGGTTCAATCAATTCGCTGCTTGCGGTGATCACGCATTATGAGGAGGGCGGCATTGCCAGGCCCAGTCGTTCCCCTGAAATGAAACCCTTTACGTTGACCGGGCAGGAGCGTGCAGACCTGCTGGCATTTTTGCGGGCGCTTGACCGGAACCCCGCGACCCAGGCCGCAACCGGCCAACCGGAGGACTGACCAATGCAGGATATGACTCGGCGCACATTCACACAGCTTATGGCGTTTGGTGCTTGCGCTTGCTACGCACCTTTGGCGATTTTTTATTCACCCGTCATGGCGGCAACGGCACACCATGTGCTCACACTCAATCATCATGAACTGAGCGAACCCGATTTCACAGCAAGCGTGGGCGATCGCATACATATAGTCAACGCAGCCGATATTGCGCACAGCATTTACGTGACCTATGAAGATGGCAGGATCGTTTCCCTGGATACGCAACTGCCGGGTACAGAAAAATCATTCGTGCTCCAGGCCGCCGGTACCGTCGTGCTGCGGTGCTGGATCCATCCCGTTATCCGGCAGCAACTGCAGGTTACGCCGGCGCGATGAGGCCGGGTGTGGCAGCACACTTTCATGCCGTGATTGTCCGCAGCACGTTGTATATTGATGGGAAACCGCAAAGCTGCGGCGGGAGAGGGCGCTGACCAGCCCTGTTGAAGAGTTGTGTTAAGGGGGCCCCGCGCAATGGCTATCAGCTCGGCCGTCGCTATCCCCAACGGTCTTTCAGCTCACGACGGGTTTGTTTTCGGCTCATAATGGGTTCATTCTGTCCGCCGAAACAGCCCCGGATAATCCATCACAAGCCCATCCGCGTCTACCTCCAGCTCGGCAGAAAAATCCCGGTCACCGCTTTCGTACAGATAACGGCGGTCGGCAATACGGGTGTAACGTTGCCCATCGGGGCACATCTGCAGGGACGGCAAGGGCACATAGGCCATGCTCAGTTCAACGCTGTGTCCCTCGCTCATGGCGAGTCGCCGTATCGGCAGGGTATTGGTAAAGGACGTGGCCGCAATATCTACATCCTGGCAGCCGTCCAGATTAGGCATTGCATCGCCCTTGTCATCGGTCCAGCGGCCCTGGCCGTCGGAAAAAACATGCAAAAAAACGCCGCTGGCCATGCGAACCCACACCTCGCGGGTGCGCCATTGCATGTCTGTCGTGACACGGTAGTGCAGGCCATAGGGTGTGCCGCCTCTTGAGCCAATCACCACTCCCTCACCCTGGATTGTGTCTGCATTCATATGCAGACAGAAATGTTCCAGGCCGGTATTGTCCCAGCTTTTCCATCGAACTGTACGGGCGGGAAGGGCAGTATGGTTCATGTTCACAGCTCCGGTGACGGATGACCTTGCTTGTTTTTGATGGTCGGCAATACATAAAGTTTGCGATGCTATTGCCGACCTGTCAACCCTAGCTTTGCAGCAAGGTTTCCACCGCTTTGGCAATTGCCAGGACAGTGCGATCTTGTCCGCCTGCAGCGGCTATGCTAACGCCCACGGGCGCAGTCCCTGGGGCATGGCAAGGTAAAGATACCGCGCACCCATCCAGGAAATTAATGAAGGTGGGATTGCGCAAAAGCAGCAAATTGGTTTTGTGATAGACCTCTTCATCTTGCAACTCGGCAATCGTGGGTGCGATAACCGGCACGGTAGGCATGATCATGGCGTCATAGTCAGCCAATTGCATTTGCAATTGCTGTATCCATTGCGTGCGGCGGTGCAGCAGGTCGATATAATCGGCCGCGCTGATCTGCTTGCCGCGCAACATGCGCGAGACCACTCTTGGATCATAGGCGTCGGCCTTGTCCGCGATCAACTGGCGATGCCATGCCCAGGCCTCGGCAGCAATGAAACCGCCCTGCGCGTTGATGGCGGGCAACTGGTCAAATGGCGGCACAGCCTGTTGCACAATGATGGCTCCTGCCGCCGACAGTTGCGACAGTACTTGAGCATAGCTTGCCGCGACATGGGCGTCAGCGCCGTCAAGCACGGCGTTGCTCGGACATAATAGACGCAGACCCTTAAGGGGTTTGGGCGCAATCGGTGTGTAATTTTCACCGGTCATAAGCGCGTCCAATATCGCGCAACACTCTACGCTGGCGGCCAGTGGGCCGATGGAATCCAGGGTCGTGGACAGCGGCAATACACCATCTTGTGGCACCCGGTTTGCAGTCGGCTTGAAGCCGGGCAGCCCGCACAGGGCAGAGGGTATACGTACAGAGCCGCCCGTATCTGAACCGATGGCTGCCACCGCCATCCCGTCTGTGACCGATACCGCAGCGCCGGAAGATGAGCCACCCGGAATGCGTCCTTCGCCGATTGTGCGTTCCCACGGGTTGCGAGGCGTGCCGTAATGAGGGTTCACGCCCAGGCCGGAGTAGGCAAACTCGGTCATATTGGTCGTGCCGATAATGATGGCGCCGGCGTTGATCAACCGCTGTACCACCTTGGCATTATCCGAGGCGGCGGGAGCATCATTCAATACGACGGAGCCGGCCCGTGTAGGCTTGCCTTTGATATCAAACAGATCCTTGACCGATATGGGCAAACCGTCGAGCGCAGAGCGCCGCACGCCCGCCTGGCGCAGGGTATCGGCCGCCTGTGCTGCGGCCAGCGCTTGCTCGTCGAAAATCTGGGTATAGACCTTGGGGCCTTCGCCGCTGGTTGCGCGCGCCAGGGCCTGTTGTGTCAGTTGGACCGAAGAGATTGAGCCGTCATCGAGCGCCTGCGACAGGCAGGTCAGGCGGGGAAATGCAGAAGAGTTCATTGGACAACCATTAATGACAAATGAAATTAGTGGATAGAAAATTGCTGGTGAGGATTATCAGGCCACCACCGGTAGCGTTTCTACATGGTATGTGTGCTGCAGACTGCGGTTTTTGACCGGATCGTGCAGCTCCATCACAAATGTATTGGATGGACGGATGCCGCCAATAGCGCCGACCGTGCCGCAAATCATGCCATGCCCTTCCGGTAGCACGTTCTGGTTACCGGTATAGCCCTTGATCAGTTCCTGTGGCAGACGCAGGCTGTCCAGGGTACCTTCCTGATACAGTACTTTGTTGCCCGCTTCCTCGATCCAGGAGCGGATGACCAATTGGTCCCAGTGTTCAACCACCTCGTCAAAGCGCCAGGCCCCTGTCGCTACCGGTTTGACGCAAGCCTGCTTGGATTCTGCCACGCCATAGGCTTCCAGTTTACGATCGGTATGGTCTGAGGCCAGGCTGACATACATGGTGCCATCCACGGTGAACACGAAGACTTCAACTTCGCCTGATGATTCAGTGCCCAGCGCCTGAATATTGCCTGCCTGGGTCAATTGGTTGTTGGCTACTCTGTAGTACAGCGGAACCGCGCTGGGACGGGGCACGCCAAGGGCGGCCAGCTCTTCTATATGGTGTTCGATGGCTTTGATGTCGCGTCCGGCCCAGCCTGCAACGATCAGGGAGTCAATATTTGCAACAACGGTTGTTGACGGGGCTTGGGCAAGTGAGAATTCAAGTTTCATGGCAATACTCTTGATAAACAGATGGTGGAACAAGCATGCGTGATGTGTCACACATGCTTGTGAAATGATGGGGGCGCTGGATCAGCGCTTTTTGATGAACAGGACAACCAGGATCGAGGCCAGTATTTCCAGCGCGGCAACGAAATACAGTCCGGAAGACAGCGAGCCCGTGCTGGTTTTCAATGAACCAATCATGTATGGCGCAACGAACCCGGCCAGATTACCAATGGAGTTGATCAGCGCAATACCGCCAGCTGCGGCGGTGCCGGCCAGAAAGGCAGACGGAATGGACCAGAACACTGGAAAGGCGGCCAGAATACCAATAGAGGCAACGGTCAGGGCAATCAATGCAAACAGGGCATTGTGCAGCAGCATGCCCGTGGCGATCAGGCCCACGCACGCGATCAAGGTCGCGACGGCGCAATGCAGACGACGTTCGCCGGTTTTGTCGGAGTGGGCGCCATTCCATATCATCGCAATGGTTCCGGCAATGAACGGGATGGCCGAGAGCACACCGATCATCAGATCGTTATTGATGCCGATATCTTTAATGATGGACGGGCTCCAGAATGCAATCGTGGCGTTGCCGCTGACAATGCAAAAATAAACGGCAGCGCAAAGCCAGATGCCATAGTTGCGATAAGCATCTTTGAAAGACAGATGCTTATTGCCTGTCTGGCTGTTCTCTAGTTCCAGGGCCCGTGTCACCGCCTGTTGCTCCTGTGGTGTGAGCCATTTGGCGTTCACGGGTTTTTCGGGCAGATACTTCAGCACGAACAGCCCCGCAATGACAGAGGGAATACCTTCAATAATGAACAACCACTGCCAGTTGGCCAGGTGTCCCACCCCCTGCATGCTGTTCAGAATCAGGCCGGCCAACGGTCCGCCGACTACACCGGCGAGCGCGAACGAGGTCATGAACAGCCCGTTGACGCGCGCCCGGTATTCCGCCGGAAACCAATAGGTGAGATAAAGCACCACGCCCGGGAAGAAGCCGGCTTCAAATACGCCCAGCAGAAAGCGCATGATGTAGAACTGCGTGGGGGTGGTGACATACGCCATGCCGATGGAAGCGGCACCCCACAATATGGTGATGCGGGCCAGCGTTTTGCGGGCGCCGATTTTTTCCAGCAGCAGATTGCTGGGAACTTCGAAAAGAAAATAGCCGATAAAAAAGATCCCGGCCCCAAGCCCGTATACGGCTTCACTAAATTGCAGGTCCTGCAGCATGTGCAGTTTGGCAAAACCGACGTTAACGCGGTCCAGCCAGGCCAGAATGAATAGAAAGACCAGAAAAGGGATCAATCGCCAGGCAATTTTGATATAGGTTGCCTTCAGTTCGTTCGCGTCGGTGCCCAGGCTAGGGCTGGTCGCAGTGCTTGAGTTATTCATCGTATTTTCCAACTACTGTTGCGTGTTGAATGGGGCCGGCCGGCGCCAGGAGCCGGTCAGCGGTGGGTGGAATGTGGCCGGAGATGATGCCCTCTACATGGGCGTGGCCGGAAATAAGACTGCTTGTTGCGGCCAACGTGGCGCAACGTGATGTTGTGTCAGGTCTTATATGTGGGCAGTGTAGGTAGCGGGTTTTTGACTGTCCAACAAGAAAATATACGGGTTAGTGATTGCAAAATCTTATTGTTGTCCTGCATGAAGCTGCGGGTTTCGCAAAATAGATATAAATATCATGTGGTTATGAATATATTTAGCCGGGTTTTAAGCGGCAGCAATAGATGATCTGGCTCAGGAGCAGAATCTGATCCTAGGGTAAATACTAGGCCAGAACGCAGGCACGGCAGATCAAGAGCGATGCCTTGGGCGTAGTCTGCGAGGATGTGATGGCGGTCTTCAGTTTTGCAGTGGCGCGCAGGCGATGCTCTGACCTCGATTTGTGGCAAATGCGATGGCGACATCCTGAGCAATCAGGCCAATGGTCTCGGCCAACGGGTTGTCCTGGTTGTGACGGAATGCGGCTTGCAACTCAAGCGGCGGCAAGACGGTATCTGCCCGCAGCAGTTGTAATGTTTGCGCATTCAACTCCTGTTGGATAATTGCCGGCGGCAGGGCAGCGACACCGAAACCGTCCCGTACCAGTCTGATCATGGTAGCCACAGAGGAAATACCATTAAGGTGCAGGGATATGTCTCCCGCCGTAGCAAACATTCTTTCAATGGCGGCGTAGGGTTCAGATTCACGTGCAAAGCTGACGATGGGGAAGGCCGCCAGATCTGCCAGGCTGAGCACATCATTACCGATTTCCAGTTTCGGGCTGGCTACCCAGCGCATGGGTAATTGACCCAGGGCGATGGCATCGACCTGCGAAACATGGATGGCGTTGCCTTGCAGCACCAGATCCAGGCCTCCTTTATTGAGCTGTTCGGTCAAATGGACCGTGGTGTCGCTGGCGATTTCAATTCTCAGGCGAGGATAGCTTTCATGCAGACGGGCCAGAAACTCGGGAAACCAGCTGTGCACAATGGATTCAATCACGCCGATGCGAATGACGCCGGCATAAGTATGCTTATCCAGCATGTCTTCCTTCATGTCGCGCAACAACTTGACCATGCGTTCGGCATGAACGAGGGCTTTGCTGCCGTCGGGCGTCAGAGACACTTCGCGGGCATTGCGGTCGAACAGGCGCACGCCGAGTTCCTGTTCCAGAGAAGCAATACGACTGGAGATGGCCGCCTGCGTGGTATGCAAACGTTCCGCGGTCATACGGAAGTTGCGCATTTCAGCCAGCAAAACGAAAGTTTCCAGAAATCGAATATTCATGGGGGGAATTATAGCCCGCGGGGGAACAATGTACGTGGCAGGGAATGGATGCCTCAAGGCGTTTTGTGACAAGCCGGTATGGGTGCCGGCCGGGACTGAGGAGCAAGATGCAGGTCCAGGGCCGGTTCGCAGCCCGGGCGCAGAGCGCAGCCTCGAGTCATGCACGTGCATTATGTGTGACCTGTTTAATACATCTGGCTGGCTTCTCTTATATATAGAGAAAGTTGGAAAGGGGTATGCCTATATATAGCGATACAGAGGAACGTTCGTGGGAACCTACTTTGGTGAGGATTGCGCGGTGGGGAGAGGCGCTATGGCTAATGTTTGGTGAAGCTCCCCTTGTAATATATATCCCTTGTTTATACGCTCGCCATTCGGGACGACTAATCAGGGACTGTTAGATCAGGGGCTTGTTCTATAGCTTCTATATAGGAGCCGTTGTGTCTCTATATATAGGATCTTTACGTTTCGTCTCTTTATAAAGAATCTTTATGGAAGGGCGTTTATATAAGACGTCTATAAAGAAGCTGATTATAAAGAACACAACCACGACCAGTCCCACTCGCAGGATTGTCGTAGCCCGTTGGCTATTGGCTGCCTGTGAAGTTGTCCTGTGAGTGGATGCCCATATAAGGCGGCTATATCCGGCGATAGGCTCAAGTGTATGGTTTGCTGATAAACCAAACCAAACCAAACCAAATTAAAGCCGAACAGGTCCTTTTCCAGGCGTATCGGCATCAAGCGCTTGCGTTCACTTGTGGCGTTAGCCGAAAAATCGTCGTTTTTGGGCTAAATCACACATCGACAGTCACCAAAATTGTCGGATAGCCTGGTGAACGAGGACAAATTTGCCTCATTCGTAGAAAAAATCGTATAAAAACGCCTGCATTCCATGTGCCGATGTGAACCCGCTGTTGCGTTTTTGTTGCAAAAAACGAACGTGAAGCGAGCGGGGGTTAAAAAGAATAAAAATTGTCGTAAAAAGGTGAATCTGAATCAAATCATGCGCTTAGGGTTATTACGGATCTTA